>Ga0307373_10011890_pt1 | contig 12512 bp, 21 predicted proteins | sample OX2MG_FD_202534 | JGI IMG/M metagenome (GOLD analysis project Ga0307373, IMG submission 202534) | Soil microbial communities from Risofladan, Vaasa, Finland - OX-2 | ecosystem: Environmental > Terrestrial > Soil > Coastal area > Acid sulfate soil | place: Finland: Risofladan, Vaasa | collected...
AGTTCAATGCGCCCGCGATATGCAGCGGACCGGTGGACCCGCTGACGAACAGGTCACAGAACTGCAAGTGCCTGGCGAAATCCAGCAGACCTTTATCCGATATATAGAGCGTATGCGGCTCATTCAACAACAGATCAGCGAGTTGCTGCGCTTGGGCTTCCTCCCTGGGTCCTGCCGTCAACACGATATGCTGTGTCTTGTGCATGACCAGCGCGCGGATGAAGCCCGCATAGTGCGCCAGTGACAGGTTGGTGGTTGAACCGCCATGGCCTGCATGCACAAATACAAGCTTGTTTTCCGCCGGTATCTTGTGCGCTTGCGTGAAGTTTCGCTTCAGTCTCGCGATGACCTTCGGCTCGAACGCAAGATAAGGCGGCATAACGGCTTTGGGTTCAACTATACCCTGTTCCGCCAGAAATATCCGCGCAATATCCTGATTGTATTCGTATTCCGGCTTCTCGGAACGGGAGCGGCGCTGGAGGATGCGGCGATTGTAGAAAACCCGAGCCAATTTGGTGGCCGGGGCATAGCGCCGCGGGATGCCGGCGAGCCATACACTGAGGCCGGTATCGAAGCGCGAAAACAGCGTGATCACCGCGCCGAACTTCTTCGGTTTAAGGAGCTTCGCCAGCGCACGGCCGTTGCGCCACTCCCCCCTAAGCTTCGGATCAATGATGACCTCATCTATATAAGAGCAGGCTTCTGCCAGCGGCGCCGTGTAGGACGGCACCAGAACTGCGATATGCGCCTGCGGAAGATTCTTGCGCAGCAAAGCCAGCGCGGGCCAGGCGAGCATGAAATCGCCAAGCTTGTCATTGCGTATGACGAGGATTTTTTGTTTGGATTTCACGGCATGTTGCGATAATAAGTGGCGGAGAGAGTGTCCGCCGATACCCCTTCAACCGTAGGTACTCTACCACGCGCAGCCCTTATTTTACGCGGGCTAGTGTATCACTGTGTCTCACTGAGTTTTATAATGTATGCACTGCGGCGGGTAACGAAACGGGTAACGGCGAGTATGGATGCCGCACCTACACGGGAGAGCGAACATGGTAACAGGAAAAATCAGTGCATCACGGCTTAGGAATTTGAAGCCGGGGAAACTCGGTGACGGTGGCGGCCTTTGGCTACTCGTCAAGGAAGGCGGTTCGGCCTCATGGGTGTTTCGGTACACCTTGAACGGCGGCGAACATTCTATGGGCTTAGGCGCGTATCCCGATATTGACGCCGCCCAAGCCCGCGAACGTGCCAAGCGTTGCCGCCTCTCCCTGAAAGACGGTCAAAACCCAATGCACGAACGGGCGAAGGAACGCACTAAGGCTACCATCACTTTTATGGAAGCCGCCGAGAAATTCATTGAAGCCAAACGGCCCGGCTGGAAAAACGCCAAACATGCCGCCCAGTGGGAATCCACCTTGAAGGAATACGCCTATCCGGTTCTCGGTTCCTTGCCAGTGGACGCCATCACGGAGGAACACGTCTTGCGGGTACTCACCCCGATATGGGTTTTAAAACATGAAACGGCCACGCGCGTTCGCCAGCGCATTGAATCGGTTTTGAATTGGTCAACCGTTCTCCACTATCGAACCGGCCAGAATCCGGTACAGTGGCGCGGCCACCTTGAAAAAATCATGGCCGAAAAGGATAGGTCCAAAAAGGTCAAAAACCATCCGGCTTTGCCCTATCGGGAAATGCCCGATTTTTGGGTGAAGCTGGCGAAGCAACCGGGAATCGGTGCGCTTGCTTTACGGTTTGCCATCCTATGCGCCAGCCGAACGGGTGAAATAATCGGCGCTCTCAAGTCTGAAATCACTGACGGCGTGTGGGAAATTCCCGGTGAGAGAATGAAGGCCGGGAAGCCCCATCGCGTCCAGCTATCCGAACAGGCGGCGGAAATTCTCGCCAAGCTGCCGGAATCTGCAAGCCCATTCCTATTCCCCGGTTCGCGCCGGGATCAGCCATTATCGAACGCCAGCATGAGCGCGGTTCTCAAGCGCATGAAACGCGTAAATATAACCGTCCACGGATTCCGTGCCACGTTCAAAACATGGGCGGAGGAACAGTCCACGGCCCCGCGTGGAGTCATCGAATCATCATTGGCGCACACGCTGAAAGACAAGGTGGAAGCGGCCTATTTTCACGGCGATTTATCCGAAAAGCGCGCGTTGCTCATGCAGTCATGGGCCAACTATTGCACCACGCCGCGCGTCAAGAGTGACGTGATTCCGATTCGCAAGGTGATTATGAAATGACTGACAAGCGGGACAATCTAGCGGTGCTTGATTTAGCGGAGGTTAATCCGGGAGTGAAGGCGGTTAATTCAGAATTGACGCCGCTTCACGCAAAATCCAACAAACTCCGCTCCCAAATCAAGCGCGCCCAGCTAGCCACCGACAGCATGGGGCTTGCGGAGTTCCGCGAGCTGGAGGCTGATTTTGTAATCCTATGGAAAATGATTGACGGCAAGCACGCGATTAGGGAGCAATTAGCGAAGGCATGGGCGATCCATTCTATTCACGGGGAAAATGCGGAGTGGGCGCTCGCCCGCACGAACGGAAAAACATCCCGAAAGAAAACCGTCACCCACGAACAGCAACATAAGGGGCCATCCGTTACCGCTTTAATGTGGGATTATGTTTTCCCGGCGGGGCTATCGAGAGAGGCCGCGCGCGCCGCGTTCATGGCCGAATTTAAAAAGCGCCGCGCGAAAGCGAATCAGCCAAAAGCTACGCGCAAAGGTGGAAACGTGCGTCGGTCTATCGGTGACGATACGCGCAAGCGTTACCTGAGAGCATGGAACAGCAAAAAGTTTTCAAAGTTTCCGATGGAGCATCGGAATCCAAAAGTTTCAAAGGCCATCGGAATTTCACCCCGGCAGGGAGACAATATCCGGGGCGCGCTAGGGCTTGGCAAAAAGCGCAAGCCTAAACTCAAGCCCGATTGATTGGTTTCTTTTTTCGTCCGGGGCCGGTACAGGTCGGGCCTGAGTGTCCCCGGCGCAACGTCATAAAGCGCCTCAATTCTGTCCCGCCGATGATTATTTTTTATTAGCTAACTTCGGTGGTTGAAGACGCGAAAGCATGTCGTTGACTTGCTTCTGCAAGGGCGCAAGTTCACTTCCTGGAATCGTGGGACGGGGTAACGCCGCTTCAATCCACACTTTGAGTCCATGTAGAAATCCAAGCATAAGTGTGTCGTGCAGCTTTCGCTGGCAACGCTCATACAGGTGTAGTGTCCGAGCATATTGGCATTCTCCACCGCGCGGGTGTGTTTGAGGTGCACGCCATTGAGGGCCTCATGGACCGGGTTGAGGTCTAAGCGTCAGCCTCCCGGCGACGCTAAGGGCCAACGCCTCCCCGGCTGCGGCCCTTTTTTTTGCCATTCACCCCATCACAGAGAGTCAGCAGCCATGAAAACTTTAACTATTTTGCTTTTGCTTTCGCTCTTACTGCCCGCGTGGGCCGATACATGGGTTTACTTGGGAGAAAACTTCTCAATCAATTATCCGGGGAAAATTGAAGCGTCCACTAGCCACTATCAGTTCATAGGGACTCCGGCTGTTTTGGTGCGAACCTACGCGGTGGCGGGGTTTTATAATTACCTACTTATAGCGATTCCGTTTCCGTGCCAAAAGAATCTATACGGTGTCGGATTGTATGATGTTGCCAAAGTTACCCACTGGGGAAGCTCCACGCCGGGGCCGGAAATGGTTTCGATTGATTACAACAGCCTGCAAGAAATGTTCCTCCCATACACGCTTGAAGCCAAGCTAGCCTCTATTGAATGTCGCGATTCACCATGAGAATCATATATTTTTGCGGTGTGATTTTTAGCGCGTGCGCCGGTGCAATTCCCGGCGTTCTCATTTTCGGCTGGCTACTATGCCGCGCGTCCAGCCGTGTCAAAGTTAAAGCGCCCAACAAACGGGAGCAGCCACATGGAACCTGAAATAAGCAACGGCCCACGTTATCCGAGCGTGCGTGTTCGGCTTGTGGGGAATGACGGAAACGCTTTTGCAATTATGGCGCGAGTATCGGCGGCGCTCAGGCGTGCGGGAGTGGACAAGGCCGAGCGTGACGCCTTTTTCACTGAGGCCACAAGCAAGCCGCTTTTTGCTGATATATATAGGTGTACCTTCGGAAAGTGGGTTTGACGGAGACATGCTCCGCCATCCTGAGCGCGCCAGCCCTTGATAGATAAGGCTCTACCAGCCCCGCCCTGAGTCAGTTACCCAAGCTGTTACCCGTTTATGCGTTATAGCGGCCTTATGTATCCGGCCAGCCCATCACCAGTCAGTCTGTTTGATAGATTCGGCCACTTTACGGGATTCTTAACTGGCTGACCTATAATGCCTATGAGCCCGAATTTGGGCTCAAGGTAAAAAACCTGCAACTGACAAGGAGATACCTATGTTAGCCAAGTTTTTGTATTCCCTGTCTTTGCTCGGTAGCGTGAACTATCGGTAATCTGTGCTATGGGAAACCTAGGACGACAGAGCAAATCAGTCAACTTTGCGTTTCCACGGCTAGAAATAGCTATTCTGGAGATGTGGGGCCTGCCCGCGGCGTGTTCACGTACGACACGGGCCTGACTTCGGTCAGGATAAGTTCGGAACAGAGAACAGAGTTACTACTATTTCGGGGGCCCATCGCGGCGTCGAAAGACTACCAACATGGACACCTCCCGGATAGGGAGCAGCAAAGACTGTTCCTGCCGTCCTTCTAAGTCTGCATTTGCTGCACACATCATCAAACACGGGAGATTTTTCCGATGACTAAGCAATTGCTATTTTGCGCTCTCGCAGCCTTACTTCTGTCCGCCTGTTCAACTGACCTAACGAAGGAAGGTAGCAACGTGCGGTTGCTTAATTCAGCCGCCGAAGCATCAAAATGCCAACTGATAAAAACTATCTTCGCAAGAGCTACTCATGGTACGGCAAATGCTACAAAGGAAGCGTTAAATGAGGCCGCTGCAGCCGGTGCAAATGCTTTTTATGTTATTTCTGCCACATCGGAAGGAGCAAATATCCATTCCGATGTAGTCGGCAATGCCCTCATCTGCCCAAAGACTTGATGATGACATGCGAGTTGTTTTCGATACTAGCTCTTTTCATTACAATACATTTCCTAAGCTAAAAAACAGCACTTTAATAAAACGAACAAAAGCCGGTAGTGTCATACCGATGTATGGCCCGGTATTTTTGGAGGAAATCATTAATACCTTTGGCGTGGAGGGGAAACGCCATCTGCTTATTAATGATTGGATTCCATTTATTTTAGCCACAGTTCATCGCTTTGTTGATGAAAGAGACGCCATCCTACATAGAGAGCTTATACAAGGGCATGGGAAAAAAACAAATATCTATATGCCGCGCAAAGCACACGAAAATGTTGCGCGTGTTTTAAACAATGTTCCAATCATAGGCACATGGCAATATTGGGAGAAATCAAAGCGCGATAGGGAGATAGCGCGGAAAACACAGGCGAATAACTTTGATTTATTTCGCAAAACTCGCGCTAAAACGAATGAATGGCGACGGGCATCGCGCTCGAATATTAGTCCGTTGCCACTATTATTTTCACTATACGTAAATGAAGAGTTAGCGAAATCAGGTCGAGTATTGCTTTCATATTATTTAAAATCGGCGAAAGCAAAATATCCAGAAGCGATATTAGACCGTTGGGCAAAATCGCCGCATGATTATCCCTATTCCAGTACTTTTGTTTCCAACATGCTCTATCACGCATTCTATACAGTAAAGCCCAATGACCGACTTGACCCCAATGCAGACGCTGATTCGCATATCATGCTTAACTTACTGCGTGGAGATATTCTTGTATCCGATGAAACAGGATTCTTGAACACGGCTTTTAACGATATTTGGCGGCCTAAAGGAAAAATACTCCTAACTGTCGATGAATTTGTGAACGTGATTTCTTAGTGCGGGGTGTAGTCTTTGTATTTCTTTCAGACAGCCCCTCAATCCCGATTTAGGTTTACTTTCAGAGCTTCGTCAGCCGCCGCCTTTACCACTTCCTCCCGTGTAGCGCCCGCCGCGAGTGCTTCCGTTTGCCAGAGTTCGGGGTTCGGGCCGATTCCCATGAGTGTCAGCAGTTCCGCATCGGTGCAACGTAAATAAAATTCATGCCGCCGTTCGCTTCGCAGTCGTTCGGGGAAGTCTGCAATGGCGCGTTCCGTTTCGGCCAGCCGCCCGTTTACGTCAGGCTTCACGCCACGCGCTTTTTCCAGTTCGCTCAAACGTGAATCATATTTGCTTGTCATGTTTTAAATCCTCTATGGCTTCCAATGCGCGCAGGCGCGCTTCAATTTGCGTCAATTCCAGCACTTTTGAAATGTTGCTGAGAATAAACGTGGCGCGGCAAGCGTCCGGGTATGACAGTTCGCCCCTATCCGCACGCGCATAAATCCGTGACATTTCGCGCCTCACGGCTTTCAGTGTCGTCAGCTTAAACTTGCGTGGCGCTGGGGTAGGCTTTCCCTTTTTCTCCACGTAAACAGTCACTAAGGCGCGGCCATCGTTCCCGTTCGGCACAGTTTCGCCACCAATCGGGGGCTTTCCATTATCCATTTTCGGCCTCTAGTGAATCAGAAAATAAACCAAGCCGCGCCCCACGGAGATACGCCGAGCTGATAACCGGCGCATGAGATAGGGCGCGCTTGGTCGCTCCGTTTATCACGGTGGAGCATCCCGCGCAGCAGGGTCTAAAGAGGTCAAATCCTCTGCCGCTTTCCAGACGCACGCACGGGGAGAAGTACCGGCGCGCGGTCATGGAATTTCTCCGTTATGCGCCCGGCATTTTCGGAGCGCCGCTTGGCGTGCCCCGTTCAAATCGAGTATGAAAACCCATCACGCGGCGCGGCTCCATCTTGAACGGTCCCCAGCACGCTTCCGGTGAGCCGAAAAACTTTGTTTGCTTGCGGCCCGTTTCGTCTTTTGTATCCATGCGGCGAAGCGTGTTTTTGAAAGCGGAGTTATCAGTCGCGGCCCGCTTCGCAGCGGAAAATATTTCGTTCTCCACGTTCGTGAGTGCGTGAGTGTGCGCAATTTCACGAAGGTTCGCGTTTTTCCATTCTGGCGAGTGCTTCTTAAATGGCTGCAACAGTCTCAGCCGGTAATCAGTCAGCTTTTCCGATTGAGTCCAGCGGTCTACGTCATAGCCCCACGGGTCAGCCGCAGACTGTGCGCGTGCCTGAGCGTTTTCAAAATCCTGAAAGGTTGCAGAGTCAGCGCGATTTTCGGAACGAACGCGCGTCCGTATCCCGTCCACCAGTTCGTCAACAGCACCGTCAGCAATTTTTCCGCCTTCGCGATATTTCACGCCGTTGCATTCGTCTCGTTGTCTCGCTTCAAACCCAATTCTCCGTGATTCACGCGCTTCCCATGCGTGCCAAATTTCCGGGCCATCATCATCGCTTGGTTTTTCCATTTCAACATCAGCGGCCCGCTTCGCATCCTTGCGGCCACGCTTACGCTCCACCCTATCCAGTCGCGCGTCGGTTTTGTTGCGCCGCTTTTCGAGTGCGTCCATTTTCGCCGTGAGCGCATCCAGCTCCGCCAGAATTGCATCGAGCGCGGCACTGTACTCCGCATCCGTCATCTTTTTCCCGCTTGCCATTTTCATTCCCTCTCGGTTAGTGCCGCATCGCGGCGGTTATTTGTTCGCGTTGCGTGTGCGCCGTTCAATGTCAGCGGCAATTTCGCCGCCGTTGTCATAGGCGTGCGTGGCTTGATAATCTTTAAGCCGTTCGCTTGCGCTTGGGCCATCCTTGTCCACGTGTGACAAAATGTGGTCTATGCTGCTGCCGTTGCTTATCGGTGCGCCTTTATTTTCCATTGTCGTTTCCTCAGTTAGTGCCGCAAAAGCGCGGCGTTTCAATTCATTTCGCCCGGTGAACCAACAGGGCGCGCCAATGATTCAAGTTGGTGTTCTTGGTCCGTCCGCTCCCGGTGCGCTTGCTTTTGTTCAAGTGCAACAATCCGCGCGTCCATAGACTCCAGGTAAGCGAGAATATTTCTCAGAATCTTTCCCTCTGTTTTTCTATCCACGGGCGGTTTTCCCCTGAAAGTGAAAGCGCGCGACTGATTTTCGCCCGCAATTGTTTCCCGGTCGGTGGCGCATAGATTGAAGCGCGGGTGTTGGTGCGTCCGGGCTTCGTCATTATTTTGGCTTTCATCTTTTCTCCCCATCCGAGTAAATCAGCCTCAGCCGCGAGAATTGGCGCGGCGGTGTTTCGTGGTTCGGCTCAAAGTTATCCAGCGCATCCATCATTTCGTCATACGTGTCCATCGGTTCGCTCTTGTGAGCGCGTGCCGTTTCCTCTCGCAATAGCGCCCGCACCATCGCAACGGAGTGGCGATTGATAAATTTTTTAATCGCGTCCGTCAGCCGCGCACGCGGTGCGGTTTTCAATTCCACGCCGCCATCACCGAGAGTCAGGGAGAATCCAGCGCGCCGTAACCGCGCCAGCATCGCCGCGCCAGTATTCAGCCGATAAACCTTCGCGCTTAACATTTTGGTCGCCCTGGCCAGTTCGTTTCCTTTTCTAGCACGGCCCGCAGTTCGGCTTCATGGTCTGCAATATATTTCCGAGTCGCCGGTGTCATCCGTGAAGCTGAATCCACGCGCGCCGATAACATACCGCCAGAATCAACAGACAGGCGCACGCCAGCCTTGCGCAATTCGCCCAACAGTATTTTTGCCGGGTTCCGTTCAACAGTTTTGGGTGCTGATTTGCTCACACTCATGAGAGAAGCTCCGCCAGCTTCGTTTCAGGCTTGAGCATTTCGCTCCACGCTGCACGCGCATCCGTGCCGGTGTAATGCGCTCCGTCAATCTGAGCCTCTAAAAATTCCACGCGCCCACAAGCCGGACAGTGTTTAAAGTCCAGCCAGTCGCCGCCGCACTTCGAGTGCTTTGAAGTCGTCTCGGTTCCACACGAACAAGTCATGCGCCCACCTTCGCCGGTCGCGGAATTTTCACGCCATCTTTCCGGGCTTCGCACCACGGGCAAGTCGGCACGCTAACAGCGGCCCACAGCCAAACATCGCCGCATCCGCCACAATGCGCGCGTGCGTTCCATTCTGGCGGGCGGACGCCGTGGGACAGGTGTTCCGTCAGGCTCGATGCCGATGCCATTTCACGCAAAAACAGCGGGAGGTTCCCCACGCCTGAAAAGTCCGAAATATCCTGTTGGCTTAACGCATCCAAAAGCGCGGCGGCGGAAACGCCAGCTAAGCCAGCGCAAGCGGCGGTCACCAGTTTTTTCAGCGTGGGCTTGTTCATTTTTTCTCCATTTCGGGTAACGCGGCGGGTAACGGTTGAGCCGTTTCCACGTCAGCGCCAGCCGGTGCGTGGGTTTGCGGTCTGAGTACGGCGGCGCACTTCTCCGCCGTGTGGTAAAAAGCGGCACTCATGCGGTCGCCCCGCCCACGGTTTCAATTTTCAGCGCGCCACGGCGATCAGCCTGACGCACTTTCCACAATTTCGGTTCCGGCTTGAGCAGCACGCAATTTTCATTCAGCCAGCGGGCTTCCATGGTGAGCGAAGCCGTGGGCGCTTCACGCTTCAACAGCGAAGCCAGTTCCCTTTTTTCGGTCGCTTTCAGGGGCCGATGCCGGGAAGCCTCAAGCAGGGTTTCAAGCCTTTTTTCGGCGGCGTTCAATGGGATTCTCCGTGGGTGGTGCGCGGCGGGTACTCGTACCATGAGACTTCCAACAGCCTTTCAGCGTAGCGGTCAGCCAGAATCAAGCGGGCTTGCTCAAGTGTCTCGCCGGGTATGCCAAGCATGACGTGACGGCCCGGAAAGTCGGAAATCTGATACTCAAAAACCGGGCGAGAGTGGCGCGGTGGTACCAGCGCCAGCAGCTCGGTTTTATTCGCCCGTAGCGCCGCCCTGAGTTCGTCGGTGAGTAGTTCCTTCGGCCCAGCCTGAATCAAGCCGCCCACCAGCCGCTTAATTTCAATGCCGCGCTCCCGGCAAGTGTGGAAGGTTTCAAGGGCGGAAAGCATCAAAATTGCTCCGTGTCGGGGTCACTAGATGCCGCTTCCTTCGCTTCCCGCGCAAGTTCGGCTTCCGAGGGCGCTGGAAGGTCATCACGAAGGTGCTCATCACGAAGGTGCTCACGTCCCTTGTGCGTGTGTGTATGAGCATCTAGGGGTTTTTGAGCATCTTGGGGATTTGCTCGAAGATGCTCATTTTTGCGAAGGTGCTCACTGGATAACGCACGGGAGCATTGAGCATCTTTGAGCATGTTGGCTTCGTCATCCTTGTCAGGTAATCTCCAATTCCAGCCACCATCGAAGCTCAATTTTTCGGGCTTAACTCCCAGCGCATCTTTCGCGCGCCGGACGGTCGCCCATGAGCATCCCGCTTGGTCAGCATCGGCCTTGATTTGTTTCTGTGAAACGGCCCCGTCAGCCAGTTCTTTTTTCAGGAAATCAATGGCGGAATCGAGCGCGGTACTACCCTCAGATTCCGCACCATCGTCCACGGTGGGCGCGCGTAGGGCTTCGTCAGCGGTTGTCCGTACAACGTCAGCCTCCCATTCGATAACAGGTTGAAAGCCCACGTCAGAGTCCACCACGGCGATGCTGTATGCCAAGCCGGTCGCATCCGGGCCTAGATTCGCTTTAATTGGTAACACCAAGCGCCGTGAGGGGCTTTCCTTATCCTTCGCCACCACGTACACGGCGCGCGCAGCGGCCACAAACGCCAAGCTCCCACTAGTTCGGTAAATGGCCGCGCCCTGAGATTTATTCAGGTGTGAGATACATACCACGGCCACGCCGTGACGCCCGGCGAGTTCGGCCAGCGGCGAGAGAAGTTCCCGAATGTCGGAATTTTTGTGTGAGTCAGTACCGGATAGAAATGCGCTGATAGGGTCAATGATAACCAGCTTGCAGTTCGGGAGCGCCCGCAATTTCGATTCAAGCGCCTCCACGTCTCCCATCGTCCATCCGCGCTTAATCGGCTTGCCGGTGGAGTCCCTATCCTTCACGAATTTCATAACGTGGAAGCGCGTCAGGTCAGCTCCCGCCGCTTCCGCGCGTGGCCGTATGGTATCGGCGTCATCATCTTCCGCGCTTGCCAGTAGCACGTCACCTTGAAGCGCCAAGCCTTCGCCGCACGGCCACGGTGCGCCGCGAGTAACAGCAGCGCCGATGCCTATGAGCATGAGAGATTTTGCAAGGCCGGGGTCACCCACGAATAGCGTCACCTTGCCGCACGGAATCCGGCCATACCATAACCAATTTATTCGCTGAGGTTTTATCTCCGCCAGCGTGAGTGTTTCAATCGTTTTCCGGTTCGCGCTTGGCTTCGCCATAATCTCCATGCGCGCGGAAATCCTTGAAGCAATTTCGGCGGAGTCTTGGTCGGAGTGAGTGACGGCTTCCACCAGCTCACTACTCATAGCAAGCAGCCTTCGCCGTCTCGCTTTTTCTGCTACGGCTTCCGCATACGAAAGCACGTTTGCAGCGGTCGGAGTGTCGCGTGTAATTTCCGCCATGTATGTCAGGCCGGGCGCTTCCTCCACGGCTTCACTTGCCGCGATAATTTCCGATAACACTACGGCGTCGAAGGGTTTTGCCGCTTCGTGGAGTGCCTCAATGGTTCGGAAAATTAAACGATGGTCTGCCCGGTAGAAGTCGGCGGAGTTTAAAATTTCTGCCACCTTTGGGAGTGCATCGTTGTCCAGCATGAGCGCGCCGAGGACAGCTTGCTCACTGGCGATTGAGTGCGGCGGCGATTGTATTTCGAGATTCGCGTTCATTTTGCATCCTTCCGGGCTTCCACTAGTGCGGCCACCAGTTCCTTGATTTCGGAATCGGATGCGCCCCTGATTTTCGCCGCGTTGATAGCTGCAATTTCAGATTCAGGCCACGCGACTGCGCGCTGTGAAATCTGCACGGGCCGGGTCAGCAGCCCCTTTTTTATTTGCCGGTAGATATTCGCCCGATTCAGGCCGGTGGTTTTCGTGACTGAAGGCAAACGCAGCAACGTATCCACGCGTTACACGCTCACTTTTTCGGAGACACTGAATCGCAACGCGCTTCAATCCATGAATTTATTGCACTCTCAGGCCACGCGCGGCAGCGCCCGGTTACTTTGACCGCGGGGCTAAATTCTCCGCGCGCAACCATGCGTAAAAACGTACTCCGGCCTACGCCGAGCCGTTCAAGCACGGCGGGTAAGCGCAAAAGTTTTTGTTGGATAACAGGCATATTTATTTCTCCCAAAAAAAAGCCCCCGGAGTGCGGGGGCAAGTGTGGAAATTTCAAGACGAAAAAACCCCAATTAAGGGGCGATGCTAGATTGACTTGGAGCTGCTTTTCTATCGGGCGCAGTAAGCCCACGCATGATATTACTGAGTCTCGCATAATATAGTGACATTCTGCGCAGGACGGTGTAGGATGTATTCCCATGAACATTCCTACGGTCACCCGTGCCCGGCGGGATTTCCGGGCGATGGACCGGCGGCGCGCACGCGC
>Ga0307373_10011891_pt1 | contig 12511 bp, 11 predicted proteins | sample OX2MG_FD_202534 | JGI IMG/M metagenome (GOLD analysis project Ga0307373, IMG submission 202534) | Soil microbial communities from Risofladan, Vaasa, Finland - OX-2 | ecosystem: Environmental > Terrestrial > Soil > Coastal area > Acid sulfate soil | place: Finland: Risofladan, Vaasa | collected...
ATCCGGGCAGTCGGCGCGGCGCAGATACTGGCAGGCACTCAGGACGAAGCACCGCCCTTCCAGCGCGATGTGCTGCATCGTCGGCTGCCAGCTGTCGCGATCGTCGACCGTCGGCGCGCACCAGATCGTGACCCCTTTGGCGTACATCGCCGTCCGCAGCAGCGGCATGTAGTTCTCCCAGCAGATTGCCGCGCCGAGCGTCCCGAACGGCGTCTCCACGGCCGGCAGCGTCGAGCCGTCGCCGAACCCCCAGATCAGCCGCTCCGACGCCGTCGGCATCAGCTTGCGATGCCTGCCCTGCAGCCCGCCGTCCGGGCCGAAGAACAGCGCCGTGCAGTACAGCGTTCCCGCGTCCCGCTCGATGACGCCGATCACCAGATGCAGGTGACCGGCGGCCGCCATGTCGCCGAGCTGCGCCGTTTCAGGGCCCGGCACGTTGATGGCGGCATCCCAGTAGCGGCGGAAGTCGTCCCGCCCCTCCGGCGATCGCGATCCCACGCGGGCGCCGAAGTCGATCCCCTTCGGATAGCCGCCGACGAACGCCTCCGGAAAGACCGCCAGGCGCGCGCCGGCGTCCGCCGCCCGCTCGACGAAGCCCCGCGCCTTCGCGAGCGTCCCCGGCGTGTCGAAGAGGATGGACCCTGCCTGAACGACTGCCGCTTTCGTGATCTCGTGATCCACGCTGGTGCTCCCGTTGAATGAGGTGAACCGACGTCACCATTGTCACGCCGATGGGGTGGATTGCGCATCGGTCAGGGCCGGGCGCGACGCACCCCGCAGCGGCCGCGGCTCCCCGCGCGCCGCCGCGACGCTTGCTTTATACTCAACCGGGTGAGCGGCCCCGGAGCGCGTGTTTCGGCAGTCGCGACGCCGCATCCGCATCCTTCAGGAGAGTGAACATGCCGGCAGCGGTGGTGACCATCTCGCGGCAGATGGCCAGCGGGGGGGCCTACATCGGTCAGATCGTCGCCAGGCGGCTGGGGCTCGCCTATTTCGACCGGGAAGTGCTCCAGCAGGCGGCCGACCGCCTGGGTGTCTCGGCCGCCGAGGTCGCGGCGCTCGAAGAGCGCTCCACGACCCTCTGGGACCGGATCGCGCACGCGCTCGCGTTCGGGGCCCCGGAAGCCCCGTACGTGCCTCCCCCGCGCGACACGGTGTATCACGAAGATCTGCTGGCGGTCGAGCACCGCATCATCCGGGAACTCGCCGACAGCCGGCCGGCGGTCATCGTGGGGCGGGGGGCCGCATTCGTCCTCCGGCAGCATCCCGCCCTGCTGAGCGTGTTCCTGCACGCACCGCAGGCGTGGCGGATCGACCGGGCCCGGGAGAGCTACGGGATCGCCAGCCCGGACGAAGCGCGGACACTGGTCGAGCGGACCGACCGGGACCGCGCCGCGTTTCTCCACCGCCTGACCGGGCGTGAATGGACGGATGCCACGCAGTACGATCTGTCCGCGCAGACCTCGACGCTGGGACTGGATGAGACGGCCGAGCTCATCATCCGCGCCGCCGGCAGACGGCTGCAGTTGAAGGACCGGGGGCACGCCTGATCTCCGCAGGGAGTGGCGGCCTGGCGGGCGCCCGGCCGCCCGATTCAAGGACATCGCGCCGCCGCCGATTCCCCAGGATGGGTCCGTCCGGTCCCACGTGAATCAAGGGGCAGCCGACATGATCTGGATCGCGCTGAGCTGGTTCGCCGCGTTTCTGGTGCTGGCCATCGCCACCGGATACCTGCATGCGGTTCTGGAAACCCGCAGGCTCCGGGCGACGATCGACACGACCGACGCGCAACGCGCCGTCCTGTCCGCGCTGGTCCGCCGCCTCGGGCAGCACGGCCTCACTCCACGATGAGAATCTCCGCATCGGGCGCCGGCGCGTAGAGGCGCTGGACCTCCACTCGGCGGCGGTCCAGCACCGCCCGCTGGTTCAGATAGCCCTTGTCGGTGATTTCGCCGCCGTCGATCGACGGCGGGTCGCGCAGGAACAGCGCGCGGACCACGCGCGTGCTCGAGCCCGGATGCGCCCGGTTGTGCGCGCGGAGCGCCGCTCGCGTCGGCTCGCGCGCCTCGTCTTCGCCGATGCCCGGCGCCGGAAACAGCAGCACTGCCACCTCGTCGCGGTCGTGCCCCGCCACGACCAGATCCTGGACGTACGGCGCGCACGCGCTGACCAGCCGCACGCGGAGATCGCCGACCGACACCCACGTCCCGGACGACAGCTTGAAGTTCTCGACCGTGCGGCCGTCGAACAGGACGCCGCGCGCGGGCACGGCCGGATCGGCCAGCCGTCCGGCGTCGCCGGTCGGCAGGAACCGGTCGTCGTCGAACGCCGCGGGCTCGATGGTGCCGCCCCGCCGCCAGTAGCCGGGCGTCACATTCGGTCCCCGGACCCGCATTTCGAACCTGCCGAGCGACGGCACGAATTTCAGCGCGCAGCCAGGCGCGGGCAACCCGATGACCCCGGCACGATCGATGGGAAAGTGGACCGACGTGACCAGCGGCGCCGTCTCCGTCGATCCCCAGGCCGACACGAACGGTACGGCGCTGCGGCTCCCGCGCACGCGCGCCGCCAGCGTTTCCAGCCGCGTCCACAGGTGCTGCGGGAGCGCCGCCGCCGCGTAGAACACGAGGTCGAGATCGGCGAAGAACGCCGCCGCCAGCTGGTCGTCCCGTTCGAGCAGCGGCAGCAGCATGGCGAAGCCGCGCGGCACGTTGAAGTACAAGGTCGGCGACAGCACCCGCAGGTTCGCGGCCGTTTCGTCGATGGCCCCGGGCGCCGGGCGCCCGCCGTCGATGAACAGGGTCCCCCCGTTGCGCAGCACCATGTTGAAGTTGTGGTTGCCGCCGAACGTGTGGCTCCAGGGCAGCCAGTCGACCACGACCGGCGGGCGGCGCTCGACCAGCGGCCAGAGCTGCGCGATCGCCTGCTGGTTCGAGCAGAGCATCCGCTGCGTGTTCACGACCCCCCTGGGCGCACCGGTGGAGCCGGACGTGAACAGGATCTTCGCGACGGTGTCGGGCCCGACGGAGGCCGCCGCCTGCCGTGCCCGCGCACCGGGCGGAGTCGACTCCAGGTCGGCCAGCGGGAACGTCCGGGGACGGCTGGACTGTCCCCGGCTCGTCAGCAGCGGGACATCGTCGAGCGCCAGGGCGGCCAGCGCGCCGGCGAACCGGTCCGGATCGTCTGCGAAAATCACGCCCGGGCCGACACGGTCCGCCACCTCGCGCAGCCTGCCGAAACTTCGCGACGCGAGTGCGTAGGCGGATGACACCGGCGCGGCCGGCACCCCGACGCGCATGGCCGCCAGCTGCAGCACCGCGTGATCGATGCTGTTGTCGGAGAGCAGCAGCAGCGGCCGCGCGGGCGCCGCGCCCAGGTCGAGCAGCGCCTGTCCGAGCGCGTGAACCTTCGTGCGCGCCTCGCCGTACGAGAGCCTCCGCAGCTCTCCGGCCCGGTCGCGCTCAATCAGAAACAGGCGCGCCGGCGTCCGGTCCGCCCAGGCCTCGAGCCAGTCGCCGACGCACCGCCCGTAGGGCTGGAGTGCGTATCCCGAGCGAAGAACGAACGTACCTCCGGCGCCCGATTCGAGTACCACCGCCGGAGGAGCGAACCGGTCCTGCATGCCCGCGAAGGTTAATGCGAGACCCGGCCGGCGACAAGCCGGGCCCGCCCCCTCGGCCTTCCACCAGAAACCCATCCGTAGGCCGACCGCCGGCGGATCGGCTGAGGCGGCGCCTGTCGGACAAAGACCGACTTTCGTCGTTGTCGGTTTCCCGTCATACTTCACTAGGCTGCCTTGACCATTTTGGGCCCCCCGTAACGAGATCCGATGCCTGGTATTGATCTGGAAACCGCGCGGCGCTGTCCGTTCGACGGTCAGCCGCTCCGCCGCAGACTCCTCGAACCCGGACGGGCGGGCGAAGCCCGGGCGACGTGGACCTGCCTGAAGCAGAGCTGCGGCTACTCGGAGCCCGAAGATCCCCAGGTGCTCTTCCGCTTCGCGTGGCTCAGCCCCGTGTATCGGGCCCTCTCGACCCGCCAGGAATTCCGGAGCCTGCCCACCGCCGAACGCTGGACCGTCCTTCGCCAGGCGGCCGAGCAGGTGACCGTCGACCGGCGCGGCACGATTGATCACCAGAAGCTGGATGGCGCCGAGCCGGCAGAAATTCTCAGCTGGCTGGAGACGCAGCGTCGCCGGAACCAGCGCTAGCCGCCGGCCCACCGCCCGGCCGCCGCCGTCCGTCCCGCCCCCCGCCACCCGCCCGCTGTCACCTTTCCCCCCGTCCTGCATCTCTGAGAACGTGCTGGATTCGGAATGGCCCGCCATGCCGGGCCGGAGGGGATTGACTGATCATGGCTCTGCTCAATGCGCAAGCCGAACGGCAGGTCCGCGCGGCACTGGCCGGACTCGAGACGCCGGTGACCCTGGTGCTGTTCACCCAGGGGGAAGGCGGCGCGCTCGAATGTGAGTATTGCGTCGAGACCCGTCACCTGGCCGAAGAGGTGGCGGCGCTGTCCGACAAGGTCACGCTGGAAGTGCACGACTTCGTGGGCGACGCCGATCTCGCAAGGGGATACGGCATCGACAAGATTCCGGCGCTCATCGTCATGCGGGGCGGTCCCGAGCCGAAGGACTACGGCATCCGGCTGTACGGCATTCCGGCCGGCTACGAGTTCTCGACGCTGCTCGAAGACATCCGGATGGTCGGCCGCGGGGAGGCCGGGCTCCGGCCGGAGACGCTGGCGGCGCTTCAACGGCTGACGCAGCCGGTCCACATCCAGGTGTACGTGACGCCGACCTGCCCGTACTGCCCGCGCGCCGTGCTGCTCGGACACAAGCTGGCGATGGCGAGCGACCTGGTGACGGCCGACATGGTCGAGGCGACCGAATTCCCGCATCTCGCCCAGCGGTATCACGTCCAGGGCGTCCCGCGGTCGGTCATCAACGAGGTCATCCACATCGAAGGGGCCGTGCCGGAGCAGGACCTCATCGAGGAGCTGATGACGACCACGGACGCGGCGGCGATGAAGCAGCTGCAGGCGCAGTGGGCGGCGCACGACCACACGCACGCGCACTGACACGCGCACGCGCACCGATCACGCCAGGCCCGGGGGGCGCCCGCGCGGAGCGGGCGCCGGCACGGTTCAGGCGCGCCAGGCCAGCAGCACGAGGCAGGCCCACCCCGCCAGAAACGACAGCCCGCCGATCGGCGTGATGGCGCCGTACCAGGGCCGGCCGGTCAGCGCCAGCACGTAGAGACTGCCGGAAAACAGGACAATGCCGGCGATGAAGAACCAGCCGGCCCAGGCCGGGAGTCTGGACGCGGGCCAGCGGGAGGCCGCCCACGCGGTCGCCAGCAGGGCAAGGGCGTGATACATCTGGTAGCGCACGCCCGTTTCCCACACCTCGAGCATGTCCGGCGACAGGCGCGCGCGCAGCGCGTGGGCGCCGAACGCCCCCAGCACGACGGCAAGCCCTGCGAACAGGCTTCCCGCAAACAGCATCGTCCCGTCCATGCCTCGCTCCTTTCGTTCGCCGGCTGCCGCCGATTCCGCGGTTCGACGATGAGCCTACCATCCGGCCGGCTGGCGTGTCAGCGATTGCCGCCAGGGCGCGGGCCGGGGCGCCCTGGCGCGCGCGGCGGCGGCTTCACAGCGTGACGTAGTACGCGATGTACCAGAACTCAGCGGCGGGACCAGTCAGCGTACGTCCGGCTGAGAACAGCAGGTGGTGAACGTGCGTGAAGTCGAGCTGGCCTCCGATATTGAACGCAAGGTTGCTGTGGCCGTCGACCGTACTGGCCGTCGTGTGAAAGAGTTCGGCGCCGAGAAAGCCGAACTTCGGTACGTCTCGCTGGACCTCCCAGCCGAGAAACCGCCAGTTCCGGTTGCCGGGTCCGGGATTGCGCCAGAAGCCGCCGCCGCCGTAGCTGGTCCAGTGCCCCCAGCTCTTCTGGACCCAGAGCGGAATGTAGAACTGCGCGAGTCCGTTGCCCAGTCCGCGCCGGCTGTCGCCCGTGGGCAGCTCGGCCAGTGGAAACATGCCGATCTCGGGCGTGCGCTTCGTTTCCTTGATGAAGCGGACCTTCATCCCGATCTCGGTGTCTCCGTAGCCGTACTGACCGGGCGCGCCGGTCGGCATCACGTCCATGAACGGCGTGATCAGGTGGAGCTGGATGCCGGGAAAGGCCCCGTAATTGATCTCGACGTGCGGCGCCGTGGCGGCGGTGCCGTCGGCGTCGTGAGTGCCGATCGACGCGGCGTAGAACTCCCAGTGATGCAGCGGCACCGGATCGGGATCGTCGGTGTCGAAGGGCGGACCGGCCCACGCAAGAGCCGAGTGCAGGCACAGCCCCACGACCCACGCCCCGATCGCCCATCGCCGCCCCGGCAGACGCGCTCGCGACATGCTCGACTCCAGGAATCGATCTCCCGGCTGCTCCGGCCAGGATTCGCCACGCCAATGCTATCGCACTTCGATAGCGTGGGTCGTGGCGCCCGGGCGGTCCAGGCGAACCCTCGGCCCCGCCAGCGCTGAACAATTCCAGCTGGACGGGCGGAGCCAGCTCAGCTATATTGGCCGGGACAATGGCTGACCCGGAAATACTCGACCGGACCGACTCGGACGCGGCAGCCCGTTACGCACTCGCGGTCGTGGCACCGGCGGTGGGCCTGCTGCTCACGCTGCTCTCCCGCCCGCTGCTCGTCTACCCCCCGTCGGTCTTCATGTTCGCCGCCGTGGTCGCCTGCGCCTGGTACGGCGGCTTCGGTCCGGCGGTGCTCTCCGCGCTCCTCGGCGCGTTGACGCTCGAATACTTCGTGATGCTGCCGGCCTTCGGCTGGGCCGGCCTGGAGTCGATCGAGCGTGTCAGCACGTTCGCCGGCGCCGGACTGCTCGTGGCGACCATCGGTGGCCTGCAGCGCCGGCGACAGCGCGCCCTCACCACGCTCGCCGCCATCGTCACCTCATCGAACGACGCCGTGATCGGCCAGACGCTCGACGGCATGATCGTCAGCTGGAATCCCGCGGCGGAGCGCCTGTACGGCTACTCGTTCGAGGAGGTCCGCGGGCGCAGCATCGGCGTCATCTTTCCTCTGGAGCGGACCGGCGAGCTCGAGAACATCCTGAACCGCATCGCCCGCGGTGAACGGATCGAACACTACCAGACGGTGCGCCTGGCCAAGGACGGGCGGCGGCTCGAGATCGACCTCATGGTGTCGCCGATCAGGGACGCGGCCGGCGTCATCTGCGGCGTCTCCGCCACGGCCCGCAGTCTCACTGAGTCGAAGCGGCCCGGGCAGGAACATCGGACACCGGCCGCTGTCCGCGAGCGCGAGCCCGCGGTCCGCTAGCCTGCCCCCTTTCCGGCCCGAGACACCTCCGTCGCACACCTTCCGTGCCCCTCGCCACGGCACGCAGGCACCCTTCCGCGTCAACCACCCTCTTCCGTCCCGGCGGCCGGGACGCCCGGGCCCTGGCGCTCCGGTGTCGCAGACGCTTCACCGCTGTCGATTCGCCGACAGGGCGTCACCGAGGTCAGTGACCCATTCGCCTTATTTTCCGGACCAATCGCTCGCTTTCAGCCGGACCGCACCTTGCTCACGACAAGGCCTTCGGGGATTCCTGTCGGCGCATCCCGCCCGGGTCCGGCTCAGTCGGCCTCGAGCGTCCGCACGTCGGGCCCTGCACCTCTATGGAACAGCGCTCGCGCGACTCATCTCCAGAAACGCTCGACCCGTCCGACTGGCAGGATCTGCGGGCCCAGGGACACCGGATGCTCGACGACATCCTGGACTACCTGGAGCACATCCGCGAGCGTCCGGTCTGGCAGCCGATTCCGCCGGCGGTGCGCGGCCGGTTCCGCGAGCCGATTCCGCAGGCGCCCCGCGACCTGGCCGCGGTGCACGACACGTTCATGCGCGACGTGCTGCCGTTTGCGGTCGGCAACGCCCATCCCGGCTTCATGGGCTGGGTGCATGGCGGCGGGACCCCGGTCGGCCTCCTCGCCGAGATGCTGGCCGCCGGCCTGAACGCCAACCTCGGCGGGCGCGACCAGATGCCGATCGAGGTCGAGCGCCAGGTCGTCCGGTGGATGTGCGAGCTGTTCGGGTTCCCCGCGACGGCCGGCGGCCTGTTCGTGACCGGGACGTCCATGAGCAATCTGATCGGCGTGCTGGTGGCGCGCACGGCCGCGCTCGGTACCGGCGTTCGCCAGGACGGGATCGCCGCCGCCGGCGCGCGCCTCACGGCCTATACATCGGTCGCCGCGCACGGCTGCATCGCCCAGGCGATGGACCTGTCCGGGCTCGGCACCGGCGCGCTGCGGCTGATCCCGGTCGACGATCGTCACCAGCTGGACATCGGCGCGCTCGAGCAGGCCATTGCCGCGGATCGGCGCGCGGGCTTCAGGCCGTTCCTGATTGCCGGGACGGCCGGCACGGTGGACGTCGGGGCCATCGACGACCTCGACGTGCTCGCCGCCATCGCACGCCGGGAGCGGATATGGTTTCACGTCGACGGGGCCTGCGGCGCGCTGGCGATGCTGGCCCCGGACCTGGCGCCGCGCCTCAGCGGCATCGAGCAGGCCGATTCGCTCGCGTTCGATTTCCACAAGTGGGGCCAGGTGCCGTACGACGCCGGCTTCATCCTGGTCCGGGACGGGGACCTGCACCGCCGCACGTTCGCCGCGACCGCCGCGTATCTGCGACGGGACACGCGCGGGATGTCGGCCGGCTCGCCCTGGCCGTGTGATTTCGGCCCGGATCTGTCCCGCGGCTTCCGGGCGCTGAAGACCTGGTTCACGATCAGCGTGTATGGCGCGGAGCGGCTCGGTCGCGCGATCTCGGACACCTGCGCCCTGGCCCGGCAGCTGGCGGAACGCATCGACGCGACGCCGTCGCTCGAGCGGCTCGCGCCGGTCCCGCTCAACATCGTCTGCTTCCGGTACCGCAGCGAGGACGCCGACCGCGTGAACGCGGACATCGCCGTGGCCCTGCAGGAATCGGGCATCGTCGCCCCGTCGACCACCACCATCAACGGCCGCCTGGCCATCCGGGCGGCCATTGTCAACCATCGCACCACCTCGTCTGACATCGACGCCCTGATCGAGGCGACCCTCGCGTTCGGCGAGGCCGCCACACGGGCGGTCAGGAAGGCCTCATGACGCCCGACAGTCCGACCTTCTCATCCGTGGCCCCGGCGGCCCCCGCGCCCGCGTCGTCCGTTGCGCCGCTCATGGGCTTCGCGGTCCTGTTCCGGATGGCCCTCGCGGAGATCGATCTCGTGCCGCTCCGCGCGGCGCTCATCGACCGCGCCGCGAGGAACCCGGACGATGCCCACACGCTGCTGGACCTGTCCACCGTCCTGCAGCTGACCGGAAACCGCGAGATCGCGCTGCAGGTCCAGGCCCAGGCGCTGCGGATGCAGCAGCTGTACCGCCTGTCCCCACACGCCCGCCCGGACCAGATCCGCCTGCTCGCCATCATGGGCCCCGGCGACCTGATGGCCAACACGCCGGTCGAATGTCTGACGGAGAGCACCGGCATCGCGCTCGACATGCTGTACCTGGGCCCGGGACTGCCCTTTCCCTCGTCCGTTCCCGACCACGACGCGGCGATCGTCTGCGTCGCCGAGAGCGACGAGAACCGCCCCCTGCTGGCGCAGATCGGGCGCTACCTGCAGGACTGGCCGCGCCCCGTCCTCAATGCCCCCGACCGCATCCTCTGGCTGTCGCGCGAGGGCGTCTGCAGCCGGCTGGCGTCGGCGCCCGGGGTGGTCATGCCGCCGACGGTCCGCATCCACCGCTCGACTCTCGAACGGATCGGCGCGGGCACCAGGCCGCTGGGCACGGTGCTCGAAGACGACGCCTTCCCGATTGTCGTGCGACCGGCCGGCTCGCACGCCGGCCACGGCCTCGTCAGGGTGGACCAGCCGTCGGACATCGCCGCGTATCTGCAGCAGCAGCCGGAGCTGGAGTTCTGCGTGACCCGGTTCATCGACTATCGACAGCCTGACGGACTGTTCCGCAAGTACCGGATCGCGCTGATCGACGGAAGGCCCTTCATCTGCCACCTCGCGATCTCCGAGCGCTGGATGATCCACTATCTCAACGCCGGCATGGCCGACAGCGCCGCCAAGCGGGCCGAGGAAGCGGAGGCCATGGAGACCTTCGACCACCGGTTCGCCCGCCGGCACGACGCCGCCTTCCGGGCGATCCATGAGCGGATGGGGCTCGACTACCTGGGGATCGACTGCGGCGAGACGCCGGACGGCCGGCTGCTGGTCTTCGAAGTCGACAACAGCATGATCGTGCACGCCATGGATCCGGTCGACCTCTATCCCTACAAGCAGCCGCAGATGCGGAAGGTCTTCACGGCGTTCCGCGAGATGCCGGCCCGCCGGATCGCCGGCCGTGAGCACGCGCACGCCGACCGCGTCATGGCCGTCCGCCCCCTGGCGGCCGAAGGAATCGGCGCCGAACCGGCCGCGTGACGCCGTCCGGCGCCCCCGTCTTTCAGGGCCGGGCCGGCATCGCCGTCGTGACCCGGCCCATCGCCGCGAAATCGGGCTTCGTCTCGTCCAGGATCTGCAGAATCGCCTGCCGATCGGCTGCCGACAGGCTGTCGAAGTCCGGATTCCTGTCCTCCCCCGTCAGCACCTGCCGCAGCCGCCGGTAGACGTACTCTTTGACGATGTCCGGCAGTGCGTTGAAGGAGTCGGAGTAGATCAGGTAGCTGAGCGGGTACTTGAAGAGCCGCGTCTTGAGATCGAAATCCCGCAGCGAGCGGCCCTGGCGATCGCGGGGGCCGCGACTCATGAAGTCGACCGCGAACCGAGAGTTTCCCTGGATCGGGCCGTCGAACGGCGCCTCGTGGACGAACAGCATCGCCCGCACCAGCTGCTCGCCGATGCCGTCGATCTGCACCGTCGTGCTGGGCAGGTGACCACCGCCGGCCGGCTTGCTGCCGTTCATGATCTCCTGGAGCTGCTCGTCGTACAGCGCCTTCCGCGTCTGATAGCCGGCGATCGTGATCAGGTCGTGGACGTACGTCTGGTGCGCCAGCACCATCAGCGCCACGACGTCGCTGGTCGGCCGCAGGTACGGACGCGTGTCGACGAGCCCCGTCAAGCTCGTCAGGTTCACGTTCGGGCCCAGCTTGATCTGGGCCAGCGACCGGGCCGGATCGTCGATGTCGTGCGCCGCGACCGGCGCCGTGATGTTGCCCGGATACAGCAGCGGGCCGGTCGTTCCGGTGACGTACCAGCCGCCCCACCGCTGCGACAGCGGCGTCTGGTCGGTCGTCTGCGGCACGAGGGTCGACACCGGGTAACCCAGCCGGTCGACGAACGTCGACCGCATGATGAAGCCCGGCACGCCGCCGGTGGACGAGGAGGAATCGTGGCACTGGAGACAGGTGGTGAACCGCCGCTTGAACTGCGGATCGGCGCTCGGCCGCTGGTCGAGCGTGTAGAACACCGCGCCCAGCTTCGGATCGGCCGACGCGACTTCCATGATCGGGCCGCCCTGCACCCAGCCGACGTACACCTCGTCGTTGAAGTAGATCGCCCGCGGGGTCCAGGGAGCGATGTGATCGACCTGCAGGCTCGTCTTCGAGAACACCAGCCCCTGCGACGCCGGCGGAATGTCCAGCGCCTGCAGCACCGACGGCAGGTAGCCGTGCTGCGGGTCGAAGGTCAGCTTCACCGTCCCGGCGTCAATCTGCTTCTGCAGCCGCGCGACGGCGTCGGTCGGCGCCGTCGTCTTGTAGGCGATGACGCCGCTGTCGTCCCCCGGGAACTGCCCCATCGCCAGCACCGCCACCGGGATGAGCAGCACGGCGGCCCCCACCGCCAGACGGGGATACCGACAACGGATGGCCGATCGGCATGCGTCCGGAATCATCGAAGTGCCGCTCCACGGTAAAGAGGGACCAACACGACCCGCTGGGAGAATACCAGTCGGACGGCCGAACACCTATGACGGCCGTCATACGCGGCGGTCACGTCGCTGCGGCAGCCAGCCGTGTGCCGGCCACAGGGTCCGGAGCGGCGGGCCCCGGCGGTCCCAACGCGAGTGAGCCGATCGTTCGAGGAACTAGCCGCAGGACAGGCACTTGTGCATCAGGGGGGCGCCCATCTTCTGGAGCAGCGCGATCGTGTCGGGGAACGGGCTCGTCCGCTGTTTGAAGCTCCACCCGTATCCTTCCCCGAGGCCGCCAGCAGCGGCGTCACGTCCGGCCCGCCGACCGGGATCGGCGGCAGCCCCGACAGATCGCGGCCCTTGGGATCGAGGTCACCGGTCCCAGTAGGCGGGCGCCCCTTGGGCTTCATCGTCGCGAGCGCCGGGTCGGCGCCGCGGGCGATGAGCAGCGTCATGGCGGCGACGTCATCGGCGTAGGCCGCGCGCCAGAACGGCGTCGCGCCCGCTTCGTCCAGGCCCGACTGGTCGAAGTCAGCCCCAGCGCTGCGATGCCCAGGACCTTGAACATGAACGTCCTCAATTCCACTGGC
>Ga0307373_10011892_pt1 | contig 12511 bp, 7 predicted proteins | sample OX2MG_FD_202534 | JGI IMG/M metagenome (GOLD analysis project Ga0307373, IMG submission 202534) | Soil microbial communities from Risofladan, Vaasa, Finland - OX-2 | ecosystem: Environmental > Terrestrial > Soil > Coastal area > Acid sulfate soil | place: Finland: Risofladan, Vaasa | collected...
TGATTTCCCGAAGTAGAAAACATTCCGTCAGGAAGCTTCGCAGGGTTCGCCGCCGATGACGTCAATGGTGCAAGAACCATCGCAATCAGCGCAATCAGAAATACATTAGCAATCGCTCTGCCGTCGTTGGTCGCTCCGTGACCTGCAGGTTGATGTGTCGCAATTGCAGATTGATCGTCGGAGCAGATGCTTCTTCGTGAATACGGTCTCATGTGCCTCTCTCATGGAGAAGTCTATTCAATCGCGTGAATGGAGTCCAAAACGTGATGCCGTACACGCAGCGGGGCGATCACTCTCAATTCCAATGTCTGTTGCAACGCCGCGGCTATTTTGTTTTTGGATAGTTGTGGAGTTGCGGACCAATCAGGTTCGAATATCTGTAGTTCTCGCGCCGGTCGGCGTCGATCGTCCAGAACATCGCTCCAATCATATCCGAATACCCGCCGCGCGGATGCAGCTTGTAGGTGGCACCCGCGGGAGCTTTGCCAGTGATGATGTAGCTCATCGACTGGCTTACAACCTCGGGCGTTGTGTAGCCGGTGAGGAAGCCAACCGCAACTTTGCTAGCGGGCAATCCTGGAAAAAATTGTCGTGGATTGCCGCCCACGTTGAAGCCGTGCAGCAGCAGTTCGGTCATCGCGGCGTGATAGTCGATCGAGTGCGACTGATAGATTTCTCCATCCAGCCCTTGCAGTGGGGGCGTGTTGTAATCCTGCACGTCAACGAAGGAGAGAATGTCTCGCAGCCCTTGGACGAGCGGAAGATACGATCCGAACTGGCCGCCATAACTGGGATAGCCGCCAGGGATCTGTGTTCCTTCCGGCACCAGGCTAATCATGAACGTGGGTCCGAAGTGGTCATGCAGCTGGCGCAGGCCCGCAATCAAATTCACGACTGAGGGTGTTGTCGGGCGTCTAAAATCCGTGTCTCCCGGCGCCAGCACCAAGGACGGCGATTCGAAGTCGATGTCGACCCCGTCGAAACCGTACTCAGAAACGATGCTGGTTACGGAGGAGACAAAGTTCGGAATGTCGTGCGGGTCGTCCAGCTTGAAATACTTTCCTCCGCCTCCCAACGAGAGCATCACCCTCTTGCCTTGACTCTTCAGATAGGCGATGTCAGTTTTCAATCGGTCGGACGTAATGCCGACGGGCGGACGAAACGCGAGTGTGCCCTCAGCCGCGTTTGGATCGGGCGGAGCGAAGGCGACGATGACCACATCCCACTGCGGCGAGACGTCACGCAGAGGGAACGCTGCGCCGCTGCTGAATCTGGAGCCGGTCCAATATCCAATCAATGCATGACCATTCGTCGATCCTGTCGATGGAATCGGGGGAACGGTGGGTTCAGTGTTCGTGGTTGCGCGAAGCCTGCGATTGGGGCATGGTTGGGCGGGTTCAGAGAGTGCATGAGAGTCCGGGAAGCTGAAACTATGGGCAGCATCCGCGGCGCTTCCCGTATACCAGTGCAAGGTAGCTACGTTGGCAAGATGATATGTGAAGCCTGCGGTGTGGGCGGCAAACGGCGTCGAAACGGGAAAACTGTTTTTAGGATTCGTGTTGGTTGGTTCCAGAAGAAAATAGTTGGAGCCGATGCCGGCGCCAGCGCAGCCGCCATCCTCTCCCGGATGCAGCCACGCAGGAAAAAAGTTTCCAGCGGCCGAGGCGGTGCGGAAATATGTCTGGGGGTCATGCAGTGGGTCATTGATAAACTCTGCCAGTTGCTGAGTGAGCGGCTGGATGTCGCGGTCTTCGACAATCGCCGGCGTGGCGTGCAGATACGACCCGAGTACGAAGGAGTTTCCTGTGGCGGCGTCGACGCCGTGCATTCCCCAGGAGCAGCATACAGTCGCGTCGCTATCGGTGTAATACGTGGTGTTATGGGTCACGGCAATGATGAGCTTTCCTTCCTGCCGCGGAATTTGCTGAAAGATCTGCTTCTCGAGGAACACAACATCAACAACGGCAAACGTGGTGCCGTTTTTCTTCGATCGCAGAATGTAACCGTAGCCGGGCGGAATGGTGATCGAGATTGGCTTGATCTCCGGCTTGCCCAAGTAGGTGTGTCCGTTCGCATCCGACGGAAATGTAGCGTGCAACAGTCCGTCCGCATATTGCGTTTTGTTGCCGGGGGCAAACGCGAATCGAGTGAAGATGGGAGACTTCAGAATGCGTGGCACATCCGCGCTAGCATCCATCTGCGCGGGCTTCGAGCCTTCGAAGGTGAGATGGATGGGGACAAGTACCGTGGGGATGGTAGTTGTTCCGCTGTTGGCAGGGTCGCGGCCGGCCATCGTATACGAACTTCCGCCGATCACTCGTGTGAAAGTGGGTACGGTGCCTTGCGCATGCGAGCGCCGAAGCGGCAGGCAGAAGAGAAGAAGCAGGCAGAGGATCTTGATTCGAATATCCAGCATGGTCGACCTTCAGAGAGGGAATGGATACCGCGCTTGTAACTGCATTCTTTCACAGCTGTCGAAACGTACTGTTCAGAATACGCCCGGGGTCGCATAGCCGGGCGTGGTTATGCGTGGCCTTGATTGCCTCTGGCTACCGTTTCATGTGTGACCTTTCCGATCCTGTTGCCGGCTTGTTCTTGAGGTCGGGGTCTGGATACAACGTCGGGACCGGAGGAAATCTTGGCCCAGCAAGAGTTCCAATCTTTGTTATTTAATCGTTTGAAAGATGATGTATTTTATAGACACCGATTTCAGGCGTAGAGTATCGGGAGCTGCCGGAGCGGGAAAAAAGCGGATCGTTTCATCACTCCGTCGGCGAATCGATGTCGGTGTGACGTAGCCTTGACTTGCGGATGGCCGAAGTCTGGCTCAATGCAGGTAAAGATATTCCCTGGTGATGCACGTGATGTATGGCGATACGAAAAGACGGTAAAACGAGTTTCTCGCGCACCACTCTGGCGGATGTCGCACGCGAAAGTGGATTTTCTCCCTCAACGATCTCAATCGTTCTGAATGAAGCCCCCATTTCAAAATATGTTGCGGCGAAGACCAAGGAACATATTCGCGCGGTTGCCAAGCGTCTGGACTATCGACCGGATGCTTTCGGGCGATCGTTGCGCAAACGGCGCAGTCACACGATCGGGGTAATGATTTTTGATATCTCCGACCCCTTTTGCACCCTGATTCTGCAGGGCATCGAAAAAAATCTTCATCCCACGGAGTTTCTGCCCTTCATCGTGGACGCTCATAACCAGCGCGAGCAGTTCGAGCGCTACCTGGCGATGCTACTGGAATACCGGGTGGAAGGCTTGATCGTCGTGGCGAACTGGCTGTTCATCGACATTGAAACCCTGTCGGAGTTGGAGAGGCATCGAGTGCCGACGGTTTTGGTTGGATCGGAGATGCGGAGCGGACCGCTGGGTTCTGTCCTGGTGAACAATGAGCAGGGCGGATATCTTGCGCTGCAGCACCTGTATTCACTGGGCCATAGAAAGATTGCTTTTATTCGCGGACCTCGCCCGTTGTGGGATAGTAGTCGCCGTTGGGATGGCGTGCTTCGATTTGCCGCCGAGGTCGGACTGAAAATGCCGAAAAAGTGGATTGTGGAACTGACGGGTTCATCGGAGTCCAACTCAAGTTTTGACGAGGGTCGATCACTGACCCGGGCGATGCTGGAGCAAGATCCAGGCTTTACCGCGCTGATGGCTTTTGACGATCTCACCGCCTTCGGCGCGGTTCGAGCCTTGCGCAATTTCGGCCGGCGTGTTCCGGAAGACTGTTCCGTTTTGGGTTTTGACGATGTCCCTTATGCAGCGCTCTTCAACCCAAGCCTCTCTACCGTACGGCAGCCGATGGAGCGAATGGGATCGATCGCTGTCGAACGCATCCTCAACGAAATTCAGCTGGGCGGAGAAGTCGCGCAAGGCAAGGGCCGAGTCGACCTGTTGCCGCCGGAAGTGGTGCAACGCGAATCGACCGCCGCGATCCGCACCAAGGCAAAGTTTCGCCCAAAAAAGCTGAAGAAACGTAAAGGCCTTGACAGCGTCACCAGAAATGCTTAAAAAGGCTAATATTCAAACGATTCTATATTGGTAGGCAGCAAATGTCGTATCCAGCCATCGGCCACCCGACTCGTCAGAAGATTTATCCGGAGGACTCCTTGCAATGAAATCTCGTGTGGAAGCGCAATTCGTATTCCTAATAGCGGTTCTGGGTCTTGCCTCCGCATTGCCCGGTTTCGCGCACAGTGTAACCAAAGCCCCGGACGCCAAGACCATTCCGCTTCGCGAAGCCTGGGAGATTCAGTCGGGTTGCAAGATCAAGGCCGACGGAGCCAAGCTGTCTTCCGCGGATTACCAACCGCAAGGGTGGATCAAGGCCACGGTTCCAACGACTGTCCTCGCGGTCCAGGTGGCAGCCGGAATCTATCCCGACCCGTATTACGGTATGAATATGCGTAAGCTTCCTGGCGGCAACTACAAAATTGGAGCCACATTTTCTAATTTGCCGATGCCGGAGGATAGCCCCTATCGCTGTGCCTGGTGGTATCGCAAGCAGGTTCATATCCCCGCAGCTTCGCGCGGCAAAACGACGTGGCTACATTTTGGCGGCATCAACTATCGCGCCAACGTTTGGGTGAATGGCCAGTTGGTGGCCAACGATAAACAGATTGCCGGGGCCTACCGCGTCTACAACCTCGACATCACCAAAGCCGTCATTCCTGGCAAGCCAGCGACGATTGCCGTCGAAACATTTGCTCCCGGCCCCAAAGACCTCGGCATTAACTGGGTTGACTGGAACCCCTCTCCGCCCGATAAGGATATGGGCCTCTGGGGCCCCGTCAATCTGGCAACGACCGGACCGGTTGCGGTTCGCTATCCCTTCATTGCGACGCATTTTGAAGATGCAAGCCTCAAGGCTGCGGACATTACCGTGACTACCGAACTTCAAAATGCTACCGACCATCCGGTGCAGGGAACGCTGGTCGGCACCTTTGCGGGTCAGCGGTTTCAGCAGCCAGTCGAGTTGGCCGCTGGCGAATCGAAAAGTGTCAGCTTTTCTCCAGAGCAGTTTCCGCAGCTGAAACTCAAGCATCCCGCCATCTGGTGGCCTGCGGAAATGGGCGCGCACCCATTGGAAACCTTGACTGTCCGCTTTGTTGTCGGCGGCCAAACCTCCGATACAGCCTCGGCTCGCGTGGGCATTCGCGAAGCGACTTCGGAGCTGACCGCGAAGGGAGCGCGGCTCTTCCGCATCAACGGCAAGCCAATTTTAATTCGCGGTGGCGGATGGTCGCAGGACATGCTGATGCGCGAAGATCACGAAAATCTGCCGCAGCAGATTCGCATGGTGAAGGACATGCGTCTGAATACGATTCGTCAGGAAGCCAAACTGGAAGGCGATGAATTCTATCGGTTGACCGATGAGAACGGCATCCTGGTAATGGCCGGCTGGTGCTGCTGCGACCAATGGGAACACTGGAAAGATTGGACGCCCGAGAATCACCAGGTGGCGAATGCCTCTCTTCGGTCGCAGATGCTGCGCCTGCGGCATCATGCTTCGCTGCTGGTGTGGTTGAATGGCAGCGATCATCACCCGCCAGCCGACGTGGAGCAGGCGTATCTGAATGTGGAGAAGGAAACGGGATGGCCGAATCCCACCCTCTCCTCAGCCTCTGGAGCACCGACCACGGTTACCGGGCCGAGCGGCGTCAAAATGTCGGGACCGTACAACTATGTTTCTCCCTCGTACTGGTATGTCGATACCAAACATGGCGGGGCCTTCGCCTTCAATACAGAAACCAGTCCCGGGCCAGCCATTCCGCAGCCAGACAGCCTGGTAAAATTTCTGCCTCCGCAAGATCGTTGGCCCATTGGAGAAGTTTGGGACTATCACGCCGGTGGCGGCGACTTTATGAATGTCGACGTGTTCAACACGGCCATGCGCGCGACCTACGGCTGGCCCGACTCGATGGATGCGTATTCCAAGCTTGCGCAGACCATGACCTATGATGGCGAGCGCGCCATGTTTGAGGCCTACACGCGGAATAAGTACACATCCACTGGAGTCATCCAATGGATGTTGAACAATGCGTGGCCGTCCGTCATCTGGCATCTTTACGATTACTATCTGCAAACCGGCGGGGGATATTTCGGCACCAAGAAAGCCTGCGAGCCGCTGCACGTGCAGTATTCGTACGACGATCACAGCATCTATGCGGTCAGCAGTCTACCGGTTGCGACGCCATCGCTGCAGGTCCAGGCGGATGTCTACGATCTTGACTTGAAGCCGGTTTTCCATCAGACAAAGACGGTGAACCTGGCCGCGGACGGGTCACAACGCGTCCTCGATATTCCGGCCAATATTTTCCAGCTGGAGCAGTCCACACATTTTGTCCGTCTCGAAATGAAGAACGCAGCGGGCAAAATCGTCAGCCGGAATTTCTATTGGATTCCCTCTAAACTTACCGTGTTCGACTGGCCCAAGACGGAATATACTTATACTCCCGCGATCAGCTATCCCAACATGCAGGCGCTGCGTACGTTGCCGAAGAGCCAGATCCGCGCCAGCTTCACCACTACGAATCATGTCCTCCACGTCCACCTTGAAAATCCATCGCATACGCTGGCATTTCAAGTGGAGGTGCGAGGTTTTACCGCCGATGGCAAACCGATTCTTCCTCTGCTCTGGAACGATGATTTTGTGGAGTTGATGCCGGGCGAGCGCAGGGACCTAACGGCGGAGCTTCCCAAAACGACGGCCGCCAATCAAGCCTCTGTCATCGTCAGCGGCTGGAATACGAACACCCTGACGTTAGGCGCGAAGCTCGCGGCTAACGCCGGCACGGGAGCAGAGTAAATAGAACGCCGACATCAGTCACAGACTTGTGCTCGTGGCTGAGGAGGAAACATTGTGACTATGTTGAAATGCGCATCTTTACTGCTCGTTAGTTGTTGCCTGTCTGCCCTGCCATTGACGGCACAGGTCGTGAAGGTGGATATTACGCCTGCCCACGCCACCAACCATTTTGTTCCGAAACAAACGCTTGGCGCCGGAATCGATCGCATTCAAACGGTAGCCATCGATAAGTTGATGAACAAGACCATTCTGGATCGAGTGTTCACGGCAGGCTGGCAGCCCGTGACCTATCGACAGAATACCGAGCTTGCCATCGAGGCCTGGCACTGGAATCCGGACGGCACATGGAGCGACCCGAAAGAGCAACAGGGATACTTCACGGGGTCAGCCGAGCCGACCGGATTTATTCGCCATTCGTTTGGATACGCGTTGCCGCATCGGGGAATTACTCGCGATGGAGGTTCAGTTACCGGCTATTCGAGATTGACGGATGGGGATACCGCAACCTACTGGAAAAGTAATCCATACCTTACAAGTCGATTTACGGGTGAAGACGATGCACTCCATCCCCAGTGGGTGATGATGGATCTTAGCAGCGTGCAATTGATCGACAGCATCAAGATCGCCTGGGCGAATCCTTACGCAACGCAGTACACAGTTCAATATTGGACTGGAACTATTCCATACGACAGCCCACTCGACTTTCCCACCAACGGAGTCTGGCAGACATTTCCGCACGGCGTAATCAACTCGGGAAAAGGCGGAGTCGAAACAGTTCACCTTTCGGACCAACTGATTCCCGCAAGATATGTGCGGATCGTGATGACGCATTCGTCCAATACCTGCGATACGCACGGATCCTCGGATCCGCGCAACTGCGTTGGATATGCGATCGACGAGCTCTATGCGGGAACTACGACCGCCGCCGGCGAATTTCATGACGTGGTTCGCCACACCGCGGATCAAGAACAGACGGTCACCGAGGCTTCGTCCGTCGATTCGTGGCACACGGCAAAGGATCTTCTGACAACCAAAGAATCTCAGATGGGATTCGATTTGTTTTACACAAGCGGCGTCACGCAGGGGTTGCCGGCCATTATTCCCATCGCGCTGATCTATGACAATCCAGACAATGCGGCTGCTGAAATCAAATACCTGGAGGCACGTCACTATCCCATCTCCTATGTAGAGATGGGGGAGGAGGCCGATGGACAGTACATCGCGCCGGAAGATGTCGCGGCTTTGTATATTCAGTTCGCGATTGCGATTCACCGCGTCGATCCCAACATAAAACTTGGGGGGCCTTCTTTTGAAGGTGTGAATCGCGACATCCTGTACTGGCCCACGGCGGATGGTAAGGCTTCGTGGCTCGGACGATTTCTAGATTACTTGCGGCAACACAGCCATTTGCAGGACCTGGCGTTCTTTTCCTTCGAGCATTATCCCCTGGGCCCGTGCGAAATCGCATGGAGCAGTCTGTATGACGAACCGCAGTTAGTCGCCAATATTATGCAGACGTGGCGCAATGACGGATTACCTGCAAATGTCCCCATGCTGATCACGGAGTCGAATCTGTCCTCTGCTGCATCCGAAAACTACATGGACATCTTTGGCGGCATATGGCTGGCCGACTATGTTGGCTCTTTCTTGAATGCCGGCGGAAAGGGTCTCTACTACTTCCACTATCTGCCGTTGCAAATGGAAAACGGCTGCAACAATTCTCCGGGAACATTCGGAATGTTTACGGTGAATGCGGACTATCAAATTCAGCAGCCGCTGTCGCAGTACTTTGCCAGCCGCATGATCAATTTTGAGTGGCTGCAGCACGATGGCGGCGAACACACAATCTATCCAGCTGTCGGGACCTATGACGACGGTGCGCGCCACACCATGGTCACGGCGTACTCGGTGTTGCGCCCAGATCATGAATGGTCCGTCATGTTAGTGAATCGCGATCAGGAGCAGGCGCATAAGGTCCAGGTTGTTTTCGATAATTCACAAGATAAAACTGCCAGTTATTTTTCTGGAGATGTCCACGTTTCTATCTTTGGACGCGAGCAATATAAGTGGCATCCGGCGTTTCGACACGCCGATACATCGCACATCCCGGAAACTCTGGATAAGATTCCATTGTTGTATACCGATGGCTACGCAGATCCGGACGGACCGATTCAGGAGTCGACCGTGCGCGGCGATAAGTCAACTGAGTACGAGATACCGCCGGCTTCGATCGTAGTATTACGAGGCAATCTGGACATAAGTAGTACTACCAGCGCCCGATAAGCGACCGCTCAAAATGGCCATTCCGATGGCAACGGTATTCGTACCATTCGCGTCCAAACATCCGGGGCAGTCACCAAAGGCTGTCTTGTATGTTGGCGGGGAAGGTTGTGGCGCGAGTGTTTCTATCGGCCCTGAAAAGATGCGCGGTCGTTACTTGTCTGGGGTTGTCATTTTCCGGGTGCGCGACGCGGGGCCAGCAAACGCTTCCTCCCAAACCCGTTACAGACACGGCGAAGCCGTTGAAGCCTGTACCGCCTACTCCCATCGATAAGAAGGCAGCTGAGCTGGGCGAAACCACGTGGGATCCAGGATGGAATCAGATTGTGGCGCAAGCCTTGCCACCCGTGCTGCTATCGAACAGAGTCCCACGTGATGTGCGCCAATTTTGTCCGCGATTTTATGTCATGACCAACGCGCAAAAGCGCACGTTCTGGGCCTATTTTTTCCAGGCGCTCGCAGGCGCCGAGGCCGGTCTCAATCCGAATGCGACCGTTCGCCACACTGAGCCTAAACTGGCGCAGGAGGAACACGTACCTGTCACGAAGGTGCGCACGGAGGGGCTGTTGCAGTTGACCTATGCGGACCGTCAACGCTACGGTTGTCCATTCTATGAGGAAGCGGACAGAGGGCTGCCGGCGGATGATCCCGCGAGAACCATTCTTCAGCCGAAGAACAATCTTGTCTGCGGAGTCGCGATTCTGAAGAACCAAATTATCGACCTGCACCGGCCGCTGTTATGGAGCAATTCATACTGGGCCACACTGCGCCCCGGAAGCGTCAGCTATCGCATTTTTGCCAAGCAAATGATCAATCCGCCGGCCGCCTGCGGCCTGCACGCCGAACGTCCCAATCGCCATCTACAACGGGAGCAAGACCAGGCGATGGATACCCGCTGAGTCTCTATGCCTGTTTGCGGCGCATCCAGTGGCTCACGTGGGTCCACGCAACCGCAAGCAACAGCGATACGACAATTCCGAAAGAAACTTCAAGAAAGCGCTGCAGGGCGATTTGCCATAACGGACCTGGGTAAGGAATCAGGACAATGATGGCGACAGTGACGCCGCCCAGACGACCGGCGTTCTTATAATTGAGCGCGGTGCATAACATCATCACCACCAGAACACCCAAGGCGAACACGAGGAGGGAATGGTGCCAGACCGACGAGGTCAGCAGTCCGACCACAGCGCCCATAGCAGTTCCGGCGAGTCGGTCGCGTGAGGCCAGTACCGTGGCGCCGACTTCCGATTGCATCACGACGATGGCGCTGATGGCAGCCCAATAACTGCTGGGCAAATGAAGCATGCCCGTGATCCAATACGCCGGTGCGGCAGCCAACGCTGTTCGCATTCCTTGCTGGAGGCTCAGGCGGTCGTGTTCGGCACCCGGGGCTGTCAAAGCGGTGTCGGTCATGCAAGGAATTCTACATAGGCGGCGAACGACCCGCCCAACTGGACCGACGGAAATAGGCGCGCCACGCGACTTACTTTCGTTCCGTGCCCAACGCCTGTTGCACCTTGCTGTGCTTCACGCTGTAGGTGAAATAAATCATCAGGCCGATCAGCAGCCACGCGACCACGACTTCTTTCGTCAGTGCGGGAAGGGTCCATACCAGATAGAGAGCGGTCACAATGCCACAAATCGGCACCAGGGGCACCCATGGAGTTTTGAAAGGGCGCGGCAGATCGGGCATGCGTCGCCGCAGAATCCATACACCCGCACAGACGATGGCGAACGCCAGCAGGGTGCCCATATTCACCAGCTCTGCCAGCTTACCGATCGGCAGCAGCGCAGGCAAAAAGGCGACGATGACACCGACCACAATGTTTGAAATATATGGCGTCCTGAATCGCGGATGAATTTTTCCGGCCCACTTCCACAGCAGTCCATCGCGGGACATGGAAAAGAAAATGCGACTCTGGGCCAGCAACATGACCAGCATTACAGTGGCGAGTCCAAACACGGCTCCCACTTTGACCAGGATGCTTCCCCACTCAATCCCAGTTACGTCGATGGCAACGGCCATGGGGTCGGCCACGTTCAATGTTTTATAACTCGCCATACCCGTCATTACCGCGGAGACAAGAATGTAGAGCAGGGTACAAATCACCAGCGTGCCCAGGATTCCGATCGGCATATCGCGCTGCGGATTTTTCGCTTCCTGTGCCGCCGTGGAGACAGCGTCGAAGCCGATATAGGCAAAGAAAATGGAGGCGGCTCCAGCCGTGATGCCTCCGACTCCAAAACGGCCCGGACCTTCCGAAGGTGGGATGTAGGGATGCCAGTTGATCTTGGCCAGATGGGGATGATGCAGCAGGAAGCCGGCCCCGATGACAAGGAATACTCCGACTGCAGCCAATTTGATCAGGACCATGGCCGTGTTTAGGTTGGCCGATTCCTCAATTCCCACGACCAGAACCAGAGTGACAACCAGAATGGCAAGAAAGGCGACTAGGTTGAAGATCCCTGTGACGTGCTGCATACCTGCCGTGTTGATGCCCATCGGCAGCGAACCCATGGGTAGCCAGTGGGCCTTGTAAAGGTACAAGATGTCGCCGGGGGTGGTGGTCAGTCGCGGCGGAATGTAGATATGGAAGTCCTGCAACAAGCTGACCAGGTATCCGCTCCAGCCGGAACCGACGGAAGCCGCGCCAAATGCATATTCCAGCACCAGGTCCCAGCCGATCATCCAGGCAACAAATTCACCCAGTGTTGCGTATCCGTAGGTGTACGCGGAGCCGGCAATAGGGATCAGAGCAGCGAACTCAGCGTAACAAAGTCCGGCGAATGCGCAGGTGATGCCAGCCACGATGAAACTGAGGGTGACGGCAGGGCCTGCGTGAATTGCCGCCGCCTGGCCTGTCAGGACGAAGATGCCTGCGCCAATGACGGCCCCGATTCCAAGGGTGATCAGGTTCAAGGGGCCCAGCGCCCGCTTCAGTTCGTGTTCGCCCTCTTTGTGCGCTTCGGAAAGAAGCGCGGACATAGGCTTGATCGCCCAGAGTTTTGCCATGTTGAGAGGTTTCTCCCAGTGTTCTCTATATAGCTCGAATGAAGGTCGGTTTTGCCAGCAACGTTTGCGTAGCTCGATAGTATCGTAAGCAGCGATTTCCTAGTAGGAAACGGCCTTAGGCAAGTACTGCGAGGAACTCCTCGACGATCCGGCGAGCACTTTCGGCATTCGCGTTTCCGTTGTCACCACCGGGCAACAAGTCTGAAATCACCGCGAGCGAATCCGCCCCCGCGTCGAGCACGCTGCGGCAATTTTTCCTTGTAATCCCGCCGATCGCGACCAGCGGCTTGGCGGTAAGGCCACGTGCGGCTCTCAGTCCGGCAAGCCCCACCGTCGGATCGGGATTGATTTTGGATGCGGTCGGAAAGATCGGGCCATACGCAATGTAGTGGCAGCTTGTC
>Ga0307373_10011894_pt1 | contig 12510 bp, 11 predicted proteins | sample OX2MG_FD_202534 | JGI IMG/M metagenome (GOLD analysis project Ga0307373, IMG submission 202534) | Soil microbial communities from Risofladan, Vaasa, Finland - OX-2 | ecosystem: Environmental > Terrestrial > Soil > Coastal area > Acid sulfate soil | place: Finland: Risofladan, Vaasa | collected...
CTACTATCAGCGGCGAACGCTGTCATTCTCGATCAGAGTCTTTATCTTCTCTACGACTGCGTTCACATTCTCGTCAAGCTTCTGGTGACCTCCGTACTTCCTGTTCACGAGTAAACCAAGTCGCCCGAGGAGGTCTGACGACGCGGGACTGAAGAGCTTGTACTCGCTCGCCGCGCTGACAGACCTTTCCCTCCCCGGACTCACGTGACGGACGCGGGCAGGCTGACCTTAAGAAGGCTCTTCCCAATTGCCGAATCAGCCGTTGAGGCGTCATCGGCGGTGGCCTTCACCGCTTCACCGGCGGCCCGCGCCCTGCGTTTGCGGGTTTCTTGCGTCAGTTTGCGACAGTAGACGCTTTCCGCTTGGCTACTTGAACCTTGAGGCGAGCTACTTCTGACCCCATCCCGCCTCGTCCAGCCCGTTGTCATTCAAGAGCGTCATAATCTCTTCCGCGGCGCGACCATTCTCGGCGTCCAGCAGTGGCGTTACGGCCCCCTCTCGGATGGTCGCAGCGAGTTGCTGGGCGAATGGGCCGGGCAGGTGGTCACCGCAGAATCGCGACCAGTGACCCTTGAAGAGTTCGAGGCTCTGCCGGTAGCGCTCCATATTGGCAAACCCGATCGCCTTCGTGGCTTCGTAGGCCGCTCGCGCGGCGAGATACGCGGCAGAGTTGGCGCGGCGGTACTCTTCCAAATAAGACGCAGAAATGTGCTGGAAGAAGAACCAAGTGAAGAGTTGCGGCATATGGCAGGCACCCGCATGCTTGTCATAACTCAACTTGTCCAACATGTCCGCCAGGAAGCGTTTCAGCTCCTTGTCCCAATATGACCAGTACCCGGACATGTCGAGGCCGTAGGCTTCCATCCGCCGGAAGATCTCAGGGTGCTGCATCTCGTTCGAGAAGATCCCGTGCAAGTAACTTGGCAGATGGGCGGCAATCCCGCAGTACCCCTCTTCCACCAGGATTCCGTGCAGCAATTCATGCACCGCGGAACAGTTAACCCGGTCGGAAAACTCGTCGATGAAGATGTGGATCGCACCGCTCCACGCGCAGTAAAAACTCTGTGGGACGTGCGGGATTAGAGACAGCGAGTGAAGCGCGACCATCCGCGTGGTCAGCTTGGTCAAGTCCTGGTAAGCGGCCAAGATCGCCGGTTTCCCGAGATACTCATCCGAGTTCAGGCGTGGAATATCGAGCGGCGTCAATGGCGGTTCCTTAAGGCAGTTGGCCGAGCAAGCCCTCCGTCCGGGCCGCTGCTCGTCCACGTCACATCACAAATCCATTGGGCGTGTCCTCGCGACGGCCTGACTCGCGCCTTCCATGATACATCGGGCGTCCGCCTCAGTCACATCGACTGGTGCGTCGAACGGCGGCCCGTTAATTCCCGGAAATGGCCAACCGACAGGAACCCGCGGAGCCAAACTGAGCGAGCCCAACGCCGGCCGGATAACTCAAATCCGCCGGGGATCCCCGCGAGACCAAGGCCGACTAGCCCACTATGGGGGATGTGGGATGGGACTTTTTGGCTCCGTCCGCACCGTGTCGGGCACCCTTTCACCGCGTTCCCGCTCGACGGTAGTGTCCTAATTTGCCCAAAAGATTTTTCGCCGATGGCACGTTTATTTTTTGACGGCTGACCATGCCGCCAATACCCCCTCCTTCCGAAGCGCTTCCATCAACTCGTCGATGCTCACCAGGATGTCACCAAATCTTGGTTCTTTTGGGTCTGGTTTTGGGATGTCCAAATGAACCTTACCGCTTTTCAAAGCGCAAATCAGCGTCCTCTGCACTTGTTTCTTTCCGGTTTCCGTGCCGCGGCTTGTTCCAATAATCTTAGTTGCCATTTTTTTCTCCTAACGCAAAATACCCCACGGCGACCATGATAGGCCGCCGTGGGGTGGCACGCAATCAACCCCAGACCGCCGAGACCTCCGCGAACAACTCCGCGAACGACCCACCTATGATCTGCCAGCCCCGCCATCACCGCCGGGATGGGCATCCGTCGGCCCGTCTTGCCGGGCTTCCGTGGACGCCAGCGGTAGTTGCAAAACGCGATGAAGGCCGCGATGGCGGCTTCCAAGTTTTTCAGCTTTTTCGAGATGCCCAACGACAACCGCGTAAACACCGTTTCATCAGGGTTCGGATCGTCAAATTGTGCCGCTCGACTCCTATCGACACCAGCTTTGCTGGCTCCCTCCACCCCCGTCATCGGCTCTACCCCGGACGGCTTTGACTCATCCGGCCTGGCGCGACGGTGCCACCCTGGGCGGGCCGGCTGATTGGGACGTCAACCCATGGAACGACCGGCTATTGCGGACGCGCGAGCCATCGCGGTATCCTGGAGATATTGAAGTTTGAAGCTGGGACCGAGCGCGTTTGCCAAGTTTCTTAGGCAAAAGCGTGTGGCCCGGCATGGCACCGAATGGAGGGCCGGAAAATGGCAAGCGTGGTTGAACTTGAGCATCAGCTTCGCGAATTGCGACAGAAAGTCGAATCGCTGGCGGCCGTAGGTGAATCTCCCAATGGTTTCGCATATCCACAAGGTCCGTTTACCGACCGGCTGCGACAAATCCTCTTGGTAACGCGCGATCTATTTCCCGGCCCTGTCCGGGTGGAACTTCAGGACGACCCAGAGGTCGTCGTCGAGCCGTATGTGGTTTTTACCGTCGAGGCTGAGGGTGATCCAAAGGAAATCGTGAGGCGGCGATGCGTATGGCACGAGCGGTTGAGGTGTATTCTGTCGAATCTCGATGAAGACATCGGACTTTCGATCAATCCACGAGAGATGGCATGAAAGGCCAGGAATTCATCCGTTTGGCCAGCAAACTTGCGGCCATGGGGAGCCGGGACGAAGCATCTTGTCGGAGCGCGGTCAGTCGAGCGTATTACGGAGCGTTCCACGCGGCCAGAGACTTGTTGGCGGATCTTGGATTCCCTGTTCCGTTCAGCCCCTCAGCCCACGTGTTCATCCAGCGACGGTTGATTGGCGCTGGTCAGGCCGACGCGCATGCCGTGGGTTCGATGTTGGCAGATCTCCACCGCGCACGACTGAGGGCCGATTACGATCTGAACGACGTTCCTGCGGGGACCATACAATTTGCCCAGAGTTGCGTTGAAACCGCCCATTCGCTCGACGCGATCGTGGTTGTTTGCCGACAACCGCCCATCTTTGCCGAGATTCAAGCGGGAATCGCTGCCTACGAGCGGAAGATCGGTGGCTAATGTAGCCCGGTCAGGCGCCGGATCAAAACACGGAGACATCGGACCAACGGCTTGGGCCGACGACATTATGGGTCGGCCACCACGACGTTCAAGCCGCCGACGCCGGCCAAAGCTCAAATTCCCAGGGCATTTTCCAACGCTCCGCGCATCACCACCGCGTCGGGCTCGATGCCGGTCCAATACCGCACGCCGACGACGCCCTGATTCACCAGCATACCCAGGCCATCGAGCACCGTACACCCGCGCCGCTCGGCTTCGCGGATCAAATGCGTGCGCGGCGGGTTGCCGATCACGTCGGCGACGACCATCCTCGGGTTCAGGCCATTCAGATCCAGGCTCAAGCGGGCCTGGGCATCGTAAAGACCGATCGACGTGGCATTGATGACGATGTCGGTCCCCTCGCCAACGGCGTAATCGCCGCGCCAAACGGCGAGCTCAGCATCGAGCTTCAGCGTTCCGCGGAGCAAGTCGACGAGGGCTGCGCCTCGCTCGCCGGAGCGGTTGACGACGGTGAATCGCTTGGCGCCCGCCAGGGCGAGCTCGACCGCAATCGCGCGCGCCGCCCCACCGGCGCCGAACAGCACGACGGACTTGCCCTTGGGATTGCTGACCAAGGCGAGTGATTTCAGGAAGCCCTTGCCGTCCGTGTTTTCGCCGATCAGCTTCTCGCCGCGCCGGACCACGCAATTCACGGCGCCCATCAAGGCCGCGGATTCGCCGAGCGAGTCCAGGTGCGGGATCACGGCGACCTTGTGCGGCAGACTGCAGTTGAAGCCCCGGAAACCCAGGGCGCGAGCTCCCCGCACGGCGGCCCCGAGATCCTCGGGCGTGACCTCCATGTTCACGTAGCGCCAATGCAGGCCATGGTGAGCGAAGGCCGCCTCGATGATGGCCACGGTCGGATTACCCGCCGCGCCCTGCGACATCGAGCCCACGAGCTCGTGAAGAAAGCCCGCCTGCTTGCTCACGGGTTGCCGCCGTTGTTTGGATTGGCTTTGTTTGGTCCGGCAAGATCGGGATCCATCGCGGCGTCCGCCAGGCGGTAGAGCCTTGTGGGTATCAACACCTGCGGCGGTAACGTCTCGCCTTTGGAATGACGGATGATCGATTCGACGATCTGGTCACCCATTTTGTCGGGGAATTGTACAGGGTCGGCATAGATTTTCCCGTCTTTGATGGCCTGCTTCCCCTCGGGTTGGCCGTCGAAGCCGACGATCATCACCTGTTGGGTCCTGCCGGCCTTTTCGAGCGCCGCCCGCGCGCCGAGGGCCGCAGGGTCGTTGATGGCAAAAATACCGCGAAGGTCCGGGTGCGCCTGGAGCACGTCTTCGGCGGCTTTGTAGCCCAGGTCCTTAGCGCCCCCGCTTTCGAGCTCGGCGACGATCTCGATTTTCGCCGCGGCCGCCGCGTTGTGCGAGTCGATCGCCTCTCGAAAGCCTTTCACACGCAGCAGGCAGGACTCGGCCTGTTTGAAATGTAAGACGGCAACCTCACCTCCGGCCTCGCCCAGCGCCTCGATCATGGCCCGGCCGGCCTCTTTGCCGCCGCCGTAATTATCCGTGGCGATTTGCGTGGCGATCTTCACGCCGGGCTCGTTGCAGGGAATGTCGACGGTGAATACGGGAATGGCGGCGGCGTTTGCCTCCTGGATCACCGGGATGATCGACTTCGAATCGCACGGGCTGAGCACGATGGCGCTGACCTTCTTGACGATGAAGTCCTTGATCTGATTGCTCTGCTTCGCGACGTCCTTGTCGGCGCTGACCACGATCACGTCGTAGCCCTGTTGCCCGCCTTTGGCGGTGATGTGGTCGCCGATGACTTTGAAGAACGGGTTGTCGAGCGTCAGCAGGGAGACGCCGATCGTCCCCTTCGTCTTCACCCTCGCGCCCCCGGAGTCGGCCGGTGGACCCGCGCGATCACCCTGAACGTCGCAGCCTGCGGCCAGCGCACACGCGCATGCGAACAGGGCGCGGAGCAGTGATTGACGTTTGAGTAAAGACATGAGCTTACGGCCGATGGCCCCGGCCGCGACCGCGGCCACGGCCACGCGGCGCGCCGCCGGCGTTGGGGTTCTTCGCGCGCGACTCCATGTTGGCGCTCACGATCACACCGATCGTTTCTTCCCAACTCGGAATACCACGGTGGCTGGGCTTCATGTCCCCGCCATCGAGTTCGTCGTCATGTCCTTCAGCCTGGTCATGGTCGGCATCGTGCTCGTGTTCTCCGCCGGCTTCGGACGGTTCGTCAAAATCAGCCGCGTCATCCGGTTGTTCGGCATGCGGTTCGTCGTCCGAATCCGCGCTCGATTCCGGGGCCAGGCTGCCCGCTTCGCGTGTACCGCGCTCGGCGCGTTCGCCGCCACGTCGTCGCCCACCGCGTCGACGTCGGCGCCGGCGTGGTCGGAGCTCGTCGCCGCCTTCGGCTGCGCGCCCTTGATCCTCGTCGGGCCGGGCTTCACCGGTTTCTTCCGCGTCCAGCGCGGTACCCAATCCCTCGTCGTCACTCGGCGATTCACCAGCATCGTCCGGTGAACGCTCTCCTTCGAATTGGCCGTCAGCCGTGTCACGCGAACGTCCGCCGCGTCGTCGCCGTCGTCGCCGGCCACTCTTCCGGTCGCCGGCACTTGCGGCCGGGCGTTCACCGGTAGGCGCCTCGGCGGCACGCGAAGCGTCGCTCGACTCGCCAGGGCCCACGTCATCAATGTCGATTTCCTTGAACTCGAAGTCCGTATCCTCGGCAAACGGTGACCCGGCCGGCGGCGACTCGGCATACGGGGCGCTTTCGCTCGGACCCTCACGCTCGGGGCGGTCGACATCACCGCGCCCCCGCGGTACGTCGTCACCGTGTCCTCGCTCGCGGCCACGGCCTCCGCGTCCACCCCGGTCGTCGCGTCTACCCCGATTGCCGCCTTCGTGCCGCGGCCTGTCGTGTTGCGGCCTGTCGCGCCGCGACCCTTCCGGCGCCACGTCATCGTGGTCGCGGTCACGGTCAGCGGCCGGCGGCGCGGCAGGGTGGACCGGTACGGCACTCGTTGAAACGGCCGCCGGTGGTATGGCGGGCCTGGTTGCGGGTGGTTTTGCCGATGGTGGCGGAACCTCAAGACCCAGGGCCAAGGCCACGTCATTCCAGCTCGACTTGGGAATCTCCGGCTTCGGTCCGTCTTCGACTTTCTTGCGGATTCGCGGTGGCTGCGATGGAGGGGGACTCGCCGGCTTGGACGCGGCGGGCTTGGCCTCAGCCCCCAATTCCTCGGCCAAAAAGTTCCAGTGGCCGCTTTTTCCGCTTTCGCTCATGGTAACTCGGTTGGTTGGCGTGTAGGGCGTGGGGCAGGTTTCCAAGGGTGCCGTACGAATTTCTATGGCACCCTTGTAAACCTGGCCCACGGACGTTAAGTCCGGCATTATAGGATCTGACGTTGTCGTTGTGAAGTCCTGCCACGGCTTGACTTTACGCGCCCCTGCGACGCGCCGCGTTAGCCACGATCGGCCGCACACGGTACAATTCCTCTGCCATTGTCAGTCAGAACGTAGCGGAATTCGTGAGAATTCCGAGTGGCTGGGCCGAAGAAAAGCAACGTCCCGCTTGAACATCTGGATCGTCCCGTTGGGTTCCGTAAGAATCGGAACTCTCACGAGGTTCGCTAGGTGGGGCGCTACGGGAACGCATTAGGGAGCACATGCATGTCGACGCACGAAGCCGAGCGCCACGTCGAAGACGTCGAAATCCGCGGACATATCATCGACAGCCTGATTCTGCCGAAGATCCTCGATGTGATCACCAGCCGCGGCGGCTCGTTCCGCATCAAACGGATCGCCGTCGGCCAGGCCCGCCACGATCCAAGTCACGCACTGGTTGAAGTCAGCGCGGCCAGCGAGGGGTTGCTGGCAGAAATCCTTGGCCAGATCGCCGACCATGGCGCCGAGCCAATCACGACCCACGATTGCCGCCTGGTGGCCGCCGATATCGAAGGCGCCTTTCCCGAGGGTTTCTACAGTACCACCAATCAACGCACGGAAATCCGCCTCGCCGGGCATTGGATCGAGGTCGCCGACCAGGAAATGGATTGCGGCGTGCGTGTCGATTGCGCTGCGATGAAGGCTTGTTGCGTTCCGATGAACGAGGTCCGCACGGGGGAGCACTATGTGGTCGGGCACATCGGCACGCGCGTCTTTCCCGAAGGGCGGGCCGTTGAACGCCAAATGTTCGAGTTCATGGGGAGCAGCGTTTCCACTGAAAAACCCAAGGGGGTCGCAATCCGCGAGGTCGCCCGCGAACTACATCGTGTCCGGGCCGCCGGAGGTCGGGTGCTGGTCGTCGGCGGTCCGGCCATCGTCCACACCGGTTCGGGCGAACACTTTTGCCGGCTGATCCGCGAGGGTTACGTCCAGGTGTTGTTCGCCGGCAACGCCTTGGCCACGCACGACATCGAACAGGCCCTGTTCGGTACCAGCCTCGGCGTTCACCTGGATCGCGGCATTCCCACCGAGGAGGGCCACGAACACCACTTGCGGGCCATTAACCGCATCCGCCGCGCGGGCGGGATTCGCAAGGCCGTCAAAACCGGGTTGCTGACATCGGGCATCATGTACGAGTGCATGCGGCATGGTGTCGATTATGTCCTGGCGGGCAGCATCCGCGACGACGGCCCACTTCCCGACGTGATCACCGACGTGCTTCAGGCGCAAAGCGAGATGCGAACGCGGATCAGGGATGTTTCTTTCTGCCTGATGATCGCCACGACGCTGCACTCGATCGCCGTCGGTAATCTGCTGCCAGCCTGGGTCCGGGTGGTGTGCGTCGACATCAATCCCTCGACGATCATCAAGCTCAACGATCGCGGCTCGTTCCAGACAGTCGGGCTCGTGACCGACGTCGAGCCGTTTCTTCGCGCGCTCGTGCAGGAGTTGGAGGCGGTGGGGAGGGGATGAGGGGATGAGGGGATGAGGGGATGAGGGGATGAGGGGATGAGGGGATGAGGGGATGAGGGGATGAGGGGATGAGGGGATGAGGGGGCCAAAGACCAACGACCAAAGACCAATGACCAATGATCGCCCCCAGCCTCACATCCTGATGTGCCCGCCCGATTATTACGGGATCGAGTACGAGATCAATCCCTGGATGAGCCGTCGCCGGCCCAGCGACCCGGAAGCGGCGAAGCGACAATGGAACGACCTGCGCTCGCTGCTGGAGGACGCCGGGGCCAGGATATCGACGCTCGTGCCGAGCGAGGGCCTACCCGACCTGGTGTTTACGGCCAACGCCGCGCTGATCCACCACTCGACGGCCGTGATGGCCCATTTTCGTCACCCGCAGCGCCAGGGGGAGGAATCGATCGATGCCGCCTGGTTCGCCACCGAGGGGTTTGAGGTCCGCAAGCCGCCGGGAAACGTCTTTTTCGAGGGCGCCGGCGACGCCTTGTTTTGCGGCGACACACTCTTCGCGGGCTACCGCATCCGTAGCGACGCGCAAGGGCACCAACGGATTGGCGAGCTACTGTGTACTCGTGTGATTCCGCTGGAACTGGTCGACGATTATTACTACCACCTCGACACCTGTTTCTGCCCATTGTCCGAAGGACTGGCGATCTATTACCCGCCGGCCTTCGACGATTATGGCCGGCGCGTGTTAGAGGAGTTGGTCCCTGAACTGATTGCCGTCTGTGAAAATGAAGCGCGGCGATTCGCCTGCAACGCGGTGGTGGTGGGTCGGACGGTGGTTACCAATACCGAATGCCCGGAGTTGCACCGCGAATTGCAGAGGCGTGGGTTCGATCCGCGTGAAACCCCCTTGGATGAGTTCGTCAAGGCCGGTGGAAGCGCGAAATGCCTGACGTTGCGCTTGGACGGCGAGGAAGCGGCCGGATGGAAACGGCGGCCCGCGTGACGTTCGTAACGGAATTCCAAGTTGTACGCTTAGGCTCTGCCACCAGCCACCACTTTCGCGTGACAAGAACAAGCGACCGAATGGTAAAAACGCGAATTTTGGCCCTTGAAACGAGTGGAATGTCGGGCAGCGTGGCGGCACTGGCCGGCGATACGCTCCTGGGCGAGCTGGCACTGAATCCCGACCAGCGGAGCGCTCGCTCGCTGGCGCCGGCAATTCGCGATTTGCTGTTCCAGTGCGGCTGGCAAGCGGGCGACGTCGAGTTGCTGGCCGTGACGGTTGGGCCTGGATCGTTCACCGGTTTGCGCGTTGGCGTGACCACGGCCAAGACGTTTGCTTACGCCGTGGGGGCTAAAGCGATCGGGTTGAATACGTTGTCGGTCGTCGCCTCGCAAGTTCCCGGCGATGTGCCGGGTGAGATGCTCGCCGTCGCAATGGACGCCCAGCGCAGCGAGCTGTTCGCCGCCACATTTCGACGCGGCGCCGCCGGTTCGATGGAATCGATCAGCGAGGCGGCAATCGTCAATCGCGACGACTGGCTGGCATCGCTTCCGGTGGGCTGCCTTGTCAGTGGCCCCGCCTTGTCGAAACTCGCCGAGGGTGTGCCGGCCGGGCGTACCTGTGTGGCAAGTGCGTTCTGGTATCCGACCGCGGCCGCGGTGGGGCGATTGGCCGCGGTGCGGTTCGCCAACGGCGAATCGGACGACGCCTTGCGGCTCGTACCGATCTACATGCGCCGCAGCGCGGCGGAAGAAAAGGCGGGTTAGGTTCTCAACCACCCAGCAATGAAGGGGATCGTCGTAAGTTCTCTTTGCGTGCTCGGCGGTTTGCTGTATCCTCCGCCCGTTCATGGATGCGGCCGACAATCGCCTGCCGTTTCAGGCGGCGTTACGTAAAGTCCGGCCGACTCATGCCTTGCGCCGCCTGTGGTCCCGTGAAAAGTAGCTGGCGGCCGTTTCCCGCGGAAGAATAGGAAAGTCGCATTGTCGCCGTGCTGAACCTCGAGAATGCAAAAAAAGTGATCGTCGTCGGCGCCTGCCTGGGGACGGCCCATGTGCAACTGGCGCTTTCGCCGGCGTCCGTCGAGTTCGCACGTGCGATGGGGGGTACCGGGCTGCACGTGGGCATCTTGGGCGCTTTGCCCATTCTGCTCTTCTTCGTTCAACTGGTCGCGGCGCTGGTCGCCGGTCGCTTCGTTCGCCGCAAGCCGCTTTGGTTCGTCGTTTCCATCGCCCAGCGGCTGGTTTACCTCCCTTTGGCAGTGGGACCGTGGCTGGTGCCCGACATGCCAGGCCTGGTTTGGGTTTGGCTGCTGGTCGCGCTGACGGCCGCCAACCAGGCACTGCTTCATTTCAGCACGCCCTTGTGGCTTTCGTGGATGGGCGATTATTTGCCGCACCAGGGACTCAGCCGCTTCTGGGGCCTGCGCCATCGCTGGACCCAGTGGAGCGCGGCCGGCTCGCTGATGTTGGTGGCCCTGCTCTATTTCAAGAGCGGTATCGACATCCGCGCGTCGTTCGGCATCGTGATGGCCCTGGCGGTCGTGCTGGGCGTGACCGACATCCTTCTGTTCATCGGCGTCGAGGAGCCGCCTCTCCAACGGCAAGCGAGCCCCGGCCTTCGTGAGGCCCTGGCGGCCCCGTTTCGCCACCGGGACTTCCGCAGCTTCATCCTTTTTTCGTGCTTCTGGAACCTGGCCTGTATGGTCGGGGCGCCGTTCATTAGTCTTTACCTGCTCGATTACGTCGGGATGGACCTGTTCCACGTGCTCCTGCTGTGGACCATCTCCTGGGTCGGCGGTTCGCTTTGTTCGCAGAAGTTCGGGGCGCTGGTCGACGCGCATGGGCAGCGGCCGGTGCTGATTCTCTGCACGGCCTTCAAGTCGATCGTGATGATCTCGCTATTGATCGTACCGCGCGATCCGACTTGGACCTTTTGGCTCTTGATTCCACCGTTCATGATCGACGCCTTCCTCAACTCCGGGATCACGATCGCCAACAACGGCTTCCTGCTCAAGAACTCTCCGCGCGAGAACCGCACGATGTTCATTGCCGCCGGCACGGCCTTCGCGGGTCTGATCGGCGGCATCACGTCGATCGCGGCGGGCGCCGCCCTGGCCGCCACGCGCGACTGGAGCCTCGATTGGCACGGCGCCCAGTGGATCAACTATCATTGCGCGTTCGGCGCGAGCCTTGTGCTGCGGCTCGTCTCGGCCGCTTTGGCGCTGGGCATTCGCGAAACCGGCGCCCACGGCACGCGCTACGTCGTCACAAGGCTGACCGGCGTTACGCTGCCGTCGCTGGGTATCATGGCGCTCAATGGGCACCGCGGTGTGGATGCGGCGGAAGCGAATGTTGTACGGCCACGGCCGTGGTTCCTTCGTCGCGGCGGTGCAGCGGTGCCTGCCGCGATCGGGGAGGATCGCGGGACGACCCTTTGACGTCCCGGCGAGTTCAACGTAGCATTCCCAGGGTGTTCCATACAGAGATCGTCCCATCTTCGCACCTTAGCCATTGAGCGATTCATTGTTTAATGATGGCTTCCACCGCACCCCGGATCATCGTACTCGGTTCAGTCAACGTCGATCTCGTCGTGCGTGGCCCATGCCTGCCGCGGCCCGGCGAGACGGTGCTGGGAGGCGAATTCTTTCAGGCAGCGGGCGGCAAGGGTGCGAACCAGGCCGTGGCCGCCGCCCGCGCCGCGCGCGAGCCGGTGGTCTTGATCGCCGCCGTCGGCGATGACGATTACGGCCGGCAAATGCTCGAGGGCTTCCGGCGCGAGAACCTGCTCACGAGCTACATTCGCACCGAGCCGGGTCAGGCCACCGGCGTGGCCCTGATCATGGTCGATGAGCGCGGCGAGAACCTGATCAGCGTCGCCTCCGGCGCGAATCGCCATCTGACGGGCGCCGACGTCGACGCCGTGCCCGACGAAGTGTTCCGTTCCGCCGCCGTTTTCCTCACGAACCTCGAGTCGCCGCTGGCGACCGTCGAACGGGCCTTGCGGCGCGCGAGGGAAGCGGGGCTGATCACGATCCTCAATCCCGCCCCGGCCGACGCCGCGCTGGGTCGCGGCGAGTCGGCCAGCGGAGACCTGGGCTTCGGAGGTTTGGCCCGCTGGGTCGACGTCCTCACGCCCAACGAAGGCGAAGCCGCCTTGCTCGCCGGCCGGGTGGCCCTCGAAACCGTGCCTGCGGCGGCCGACCCGGCGCAAGATGCCCGGCGGCTGCGTACACTTGGCTTTGCGAAGTGCGTGATCACGCTGGGACCGGCCGGCTGCCTGGTGGTCGACGAGCACGACTTCATCACCGTTCCCGGCCAGCCCGTGCGGGCCATCGACGCCACGGCGGCGGGCGACGCCTTCAACGGCGCCTTGGCCGTCGCATTGTCGGAAGGGCGCTC
>Ga0307373_10011896_pt1 | contig 12509 bp, 9 predicted proteins | sample OX2MG_FD_202534 | JGI IMG/M metagenome (GOLD analysis project Ga0307373, IMG submission 202534) | Soil microbial communities from Risofladan, Vaasa, Finland - OX-2 | ecosystem: Environmental > Terrestrial > Soil > Coastal area > Acid sulfate soil | place: Finland: Risofladan, Vaasa | collected...
GTGGAATCCGCACGGATTAGCGTAGATCACCGCCGATCCGTCAATCTGTAAAAGTCCTGCAAATAATGAACTTAAAACAAGAAGGACCTGGCCAGCCAGCGCGTTTGTAAGGCAGGCGCTCTCCCAACTGAGCTAACCGCCCTGGGATGCCAATTATGGCTCCAATAGGCCGATAATGTCGCTTGACGCTTTCCGCCTACGAACGTAGCCAACCCGTTTGAGCGACCGCCCTGCCTTTTCCCTGCCTTTTGGACCGCGGGACTGTACGAAGAGGGTGCCCTTGGCCAGCCCCCGGTCATCGGTCCCGGGCGACGAGCCAGAACAACGGCGCTTGGGGAAGGTTATTGAGGCTGGCCAAGCTCGGCCGTAATCGACGCGGTGCGTTCCTTCGCGACCTCAACGATTCTGTTGATCATCGGCACGTGCCAACCCTCAGCCTTCGCAAGGCCCGCGACACTCGTCACGCAATTTAAGATACGACCTGCTGTGCCGAGCACGAGCTCCAGGAATGTCTCTACCCGCAGATCGCAGTCGTGGCTCATGTCGACCCAGTCCGAGTGGGTGACTTTACTCGGATCAAAGACGTCGCCAATGGACATGGCCATCGCATCATCGAGGTCGTAGACGGCCGTGCAGACAACGTCATACAGGGGAGCCAGCCTACGCCCCGACTCGGTGAACAGAATCGCAAAGTTCTTGCCGTGAGCATCGCTGTTGCCGAGCACAAAGTTGGTCACAGCCGCCCGGACCATTATCTCGACGTCGGGGCCACGACCGATCTCCAGAAGCAGATCGTGAAGTTGTCGGAACCCCGGCCCCCCGTGCTCTTGGTACTTGAGATTAGTAGACACGCCAATCGCTTGGCACATATCCTCTTGGTGCAACCTTGTCGTAGCGGTACCGCTGCTGCTGCGGTCGAAGCGTGTTGAGATCAGGCAGGGACGTTCGGCGATGATCGCGACCTCAGTCTCGGCGACAGGGAGTCCTAGACACTTTGCCACTCGCATACAGAACATCTCGTTGAAGACAATGTCGGGGTACTCATCGCCGTATTGCGGCTTGATCAGATGAGTACTGGGAGCGTCCGCCTGAGGTTCGCCAAATTGACCGGAGCCGCTGCGGATCAAAGTCAGCTTGCGCTGAGCACCTGCAAGGCTGAGACGCATCCTGCCTTCCTTCCTTCTGATGCCCAGCGGCCGCGTAGGTAGGCGCTCAACAAGGTCTGCGAGCGCCTCATCGTTAAGCCAAGAAACAGTTCCAGTTCGTTGGCCATCCACCTTACCCTCTGGGACGATGACGACGGCTCCAGCGCAGTCTCTGCCGATCTCCCTAAGAAGTGCGTATCCGTCGCTGGAGTCAACCCTCAGCTCGCGTGCCACCTCGTCTCGTCGTGAATCCTCCGGCAGGAGGCCATCAAAGAAGGTCCGTGTTGCGATCGGGTCATATGGCTCTCCGCGAACTGGGAGCGATTGGCTAAGGACGATACGGCCCTCTCCCACCTCCGAAACCAACTCCCGCAAGTACGAGAAAGAATAGTCCGTCCCCGTGGCCCGTGTTAACGTTCCAATTCGGGATGAATGGAGGTAAACGTCGAGGCTCATCTGGGCCGTGAGGTCTTGGGACTCCAAGCTCGATCACGGGGTTCTACTGTTAGCCTCAATCCGACTGCCGCCAGCACACGCACCACCATGTCCACTCGTACTGTGGGCTTACCTTTCTCGATGGCGAAGACGGTGCGGGGACTGACGTTGGCGGCAAATGCCAGGCCTCTCTGATCTAGGCCCGACTTTCGTCGAGCGTCACGCACTGCGGTGCCAAGGGCCTGCGCATCCCGCCGGACCAGTTCGGAGGGATGAGCCGCCGTCTTTGTAGATTCTTCTGCTCGCACTATCGTGCGATTATAGCCAGGAGGTTCCCCGTTGACAGGTGGTTCGTACGATCGTGCGAGCAGGCGCCCAGCTCGTGCCCAAAACCTTTTCTTATTCGCATGATCGTGCCATCAGCAGAAGTACAGCCGATCACGGGCTCAAGGTGGTCCACGCAGCCGATAGAGTTGGCAGCACCGAAGCTCGGAAGGGGTCCGCCTCGCAATGGTTGTGCTGATCGTCGTCATCGTCGTGCTCGCGCTGGCCGTCCTCGGCCTCTGGGCCGGATACAACAGCCTGGTCAAGAGGCGCACCCGGACCCAGGAGGCGTGGTCAGAGATCGACGTGGAGCTCAAGCGCCGCCACGATCTGATCCCCAACCTGGTCTCGGCGGTGAAGGGCTATGCCGCCCACGAGAGGGAGACCTTCGAAGCGGTGACCGAGGCCCGGACCAAGGCCCTCGCCGCCGCTGCGACCGGGGACCCGGGTCAGGTCGCCCCGGCTGAGAACGCCCTGTCGGGAGCGCTGCGTTCGCTGTTTGCGGTCGCCGAGAACTATCCCCAGCTGCGGGCGGTCGAGAATTTCCTCCAGCTGCAGGAAACGCTGACCGCAACCGAGGACAAGATCGAGTATGCGCGCCGCTACTACAACACCAGCGCTCGCGACTACAACATCGCGCTGCAGACATTTCCGCGCAACATGATCGCCGGGTCATTCGGCTTCAGAGCGGTGGCCTTCTTCACCACCGATGAGGAGGCGCGTGCCACGCCTCAGGTGAGCATCCCCGGATCCGGTCCGGGCGCCGACGGCGCACCATCCCCGCCCGCCGCGGGCACTGGGGCGCTTCCGCCCGCTTCCGGCACGCAGGGCCCGCCGCCGGCCGGCTGAGACTCCACCGAGCCGACCGGCCCGCTCAGACGGCCTGGCCGGTGGCGATCCTTTCCAGCGCGGCTATCCGCTCCTCAATCGGAGGGTGGGTGTCGTAGAGGTGGTGGTACCAGGGGTCGTGGTGCTGCAAGGGGTCGTCTATGCACATCGCCGAGGTGGCGTGGTTCATCTTCTTGAACGGTTTGTCGTTTTGCTGGAGTTTCTTCAGGGCGCTCAATAGCCCCGCCGGGTTACGGGTCAGCTCCACACCGCTGACGTCGGCCAAGGACTCGCGGCGGCGAGAAAGCGCCAGGCGAATCAGTGGACCGAAGATGAAGCCGACTATCGCCAGCAGCGCGCCGGCAGCAAAGATCACGATCACGGCCTGGTTGCCGCTGCCCCGCCCGCCTCCGGCGAAAAAAGCGCTGCGCCACAGGATGCTGGCCAGCAGGGCGGCCATTCCGATCATCGTTCCGACCACCAGCAGGAGACGGATGTCGTGGTTTTTGATGTGGCTCATCTCGTGGCTGGCCACGCCCTCGAGCTCCTCGCGGTTCATGATCGCGAGCAGTCCCGTGGTGAATGTGATGGCTGCTTTTTGCGGACTGACCCCGGTGGCAAAGGCGTTGGGCGAGGGGTCCTCGATCACATACACGGCGGGCTTGGGGATCCCCTCGCCGATGGCCAGAGCCTCCACCAGGTCATGCAGCTGCCGGTATTTGGCTGGGTCGGCCGGCGCGGCCCCCGAGACCCGCAGCACCAGCGCAGCTCCCGCGTTCAGGGAGTAGATGATCCCGCCGACCGCCAGCGCGGCACAGATCGCGATGCCGACGATCACCGGGGTCCAGCCGAGGTTGGTCGTCGGGGCGCGCGCATATTCGGCGTTGGCCGCGGGGTGATAGAGCGCTTTGAAGAGCAGGCCGCCGACGGCTCCGATGGCCAGCCAGATGAGGAAGAACAGGGCGATGAAGAGGACGGTCCGTCGCTTGTTGGCGGCGATCTGGCTGTACACAGGCCGAATCCTACGGCACCGTTGATCCACCTCTCCGTGATCGAGTTTGGCGCCCCTGATCGGAGCGGCTGATCTGGGAAGGGTGGCGGCGAAGCTGCGCTCCGGCCCATTCGGCACGGTTCCACCGGCCAAAGATGTGGTTCTCCACAGTGGGAGCAGGCAATGGCGCTCCGGTTATCGCTCAGAGGGTCGTGGGAGACCCAATCGCCGGAGTTCTGAGCCGCCGGAGCGAGAGACGTCCCCAGCCCGAGCGGCAAAAATCGCGACCCGGCTGGATCTCCGCTGTGCTACTTCCCTGCCCGCGCGAAGCGCTTCCTGGCGGCGGTAACGCAGTGTGCGCGCTTGCTCTTTTTGAGCTTCTTGCAAGCCTTGAGTGCCCGCGCGAGCTTCTGAGCGCGGCTGGGCGGCCTGACCCCTCCACCGGCTCCCGGGGAACCGGTGCCCGGAGTCGAGCCACTCGCCCCTCCCGAGGAACCGGGGTTGGTGCTGGACGTGGAGACGGTGTATTCGATCGCCGCCTTGCTCCGCAGTCCGTCGTGGCTCACGGCGGTCACGGTGTAGGTGTATGACCCGGCGGTGGAGGTGTTGAGGCTGCCGGGGCTGGCGGCGCCATTGGAGTCGGTGCACGATTCGATCCCCGGCCCCCCCGCTGCTTCGGTGCAGGAGAAACTTGTGGGGATGGTTTCGCCGGCCACATACGTCTGGTGATCGGCCGGAGCTTCGATCGTCGCCGACGGCGAGCCCAACGCCGCGCCGGTTACGCTTATTGACAGCGTCTGCGTGGAGGCGTCTGTCGTCCCGTTGCTGTCAATCACCGTCAGCGACACCTGGTATTCGCCCGGTTTCAGGTATATGTGAGTGGGAGTCGGACCGCTGGTGGTGTCGACCGGCGAGCCGTCGCCAAAGTTCCATTCGTAGGTGGTGATCGGGGCGCTGATGTCATAGGACGCGCTCCCGTCGAACCTGATGACGTGGCCGGTCTGGCCGGCGGCGGGCGCGGTGAACGAGGGCGTGGGACCGATCCGCGCGGCACATCCGGCCGGTTCGTTTTTGCTGGCCGGCGCCGGCGTCTTGGTTGGTGCCTGGCTCCAGATCTGCTGGGTGTAGTAGCTGTGACCGGCGATCAGCTGGTTGAAGGCGGCGTCTTCGGCGAGGCTGCCGCCAAGCGGGGTGCCGTAGACCTCCGGTTGTTCTTCGACGGTTGGCCCCGTGCACTTGTCGGCGACCTCTTCCCCGTGTTCATCGGTGTAGCCGGTTTCGGGTTCGGGATCGGTGGCGGACTCCACGATCTCGTGGATCTCGGAGTCGAGCGTGCCGTCGGTGTCCTTGTTTCCGTCCACACCGGGAGGCGCCTGACCGGAGTCGCATTCGGGGACGTAGGGCAGGTCGCTGTATACGGCCACCTTCTTTTCGGGGCCGAGTTTGGTGATCTCACTGTGGTAGGCGCAGAATTCTTCCGGCGCGCATTCGTGGAATTCGCACGTCGAGACCCCTTTTGGCGTGTAGAGGAGATACTGCGCCTCAGGCGCGCTTGCCGAGTCGGTCGGCCAGTGTTTGGCTTCGATCTGTTCAACGATCTCATTGCGGATCTGCGTGTCGGTCACACACGGAGCCTTGGCTTTGGTGCAGCCTTCGGATTCTTCCAGCGGGGGATAGGGACCACTCGCCAACACTTCGCCGCCGAATTCAACCCTGCCGGTGATCGGCCTTCCTTCATTGTTGGTGTACTGCTCGGCGACGGAGAACTCGTCCGTGGACCGCGAACCTTCGACCTGGAGGTCCCTGGCGTACTGGGTGATCGGTTCGGTGTATTCGGGTGGAAATTCTCCAGCTTTCTGCTCCCAGAAGATCAAATACAGTTTCGAGGTGCGCATCAGGGGACCGTTGTGGTAGACAACCGGCGGCTGGGGGCCGCCGACGCTAAGCGCTGTCGCGCTGCCAGGCGAAGCGAGGAGCGCCTGCGCTTTCCTGACCTTGGGCGTGGGCGTCACGCCGAAGGCACGGCCGTGGGCAAACACCACGCGGGCCTGCGCGACGCCATCGTTGAGGGCGAGCAGCGCGAGCGCGAGCGCGAGCATCGTGACAAGGGGGGCCGCCGGCCAACAACGCACCGGATTGAGGGGAATGCGGGCTGGCGGATCGGAGCTCATCGCCCTCAGAGCCTATGCGTACCCGGAGATGTCGTCTGAGCAAAGTTGCTGCGGGTGGGTACACCGCAGATCGACCCAGCCTGTGTGCACACTCGACCGCGTCTTCTCCGAGCGCGGGGCCTCCCTCCTCGTGATCGAGTGCGCCAGGAAGCCTAGGAACTCGATACGCGCGGCTGCGCCTACCCACGCGCGCGGGCTGCAACGCTCCCCCTGCGCCCACGGGCGGCAGGGCCCTGCGAGGTCGGGTCGCGCAGCGTCCTCTCCTTCTCGCGCGTTGTCGGCATTGGGCCGCGGGCGGGGCGGAGCCGCTGTGCGGCGTCGACGATCCCGGCTCGGCATGCGTCTGGAGTGGCTGTCCGGGCCGCCAGACCGAGCCATCTCCGCGGAGGGCGGGCCCGGGCCCCTCACGAGAAGCGGAGTACGCGATCAGCGCACCTGCAACCACCATGCGGGCGTCTCAAGCGCTGTCCCCCGGCGGGAAGTGGCGTGCAACAAGGCTGCTTGCCTGCTTGCGAACAGCGAAGCTCCGCAGGACCCACGGATCGCAGCCGCAGCCATCGAGCTGGCCGAGAGCTATCAGCGCGGGGGGCCGGCTGCTGTTGCACTGGCTGGCTGCCGATCGTGCTCGTCGTCGGTACCGGAGCCGTCGCGGCCCTCAACGTTGGATCCAATCAACCAAAGAAATGCCTGCAAATCACTAGGGCATATGAGCGCTTGACTCTTCCATCGCCGTCACCCGCGAGTAGTCGGGAGGTCCCTTGGTAGGCCGACGGCAACTAGGTCTTTGTGGAGTGTGCCCTGATCGAAACCAGCGACCCTGTCAGCCAGACTCGAGTGGGATCCGCGAGTGCCCAACCGCGTTTCCGGCCTCTTGCATCAGCGACTCCACGATCCTGTCGATCTCCGAGCGCCCCACCACATCGAGGATCAAGAACGGCGTCAGGCGGGTAAGCCGCTTCATCGCATCACGCATCAGGTGCATTCTGGCCGGTGCCAATTTCGGATCCTCGGCGAGTCGGGCTCTGAAACCGCGCACGATCGCGCGGGCCACCTCGGGATTGCCGGTTACCCCGGGCCGCTCCATGATCGCAACGATCTCATCCTCGCCCAAGCCGCCGAACCCGTCCCACGGCTGCGCCGGATCGTGGAGTACCTCGGCGCGCCACCAGAGTCGGCGGAAGGTGTCACGGTTAATGTCACCGTTGGCACGGTTGCGGTCAGAAATGCCGCCCCAGCGCCACGCGGCCACGTCGAGCAGGTAAGCGGCGGTGAGACATGCCCAAACCTCGCGATGCCCGGCCTCGTGCGGACTGATTCCCAGCTCCTGATGCAGAAGGTAGGCGCAGTCGGAGTCGAACGCGTGAAGGCTCGCCTGTTCGCGTGAACGCGGGTATCCGAGCTCGGAGGCGAGTGCGACGACGTGCTCCCGCACTTCGAGCAATTGCTGGAGGGTGGCGCGTACCCCTCCCACCGGCGCATAGATGGGAGCGGTTCCCCTAGCCGGCATCTCGAGCGCGATCTCCTCGACGCCGAGATCGACGAAACGTTCAAGCAGGGCGTCAACCTCCGGCCTTCCCAAACGTGGCAGTAGCGCACTCACGTCGCGAGGAGTCCCGTTCTGGCCTGCAGGTCGGATTCAAACCTGTGTGGCGTTTCGGCGAGTCGCCGTGCCAAAGCGGCGGGGCCGACACCGGGCCAGTAGCGCTCGAGCAGTTCCTGAAGCATGCGCCCGACGGAGTCGGGCTCGAACTGTCGGGCACCACCGACGAAATCCTCTTCACCGAGCGCCCCGTGAATAAGGCAGCGGGCGACATCAAAGCGAACCATGGTGGCGATCGCCGCGCTCTCGGGATCATCGCCGCCGCTGATCGCCGTCACGACCACTGGGACATCCGAATTGACGAGGAGGCGCATCGCACCCAAGACCGGCTGGTCCAGATCCTTTGGTGACCACTCAAGCGCCCAAGGCGCCTCACTTGCGAGCCCGGGAACCCCGCCGAAATCGAGGACGGTGACCGGAAAGCGCGCGGCCGAACCCTCGAGAGCGACCGACGCCCAGTCGGTCCAAAGGACCGCACCGGCGCGGCTGGCGATGATCGGGTTCTCCTCAATTCCTCCCTCGATCCGTACGAGCGCTGTTCGCAGCTCGACCGAGCCACCAGCGAGGTGACCCGGTACATCCAACGAGAGTGAGATCTGGATCTCGCCAGTGCGATCCGTCAGTGGAACTATCATGCCTGGACCTCTTAGGCGGGTGCGATCCGACTTCCACACCGCTGCGAGCGCCAGCCGAGCAGCGGTTTCGATTCCCGTCGAGGCCAAGACCGAGGCGATGTCGACCACGATGCTGCGGTTGAGACGAAGAGTCAGGTCGGGATCCCAGTGCTCGACGCGACTTCCCAAAATCTCCCCCGAATCTGAAATCCGCCATGACTCTCCGCGCACACTGTCGGGCTCGGCGAGTCGGAACGGTGCGACCGGGTCGGTTCGCTTCACGGCCCGTCAGACTCCGCGTCGATTGCGACCCGGATCATCAGGTCCGGCTGGTGGTCGACCCAGACCTCCCACTCCCCCGACTCCGACGGTTGGGCCCTCACGACGCCCCCACCCGGAATCTCCCGATGGGGGGTTTTCCACCTGAGCACGTCCGGAACAGTTCCGTTAATCGGGGGTTCCGTCTCGATTTGGCTACCGTCCATCGTCAGAACCTCGACCACGGCCTTTACCCGGGTGGCAGCGCCGACCGTCTCCAGAGAGAAGGGGGTCCGTATCGCGACCCCGCCGGCCTCGTCGATCCGGAGTTCAGGTGCTCCGATATCAAGGATATGTGGCCTTCGGGAGTCCTCCGGCGGCGTCGGCCCCCTGCCCCCCGATCCTCCATCCCCTCCAGCGCCGCCCCGCCCGTTACCGCCTTCCGGCCCGACCGCCTGCCCGCCCCGCCTGGGCGGAGCCGGAGCCTTACGGGCACCTGGACCCCCGACATTCGGCATCAGCCCGGCGAGTTCGTCGGCGAAACGACCCACGGGAACGCCGACCCTCGTCGCGGAGGCCATGTCCAGTCCAGGAGTCGTCATCTCGCGGAGCAGCTCGTTGATGCGGTTCAGGGCCACGTTGACGACCGTCCTCTCGCTCCGCTCTGAAAGCGTCTTCGGTATCCAGGCATCGTGGGTCGGTGGCTCACTGCGTCGAAAGATCTCGTCCAGCTCGAGGTCACAGCGGAAAGCGCCGGCGTAGCCGCGTCCCGAAACCGGGTAGAGCGGTCCGGGTTCGTAGCGCACCACGAGCTCGGCGTTTCGCATCAGAGCGATGTGGTGGAGGCCCCCGGCGGTCGCCATTGCGCCGCGCGTGACTGGGCCCGCCGGGGTGCCTTCAGACACGGTAGGGGCCTGCCTGACCGCCAGCGTCCCGAGCAGACGCTGCGGACGCAGACTGTGGAGGTCGGTGCATAGTGAGAATGGATCTCCGCCCGGGACCTGTCGGCCTTGGCGTAGAAGATCCATCGCTTCCACGAACGGTGCAAGCTGCGAGTGTGCCCGCGGATCCATCACTGGAACTTCGTTTCCCTCCTCGAGCAACGTGAAGCTCATCGTCGGCGTGTCCCCGGGGGGTGCCGTGATCTTCGGCCAGAAATTCCAGATCAGGCATTCCCCAATGAAATCCAGGGCCTCCCGAGGGGTGAGCTGCTCGTCGTCCCCGGCGCCCGCCAGGAAGGGGGCAACGATCGCCACGGTGGTTCCGTAGCGGTCACCATCGCGGGAAGGAAGGCCGAGCGAAGTCGCAAGTTGGGCGGCCTCCAATCCGATGACTGGTTCCGGGACGTCATCGACGAGGACACCCCACCAGTGGCGACCGGTGAAGGCAATTCCGTCCGCGCGGTAGTGGTCGCCCAGGCCGTATGCGATCAGCCGGCGTTCCCCCCCTTCCGAGCAGAGGGTGTCAACGATGATGGTGCTCGCGCGGCTCGCGAGATAGAACGCGGCCTTGCCGTAGCCAAAGGAGCCGCCTCCCAGCTCCTTGTCAGGGGGCTGCCCCACGTTCCTTACGAAGTCGACGAAATCTGCCGCGCCGGTGGTCTCGGCGTCGGCCCGCGTCGGACCACCCAGTCCGCTTGTTCCGAAGTCCGCGACGTACAGCAACCCAACGGGATTGGCGAGGCACTCGGCGAGCGGGTGCCCGGGAGGCGGATCGGGCAGCATCCGATCACGCAGGACGCCGAGAGCCTCGCCGACGACGGTGTGGAAGCCGAACTCGACATCCACCCGACCGGCCTCGCCGATACCCGCGTCCCAGCAGTTCTGTACCGCCTCACGTACGAGAACCTCGAGTGGCTCGGTGTTAGGGCGCCCGAGCTGGTTCAGGACTCCCTCGGCGGCGAGTCCACCGGTCGGCTGGTAGCGCTCCGAATAGCGCTCAACTCGGGTCACGGGGCACCTGCAAGACGATCGAGCACGGCGGTGACGTCTGCGTCGTCGAGAGCCGTCCGGTCCTCCGGGAGCGTCACCTTGTAGGTGAGATCGTCCACCCCGCCTGGAACGCCTTTGGGGAAAGTGTCAGCGACGATGCGAGGGAAGTCGTTGTCCACGGAGAAGAATCGCCGCTCCCGCAGCTCGAAGCGCACGGCGTCATGGACATCCCGTGTGGACGGCGGGCTGCCGGCGGCCTCCAGCCGCCTGTAGAGCTCGACGGCAGATACGCCGCCCGTGATCAGTCTGTCGGCCACCGTGAAGACCGACAACGTCCCATCGGGAACCGGCTCGAATCGGTGCCAGGCAAGGGTCAGCGAACCGCCCACCGGTGCCTGCAACTGGTCGATCCCGTTGACGGTGATGCGCCGAAGGGTGTGTGAGAGCGTCGACTTGACCTCTATTGCGTGATCTCCCCGGCGCAGGTCGTGCCTTGCTTCGGATGGACCGGTCCAAACCTCCAGCGAGCGGGTGGGACCACGGTCAAGCACCTCCTCGAGCACGAGCAGCTCGGCGATCAACGCCGCCAGGTCGGTTGGACCCAGGGCGCGGCCGCCTCCACGGAACAGCGCGTGCCAGTGTGCGAGGACCTCGACTGCTACCGAGCCGGGATGCCCCGCGGTGTCGGCCTCGAGGGCGGCGACCAGGCCGACGAGAAAGTGGTCGAAAACGTCGCGCAGCGACGGATCGCGGCAGGCGACTACGACGAATGTCCGGGTCCCACCCGCTGTCGCGAGATCGCGGTTGCGGACGGTGACCACCCCGACGTTCTCCTCGGGACCGGGGTCCTGTGCCGCGGCCAGAAGACACGGGACTCCAGCGCCGTCGCGGCCGAGCAGCAGCTCCCGCCCGCCGGCCTCGGTCAAGGGTTGCGTGGTCAGCGCTCCGGAGGAGGGATCGTCCGCCTCCGCGAGCACGATCCAGCCGAGCCGGATCTGGTCGACGAGACCGGCAGTCACGCGCCGTCGATCTCCTCGTCCTCGTCGATTTCGTCGGCCTCTCCCGGCTCTTCGCGCTCGACGTCAGAAAGGTCCGCCGTGTAGTAGTCGACCGAGCCCTCCGAGTCGGAGGTCGGGAAAACGAGCCCGACCCCGAGGACGTGGTCAACAGCCTCAAGGGGGCTACGGAACCGACCCCTCCTCGGCTCGCTGTGCTTTGAGATGGGGTAGAGCGCGAGCAGGCCGGTTCCGTCCCCGACACCGGCGGGCGGACGGTCGCGCCCGCGTTCGAGTGCGGTGGCCGACATCGCCGCGACATCGGCCGGGGGCAAGCCGAAGTCGAAGACCCGGTCCCCGCGCGACATCAGGGCCTTGATGTCCGCGTATCCGCGGTCCGGATGTGCCAGACGGGCACGGTTGACGCAGGGCACCGGATCCTCGAGACCGAGCTCGACTGTCCCGAGGACTGCATCCTCACGCGGCAGCCCCGCGATGGCGACCGAGAAGTGACGGAGCTCGTCGTCCTCCAGGCGACGTCGGATGTAGGCAGATATGGCGTCGGACTTCAGATCACGACTGTTCTCATGAAAGTTGTAGGCGGCGAGGAAGTCGATCACCCTCTGGCTCTCGACATCCCGGAAGACCACCAGTCCGTCCCTGGGGAAGATCTCGGTCCGACCAATCTCCCGAAGCGTGCGGATCAGACCCCGACCCGCCTCCAGGTTGGCGTCGAGCCAGACGGCGTCCTTGTGGTCGAAGAGGATCGTCTGCAGCCGACGTCCCGAATAGGAGACCCGGGCGAGAACCGCGTCCTGCATCTTGGCCGCGGCGGTGATCGCCAGCTTCGGATGCGTCCTGATCCGGATCGCCAACTCCGTGGGCGTCCTGTGCTCGCCCTCGTAGCGCTCGATCTCGTACCTGATCTCCTGCTCGACGGTGGCGAGATGCCGGAACCACCCGCGCATCTCGTCGGTCATCCAGATCCGCGTGAGGTCGGCGTAGCCCTTGCGGTAACCGAACCACCTCCCCATCTGGAGTAGGGTGTCGTAGGCACTCGCGGTCCGGACGAAGTAGGAGACGCTCAGACCCTCGAGTGTCAGTCCCCGGGAGAGGGTGTTGCCGCCGACGGCGATGATCACCTGCGAGGGGCGACTGTAGTCCAGCCTGTCCTCACTGCGGGAGTTGTCTTCGATCACCTTGAGGTCCCCCACTAC
>Ga0307373_10011899_pt1 | contig 12507 bp, 8 predicted proteins | sample OX2MG_FD_202534 | JGI IMG/M metagenome (GOLD analysis project Ga0307373, IMG submission 202534) | Soil microbial communities from Risofladan, Vaasa, Finland - OX-2 | ecosystem: Environmental > Terrestrial > Soil > Coastal area > Acid sulfate soil | place: Finland: Risofladan, Vaasa | collected...
CGACGATCCTGGTGGTCGCGGCGCTGGGGCAGGTGCTGGCCCAGCGGACGCCGATCCCATCCATCCTGATCTACCTCGCCTCCGGCGTCGTCCTCGGGCCCACCGTGCTGAACCTGATCGCCACCGACCAGATGGGTGCGATGCTCCCGGCCGTGGTGCGCCTGTCGGTGGCGATCATCGTCTTCGAGGGCGCCTTCTCGCTGGAGGGCCACTACCTGCGCCAGGTGCAGAGCCCGGTACGGAACCTGGTGACGCTGGGCGTGGCGGTCACGGCCCTCGCCGGGACGCTGGTGGCCCATGAGATCGCCGGGCTGTCCTGGCCGCTGGCCATCCAGTACGCGGCCCTGGTCTCGGTGACCGGGCCGACGGTCATCACGCCGCTGCTGCAGCGCGTGCGGGTGCGCGGCCGGGTGCGGGCGACCCTGGCCGGCGAGGCGGTCATCGTCGACCCGATCGGCGCGGTCTTCGCGGTGGTCGTGTTCGACCTGGTGCGCTCCCGGCAGCTGAATTTCGTCCACCCGGTCATCCAGGTGGTGGAGCGACTGGCGGTAGGCGCGCTCTGGGGCGCGGTCGCCGGGTTCCTCCTCTACCTGGCGCTGCGCCAGCTTGGCGACCAGCCGAGCCAGGTGGCGCGGATCGTGGCCGTGGCCGGCGCGGCCGCCATCTACGCCGTCATCGAGTCGCTGCTGCCGGACTCCGGGCTGGCCGCGGTGGTGGTGGCCGGCCTGCTGCTGGGGAACCTGGACTTTCCGCATCGCGAGGAGGTGCACCGCTTCAAGGGCGACGTCACCATGATCGTCATCGCCACGGTCTACCTCCTGCTGGCGGCGACGCTGCACCCGGGCGACCTGCTCGCGCTGGGTTGGCGGGGCCCGGTCGCGGTGCTGGTGATGATGGCGCTGGTGCGGCCGGCGGCGGTGGCGGTCAGCACGCTGCGCTCGGCGCTGTCGCCGAGGGAGCGGGGCTTCGTGGCCGCCATCGGCCCCCGCGGTGTGGTGGCGGCCTCGCTGGTGACCCTGATCAGCCTGAACCTGGCGACGGCCGGCGTCGCCGGGGCGACGGCGCTGCGCGGGCTGGTGTTCCTGACGATCGTGATCACGATCGCGATCCAGGCGACCTACGCGGGCTGGCTGGCCCGCTGGCTGGGAGTCGTGCCCATGGACGTGCTCATCATCGGCGGCGGCAAGGTCGGACGGATGCTGGCCGAGGAGCTGGACGAGGCCGGCGAGGACGTGACCGTCATCGAGCGCAACTCGGACAACGCCGAGCGGGCGCGCCAGCTGGGGGTGCACGTCGTGTTCGGCGACGGCACCGACCCCGACGTGCTCGAGCGGGCCGGCATTGCCCAGGCCAAGGCGTTCGTCGCCACGACCGGTTCGGACAAGGACAACCTGCTCGCCTGCCAGCTCGCCAAGACGCGCTTCGGCCGTGAGCGGCTGGCCGCCCGGGTGACCGACCCGGATGCGGTGCCGAGCTTCGAGTCGCTCGGCATTCAGGTGATGAACCCGGCCCGGGCGACGGCGATGATCCTGGCCAACCTGGTCCGCCGCCCGACGTTGTTCCGGCTGCTCAGCGAGGTGGACACCGAGGGCGCGGACATCACCGAGGTCGTGGTGGGCACGGACGGCGCGGCCCGGCGCGAGCTGCGCGAGCTGGCTCTGCCCCAGGACGTGCTGGTGCTGCTGGTGCGGCGTGGCGGCCGGCACGTCATCCCGCACGGCGACACGGTGCTGCAGACCGGGGACATCGTCACTCTGGTCGGGCGGCGGGCGGCGGCGGACCGGGCGGCGCGGGTGCTCCAGGGGACCGGGTAGTGCCGCCCACGATTGTCGGACGGCGCGGCGTCGGCCATAATCGGCCCGGCGCATCCCGCGGGCGACGGACAGCTGAAGGGATCGCGTGCCCCATCGCGGGTCGGCGGGGCGCGTCGGTGTGAGGTATCGAGGAGGATCGGTCATCATGAAGATCTGGGGCCAGGCGATCGTCACCCCGCTCATTGCCGTCGTCATCGTCGCGGCGTTCATCGTCGGGATCGGTGAGCTGCTGCTGACGCTGGCCGGCAGTCTCGCGGTGATCGGGGCGGTGGTCCTGATGGCACTCATCGTCGCGGCCGCGGTGGTCGTCGCGCGCCGCGTGTCGGCCACCGAGTAGCGGCTCGCCGGTCGAGCGCGCCGCGGTGTCAGACCTGACGGGTAAGGTCGCGCTCGTCACCGGGGCCGGCGACGCGGGCGCCGTCCTCCGACAGCCGTGGCCGCCCTGCGCGCGGGGCGAAAGCCGCCGCGCTGACGGGACGAAGCCCACGGACGGGGCTGGAACGCGGGTGGCGCGCCGGCACCGGAGAGCCCGGCGGACAGCTGGGCCACGACGTACCGGCTGGCGCGGCCCCGTCCCGTCGTCCATCGTCCGTCCTGCCGCCAGACCCGTGTGGCAGCCGCCCGGACGACCTGCCCGTTTTCGGCGTCCCGACGCGGAAACCCGTCGTCCGGACCAACGTCCGGCTCACTCCGCACGCCGGCTCACCGCGGCTCGTCCCCCCGTCCTCCCAGCCCCTTCAGTGGGCTTCGTCTGCTAGCCCGGCGGCTTGCGCCCCGGGCGCCGTCCGCCCCGGCGACGTTCGTCCCGGGCGCCGTTCAGCCCGAGGTAGATGGTCATTTGTAGCGCGTCCGGACACATACATGGATGTAAAACATTCAGGAGCGTACGTACGCGGTGCGTCGGCGCGCGAGGCCGTCGGCGCCGGGCGGGGGACGCCGCTGTTGGACGACGGGGTGCCCCCGGGCGGTAGGATTCCCGCCGCGACCGCGGACCGCCAGGGTGCCCTCACGCCCGCGCGGCCACACTCTGGACGAGCGGGAATGGATCGGCGCCCATGCGGCGTACGGTACGGTGAGGGGCGCCGATCCGAGGGTGGGCCGGTCAATGGCTGTGGAGGAGACGATGGGTCGCTCCGCCATGGACGATCTGCCGCTGGTCGACGGGCACCTCGACCTGGCCGAGAACGTGACGCTCTTCGGGCGCGACCTCACGCTGACCGCGGCTGAGCTGCGCGCGATCGAGCGGCGCACCTCCCGTCAAGCGACCGTCACCCTGCCCGAACTGGAGCGGGGCGGGGTCGCCGTCGTCTGCGCGACCGTGACCGCCGGGTTCCTGGCTGCGGACATTGTCTCCGCCGACGCGCGGGCCTTCGTGCCGGCATCCGCGATCTACCACACGCCCGAGGAGGCCGAGGCGCAGGCGCTGTCCCAGATCGCCCTCTACGAGGCGTGGCAGCGGCAGGGGCGCGTGCGCCTGATCGGGTCGGCGCGCGATCTGGACGACCACCTCGAGCTGTGGCGCGAGGACCGCACGCCCGGCCTGGTGTTGCTCATGGAGGGCGCCGACCCGATCGTACAGGTGCGGGACCTGTCGAGGTGGTGGCGGCTGGGCCTGCGGATGATCGGCCTGACCTACGGCGACACGGCCTACGGGCGCGGGGTCGCCGGCGGAAGCGAGACGTTCACACCGGGCGGGCTGACCACCCAGGGGCTCGCCCTGCTGGACGCGATGGCCGACCTGGGGTTCATCTGGGACGTCTCACACCTGAGCGAGGACGGGGTCTGGCAGGGGCTGGAGCGCGGCTTCCCTCGCGTCTGTGCGTCCCACGCCAACGCGCGCGCGCTCACGCCGACCGACCGGCACCTGAGCGACGACGTCATCCGGACCATTGGCGAGCGAGACGGCGTCATCGGGCTCGTACTCTACAACGGGTTCCTCGAGCCGCGCTGGCGTCGCGACCGATCGATCGCCGTGACGTTGCACGAGCACCTGCGGCGGCACGCGGAGCACGTGGCGGGCATCGCCGGCTGGGGGCACGTCGGCATCGGCTCGGACCTCGACGGCGGGCTGGGGCTGGAGGAGAGCCCGGTCGAGATCGACACCGAGGCCGACCTGTACCGGGTCGGGGACGCCGTGCCGTCGGAGTTCCGCGCGGCGGTGCTCGGCACGAACTGGCTCGACTTCCTGCGCGCGTCGCTGCCGCGGACCGTCGCCTGACCGGCACCGGAGGTGCCCCTTGGGGAGCCGCCGGATCACGCCGGGCCGTCGCTCATGGAGGGCAGCACCCGTGCTGGAGAAGCCCGACCTCCCGGACGATCGGATCGTCGCCGGACTGCGCGACGGCTACGGCCTGGACGTCGTCAGGCTCGAGTTCCTGCCGGTGGGGTCCGACCGGCTGGCGTGGTCCTACCAGGCCGACGCGCGCGACGGCGAGACCTGGTTCGTCAAGGTCCGCCAGGGCGTGGTCGACGCGGCCGGCCTCGCGGTACCGCGCGCGCTCCAGCAGGCCGGCGTGGCGCGGGTGATCGCGCCGATTCCGCCCGTCTCGTCGGCGCACCCCTGGGCCGTGGTGGAGGACTACGCGCTGATCCTCTACCCCTTTATCCGGGGACAGAACGCCAAGGGGCTCGTCCTGACCGATCCACAGTGGGCGGAGTTCGGGCGGATCCTGCAGGCGGTCCACGCCGCGCGACTCCCCGAGGCCGTCCTGCGCCTGGTGTCCCGCGAGACGTTCGTCTCGGCCTGGGCGGCCGGAGTCCGGCGCGTCCAGACGCGAATCGACGCGAGCGCCGGTCGGGACCAGCAGTGTCGAGCACTCGCGGCGGTCTGGCGGGAGCGAGACGCGCGGATCAAGCAGATTCTGGAGCGGACCGACGCGCTCGGCCGACGGCTGCGGGGCCGTGCCTTTGACTTCGTCCTGTGCCACACCGACCCGCACCGCGCCAATCTCCTGCTCGACCGGGTCGGGCGGCTGTTCCTGGTCGATTGGGACGCGCCGCTGCTGGCGCCCAGAGAGCGCGACCTCCACTTCGTCGTCGAGAGCATCGTGGCGGGGCCGCCGATCGGGCCGCGCGAGGAGGCGCTCTTCTTCCGGGGTTACGGCACGACCGCGATCGACTGGGACCTCCTGACCTACTACCGCTACGAGTGGCTGTGCGGCGACCTGCTGGAGCTGGCCGAGCGAGCGCTCGACGTCGAGCACACCGGCGAGGCGACCCGCGAGGACGCCATCCGGAGCCTGCGCGGGATGTTCGAGCCCGGTCGCGCGGTGGACTCCGCCGACGCGCTGGAGCGGCGGCGGCCGGCGGAGGCATAGGTTCGCGCCGGAGCAGCCGGGCGTCTTCGGGCCCGCGTTGCACCGGGTAGGGCCAGGCGGTCCGGGCAGCCCGGCGCGTGTTCACATTGAGTTTACGTCCACCCGTTACGGATGGTGACGGCGACCAAACCGGCGCCGGATCGCGGTCACGCGCGCGACCCAGCCAACGGAAGGGTGACGACGAACGATGCTGCACCGCTCCACATCGACGGCTCGCCGAGCGCGAACCGTGGACGTGACCGGCGCCCCGCTGGCCCAGCGCGTTCGCGGCGTGGACTGGCGGCGCCTGGCGGGCTACCTCCGGCCCTACTGGGGCCGCATGCTGGTCGCCGCGCTGGCGCTGCTGCTGTCGACCGGGTCGGGGCTGGTGTTCCCCCTGGTGATCGTGCGGCTGCTCGAGACGGTGACGAGAACCCACGACCTCGGCTCGCTCAACGCGCTGGCGCTGCTCCTGGTCGGGGTCTTCCTGCTGCAGGCCGGTTTCAGCGCCGTGCAGTCGTACCTGCTCGCCTCCACCGGCGAGCGCATCGTCTACGACCTGCGCACGTCGCTCTACCGGCAGCTGCAGCGGCTGTCGCTCGACTTCTACGATGAGCGGCGCGTCGGCGACGTGGTGTCGCGGCTGACCAGCGACGTGACGCTGCTGCGCGCGCTGCTGACGAGCAACCTGACCCAGCTGCTGAGCCAGCTGCTGACCCTGGTGGGCGCGGTGGTGATCGTGCTGCGGCTGGATGCCGGGCTGACGCTCTTCATTCTGGCGCTGGTGCCGGTTCTGATCGTGGTGGCCGGCGTCTTCGGTGGGCGCGTGCAGCGGGTCAGCCGGCAGGTCCAGGACGATCTGGCGGGCGCGACGGTGGTGGCCGAGGAGGGGCTCCAGGGGATCCGGGTCGTGAAGAGCTTCGGCCGGGAAGCCTATGAGACGGAGCGCTACCAGGGGGCGGCCGAGCGCACGTACCGGGCGTCGCTGCGCATGGCCGTGCTGCAATCGCTCTCCATGGCGCTGATGATGTTCCTCGGATTCAGCGCGATCGTGGCGATCCTGTGGTACGGCGGGCGAGAGGTCGTGGCGGGTCGCCTGAACCTGGCGCTGATGACCGGCTTCCTCATGTACGGGGTGGCCATCGCCGGGAGCCTGGGCGGCCTGGCGAACCTCTACGGCCAGCTGCGCGCCGCGATCGGCGGGGTGGAGCGCGTCTTCGAGCTGCTGGATCGCCGGCCGAGCATCGCGGACGCGCCGGGCGCGGTCCCGCTGCCGCCCATCGACGGGCGCCTGAGCTTCGAGGACGTGACGTTCCGCTACCAGCCGGACACCCCCGTGCTCGAGCACGTCTCGCTCGAGGTGCGCCCGCACGAGGTGCTGGCGCTGGTGGGACCGAGCGGTGCCGGGAAGACGACGCTGGTCAACCTGATCCCGCGCTTCTACGACCCGGTCGCGGGATCGATCCGCATCGACGGCCGGGACGTGCGGTCGGTGACGCAGCAGAGCCTGCGGGAGCAGATCGGCATCGTGCCGCAGGAGACGCTGCTGTTCGGCGGCACGATCCGGGAGAACATCCGCTACGGCAAGCTCGACGCGACCGACGCCGAGCTGGTGGCCGCCGCCCGGGCCGCGAACGCGCACGCGTTCATCATGGGGTTTCCGCTGGGGTACGAGACGGTGGTCGGCGAGCGCGGGGTGAAGCTCAGCGGCGGGCAGCGCCAGCGGATCGCGATCGCGCGAGCCATCCTGAAGGACCCGCGGATCCTGATCCTGGACGAGGCGACGAACGCGCTGGACAGCGAAGCGGAGCAATTGGTGCAGGAGGCGCTCGAGCGGCTGATGGCCAACCGGACGACGATCATCATTGCGCACCGGCTCAGCACGGTGAACGTGGCCGACCGGATCGCCGTGCTGGACGGCGGCCGCCTGGTCGAGCTCGGCAGCCACGACGCGCTGCTGACGCAGGGCGGGCTGTATGCCCGGCTGCACACCATGCAGTCGCGCCAGCCGCGGGAGGACACACGAAGCGTGACCCGCGACCACGAGGCGTGGGATCGCGCGGCCAATGAGCCGGCGGAGGCGCGGTGGGCCGCTCCCGAGCAGCGAGCGGTGGGTGACGCGTGAGCCGGGTGCTGGTCGTCGACGATGACCCGCACATTCGCGAGCTGGTGCGCGCGTTCCTGCGGCACGCGGGCTTCGAGGTCGACGAGGCCGCCAACGGCGTCGAGGCGCTGGCGGCGCTCGAAGCGGAGCGGGTCGACCTGGTGATCGTCGACGTGATGATGCCCGAGCTCGACGGCTGGGAGCTCTGCCGCCGGCTGCGGGAGCGGTACGACTACCCGGTCCTGATGCTCACCGCCAGGGGCGAGCCGGCCGACCGGCTGCGCGGGTTCGAGCTGGGGAGCGACGACTACCTGGTCAAGCCGTTCGAGCCGCTGGAGCTGGTGGCGCGGGCGCAGGCGCTGCTGCGGCGCTACCGGATCGCGACCTCGCAGACGGTGAGCCTGGGAACACTCTGGATGGACCACCGGACGTTCGAGGTGACGGTCGGCGGCGAGGCGGTGACGCTGCCGCGCAAGGAGTTCGAGCTGCTCTTCAAGCTGGCCGGCTCGCCCGGGCGGACCTACGCGCGGGACCAGCTGATCGAGGACATCTGGGGCAGCGACTACCAGGGGAACGAGCGGACGCTGGACGTGCACGTCAGCCGGCTGCGCGAGCGCTTCCCCGAGGAGCAGCACGGCTTTCGCATCCGGACGATCCGCGGGCTCGGCTACCGGATCGAGCCCGTCCCGTGAAGGAGCGGCTGTGGCTGCGGATCGTGGCGGGGATGGCGGTCGGGCTGCTCTACTTTACGCTGGTGGTCGCCGGCACGACCGTCCTGACCGGCCGGATACTCGCCGCCCTGGGCCGGCATCCCCCGGACTGGCTCAGCCAGGCACTCAGCACCTTCCTGGGCCTCACAATCGGCATGCTCATCATCGCGATCATCTCGCAGTCGGCCGCGCGGTCGCACCGCGGCACGCCGCCGGTCTTCCGCCCCATCGTCGAGGCGCTGGAGCGGATCGCGGCCGGCGACTTCACGGTGCGGCTGAGCGAGACGTTGCCCGGGCACGAGCGGGTGGGAGATCTGATCGTCAGCGTGAACGCGCTGGCGAGCGAGCTGGAGCGGGTCGAGCAGATGCGGCGCGAGTTCGTCTCCAACGTCTCGCACGAGATCCAATCACCACTGACCTCGATCCGGGGCTTTGCCCAGGCGCTGCGCGACGACGCGCTCGGCCCGGCCGAGCGCCAGCACTACCTCACGATCATCGAGACGGAGAGCACGCGGCTGTCGCGGCTGAGCGACAACCTGCTGCGTCTGGCCGCGCTGGATGCCGAGCTGGCGACGATCGCGCGCACGCCGTACCGGCTGGATCGGCAGGTGCGCGAGCTGATCCTGGCCTGCGAGCCGCAGTGGAGTGCGAAGGGACTCGAGCTCGACGTCGCGCTGGAGGCCGTCACGATCCGGGCCAACGAGGATCTGCTCGGCCAGGTCTGGCTCAACCTGCTCCACAACAGCATCAAGTTCACCCCGGCCGGCGGCAGCATCGGGGTCCACCTGACGCGGGACGGCGCGACGGCCGAGCTCCAGATCGCCGACAGCGGCTGCGGCATCCCGGAGGACGCCCAGGCGCGCATCTTCGAGCGCTTCTACACGGCGGACAGTTCCCGCCGGCGCTCGGCGGAAGGCAGCGGGCTGGGGCTGGCGATCGCCAGCAAGATCGTTGAGTTGCACCGGGGCACGATCGCCGTGGCGAGCGTGCCCGGCCACGGCGCGACCTTCACCGTCTCGTTGCCGCTGGAGTGACTCCGGAGCTGATCCCGGGGCTCCGAGGCTTGTGATGGCGAGACGCGGCGTCATCGCGCTGAGCGGTTTCGCAGTATGCTCGTCTGCCTGCGATTCCGCCGGGCATGTACCCGGTTGGAGCCTGCCGCCGCGCCGAGGGTGAGGGAGGATGCAGCCGACCACCGGGGTCGCGACCGGCCGCGGGCGCCTGCCGCTCGTGGCGCTCCTGATCGCCAACACCGTCTCCCTGATCGGCAGCAGCCTGACGCTGATCGCCCTGCCTTGGTTCGTGCTCCAGACGACGGGCAGCGCAACCCGCACCGGCCTGACCGGCTTCGCCGTCGCGCTCCCCGGCTTCCTGGTGGGGATCTTTGGCGGGACGATCGTCGACCGGCTGGGCTACCGCCGCTCCAGCGTCATCGCCGACGTCGTCAGCGGCATCGGCATCGGGCTCGTCCCGACGCTCTACGTCACCGCCGGCCTGCCCTTTGGGTTGCTCCTGGGGCTCGTCTTCGTCGGCTCGCTGCTGGCGATCCCCGGCTTCACCGCGCGTCGCTCGTTGCTGCCGGAGCTGGCGAAGGCCTCCGGCGTGCGCCTCGAGCGCGTCAACGCCCTCTTCGAGTCGAACAACCAGCTGGCCATGCTGCTCGGCCCGCCTATCGCGGGGCTGCTGATCGTGTGGGTGGGGGCGAGCACGGTCCTCTGGCTCGACGCGGCGAGCTTCGTCTGCTCCGCCGCGACCGTCGGGCTGCTCGTGCCCGCCCTCCGCGGGCACCGGGCGCCGGCGGCGCCCGGGCGCTACCGCGACCAGCTGGTCGAGGGGCTGCGCTTCCTGCTGCACGAGCCGCTGCTGCGGGACATGGCCCTGGCGCTGGCGCTCATCCAGGGGCTGGAGGAACCGATCTTCGCGGTGGTGCTGCCGGTCTATGCCCGACAGATCCTGGGAAGCGCGACCGATCTCGGGCTGATGGCCAGCGCCCTCGGGCTCGGCGCGCTGGCCGGCGGCGCGGCCTACGGCGCGGTGGGCTACCGGGTGCCGCGGCGGATGCTCTGGTTCGGCGCCTACCTGCTGACCCCGGGAATCTACTGGGCGCTGGCGGCGCGGCCCGCGTTCCCGCTGCTGCTGGCCATCATGGTCGTGCTCGGCTTTGCCTCGGGCCCGATCACCCCGCTGGCGGTGACGATCCGGCACGAGCGCATCCCGCCCGCGCTGCGCGGGCGCGTGTTCGCGGCCACCTCGGCGATCGGGCGGATCGCGATGCCGCCGGGCATCGCGCTGAGCGGCCTGGCGATCGCCCGGCTCGGGTTCCGGCCGACGGTGGTCATCCTGGCGGCGGCGGTCCAGCTGGCGGCGCTGGGGATGCTGGCCGTGCCGGCGCTGCGCCGCATGGACAGGCCGGTGTGAGCGCGCTCCCTCGGACCGGATGAGCGCATGAGCACGGGTACGCCTGGGTGTCGCAGGTGCGATCGGTCTGGGTTTCGGTCCACCCGGCGTCAGTTTGCCCGATTCCGAACGCTTGCCCGAAGGCGGCGGCGTCGGTCTGCACCTAGGCGGGGTTCTCAGGGGTCGGTACCGCCGGGAGTACGGCCGGCGCCGCGGCCGGGCTGGGCCGGGTCAGCCCCCAGCCGGTCACGGCCGTCCACACCGCGCCCAGCCCGAGCACCCCCACCAGCAGGCTGAGCCAGAGGGTCCAGCTGTACGGTAGCGGCAGCAGCCGCACCACCGTGACCAGCGTCACGCCCACGAGCATGACGACCCACACGTGCAGGCGCCCGACGTCCCGCCACCCTCGCGACAGGATCAGGCGTCCCACGGCCAGCCCCACCAGCACCTGGCTCAGGTAGAGCCCGGCCAGGTAGAGCGCCAGCAGCAGCAACGCCACAGGGACGCCGATCACCGTGATGAGCAGGACGATCACCGCGACGGGCGCGACGATCAGGACCCCGAGCCCCCAGCCGAAGCTGATCAGCGGCTGGGCTCGCAGGGCCTGCGCCGCCGCGGCGGTGCGTGCCGGCAGCAGCAGGACCAGAACCGTGCCGACCACCAGGGCCCAGAGCAGCCGGAGCAGGAAACCGCCGAGCCAGCCGCCGACCGTGCTGACCGCGCTCTGCTGGCGGCCCGGCAGCGCGGTCCGGGAGGTGGATCCCCCGACGGTCGCGCCGCTGGCGATCTGGGCGTCCTGGTTCGCGCGGTAGGCCAGGTTTCCGGTGACGTGCGCCCGCGCGCCGAGCACGAGCTGGTTGCTCACGTCGACGCTGACGTCCCGACCCACGCTGCCGTTGATCGTCAGCGTGCCCAGGCTGCCGCGCACGTCCCGTCCGACGGTGCCGTCGAGCGTGACGGAGCCGCCGGCCACCAGCAGGTCGTGTGTGATCTTCGCTTGCGAGCCGAGCTCTACGGTGCCGCCGGTGACGAGCACGTCCCAGCCCACCGGCCCGTTGATGGTGATGTTGCCGCCGGCGACCCGGATCGAGCCGCCCACCGGGCCGGTCAGGGTGATGTTCCCGCCCGCCACGTTCAGATTGCCGCCGACCTGGCCGCTCACGTCGATCGTGCCGGCGGCGACGGTCAGGTCGCGGGTGACGTTGCCGTCGACCGAGGCCGTGCCGCCGAAGAGGTAGACGTCATCGGCGATCGTCTGGCCGGCGGGAATGGACGGGCTCTGCCCGCCCTGCACCTCGGCCGCGCTGGCCGTGGCCGGCACCAGGGCCGCCAGGCTCAGCAGGGCAACCAGCGCGATCAGGGTCCGGATCCGTCGACTCGGCATGGCGCTGCTCCGTCCCTGACGCCCGGCGCTCAGCGTCCGGACGCGCCCACCGCTCGGGATTGTGCGCGATTCTACCATCCTGACCGAGCGCTCCTGCGCGACGATTGGCCCGCGGGTGCCGCGTAGCGCGCAATGGAGCGCTGGTGAACGATGCCCCGGGGTCGCGGGCGATCGGCGATGGTTCGGTTCGCCTGCCCGTGGGGACGGTCCTCCCGTGCGCGGCGGAGGCCGCTGTTCAGCCGGCGGCGGTCGGCATGGCGGCGGTGCCGACACCTAGCCGCATCGACGCTCCCGCCTGATCGTGCTCCCCGAACCGGAACCGGCTCGAGCCCGGCCCCGCGCCGCACGCCGCCACGTCGCCGGGAGCTCGTGAGTGGACCACCGACTCGGCCAGGCGCACGGCCAGGGTCGCGGCGGGGATTGACAGACCGGTGCTGCGGAGAGATAGTGTCCTAGGAGACTAGGATACTGGAGGTCGCATGATCGAGTTCCATCTGGACAGCCGCTCCGGCGTCGCGCCCTATCTCCAGATCGTCCACCAGGTCCGGCACGCGCTGCGCCTGGGCCTGCTGTGCGAGGGGGACCAGCTCCCGACGATCAAGGCGGTGGTTTCGCGACTGGCCATCAACCCCAACACGGTGCTCAAGGCCTACAAGGAGCTCGAGTACAGCGGGCTGGTGGCCAGCCGTCCCGGCATCGGAACGTTCGTGGTCCAGACACTGAGCGGGGCACCGCTGGTGGCCCTCGGGCCGCTGCGCAACGAGCTCGAGCGCTGGCTGGGCCGGGCGCGGCGAGCCGGCCT
>Ga0307373_10011900_pt1 | contig 12507 bp, 11 predicted proteins | sample OX2MG_FD_202534 | JGI IMG/M metagenome (GOLD analysis project Ga0307373, IMG submission 202534) | Soil microbial communities from Risofladan, Vaasa, Finland - OX-2 | ecosystem: Environmental > Terrestrial > Soil > Coastal area > Acid sulfate soil | place: Finland: Risofladan, Vaasa | collected...
GGCGGCCAAGGGTCAAGCCAAGGTGGGTGAAGTACAGGCCAAGCGTGGCGCCGACGGCGTACTTCGTCAATTGGGACTGGCTGCCTATCTGCAGACACAGAATCGTGCACCAGCGACGACCGAGAGCGACATCGAGAAGTACATTGAAACTCTCAAGGCCTACGAATCTGAGCACGGCGAACTGAGCGCCGAGGACTCCCCCAGCTCCTAGACGGACTTAGCCCGTCAATAATACGACCCGGCCCAGGGCCCGACGACTCTCGATGTAGGCGTGTGCCTCTTCGGCGTCGGAGAGCGCGAAGCGACGATCGATCTCGACGCTCAGTTCGCCTAATCTCCGACTGGAAGGACCGAATAGCCAAGCGCCGGCCGGGAAGACGAAGGGAGGACGAAGATGACGACGACCATGCGGCGCGAAGAGACTCAAGAAGTGATCATCGAGCACTTCGACGTACTCATCGTCGGCGCCGGCATCTCCGGCATCGGCACGGCCTATCACTTGCAGACCCAGAGCACTGAGCGCAGTTTCGTCGTGCTTGAGAATCAAGACAACTTCGGCGGGACGTGGAATACCCATCGCTATCCGGGTATCCGCTCGGACAGCGACCTCTATACCTTTGGTTATCGCTTCAAGCCGTGGACCAGCGCGCCGATCGCTACCGCAACCGAGATCCAGAAATATCTGAAGGACGTCATCGCCGAGAACGACCTCGCGCAACATATTCGCTACGGCCATCATGTCGTCTCGGCGTCATGGAGCAGCGATGACAATCGCTGGACCGTGAACGCCGTTCGTACCGATAGCGGGGACAGCGTCACCCTCAGCGCCAACTTTCTCTGGATGTGTCAGGGCTATTACCGCCACGCCGAGGGTTACACGCCCGAGTGGCCGGGCATGGACCGATTCCAAGGCACGATCGTCCACCCCCAAACCTGGCCTGACGACCTGGATTACCGCGACAAAGAGGTCGTCGTAATCGGTTCGGGCGCGACGGCCGCGACGCTCGTGCCGGCCATCGCCGAAGCCGTGTCACACGTGACCATCCTCCAGCGCTCCCCGACCTACTACTTCACCGGCGAGAATCGGAACCTCCTGGCCGATCACCTTCGCGAACTGGAGGTCCCGGAAGAGTGGGTTCACGACATTGTGCGACGCGAGAGTCTCTTCAACTTGCGCGCTTTGACCCAACTGGCCCTGGAAGAGCCGGAGTTCGCCAAAAAGGCGCTGATCGATCTCGTTCGAGACGCGCTGCCACCCGGCTTCGACGTGGACACGCACTTCACGCCGCGTTACATGCCGTGGCGCCAGCGCATTGCCTTCCTGCCGGACGGTGATCTCTTCAAGGCGATCGGTGCGGGCCAGGCATCGATCGTGACCGACGAGATCGAGACTTTCACCGAGAGTGGCCTCAAATTAAAGGGTGGCGACGAACTCGAAGCCGACATCATCGTGACGGCGACCGGGTTCAATTTGAGCGTCTTGGGCGACATCACGTTCTCGATCGACGGACAACCATTGGACCTCGCCAACACGGTGACCTACCGAGGGATGATGTTCACGGGCGTGCCGAACCTCGTGTGGGTGTTCGGCTACTTCCGCGCCAGCTGGACCCTCCGCGTCGACCTCGTCAGTGATTTCGTCAATCGGATGCTCATTCACATGGACGAACTCGGAACCAAACGCGTCACTCCTCGACTACGACCCGAAGACGACGACGAGCCGTGGCTGGAATGGGTCGACGCGGAGTACTTCAATCCCAACTACTTGATGCGCTCGATGCACCTCATGCCAAAACGGCTCGACAAACCTCAATGGCGTCACACGCAGGACTATTGGGCCGAGCGCGACGAACTGCCACTCGTCGATCTCGACGACGGCTGTTTGGTGTTCGAATGACGCTGAGGGTCCATGCCGCTCGCCGCTAACGAAGCCGTCGAGTTGTACTTCGAGACCCTTGGCTACGCCGACGACGAACCTCTGCTCCTCATCAACGGCCTCGGCGGCCAGTGCATCAACTTCGACGTCGAGCTCTGCCAGAAGTTCGTCGAGAAGGGGTTCTTCGTCATACGTTTCGACAATCGTGACGTCGGACTCTCGAGCAAACTGGACGACTTCACCCCGCACCTCAAGGACGTAAACGCCGCCGTGCGCGAAGGCCGCGACGCGCACGTGCCGTACCGCCTCTCGGATATGGCGAACGACGCTCTCGCGGTACTCGACGCACTCGGAATCGCCACGGCTCACGTCATGGGCGTTTCCATGGGCGGAATGATCGTCCAGCAGTTGGCCATCGACCATCCAGAACGCCTGAAATCGATGACCTCGATCATGTCCACGACGGGCGACCGCGATGTCGGACAAGCGAGTCGCGAGGTCGCCGTACTCTTCTACGCTCCGCCGGGACACGACCGTGAGTCGGTCATCGCGCGCAGCCAATCGCTCGAAGAGCTCTTCACCAGCCCGAGCGAATACGACCCTGCGCGGACGGCCCGACGCGTGGGCGCCGCGTTCGATCGTTGCTTTTGCCCGAAGGGCATCGCTCGACAGTTGGCGGCCGTGGTCGCTTCGGGTAGTCGAAGTGAACGTCTGCGCTCGGTGCGAACACCGGCGTTGGTCCTGCATGGACGGGCCGACACCTTGATTGACATCAGCGGCGGGGTTCGCACCGCGGAGTCGATTCCGGGGGCACGGTTCGAGGCGATCGACGGCATGGGCCACGACCTCGCACCGCGCTTTTGGGAGACGATCGTCGCGCTGATCAGCGATCACGCCAAAGCCGCGACCGGTAGTTCGCGGATCACGATAACGGAATTGGAGAACAAATGACCAAGGGCACGAAGAGCGATCCCTGGGAAGCGGTGACACCGCCCGGAGCGAAATACTCGATGTAGCGCGACGCAGACGCCCATCCCCCAGCCCTCGTATGTGTCGTGGGCTCGACGACGCTCAATATCACTTGTCGGCCAGAGGACTTGCATGCGTGGCCGATCGCCCAAGGTGACCGGGTTCCTCTTGGTGCGGCTGACGAAAGTCCCACCACCGGAACTGGCTCACGAGTTGACCAGAATGTTGGCGAATCCTTTTGTTCATTGGTGATTCGGATGTTGAATTGAGGTGTACGATACAGTACAGTACTCAATTGAATGAAAGGGTGGTACCGCGAATGGACCAGACGGATGTTGTAAATCGTCGATTGGGACTTCAAGTTGGTCATGGCACTCGTCATCGCGGCCACCCGCTGGATATGTCTCGTGACGTCGCGATTCGCGAAGCGGCGCTCGATCTTCTCTCAGAGATCGGTTACGACCGGTTGACCATGGACGCCGTCGCTGCCCGCGCGCACGCCAGCAAAGCGACGATCTATCGGCGTTGGCCGGGCAAAGCGGCGCTCGTGGTCGATGCCCTCAATTGCTCCAAGGGTTCGATCGTAGAAGCCGACACCGGATCGCTCGAGGGTGATCTGGCGGCCCTGGGACACGGTTCTTGTAGTCCGGAGAGTCGATTCAACGCGCAGATCATGCTGGGTCTCATCACTGCGCTCGCGCACGACGCCGAACTCCGCGATGTGTTTCGCGAACGAATCATCGATCCACGAACCCGAGTCATCCGAACCATCTTTGAACGGGCGGTGGCGCGAGGTGAAGTCTCGACCGAGCGCAACCTCGATCTCCTCGTTTCACTTTTTCCAGCCCTCATGATTCAACAGGTACTCGTCACCGGTGAACTACCGGATACGGACTTCGCCTCACTCGTCATCAGTGACGTGATTCTGCCTCTTGCCACTGCTCCAACACCGACCGGAAACTCCTAGCCTCCGAGGAACTCACCATGACAACCACTGATGCGTCGGAACTCACCGGCAGCAATACGGAAGGAAAGCATCTCGGACTCGCGCTGGCCGTCATCGCCGGCGCCCAACTGATGATCGTGCTGGACGCGACCATCGTGAACGTCGCGCTGCCGACCATTCACCATGATCTTCACTTTTCGGTGAATAACCTCGAATGGCTCATCACCGCCTACTCGCTGACCTTCGGCGGGCTTTTGCTCTTCGGCGGGCGCACGGGCGACCTCTTCGGCAAACGTCGGATGTTCATGATCGGAATTGCGACCTTCGCGGTCTCCTCACTACTCGGAGGTTTCGCGACCACGGATGTATGGCTCATAATCACCCGGGCACTTCAGGGAGTCGGCGGGGCGATCGCCGCACCGACCGCACTCTCACTCATTGCGACCAACTTTCCCGAAGGCCCGCAACGCAACCGGGCCATGGGCGTGTACGCCTCCATGGCGGGCGCCGGCGGCGCCGTGGGTCTGCTTCTCGGCGGAGTTCTCGTCGACCTCGTGTCGTGGCGTTGGATCTTCTTCGTCAACGTGCCAATCGCCGCGCTGATCCTCTTCCTCGCACCCCGAGCGCTGAACGAATCATCGACGTCGTCCGGCAAGTTGGATGTTCCGGGTGCACTGACCGCGACTGGCGGCATGCTCTCCTTGGTCTACGGACTTTCCAACGTCGCCTCACACAGCTGGACTGCCACGAGCACTCTTATCCCGCTGTTCGGAGCGGCGGTATTGCTGTTGGCCTTCGTACTAATTGAGACTCGGACTTCCGAAGCCCTAATGCCGCTGCACATCTTTTCCAACCGCAATCGATCGGGTGTCTACGCGATGATGCTCTGCATCGGCACCGCCATGTTCTCAATGTTCTTCTTCCTCACTCAGTTCTTGCAGAACGTGTTGGGATGGAGCGCGCTGAAGACGGGTGTCGGATTCTTGCCGATGACGATCGGAATCATTGCAGCCGCCATTCTCGCATCACGAATGATCAGCCGAATCGGCATCCGGGTTCCGCTCCTCGTCGGTCCGGCCGCGGCGGTCTTAGGACTCGAGTTACTGACTCGTCTCACCATTCACAGCAACTACGGAACCATCGTGGTGCCGCTCCTCATCGTGTCGATTGGCATGGGCCTCTCCTTCGTCCCATTGACTTTGACGGCCGTCTCAGGGGTGGCGCCCAACGAAGCTGGGCTGGCGTCGGCGTTACTCAACACGACCCAACAGGTTGGAGGTGCACTCGGCCTCGCGATCCTCTCCACCATTTCCTTCGATGCTTTCAAGTCAAAGCTCGCCAGTTTCACCAGTGTTTCGCACGCCGCCGCAACACACGAGGCGACGAATATTGCGACGACCCACGGCTACACGACAGCGTTCCAAGTCGGCGCGTTCATTGCCTTGGCTGGACTCCTGGTGTCGGCGGTTGTGATCCGGGCGCCGAAGGAGTTGGGGTCCGACGTCAATCCAGTGCACGCTGGCGTTTAGCGCAAAGTTCCATTTCCGTCATTACGGCCTTCACTGAGATACCTTGTCCATGGCTATTTTCAATGGGAACTTTTCCGATTACTCTCAACGGCCGCACTCGATATGGAACTACTACTTAAAGCCTGCGTGATCGGGCCGCACCAAATTTAAAACTGCGTTATCGTCTTCCAAGTTCGGCTTTGGACCGAACTCGATGCAGGGGGCGATGTGTCATCTACCAGTCCGATTGAAGTGCGCGATATGGCCATCATCCACAAGACGTTCCGTCGTGCGTTCGAAGAGTCGGCGCAACTCGTCCGGGCGAATCCTTCGCCGTCGGCCGGTCGCGTCACGTTCCTCTCGCTTCACATAGATTTCGGACTCAACATGCTCCATTACCACCATGAGGGAGAGGACGAGATCCTCTATCCCCTGTTGGTTGAACGAGTTCCGGATCATGCCGCACGTACTGAACAGATCGACCACGAACATCAAGAGGTCAAGGGCGCGATTGACAATGCACAGGCGGCGTGCGCCCAATGGCGCTCTGCGGCTACGTCGGAGTCGGCCGAAGCACTCACCACGTCACTCGACGGTCTCAATTCTTCTTTGATGCCGCATCTGGACAACGAAGAGCGTGAAATCGTTCCGCTGGCCGCAGTGACGGTGACGCAAAAAGAGTGGGACGCACTCGCCAAGCACGGCATCGCCTCGATACCAGCCAACAAGAAACTCATCGCGTTCGGCATGATCCTGGAGCCACTGAGTGCCACTGACCGCACCTACATGCTTTCGAACCTGCCACCACCAGTCAAATTGCTGTACCGCTTCGTCGGCGAGCGTCAGTGGAAGAAGTACGCCGCATCACTTCGTTCGGGCACTTGAGTCTGGCGGGACTAGGAAAATTCGGTAGCAGAACATAAGTGCCGATATTGAAACCTCAAACTGCGGCAAGCTGTTGCGGTGATCGCGCGATCGATCTCGGTTAACTATTTCCGCGCTCGTTCCACGAGCCTTGAATAACGCCACCGACCGACGTACGCTCAGGGCCCGGTCCCTAAACCTCCCTCGAAGGAGATTTACTTCGAAATTCATCGGCAGAGCTTCGCCACTTTTGGTGTGCTACGTCTCGCACACATAGGTTATTTTCAAGGGAGGATTGAAAATGTTGTTTCAAACGAACTACACGCTCGTTGGTGATCGAAGCGTTGAAACTGGCAAGAAGCTCATGGCGCTTTTACTGCAGCGTGGAAGCAGCCCCGGTGAGATCGCTCACTACATTCATGTTGGCGGCAGCGGCGGTACGGTCATCAGCGGGTCACTCGACGCGCGGTTATGCGCGAAAGAATTCAGCATGAGGGTATGGGTGGCGAACCTAGCGCGTTCCGGCTCACTGTTGCGTTGTGATATGCGCGGCGCGCTAATTGGTCATGACTGTTGCCACGCAGCACAACTCGATGTGCATCGTTACTCCGTGTCCAGTGACTCTGCGAAAAAGTGTTCCTCAACTCGATCATCGAACAATCGAAACGGATTGAGGAGAGACTGCGGGTCAAACACTCGCTTGACGCCTCGCTCAAGCTCCAGCACAGTGGGATCGGTGAGGGCCAAATAATGCTGCTGTTTGTCGCAACCAATGCCGTGTTCGCCGGAAATCTGTCCACCAAGTCCGAGACCCTCGATGAACAGTTCGCGCATCAGAATCGTGCGTTCGTCGTCGTCAGGTAGAAAGACCGCGAGGTGAACGTTACCGTCGCCGACGTGACCGCAACCGGTAATGGACGTGGCGTGACGCGCGCCAATGCGAGCCACCTCCTTGAGGAACGACGTCACCGCCGAGCGTGGCACGACGATATCGACGATCTCTTTGGCGCCGGCATCTTTCGACACCCAAAACAGCCGTTCACGAGCTGCGATGAGTCGAGACGCGGCTTGCTCGGGCAACACGTAGACGTCCAACGCACCGGCCGCTTCGAGCATGGTGCCGAGGTCGACCACGTCGTCGTCTAACTGTTCCGCGGTGCGCGTCTCGAGGACGACGATCAAATATGCCAATGCCCTTTCGTCGACGGTCTTTTCCACTCCGAGCTCCAGTGACGTCGCCGCTGTGACGGCTGACAATGTTACGACGTCGAGGTACTCGAGCATCGACGGCTGCAGTCCCGACGCCACGACCGTCGGCACCGCGCGTGTGATCGCGTCGAGTGACGCGAAGGGCACGAGCAATGTTGCGGCGTGCGCGAGTGCCGGTGAGAGCTTCAAAGTGACTTCGGTCACCAGCGCGAGTGTTCCTTCGCTACCGATGACCAGTTGTGTGAGGTCGTAGCCAGACGAGGACTTTACGACCGGACCGCCGGTACGCAGCACCGTCCCGTCGGCGAGCACGAGTTCGAGCCCTAATACGTTCTGGCGCGTAACTCCATGTCGCACGGCGCGCATTCCCCCCGCGTTTGTGTTTACATTGCCACCAATCGATCCGGAGAGCTCGCCCGGGTAGACGGGGTAGCGAAGACCGGACGAAAGAAGATACTCACCCAACTCGCGCAACGTCAGTCCGGGTTGCACGACCGCCACATGATCGTTGAGGTCAACACTCAGAACCTGATTCATTCGCTCGAAGCTGATGACAATCCCACCGGCTACTGGCGTCGCGCCGCCCGAGAGCCCGGTACCGGAACCCCGTGCCGTCATCGCTAGGCCGTGTCGACTCGCGATCTTCGCGATTGCTGAAACCTCTTCGGTACTGCTCGGTCGCACGACGGCGAAGGGCTCAACGTACCTGTGGTGGAGTGATTCGTCGTGGAGGTCGTCGAGATTGTGGTCCGGATAAAACGTCACCGAGTCGGCGCCGACGACCACCAACAGTTCGGTGCGTGAATCTGTCGCATTCATCTCAACAGCATGTTACCTCTGCGAATTTTGGCGCCACACTTTGAGATGTGACCGAGCAGTCCCCCATCGACGACCGACATCTGCGGTGGTGTGCGACGCGACCGATCCGGCGGTAACGATGGCATCCGATCCCTTCTTTAATAACACCGATGCGACCGAGTGGACTGCTGCTGAATTTTTTGACAGTTTGACGGTGTTGCCGCCAGTTGAACGTCGCGTTTTACTCTTCACTCTTTGTCCAATTCGCGACCATCCGGTGTCGGAAAGGTCGGCCCGACGTTGAGGAACGTGGGGGCTGGTCGCTCGCTACGCCGTTTTGGGACATTCTGCCCTAGTAGCGACAGACCCAGGACCTTACCGTGAGCTCAACAGTTTCGCCGGAAGCAAGTTGGACCGTCCTCGAGGGAGCGCATGCACGACGTTGGTCTTGGCCCACCCTTCGCGTGGTCGCGATCTTTCTGGCCGCCCGGACTCCAGAGAATGGAAGAAAACAATGACGGAACTCAAGAATGAGGGCAAGACGGGTATTGATCCAATGCGACTGATTCGGGTGTTCGCCGTCCTGACGCTCTTAGCGACGTACTGCCTGATTGTGCTCGGCGGCACCGTGCGGGTCACCAACTCGGGAATGGGCTGCAAGGACTGGCCGCTCTGCTCGAGCCAGGTCGGTCCCCTCTCGACCTTTCACCCACTTATGGAGCAGTCGCACCGCTACCTCGCTTCGCTCGTCACCGTGCTCATCATCGTCCTCGCCGTGGCGACGTGGCGCGCGGGCCGACTGGCTCACCACGTGTTCATTCCGGCGCTGGCGTCGGTGAGCGTCATCGTGGTCCAGATCGTGCTCGGGGCCATTACGGTGATCACCAATAACGCACCCGTCACCGTGGCACTGCACCTGTTGGTAGCGACGTTCTTCCTTGGCATCGTGACCGTGACTGCCGTCGCGCCGTTCGTCTCGCCGGAGCGCTCCTGGTCGCTGACGAACGGGCCCGGACGGCTCGCCTGGTCGGCCGTGGTCGCGCTCTACCTGGTCTTCATCTCCGGCTCGATCGTGGTGAACGGAGGAGCCCAGTCGGCGTGCACGTCGTGGCCGGCTTGCTTCTCGAGCCCGGCCGCCGCAGGCCCCGTGACCCTGCAACTCGTCCACCGCTCGATGGTCCTCATCGGCTCCGTCCTCGTTATTGCCTTCGTGGTGGGTCTGGTGCGCCGCAAGGTCACTGATGCGGTCGAGCGCAACTTGGCGTACGCCGCGCTGGTGTTGCTCGCGCTGCAGATCGTCGCCGGGGCGATCACCGCACTGGATGGGGGTCGTGCCGGCATCGCCGACGTGCACCTCGCCGTAGGCAGCGCCCTGTGGTGCTGCGTCGTCGCTGTTTTCGCCCTGTCCGCCAGGTCGCGTCCGCCAGCGCCAGAGTCAGGGCCCCAACACTCGCCGCTCGAGTCGCGACACGTGCAGCCGTCGAGCTCTATCGAATCGTTCCCCCCACAATCACGGTCGTCGTCGAACAAGGATTCTTGATCGATACGTCTGTTTCATTGCCCATCATCTGAGCAACGCGCCACCACCCCGTAATTCGAGATTGATGCACCAAGAAGTCCGCTGAGCGTCTCGATGCTTGCGTGAGATGAGTCTCAGGAGCCGAAAAGGCTAACGGTGTTGAGGTTGAAAACGGCCGGCTCGAAAATCCGGGCGGGACCCTGACCGAAGAGTCGTAAGATGTTGTTGGTGATTTTGCCGGCCGATAGAGGTCGCCGGGTCGGAACGGAATCGTCCGCAATGTCGACGCGAATGCTCATGATGTAATGCGAAAACGACACCAAGATGAGGCTGATAGTCCCTTCCTGCCTTCAGTACCTACATTCTGATGCGTGGGCAGCGAACTAGGATTGCACGCTGGATTGACGGTCGCCTTCAGGCTAGAAAGGACACTGCGATGTCGTATTCCGTCCGTCCTCTCAGCGCCTCTTCGTGGGATGCCTTCGCGGAAATCGTAGATCGAAATAACGGGATTTATGGCGGATGCTGGTGCATCGCGTACCACCGCGAGTGTGGCCGGAGGGAGCTCAACTATCGAGACGTCAAAGAAGACCGAGTGAAGACAGGACGAGCTCACGCTGCACTCGTATTCGACGAAGGCGGGAAAGTGCAAGGCTGGTGCCAGTACGGTAGTCCTGAAGAGCTCTCCAATATCAAACACAAGCGCGAGTACGCCAAGGACCCGCCGCCATTTCCGGAATGGCGGATCACTTGCATCTTTGTGGACAAGAAGCATCGCAGTCAGGGCATCGCTCGCACGGCGTTGGAAGGCGCACTCAGCCAAATCGCTAAAGCGGGCGGCGGCCTCGTCGAGGCGATTTCGGAGGTGACTGTCGACCGCGAAGCGCAAGGTCGTTTTTTATTCAGCGCCACCGCCGAACTTTTCGACCAATATGGATTTCGTCGCGGTCGTCAGGTCGGCAAGCATGCGTGGATCGTGAGCAAAGTGGTCGAAACGGCCTGAGCGCTCGCGACTTTGGTCATAGGGATCCGTTTTGCTGGACGGAGATTGAGTGGCTTTGACAGGGCCCTACCCTTCGACACAAGCCGGCGGTCATTTTCGGTCATGTTGCGGTTAGTCAAACTTGGGCACTCCGCAGCAGCGGAACTACCGGGCATGCCGAGGAACCCCGTTCCGAAAGTTCGCGCGAAGGCGAACACCGCGGGGCCCGCCGTGAATCCGAGCACCGCGGCCGCCAGCTTTATCAGGATTGCGATGGCACGGCTGTGGACTCGGAACCGTTGAAAGAGACCCTGGAACGCGAGTCACTCACTCACGAATCCGTTCATCGGTGGCAGTGCGGCGATGCGCCATCCGGGTAGTTACGAATCCTCGAGCTCTTCGAGAAGGGCACGAGTGTCAACTAAGGACGACGTCAATCCGAGTCATTTCCACTTTGGCGAGGCAGTAATACGCTCGACGACCTGCTGGTGACAATCCGAATGTTCCGTTGGGGGCAACGGTACCTACGGGATCCAGCAACGCATTCGATTCGAACGCGCCCAAATGAGATTCCGGGACGATTACGACTTCAGCTATGCCCGTGAGTTCCGAATACCGATGAAATGCTCTGAGAGAAGCCATCCAAAGACGGAACTGTGCTTGATTAGCGTTGGGAAATCGCGCAAAATAGGCGCTCGTCGTTACTACGAGATCCTGTTCGTGCTGAATCGCTAGTTTTAGTTTCGACGCAATATCAGAGGTGGAAATCGCTGAGATTTGTCGTGATGACCGTGCATCGCCGGCCGCCACTTGGCGACCGGAATAGGTGGACACAAGGCAACCCACTAGAACAATTGCGCCAACCGCCGCGAGCCAGCGGGTTCGCCCTTGCTTCATGTGGCTCCATCCTCGGCTTCGACCTTTGGAGCACATGTCACATTGCTCCAAATCAGAAAAATGCCAAAGCGACACTCAATCAATTACTTCGTCGGAGCCAAATTTACAAGAAGACAGTAAACATCAAGGACACATTTCAATCACCGCTTCAACAATTAATGACTTGCATGCTGATTGGATGGTCAGCGAATGACGATAAAACAGGAGCCTTCAGTCTGAGGCGCAGGCAATCGCGTCGGAATGTTCAGATGCTTGGCAACTGGGAAGAAAAGACAAAGAATTTGTGAAGCTTGACGGGTCAAACTGTCACTGCAGCCCCCAGCTGTCCCTGCTCTATAAGCGCTCCTCTCGTCCGCCCGCGGTACGGGCACACTCTCGACAAAACAGGACGCACGACACAACACCGGCCGCAGAACGCTTAGCCAAGTAGGCGACCCCTGGAGCCTTGCACTGGCGAAAGTGCCAGCAGTTCTGGTTGGAGCACTCGCAGATCCCTCTCGAGCGTGAACGAGCCGCGGCCTTCATCTCATCCCTTAACGCGGGCCGAGCCGCGCGTCGACGCTCACGATCTTCGCGAACCTTCGCACGAAGATCATCCACGGGTGGGTCGACGCCATCAGACGGCGACGAATTACTCACCTATCTATCTTGCCTCCACAATCGCCCTTCTCTAGGGACAGATGAATCTCAGCGGTCCGTATGCAGTTAGGTCCGTACCGGCAGAGGCCATCAAAACCAACCGGTCATCGAACAGAACACACGGATCTGTCTTGTATGGTTTGATTTCCGCGCTAGCGATGGCCACTTAATCGGACCCGCACTCGGAGTTGCTCACTCAGTTGCTCGCGAGCATTGCAAAGTGGCAGACACCTGCTAAAGAATCGTTGTATTTTCAACGAAACGTTGGTGGACCTTGAGGGACACAATAAGTCGATATGA
>Ga0307373_10011901_pt1 | contig 12505 bp, 6 predicted proteins | sample OX2MG_FD_202534 | JGI IMG/M metagenome (GOLD analysis project Ga0307373, IMG submission 202534) | Soil microbial communities from Risofladan, Vaasa, Finland - OX-2 | ecosystem: Environmental > Terrestrial > Soil > Coastal area > Acid sulfate soil | place: Finland: Risofladan, Vaasa | collected...
TGCTGCGCGTGCCGGTGCGCTATTACCGCCAGCCGCCGCCGTACTTTCACGGCTGGGGCGAAGACGCGCCGCCGCGCTGGGGCCAACATTGGGGCCACCGATGGGAACAGCGCCACGCCGGCTGGGACCAGTGGAAGCGCGGTTCGGGTCCGAGGGCCGCGCCGCTGCCCGTCTACCAACGCCAGTATAGCGGCGGCCGCTATCCGGATTCCTTGGCGCGACAACGCGCCATCCAGTCGCAAAGCGCGCCGACGCCGCAGCGCCAGCCTATGCGTCAACGCACAACCCAAGCGCAACCGGCGTACCGAGCGCCAAGCCATGCGCCGCAGGGGCGGCCGAGTGGCAACGGGCACGCGCAGCATGCGCCGCAGGGGCGGCCGAGTGGCAACGGGCACGCGCAGCATGCGCCGCAGGGGCGGCCGAGTGGCAACGGGCACGCGCAGCATGCGCCGCAGGGGCGGCCGAGTGGCAACGGGCACGCGCAGCATGCGCCGCAGGGGCGGCCCAGTGACAAGGGGCACGCGCAGCATGCGCCGCCCCAGTCGATGGGGCATTCAAACTAGGGCCGTTGATCGCGACGCCGAACACGGGCCGCGAAGTAATAGACCGGGCTGACCACGGCCAGCCCGGCCATCCAGGAGATATCGACTCCGCCGAGCGCGCGGGCGAGCGGTCCGGTGTACAGATCGGTCGCGACGAACGGGATCTGCACCAGGATGCCGAGCCCGTAGCAGGCGATCGCCGCGACATTGTAGCGTCCGTAGATCCCACCGTCGGCCGCGAAGAACGACGGGACATGGTAATTGCCGAATCGCACCAAGTAATAATCGACGAGATTCACCGCGGTCCAAGGCACCATCAGATAGAGAAGTAGTTCGTTGAATTTGCTGTAGAGCGTGAGGAAATGGGCTGCGCCGCCCAGTCCGATCAGCAGCGCGGCGATGAAGATCGCCCCGGCGATGATGATCCGCGCCCGCGAGGTGGCGCGCCAACGCGGCACGAAGGTGTGCGCCAGCGTGATCGCCGCGAGTGCGCCTCCGTAGAAGCAAATGGCGCCGGCGACGGCGATGCCCGGGGCGAACAGCAGCACGATCGTGCGGCTCGCCGGGCCGGTGAGCCGCACGATCGCGTTCACCACGTCACCGCCGACGACGACCGGCCCGATCAATGCGCCAAGGATCATCGGCAGCACCCCGCCGAGAGCGGTGCCCCAGTAGCACGACCAGAAGGCTTGGCGCGGGCCGGTATCCGGCGGCAAATAGCGCGAATAGTCGGATACGTATGGCGCATAGGAGAGTTGCCAGAGCGCACCCATCGAGACCATCTCCCAGAAGCCGACCGCCGAGAACGTGCCGTGGCCGGTCAGGGAGGCGGGCACGCCAGTGACGAACAGGATCCAGAGGTAGCACAACAGGACTGCGCCGCCGGAGACGTAGGTCATCAGTCGCGTGCACAGATGGATCAGGTCATGGCCGTAGACGGCCGCCAGGAGACTGACGACGCCGATCGCCAAAATCCCGACAGGCTCGTCGAGCTGCGGCAAAATGGCGTGCAGGGACTGGCCGCCGGTGACCAACGCGGTCGCCGCGTATCCCACGTACATGAAGAGCACGAGAGACACGACAAAAGCGGCTCCCCGTGCGCCGAACTGGCCGCGGCTCTGGACCATCTGCGGTACGCCGAGCCTTGGGCCCTGCGCGGCATGCAACGCCATGAAGATCGTGCCGGCCAGATTTCCGGCGATGATCGCGAGCACGGCCGACGGGAATGACTGAGCGAAGACCGTGGTAGCGAGCGCGCCGGTGACGACCGTCAGCACGTTCATGTTCGCGCCGAACCAGAGCGTGAACAGTTGACGCGCCTTGCCGTGCCTCTGATCGAGGGGTATCTGGTAGATCGTGTGCTGTTCGATGCGCGTGCGGGTCATGGGTATTGCCGGCAAATGATCTGGCCTCGATCGGCGACACGCAGTATAGTCGCCTGCAAACGAATGAAGGCGCGCTGCAACGAGCGTCGCGGCCGGCTTCGATTGACGGCATGCGCAAGATGACAGCGGGTTTTCCAAACTTTGGCCTCAGCGTCGAGCAGCGCCGCGACGCGGTGTTCGCACATCGCTACGAGCGACCCGGCATGGACGGCGAGCGCGGCGAGATTTGGTGCTATACGGACGCGTTCGCTTACCCTGTGGGAGCCACGGTACGCCTGCACGTCAGTTCGACCGCCGCCAGATACCGGCTGGAGATCATGCGCGACGGTGCGCTGCCGGTTGCGGTGCTGAGCCGCGAGGTTAGCGGCGCGCGCTGGCAGGAAACTCCCGAACAATGCTCGGTCGACGGCTGCGGCTGGCAATCATCGCTCGAAATTCGGATCGAACATACGTGGCCCTCGGGCGCCTATCGCGTGACCTTGACCGGGGACGGCCGCGACGGCGCGCCGATTCGCTCGCACCATCTGTTCATCGTTCTGCCGACGGCGGGCGGCGCCCGCCACCGCATCCTGCAGATCGCGGCCACCGGAACATGGACCGCTTACAACACCTGGGGCGGCTCGAGCCACTATATGGGCATCACCGGGCCGCTGCAGAACCAGTATTCGCCGACCGTGAGCATCGAGCGGCCGTGGTGCCGCGGGTTCGTCGTCCTGCCGGACGAGGCGCCGAGGGTGCCGCTGGAGATTTCCACGCCGCTCGCTGCGGCGCCCCGCTACCCGCATCTCGAGTGGGCATTCGCCGCGGGCTACTCGAACAAATACGCCTCCGCCGGCTGGGCGAGTTACGACCGGCACTTCTTCCACTGGGCCGAGCGCAGCGGCTTCGCGGTCGATCTCGCGAGCCAGCACGACTTGCATTTCAATCCGGAAATCCTCGACGCCTACGCCTGTGTGGTCTGCGTCGGGCACGACGAATACTGGACTTGGGAAATGCGCGATGCGATCGACGATTACGTCGAGCGGGGCGGGCGCGTGGCGCGGTTCGCCGGCAATTTCATGTGGCAGACGCGCTTGGAACAGGGTGGCAAGCGCCAGGTCTGCTACAAGTATCGGGCGCGCTCGGAGGATCCCGTGTACCGCTCGAAGGATCCGACGCGCACCACCGGGTCGTGGGAGGCCCCGGAGATCGGACGGCCCGGCGCGCAAACCTTCGGCCTGAACGCCACCAACGGACTGTACGTCGGTTGGGGCGGCTGCGCGCCGCGCGGCGTGCGCGGCTTTCCGGTGTACCGGCCGGATCATTGGGCATTCGCCGGCACCGGCGTCTACTACGGCGATCTGCTCGGAGCCGACGGTCATGCTTTCGGCTACGAGGTCGACGGGCTGGATTACGTCATCCGGGGCGGTTTGCCCGAACCCTGCGAGACCAGCGGCGCGCCGGCCGGACTGCAGATTCTGGCGCTTGGATTGTCGTCATTGCGAGAGGAGGGTGCGCATCTCGCGGCCGACGACCTGTTTCTATCGGACCAGGACGCAAAATTCGTCGCCGCAACACTGATAGGCCGCGAGGACGAGGCGGCGGTCGAGCGCATCAAGCGCGGCGCCGGTATGATCGTGAACTTCACGCGCGGCAAAGGCGAGGTTTTTCACGCCGGCAGCTGCGAATGGGTGGCGGCTCTGTCGAGACGCGATTCGATGGTCGAGAAGGTCACGGCGAATGTACTCGAGCGTTATCTGAGCGGTGCTCCTCGAACATAAATCGATCGATTGGATCTCGGAACGGGACCGACACGGGCGGGTCATCGACCAAGTGCCGTTCTGGTTCCTCGGCAATTTTCATTTCTTCACGATCGCGATCGGCTTCGTTGGGCCGAGCATGGGCCTCGGCTTCGGCTTCACCACGCTTGCCGGCGCGCTCGGCATTCTCTTCGGCACCGTCTTCGTCGCGTTCCACGCATCGCAGGGGCCCGAGCTCGGCTTGCCGCAGATGATCCAGTCGCGCGCGCAATTCGGCTATCGCGGGGTGGTCGCGGTGCTGGTCGGCACGCTGTTCACGTTCATAGGCTTCAACGTCGCCGACCTGGTGTTGATGTCGCACGGGCTGCGGGCAATGCTCGGCTGGAACGAAACGGCGGTGACGCTGATCGCGACGCTGATCGCGACCGCGATCGCCGTCTTGGGCCACGACTGGCTGCATCGGATCTTTCGCTGGTGCTTCTGGGCGAGTCTGCCGCTCTACATCGGCTTGAGCGCCGCCATCATGTTCGGCCGGGTAGCGGCGACGCATCCGCCGACGGGCGGATTTTCGCTGACCGCTTTCGTCGCGCAGTTCGCCGCGAGCGCCGGCTACAACCTCACCTACGCGCCCTCGGTCTCGGATTACTCGCGCTATCTGCCGCGCGATACGCCTCCCGGTCGCCTGATCGCCGCGGTGTTCGCCGGTGCGACGTCGGCCGCGATCTGGCTGATCTGCTTGGGCGCCTGGCTCGCGACCCGGCTGGGCGCTGCCGACGGATTGATCGCGCTGCACGACGCGGGCAATGCGGTCTTTGCGGGGTTCGGCGTGCTGGTGGCGCTTGCCTCCGTGACCGCGCTGGTCGCGACGATGGGGCTGAACGCCTACAGCGGCATGCTGACGGTGGTGACGGCCGTCAACTCGCTGTTCGACATGCGGCCGACGTTGCGGCTGCGGATCGCCGCGATTTTCGCGCTCGGCGCCGTGTGGTGCGCGATCGCGCTGGCGATCTCTGCAGACGCGATCGCGCTGCTGTTCGCGACCCTGACGATCATGCTGTACCTGCTCGTGCCCTGGACCGCGGTGAACCTGACGGATTATTTCTTCGTGCGCCGCGGCCGCTACGCGATCACGCATCTTTTCAAGCCGCATGGCGTATACGGTGCGTGGGGCGGCCGCGGCCTGATCGCCTATCTGCTCGGCTTCGTCGCGACCTTGCCGTTCTTCGTGCTGCCGAATATCTACACGGGGCCGGCCGCGCGGGCGCTCGGCGGTGTCGACTTGGGCTGGCTCGTCGGCCTGATCGTGTCGGGCGGCTCCTATCTGTGGCTGTGCCGCTCTTACGACGCCGCCACCGAACGGGACGCGATTGCCGAAAGCGAGCGAGCGCTTCACGGCTAAATCCTACGGGCCGTTCAAGCGTCGAGTTCGGCCGTGTGCGGAATCCACCATTCCCGGCCGCGGGCGGTTTCGACGTATTCCGGCCAGCGATAGTCGATCGGCGCGACGAAGTCCTTCGGCAGCAGCGGGGCCAGATGCCGCGAGCCGCCGGTGCGCTGCTCGAATTCCCGGCGCGCCGCCGCCCGCAGCTCAGGATCGGTCAGCACGTCGAGCAGGGTGGCGGCGATCGTCTTGCCCGCGACCAGCACGGTCGGATCGATGCACGGCGCGAGGCCGCCGAGCGCATTCGCGACCCACGCGGGATAGCCTGAGGTGCCCGCCGGCGCCGCGAGCATCGGACGGGCGATATACAGGCGCACCGTCGGCGCGTACCAGGTCATCTCGACATAGTCGTCCGACGTCCAGTTCTTCTGCCACGACGGCATCTGTTCGCGCAGCTGCCGTTCCGCCTCGCGCGGATCGATCAGGGTTTCGCAAGCCGCAAGGAACGGCCGGTCCATCGGTTGCAGGCCGAGATTGCGCTGGATCTCGCGAGCGAGGCGCACCGCCTGCTCGCCATAGCGCGGCGCGCCGACCTCTTCGAGGCGCCGATAGGCCTGCGCCGCGAGCGTGTGGTTCGCGACTCCCGGCCGGGTCCGCGAGACCCAGCGCTTTACGACGCGGCAATGCGCGATCGCCGCCGCATGGTCGGCATTGCGGTCGAGGATCTCGAGGATTGCGTTCGCCATTCCTAGGTCGGGCGTGCGCCATGCATAGTTGATTTGCGCGAGCTGCGCCGGCAGGTTGTCGGCCGTAGCCTGGCCGGCGGTCAAGATCGCCTCGTTCAGCGACCAGCCGCCGGTGTGGGCGAGCATGGATTCGAGCGTCGCCTTGCCCGTCGAGTACATCGTGAACAACGCGACGTTGGCGCCGGGGGCGCGCGCGGCCGAATGCGACGCCGCGATCGGGCTGTCGCCGGCGGCCTGCGCCCAGCTCTCGGGCTGCTCGCAGAGGAACGAGTAGATGCGGCTCGCATAGGCGCCGCAGTGCGTATCCCAGCGGGTCGTATTGCAAAGCGGCAGCATGTAGAACGGGTGGAAGCTGACGATCGCGTCGAGGCGGTCGTAGTAGCCGCGCAAGCCATGCACGAGCTTCGAGCCCTGCACCTTCTCGGCCGGCTCACCGAAGAATCTGAGCGAGCCGGTGACGCCGTGAGTTTGCATCGCGTGCTGCGCGGCCAATATGCCGGCGAGCGCGCCGACGCCGAGGGCCGAGTGCGGATCGGTATGGCCGGCGGCGTGCAAGGAGAGGCCCGCACGCGGCCCGCGGCGCGTCGCCGCCGCCTGGCAGTTGCCGGGCACCGCGTCGTACTCGGCGTAGCCGGCCACCGTGGCGCCCGCACCGTTCGACCAACGCGCCGCGAACGCAGTCGGCATGCCGCCGCTCGCTTCCTCGACCTCGAAGCCCGCCTCGCGCAGCCGCGCGACGAACCACGCCGCCGAACGATACTCGCGCCACGCCGGCTCGGCGTACTCCCAGATGGTCCGATGCCATTCGGAGAGTGCGTCGCGATGCCGTTCGATCCAATCGAATGCCGTGGTGATGTGGGTCATGCGCGCCGTCGCGGTGGGTGGCCTTCGGCGCGCTGACGCGCGCATCCGCAGCCGAAAAACCCCTGGTGCCGGGCGGCGCCAGGGGAGTCTTCCGCCGTCAGAATTTCTGGCCGAACTTCAGTTCGAACGTGCGCGGCTGCACCGGGACCACATACGGCTGATTGCAGGTCGTCGGCGTGCACGCGGCGAAGCGTCCAATCTCGCCGAGCGAGTTGAAGGCGTTGGCGATCGAGAAATCGACGTGCAGACCATTGCGCGAAATGCCCACCGACAGGTTCACGAGACTGTAGGGCGGCATCTCGCCGAGGTGCTGCTGGCCGCTCGGGCCGTTCTGATAGAACACCGGATACAGCAGCGGCACCGACGCATCCTGATAGACGTACGCCGCCTGGGTGTAGGCGCCCCAGTCGCCGAGAGCGAAGCCGTAGCGCGCGACCAGATTCGCCTTCAGGCGCGGCACGATCGGCAGACGGGTGCCGGATGATGCCAGCGGCCCGGTCGTCACGGTGCCATCCGCGTAGGTGGTCACTAGACCCGGGCAACTGGTCTGCAGCTGGGTCGTGCTGCCCGGAACGAAAGTGCCGCAGAAATTCTGCGTCAGTTTCGCATCGAGGAAGGTCGCGCCGCCGCTCAGCATCCAGCCGTGCCCAGCGGCCCACTCGAGGTTCGTCTCTATGCCCTTGATCTGCGCCGACGCGGCGTTCTGCACGACCGTCACGCTGTTCGGCCCGAGGAACGAGAACTGGAAATTGTTCCAGTCCTCGAGGTAAGCCGCGCCGTTCCAGCGCAAGCGGTCGTCGAACCATTGCGTCTTCCAGCCGAATTCGTAGTTCTTCAGCTGATCGGACTGGTAGGGCGGATAGATCGAGTGAATCGCCGCATCGTAGACGCGATTCGCCCCACCCGGGCGGTAGCCGGTCGAATAAGTAAGATAGATCAAGTGATCCGGATCGAACTTGTAGGTCACGGTGGCGCGTTCGGTGTGGCCGGAATTCGAGACCTTGGCATTCAAGTCGGTGCACGGCGCGAAGTGAAACGGCGCGTAGCTCGTGCTCGGCGTGCCGCCCACCGGCCCGCAGATGTTCATGCTCGAGTGAGAACCGATCAACGCGCCGTAGACTGCCGAGTAGCCGTAGAAGCCCTGCAGCGAGTTGTCGTAGCGGTAGAAACGCAGGCCGCCAGTGGCCGACCAATGGTGCGTGATGTCCCAGGTGGCCTGGCCGAAGATCGCCGAGTCGCGGTCGACCCGCTCCTCGTCGGTCAGCCAGATCGTGTTGTTGTTGAGGCCCGGCATGACCAGCGCTTGCGCGAGACCCTGGGTATTGTAGGTATACGGATCGCCGTTGAGGCCCGGCATCACGTAGTCCTGCCAGATCTCGTGCACCTGACGTTCGGCGAACACGCCGGCCGTGCCGTGCACGCGCAAGTCCTGCGGCGTAGAGACGCGCAGCTCGTTGCTCCATTTGGTGTAATGAGCGTTCTGAATGACGAACTCTTGCGGTTGCACCGGAGCGCCGGTGTTGTCATTCCAGAACACCCCGGAGCCGTAGTACTTGTCGTAGAAATACGAGTAATCCGCATAGTCGGCGATCGAGTGGGCGTTACGCGTCAACCAGCCGCCCGCGTAGGTGATGTCGAAATCGCTGACCTTGCCCTTGATCGTGAGACCGGCCATCGAGAACGAATCCTGCGTGTTCTCCGGGCCGAAATGCGTCACCTGCAGCCGCCCGATGGCCGGGTCGTACGCGGAAAAGCCATTCGCGGCTTCCGACTGACCCATGAACTCCGGCAGCACCGTCCAGTTGTCGCCGAGGTTGAGCTTGAATTCGGCGCGCCCGCCGCGGGTCACCATCGTGTTGTAATCGCTGTTCACCGAGGTTTGGTTGCTGAGCGTCTGGCCGGTCGCAGTGGTCCAGTGCAGGAAGCTGCGCTGGCCGCCGACGATGCCGGCGTTGACGTTGGTGCCGCTCACGTTGCTGATGTAGCCCGGATCGTGCTCATCCCAGCCGACGAGGCGCACGGCCGCGATCGAGGAAATCGGCAGGTTGACGAAGCCCTCGGCCTCCCAGCCGACGCCGCCTTGGTAGATCGAGGTGACGCCGGTGTCGTAGCCGGCGGCGAATTTTTGCGTATCCGGCTTGTTGGTGATCACGCGGATCGTGCCGGCCTCGGAGCTTGCGCCGTACAGCGTGCCCTGCGGGCCTTCGAGGACCTCGACGCGGGCGATGTCATAGACATGCATGTCGATCGATCCGTCGATCGTGGTCGTCGGCATCTCGTCGAGATAGGTGCCGACGCTTGGCTGCGAGGCCGAGTGGTTGCCGTCCTGGCCGCTGACGACGCCGCGCATGTAGATGTGCGTCGTGCCGACGCCGTTGCCGCCCTGGCCGAGGCTCTTGACGGTGGTCACGCCGGGCAGGTACTCGACATAGTTGTCGAGGTTGACGATGTTCAGCTGTTCGAGTTCCTTGGTGCCGATCGCCTGCATGCTGATCGGGATGTTCTGCATGTTCTGCCGAACCTTTTGCGCCGTGACGACGACCTCTTGCAGGGTGTCCGTACTCTGCTGCGCGTGCGCGAGCGTCGCTCCGCCGGCGAGGATGGCGGAAATCGCCGCGGCGAGCGGCAGTTGGCGACCAATCTTGGGTTCGCGATGCAGGGGTCGAAGGCGTTCGAGGCGGGGCGGCGTGCGATGCATGATGTTTCTTAGACTCCCTTGCGCGACCAGTGCGCGGGGACGATTGCGCACCGTGTGTTCTTTGAACGACAGACCGCCCCGCTCCGCAATACCCGTCGATGTAAAGCGACCCGGAGCGCACCAAAGCGATACGTTGCGATAAGGTTACACAATGCTCGCGAAAATTGGTAGGCGAGCGCTCAATCCCGCTGCCTTGCGACCACACGATTGTCGCCTTGACGCAACAACCGATGGGCATGGCCGCGAGGTGCAACGCCGCGCAGCGGCGGGTGTGCGCATCCATCCGGCAGACGCTCGAAAGGCCGAGTTCAATTGCCGCTTTTACTGTATTTTCGGCGTGTTGACCCAGCAAAGGGCGGAACATGACCGAGCTGCATCAGGTGCATCTGGAGATCACCAACCGCACGCTGCAGATGCTCAGCCGCTGCAACGGGGCGCTGGTGCGCGCCGAAAGCGAAAGCGCCTTGCTGAACGAGGTTTGCCGCATTGCCGTCGAGATCGGCGGCTATCGCATGGCGGGCGTGCTCTATGCGATGGATGACGAAAATAAGAGCGTCGTTCCTGTGGGCCATGCCGGAGTCGACGACGGCTATCTCGATTCGATCGCCCTCTCCTGGGCCGAGGACCGGCCGGAGGGGCGTGGGCCGGCGGGCAAGGCGATTCGTGGCGGGCAACCCGTGGTGGTCGCGGACATGGCGACCGACGCGGAATTCTCGCCCTGGGTCGGCGCCGCGACGGCACGCGGTTACCGCAGCGGGGTCGCGCTGCCGCTCACGGGCGGCGGCCGCACCTTCGGCTTGTTGGGACTCTACAGCGGCGAGCCGCGCAGCGTTTCCGAGAACGAGCAGCAGCTGTTGCGCGAGATCGCCGACAACCTCGCCTTCGGCATTCTCAAATTGCGCGCGGACGTGGAGCGGCGGCTGCTGTTGGATGCCATCGGGCTGGTCGCCAAAACCGCCGCGGGCAGTACCGGCACGGAGTATCTGCAAAAGCTGCTGCTCTCGCTGGTCGAGGTGCTCGGCGCCCACGCCGGCTTCATCGCGGAGCAGGCCCGGCCCGGGCAGGTGATGGTGCGCCCGCTCTATGCCGTCCTCGACGGCCGGCTGGCCGCGGACGTCGAATACCCGCGTGACGGCACGCCCTGCGCGGACTTGCGGCCGGGCGGCAGCCTGGTGATCGCGCGCGAGGTCTGCAAACGCTACCCCGCGGCGAAGGCTTTCGCCGCGTTCGGCAGCGAGGCCTACGTGGGGACGAGCCTGGTCGACGCCGCCGGCCAAGCCATCGGCACGATTTTCGTGTTGTTCCTGCAGCCGCTCGCGCATGCGGAGCTTGCCGCCTCGATGCTCGACCTGTTCGCCGCGAGCGTCGCGGCCGAGCTGGTCCGCCAGAAAAGCGATGCGCGGCTGCAGGAGAGCGAAGCTCGTCTGGCCCAATCGCAGAAACTGGAATCGATCGGCCAGCTCACCGGCGGCATTGCGCACGACTTCAACAATCTTCTGACCGTCATCATCGGCAGCATGGAATCGCTCGCCGAGGAGCTTGCGGCCGATCCGAAACTGTTGCGCCTGGTTCAAATGGCAAAGACGGCGGGTGAGCGGGGCGCGGAGTTGACCAACCGCCTGCTCGCCTTTGCGCGTAAACAGGCGCTCGAGCCGCGAGTGCTGCAACCCTGCGCCGTCATCCAGGAGATGCTGCCGCTGCTGCGGCAGACTCTGGGGGAGAACATCCGCATCGAGACCGCGCAGGACGACGAGCCCTGGCCGGTGTTCGTCGATCCCGGTCAGCTTGCAGCAGCCTTGCTGAACCTTTGCATCAATGCGAGGGACGCGATGCCGCAGGGCGGTTCGCTGCTGTTCGAAACGGCGAACACCTACATCGACGAGACCTATTGCAACAGCAATCTCGATGTCCGTCCCGGCGAATATGTGATGCTGGCGATCCGCGACTCGGGGAGCGGCATTGCGCCGGAGATACTCGATCGAGTGTTCGATCCGTTCTTCACGACCAAACCCGCAGGCAAGGGCACGGGGCTCGGGCTGAGCATGGTCTATGGCTTCACCAAACAGTCCGGCGGGCACATGAAAATTCACTCCGAACTCGACGCCGGAACCGTGGTCAAGCTGTACCTGCCGCGTGCCGAAACGAGGCAGCCGCCAGCGGAGCAGGGTCCGGTTGCGGACGCCGATTTGCGCGGCAATGGGGTCATCCTGCTGGTGGAGGATGACGATCTGGTGAGGAACCATGCGGCCGGGTTGCTCGCCGACCTCGGCTATCGCGTGCTGCAAGCGGCGAATGGCGCGCAGGCGCTGCAGATCGTGCGCAGCGACGCCGCGATCGATCTGCTGTTCACCGACGTCGTCATGTCCGGTGGCATGAACGGCCCGCATTTGGCGGCCGAGGCGGCGAAACTGCGGCCGGGCGTGCCGGTGCTGTTCACCTCCGGTTATACGGAGAACGCGATCGTGCATCACAACCGGGTGGAGCCGGGCGTCCATCTGCTCCACAAGCCGTATACCCGGCGCAAGTTGGCGGAAAAGCTGCGCGGAGTATTGCGCCATGCCGACGAGCATCGGCTCGCATAGCCTCCGCTCCGCGGCACGCTGCGCGCAGCGACCGTGATCCGCGATCGGCTGCGTCGGATCGCGCGCAGGCACGCATGACGGCGCGCCGCAACGCGCTTGCATTTTGGCTCGGCAGCGTGCTCGTGACCTTGGGCGTCGTGCTGCATTTGCCGATGCTGTTGGCGGCGCAGCGAAGCCCGATGGCGCCGTTGCCGACGATGATTGGCGTCAGCGCACTCGGCCTCGCGGGTTTGGCCATGCGCGCAGGCGGTGTGGCGGCCCTGTCCGACCCGGTCTTTCCCTTGACCTTGCTGATCCTCGGAGCGAGCGGCGTCATCGCCATTTTGCTGCCGTATTCGGCCGAGAATTATGCGGCGCGCGTGCGCGGTCGCGTCCGCCGCGCATGCGCGATCGAAAATTCGATAAGATGGGGCCGCCATGAAGATCTTCTACGCCGCCACCTCGCCGTTCGTCCGCAAATGCCTGGTCGCCGCCCACGAACTCGGTCTGCGCGCTCGGCTACCTCGATTTCCGCTATGCATCGCTCGCCTGGCGCGCCAACTGTCCGGACACCGCGGCTTGGTTCGCA
>Ga0307373_10011909_pt1 | contig 12498 bp, 9 predicted proteins | sample OX2MG_FD_202534 | JGI IMG/M metagenome (GOLD analysis project Ga0307373, IMG submission 202534) | Soil microbial communities from Risofladan, Vaasa, Finland - OX-2 | ecosystem: Environmental > Terrestrial > Soil > Coastal area > Acid sulfate soil | place: Finland: Risofladan, Vaasa | collected...
GAGATGCGCACGCGCGGGCGATCACGGCTCTCCTTGGACCCACCATCCGACACGACTTTTGCCAGACGTTTGGCCACCTGAGCTGACCTGGCGGGATCTCCTCCGATCTGAAAGGGACTAACCATGCGGTTCTGGCCCTAGACAACCCAGATCGGCACGTCTCATAACGCGCTGGCCCCTTCTAACACCGCCTTTAGCCGGGCAAGATCCTTCCGATTGGCACGGCGGATGGCACCCGCCATGAGGGCAGCCGCGAGTTTCGAGAACCCTGAGGGTTCGCCTCGGTTGCGAAGGGTCATTCTTGTTTCGCCAGATGGCAGCTGCTCCCAAAGGTACGAGGTCTCCATCGGAAACGGGCCGTCGTGGGTGCTCATGACCAGCAACTGGTCTTCGATGAGCTGCCGCACTTCATAGGTGTAGATCAACCGGCGGTTGAGGAATTTGGCCTCGAATCTGATGCGCGAACCGACGGTGAGCGGCTTCGGCGACGCCCAGGTAACCGCCCTAATGCTCTGGTACCAGCTCATGGCGTTGTCCGGATCTGACGCGTAACCCGCCACATCACGGCGAGGGCGGTCGATCACGATTTCAGACTGAACGTCAACGCCCATTGTTCGGCATATCTCCCTGTGCGCCATGGCCGTTGAGTTACCCGACGCAGCGATGTCGATCGCACACTCAACAGAACTTACTGCTGTGGCCCCACCGACGAGTTCACCCGGGAGGCCCTGACTGTCCATATGGAAGGAGTCCCGACGGGAGTGCGTCGTGTACGCGCGATCGATGCGCCCCTCCTGCCCTCACCCCTCGACGGGGCATCCTGACCCCCTCCGGATGACCGTCTTCGGCCGGAGACGCGTCTTCCGTCCGTTGACCAAACAGAGTCCTTCCATACCGTCGGAGGGGGTCAACAGATGGTCAACAGACTCCACGGCACTCGGGTGTAATCAGACCGGGATTCACCCGCGCAGAACACGCTCTATTACCGGGATTTCTGGACAGGGATGTACTCAGCGGTACTCGGCGCGCAGACCTTTTAATCCCATGGTCGTAGGTTCGAGTCCTACACGACCCACTAGAACGCCGTAAACAACCGGTTGTGGGAGCCATGCGTATGCCATCCGCGCCATAGGGCACCTTGCGCGTCCATCGCGTGCATACCTCCGTGCACCCCTCGAATCGGCAGGCCCGCGCCGGCCGTCACCGTTCTCATCCTCCCTCGGGCTCGGTCGGCCCTAGAAGTGCCCAGGCGTGCCCACTCGGTGCCCACTCTTGGCCCGAAGAACCCAATTTGCTGGAGTGTCCTAACGCCGCGTGCGCGATTTCGACCGCATGGCCATGCGATATCGCGTCACCACACAGGTCAGTAGTGGTCGGCCTGCCTGGATATGTGCGGCGTACACATCGTCTGCTGCTGCCTCAGATTCCGCACCCGTCGAGCGGGCGTCATAGCCTCGCGCGCGGACACCCTCCGTAGAGAGGGCCGCCCGATCGCCAGTGCGCACGGACCATCACTTCGCCTCTGATCACCGAGACCCGATGCGTGGAATCACCGATGGCGGGGCGTCATCCGCGGCTTACGCTGGCGCTCTGAGAACTGACCCGCGCACGAGCGGGTCCTCGTCACCAACCGGTGCGGGGAACCCGGGCCCGATCGCGTGCGCCACGACCTGGGAGGCTCGGTGATCCGTCGTGCAACCACTGCTCGCAATCGACTCCGCCGCCGTCGGCGGGGAATCGATGCACGCGAGCCGGGTACCGACGCTGAGTGTGCGACGCCTGGCACCTGATGCCGATCGTCGGGCTGATATCGCACTCAGGCGCCGCGCGGGACGTGCGGCGCCTGACCTCGCTCGCCCGCACGATCGATGTCCATGAACGCGCGAACGTCGCGGCCCGGATCCTCGCCGGCCTCGCCGCGACGCCAGATGTGTGTGTCCGTTTCCTTGATGAGCCGACCCGCATCGTCGAGCGCGCGCTGCGGATGCTCGCCGCCCAAGCTCGAGCCGGGCCGCTCGACGCCCGTCCGCTTGGCCCCCTCGGAGCCCGCAACGCCACGGACACGCGCGCCTGTTCTGCCGCCCTCGCCCTCGCCGGTGCTGAGTGCGTCATCACGCACGGAGGGGACGGGACCAATCGCGCGGTCGCCTCCGGATGGCCCGACGCGGTGATCGTTCCGCTGCCGGGCGGGACGAACAATGCGTTTGCGACCTGCGTCGACCCGACGGCGGCGGGGCTCGCCGCAGGCCTCTATGCGACTGACCCGCAGCGGTTCGCATCCCATGTCCGGGGTACCACGGGCTTGTCCATCGCCGTCGACGGGGTCGCGGCCGAGACCGCGATCGTCGACGTCGCGCTGGTCTCCGACCAGTGGCTCGGGGCGCGCGCGCTCTGGGACCCGTCGCATCTGCTCGAGGCCGTCGTTGTGGGCGGCGACCCGTCGATTCCGGGCCTGGCCGGACTCGCGGGCATACTTGCGCCGGACGTCGCCGACCACCCCGACGCGGTCCACCTGCGCTTCGCGCGCCAGGGACGCCGCATCCTCGCACCGCTCGGGCCGGGTCAACTCGTGCCGGTGCACATCCGCGACTGCCGGCGGGTCAGCCGCGACGAGACGATCGAACTCTGCGGCCCGGGCACGCTCGCCTTCGACGGGGAGCGCCAGGTCGTCCTGCACGACACCCAACCCGCACGCATCCGCCTCGCGGCCGGCGCGCGCGTGCTCGACGTCGCGGGGGTCCTGCGCACGCACGCACGCCATGAGGCGGCGCTGACCATCGGAAGCCGTCAAACGATCCAAGGAGGTCCGTAATGCCCGACAACGAGACCCTGCGCGAGATGCACCGTCAGATGGTTCGGATCCGCAACTTCGAGGAGGCTCTTGTTCAGATCTACATGGAGGGCAAGACGCCCGCGTTCGATATCGCCGCGGGACCGGTGCCCGGCGAGATGCACCTGTCCGCCGGACAGGAACCCGTCGCGGCCGGCGTGTGTGTTCACCTGCGCCCGACCGACGCCATCACCGCAACCCACCGGCCGCACCACCAGGCGCTCGCCCACGGGGTGGACATGAAGCTGATGGCGGCGGAGATCTTCGGCAAGCAGACCGGACTCGGCCACGGCAAGGGCGGCCACATGCACCTGTTCTCCAAGGACCCCGCCTTCGGATGCAGCGGCATCGTCGCCGAGGGCATCCCCACGGCGGTCGGCCACGCGCTCGCGTTCAAGAAGACCGGTCGCGATGACGTCGCGGTGTCGTTCTTCGGCGAGGGCGCCGCGAACCAGGGTGCGTTCCACGAGTCGCTGAACCTCGCGGCGCTCTGGGACTTGGGCGTGGTCTTCGTGTGCGAGGACAACGAGTGGGCGATCAGCGTGCCCAAGGAGAAGGCGACTGCGATCGCCAACAACAGCGACCGCGCCTCCGCGTACGGGATCCCGGGGGTGCTCATCCCCGACAACGACCCCGTCGCGATCTACGAGGCCGCCGGAGAGGCCGTCGCGCGGGCGCGGCGCGGCGCGGGACCGTCACTGATCGAGATCAAGACCGACCGCCTGCTGGGCCACTTCCAGGGTGACGCGCAGCTCTACCGCACCGCCGAGCAGATCGACGCGCTCACGGCGCGCGATGCGCTCGTCCGGTTCGAGGGCCAGCTCGCCACGTCCGGGCTGTTGACCGAGCAGCAGGCCGCCGATGTCTGGGCCGCCTGTCGGAGCGAAGTGGACGCAGCGATCGAGTTCGCACGCAGCTCCCCACTCCCGGCCCCCGAATCGGCCCTCGACGACGTCTTCGCCTGACACGAAAGGACGCGAGTAATGACGACACAGACGACCGACCGCCTGCTGACGACCTCGAAGGCGATCTCCGAAGCGATCGGCCAAGAGATCGAGCGTGACGAGCGCGTCTTCGTGATGGGCGAGGACATCGGGATCTACGGCGGCATCTTCGGCGCGACCGAAGGGCTGCTGGCCAAGTACGGCCCCGAACGGATCATGGACACACCGATCTCCGAGACTGGCTTCATCGGCGCCGCGGTCGGTGCCGCGGTCTCGGGCATGCGCCCGATCGCGGAGCTCATGTTCGTGGATTTCTTCGGGGTCTGCATGGACCAGATCTACAACCACATGGCGAAGATCCACTACGAGTCGGGCGGCAACATCTCGGTACCGATGGTAATCACGAGCGCGATCGGCGGCGGCTACGGCGACGCTGCGCAGCATTCGCAGACGCTCTACGGGATGTTCGCCCACCTGCCCGGCATGAAGATTGTGATTCCCTCGACGCCCTACGACGCGAAGGGGCTCATGATCGCCGCGATCCGCGACGACAACCCCGTCTTGTACTTCTTCCACAAAGGCGTGATGGGGCTCGGCTGGATGACGCCCAACCCGCGCGCCACGGGCCCCGTGCCCGAGGCGCCGTACACGGTGCCGATCGGCAAGGCCGACGTGAAGCGCGACGGCCGCGACCTGACGATCGTGACCGTGTCGCTGATGGTCCACCGGGCGCTCGACGCCGCCGATGCCTTGGCGACCGAGGGGATCGAAGCGGAGGTCGTCGACCTGCGCAGCCTCGTTCCACTGGACCGTGAGGCGATCGCCGAGTCGGTACGCAAGACCCGCCGGCTGCTGGTCGTCGACGAGGACTACAAGAGCTTCGGCATGAGCGGCGAGGTGATCACGACCGCGATCGAGGAGGCCTTCGACTATCTCGACGCGCCGCCCGCCCGCCTCGCATTCCCGGACGTACCGATCCCCTACAGTCGGCCGCTCGAGCAGTTCTGCCTGCCGAACGCCGACACGATCGCGGCCGCAGCGCGGGCCCTGATCAACGCCTGAACAGGACAGGAGGGGACGATGCGCCAGGAAATCCTCATGCCGACGCTCTCGGATGAGGCCGAGGAAGGAGTGCTCGTTACCTGGTTCGTCGTCCCCGGTACCCCGGTGCGCGCAGACCAGTTGATCGCCGAGGTCCAGGTGGAGAAGGTCAGCGAGGAGGTCTACGCGCCCGCCGACGGACGCCTGACGGAGATCCTCGTCCAGCCCGGCGAGGTCGTGCGCCAGGGGGAGCCGATCGGCGTGCTCGAAGTCGGCGCCCCGGATGCCACTGCCGCGCCGGTGACGCGTGCGCCAACCGGGCGCTCGACGGCGCCGGTCTCCCCGTCGGCGCGGCGCGTCGCGCGGGAACTCGCCGTCGACCTGTCCACGGTGACCGGCAGCGGGCCCGGCGGCCGCATCGTGGAGGCCGACGTGCGGGCGGCGGCCGAGCAGGGCGCCGGGCAGGGACCCGCCGCAGGCCCCGCGGCGGCGGTCGAGCCGCTCTCGCCGATGCGCCGCGCGGTCGCGACCCGGCTAAGCGCGGGCCTGCGCGAGGCGGCACAGCTCACGCTGACCGCCGAAGCGGACGCGACGGACCTGGTGGCCGAGATCGCCCGACTCAGCGGGCAGTGGGATCGCCGGGCGGGGTACATCGAGACGATCGTGCGCGCCTGCGCGCTCGCGCTTCGCGATCATCCCCGGGTGGCGCGCCAATGGACCGAGGAGGGGCTTGTGACCCCTCAGTCGATTGACATCGGTGTGGCGGTGGCCGTCGAGGACGGTCTGATCGTTCCCGTCATCCGGCACGCCGATGCCAAGGGCCTCCGGGAGCTCAGCCGCGAGATCGCCGACCTGGCCGAACGGGCCCGCTCCGGGAAGCTCACCACACCCGAGACTCGGGGGGCGACGTTCAGCGTCACCAGCGTCGGCGCCCACCGCGTCGATGCATTCACGCCCCTGCTCGACCTGCCCCAGGCGGCGATCCTCGGCGTCGGCCGAGCTCGTCTCCGCCCGGCCGTCATCGACGGCCGGATCGTCCCGCGCACGCTGATGGTGCTCAGCCTCACGATCGATCACCGGGTGATCGACGGCGAACCCGCCGCCGCCTTCCTCGATCGGGTCATCGCGCTGCTCGAGAACCCGGGGAGCCTGGCGTGAGCGCGTCGGCGGCGCCAACATCCATCAGGTACGCGCACACCAGCCGCGCGGCGCAGGCGCGCGGCTGGTGGTGTTTGTCATGAGCGGACACGCCCGGTTCGCCGCCGCCCGACCACCGCGCGCACGCGCGATGCCCCCGGCATTTCGCCAACGGCGAGCTCAACCCGACGCTGCAGGCCCGTGTGGCATATGCCGGCGTGACCTTGCGCGCGGTGGCCCTCGCGATTGGTGCGGACATCAATGGCGGCAGGGGGTGGGCTGAGGGAGACCTTGATGTCCGTGGGACGCTTGGCGTTGCGAGAGATGCGCCAGTGGGGTTCCGGGAGATCCGCCTGCACTTCGAGTTGGCAACCAGAGCAGATGACGAACTACTGGCGACGCTTCTACGGCTGACGGAGCGCTACTGCGTCGTACTTCAGACGCCGCGCGGAGGGGTCTCGCTAACAGCCGAGGCGGTGGCTCGCCGCTAGCGACAGCAACCTGCTCGGGGCGCGGGCTGTTCCTCCAGCCGGCTCTGAGTTAACCGCGCTCATCGGCTGCCGGGGGTCAACGCATGGTCAACAGACTCCACGGCACTGGCGTGTAATCAGACTGCGGTGGCCCTGCGCGGAACACGCTCTAATATCGGGATTTCTGGACAGGGATGTACTCAGCGGTACTCGGGGCGCAGACCCTTTAATCCCATGGTCGTAGGTTCGAGTCCTACACGGCCCACTGGTATTCCGTAAACAGGCTGCTTCTAAGCCCTGTCACGTGCCATACGTAACAACGTGAACGCGCGGCGCGCTCGCAGGTAGCGGTAGGCCACGAGCGTAGAGAGCCGTTCCGACCAGGGCGGCGGGTGGATCGCCCATCCCTGGTACCTTGAACCGTCACCTCAAAGAGGAAGGTACGTTTATGCATGCTTTTCGATCGTCGCGGCGAATCCGCGGCGGTGTCGCCTTGGCAGGGGTCGCGGCTGCCTCAGTACTGATAGGAGCTGGTGTCGCATCAGCCGCGAGTTCCCATGCTGTGCACCCGGTGCCTCGCACCGTGTACGTGTCACCGACGGGACGGGCCCACGCGCACGATGTCTCGTGTAAGACGGCGTCATTTTCCACGATCGGCGGTGCGGTGGCGAGCGCGCGAGTCGGCAGCAAGGTCATCGTCTGCCCGGGCGTGTACCACGAGGATGTCAGTGTGTTCAAGCGGTTGACGCTCGAAGGGCGCCATGCCGTGATTGACGCCTCCGGGAAGACCAACGGGATCCATTTGACCGCCTCCGGGTCACAGGTTCACGGCTTCACGGTCATGAATGCCCAGGGTGAGGGCATCTTGGTTGGCTCGGTCGTGCCTCCGGTCAGCACCCCGGGCAAGGTGATCGCCATCAGGAACGTCACAATTGCCAACAACGTGGTGGAACACAACGACCTGGGCGCGCTCGCCGCCACACCGACGTACCCGGAGTGTCAGGCCCAGGGCCAGATTCCGGGCGACTGTGGCGAAGGGATCCATCTCGACGGTGCCATCGGTGTGCACGTCACCAACAACGTGCTGACCGGCAACTCCGGGGGCGTGTTGCTCACCGACGAGGCGGGACCGACGGCGTCCAACGTCATCTCGAACAACCTCGTGATCGGCAACCTCTACGACTGCGGGATCACGCTCGCGGCGCACAATCCGAACGTGGTCGTGTCAGGCAAGACCCACGCCGCGGTCGGTGGGGTCTACCACAACACAGTGTCGGGCAACCACGCGGTCGGAAATGGGATCAAGGGAGAAGGCGCTGGCGTGCTGATTGCAGTGGCCGGGCCCGGGACCGCCAACTTCGGCAACACCGTCGTCGGCAACGTGCTCAGCGATAACGAGCTGTCGGGAGTGACCGTGCACGCTCACTCGCCCGGGGTGAACATCGGCGGCAACCGGATCCTGAACAACTGGATCTTCACCAACAACACCGGGGCTGGCGACTTTCCCAACGGTCCATCGGCGGGACACGACACGGCGACGACCGGCATCCTGGTGTACTCGGCCGCGCAGCCGGTGAGCATCACGATTGCCCACAACCAGATCTTCGCCAACGCAGTCGGGGTCTGGCGCACGACGAATGTCTCGGCGTCGGGAATCGCGTCGAACGCATTCATCAGCGTCGGCACCAACGTGGTTACCAGCGCTCCATAACAGACGCCTCGCAACGCGCATTACCGGCGCGAAGGCAACCTCAGGCCGCGTGCACCCTGCGCGGCCTGAGGGGTATGTCCGGACCAGCCGCCCCGTGAATGTGGGGCGCTGACTGACCCGGCTCACGGTCACGCGGCGGACGATTTCGCCGGATTACGCGTCGGTGAGCGTGACCGAAGTGTTCATCGGGGCCCCCGAGGGCTTCGCATTTCCCGGGCCGCCCTTCCTCGGTGCCCTCGCGGAGATTTAGCGCGAGAAGCGGCGATCGCAGGTACTACGCCCGAGCCGTCAATCGAGATCGAATGGCTCAAACTCGATGTGGTTCGGATTGTGCCAACCACGGTCCATTCAACAAACTTCCTGTTAAATGGCTGCTAGGCCCTGTTCCGCTGGAATGTCCCATACACCGCCACGGGCCAGGGTGTCACGCAAATTGTCACTCGTGGTCTTGTGTCACAAGCGGATTGGCCCCTTCAACTCGGCCCGATCGACAAGGGCTCGACTGCCACGCTTGTGGGGTGTCAAGCGTCCGCTCGACCGGGCGTTGTAAATGAACGACGTGGGAGCACGGACCATCGACCGGGGCCCCGGCGACTGTCGGGAACGGCCCGGTGCGATCGGTGCGGCGTGCCGTCCATTCAACGACGGGGGATGCCAGCGGTCCGAGCGCGTGGTCGGGCAGGGATGCCACGATCAGCACCAGTCCTTCCGGGTCCCGGGTGATCGGCTGGCCAGTCACGACGCACCCCCGAGCGCGTCATCCGGATCGACTCCGTCGGGGATAGAGTTCGCGCCAGTCCGCGTCCGGCGTTCCGTCGGCGCTTGGTATGGGTAGTGGGGTGCACCTCTGCGGAGATGGCGCCCAAACGCCCAAGTGACCCGAGAACGCGATCAGCAACCAGTTCTAACTTGAACATGATCTGGACCTCATTGGGCGCCTGGGCGCCGACAATGAGGTGTTTGGGTGCGGTTCGGCTCCCGAACTCGCTCGCGTGGACCAACCACCCTCGAGCGCGCTGGAAACCTTCGGGTAGATCGTGCGTCGGACGAGATGCAACGGCTCGACCAGATCGGCGGCCAGAAACTGATCACGGTCCTCGGCGATGAGCGCCGCCACGGCCTGGACCGTCTCGCGCACTTCTCCCGGTACCGCCTGCTTCCGCCCCTGGGGAGATGAGGCCGTTCAGCAAGTCGTCGACGACTCCGTTGTCGTCCAGCGTCGCAACGATCCGACCGGGGTCATCGCGGTCCCGCGTCGCCTGATGCAAGATCGCGTGCGCCCGGGGTCAGCGCCAGCACCTATCCGACGTCCCGGCGCAGCCGAACGGTGTGCGCCGGCTTCACGGTGGTCACTCAGGCCGACCTCGCCTCGGCGCAGGACGCCGTTGCGCCCGTCCTGTTTGCCCTGATCGCGACGTCGATAATCATCACGTCGGGGCCGCTTGCGAGCTTCAGGCCGGAATACCTACAGGGACGTCATTCGGCGCATCAGGTCCTGGATCGGGGCCCACACCGATCGAGTCGTGAGGATCCTGTTCTTGGCAATCGGCCTCTATCTGATGGGGAGCAGCATCTACTACGTCTCCACCTCGTTGACCGATCGACCGGCAGCGACGCGGACCGCTCCGCCCCGTCCGACGATCGGCCCCTACAAAGCATTCCTGCGACGCCCCGATCCTGGCCGCCGCACGACTTGGCACCTGCGCCGATCTGCCCACCGGTCAACGCCCCGCGCCGCAGGTCGTTGACCGTCCTCATGCCGATACAACGCGGACCGCTGTCTGGTCCTGACCCGGAGGATTGGGCCCTACAGGCCCGCCTGCGGGATCATCTTCACAGGCCGTAGACGGCCTCCAGACGACCCGACGCAATGGCCTCCCCAAACGCCTGGTAGTCCAGATCGTTTTGATCCGCGTAGCGCGTGGAGAAGTCGGTGATCGCCTGATCGAAGTCGTCGGTCTTCCCGAGGTATTGGGCCAACACGATGGCGTCGCCCGATCTGGCGTGTGCCCGTGCCAGGGTCCAACCGCAGAAGCCCGCGTACAGCTTGAGCGTCCCCGGGGCCATCGTCTCGACAACCGCGGAGCCCTTCATGTCGCGCAGCTGGCGCCAATACAGGTAGCGGTTGGCCTCCACGCCTTTCGTCCATCCCAGGAAGATGTCGCTTGCCGCCTGCATCGTTCGCTGGCCTTGCACTACGCGTTCGCCGGGATTCTTGAATTGGCTGCTGGACAGGTAGTCCTCGAGCACGGAGGCGGTCGCCTCCTTGACCTGCAGGAACAGTGGATCGCCATCGTCGCGGCCCAGCAGCAAGGCGATGAATGCGCGGGTGCCCACGCTGCCGACGCCGACCACCTTGCGGGCCATGTCGACGAGCTCAAAGCGCTCCAACAGGTGGCGCCGGTCGAACTGCAGCGTCGCTCGATATGCGCGCAGCTGACCGTGGACCGCATCCATAAGCTGCTCGGCGGACATCCCATACATCGACTCGAAATCACGCGCCGGGACGACAATCGGCGGCTGGCTCACAATGCGGTAGCGACCGTCGACGACTTCGCCGAGCTTCGAGAGCGCCTGCAGGCTGTCCCGGGTGTGTGCCTTTAGCGCGTTTTTTTTCGCAAGCTTCTGTGCCTTTTTTACCTGCTTGGCGTCCTTCTTCTTCGTCACGCCTTCGGAAGCCGCGCGGATCGCGCCCATGATCTCCTGCTCGGACAGTCGCGCGTACCAGATGTCCAGGTTGCGCATCTGTGCGAACTCGGCCATGGCTTCCCGATACGCGGAGACCGAGGTGCGCGTCGCAGCGTCGCTGTCGGCCTTGGCGAACCCGTTGTTGCGGGCCGCGATCGTGAAGCTCGCCGCCATGCGTTTGACGTCGTACTCAAACGGACCCGGTAGGGTCTCGTCGAAGTCGTTGAGGTCGAACAGCAGCGTCCGCTCGGGCGACGCGAACACACCAAAGTTCGAGAGGTGCGCGTCGCCGCACAGCTGAACATTCAGCCCGGCGGTCGGCGTGGCCGCCAGGTCGGCGGCCATGATCTTCGCCGCGCCCCGGTAGAAGGTGAACGGCGAGACCATCATTCGACCGTGACGGACCGGCACCAGATCTTGCTCACGGGTGAGATTCTGCGCGGCAAGCAACGCGACCGGGTCGGGACGGTTCACGGCCGGTGCCCACCCGGAGTGGCTCGTCGGGGGCGTCCGTTTCCGTGCCGCTCTGCCGGCCGCTCGCCGTTCGTCCACGCTGTGGTGCGCGATTGCCGAGACCGGCATTGGACCCGTCCTTCGCTTGGATGTGCGCGCCGGTGTGGCGACAGTGAACACCTTCGCGGCGGGCGGCGCTACATCCTCGTCGAGGGGCGGCACGCTGCGGAAAGATCGTCCGGCAACTCATAATCCCTGGGTCCCGGGTTCGAGTCCTGCCGCGTCCACTTGATGCGCCGGCCACGCACGCCAGCTCACCGCGTATACCGCTCTCGCCGTCGGCGCGTACATGGTCATCAACGGCGCCGCACACCTCCTGAGTTAGAGCACACCGCTGAGCCGATGCCAGAGTGCATCTACGGTCCGCACTCGAGATGTTCGAGCAACTCGATGCGCGCGACCGGCGGCACGCCGCATCCGACGAACTGCGCGTCACCGGTGTGACGTCCAGCTCGCGGTCGGCTCCGGCCTCGGATCAGCTCACGCCCCAGGAGCTCCAGGTCGCCCTCGTGGTTGCCTCGGGCGCGACAAATCGAGAGGCAGCTTCCCGGCTGTTTCTCTCGACGAAGACGATCGAGGCCCGCCTCGGAAGGATCTACCTCAAACGGGGAATTCGTTCCCGCATCAAGCTCGCGGTCCGCGTCGACGCGTAGGCCGCCGAGAGACGCCCGACAGCAGCGCCGAGTCGGCAATACGACTAGGGTCGGGTCGACCCCGAGCATTGGACGAGAGCCATGAGCGTGCTGATCCAGTTTGCCCCGCCGTCATTGACGGCCAAGCAGTACGACGAAGCTGTCCGGCGTCTCACCGAGGCCGGAGTCTTTCCCGCAGACGGGCTCGACTACGAACTGTGCTCCGGTTCGGACGACCACCTCAACGTCAGCCAGGTCTGGGATTCGCAGGAGCAGCTCGACGCGTTTGGTGAGCGCCTCATGCCCATTCTGGCCGAGTTGGGCATAGATCCCGGCAAGCCCGAGGTGTTTGAGGTACACAACATCATCAAGCGCTAGCCGCCCGATCGCTTAGCGGGACTCCAGTCTTCACCCGACGCGTCCCGGGAATCAGGCCCGGCGTCGCCCGTTGTCGTGTGCGCGAATTGCCGCATTCGGGTAACGGCCGGGCCTACAGGCCCACCGAGGCCAGGCCCTTCCGCAGGTCGTCGAG
>Ga0307373_10011912_pt1 | contig 12496 bp, 13 predicted proteins | sample OX2MG_FD_202534 | JGI IMG/M metagenome (GOLD analysis project Ga0307373, IMG submission 202534) | Soil microbial communities from Risofladan, Vaasa, Finland - OX-2 | ecosystem: Environmental > Terrestrial > Soil > Coastal area > Acid sulfate soil | place: Finland: Risofladan, Vaasa | collected...
ACCTCCCCATCCCCGTGCTCGCCACCCGCGCCGACGGCTCTCCCCGCCTCGACTTCGACCGCCCCCGCTCCATCGGCCGCGTCCGCGCCTTCTACGGCAACTTCGGCATGTTCACCCGCGCCCTCGCCTACATCATGGCCAACGGCTGCGACGGCTTGCTGCAAACCACCGAAGACGCCGTGCTCAACGCCAACTACATCCGCAAAAAGCTCGAGGGCGCCTACGCCCTGCCCTACGCCACCCCCTCCATGCACGAGGTGGTCTTCAGCGACTCCCTCCAGGCCGCCCGAGGCGTCCACACCGGCGACATCGCCAAGCGCCTGATTGACTACGGCTTCCACCCCTACACCGTCTCGTTCCCCCTGGTGGTCCGCGGCGCGCTCATGATCGAGCCCACCGAAAGCGCCAACCTCGCCGAACTCGACGAGTTCATCGCCGCCATGCGCGCCATCGCCCAAGAGGCCCAGGCCACCCCCGAGCTGGTCACCGCCGCCCCTCACACCACCAAGATCCGCCGCCTCGACGAGGTCGCCGCCGCCCGCAACCCCGTCCTCCGCTGGCAGCGCCCCCCCGTTGTGGAGCATTCACGCGCCTCTTCCTAGCCATCCCGATCGTCGGCCCCGCCCAGCAGGCGCTTGAGCAGTCCCTGCTCCGCTGGCGCCGCCAAATCCCGAACGCGCGCTGGGAAGCCCCCGAAGCCCTCCACCTCACCCTGCAGTTCATCGGAACCTGGCCCGAAACCCGCGAGTCCGAAATCATCGCCGCGTTAGCCCCGCTGCGCCTCGACCCGTTGGCGCTGCGCCTCGCCGGCTTAGGCGCCTTCCCCACCCCGCATCAGCCCCGCATCGTCTGGGCCGGCGTTGAACCCGCTCCCGCGCTCCTGGGTTGGGTCGAGACCATCGCCGCCCGCCTCGAGCCCCTGGGCATTCAGCGCGAGCCCCGCCCCTTCACCCCCCACATCAGCTTGGCCCGCCTAGCCACCCCCAGCGACGCACCCTCGCTTGCCTTCCATTCCCACCGCCCGCACTGGGGCGAACTCGTAGCCGAAAGCTTCGCTCTCTACCACACCCTCCCTGACGCCCCGCCCGCCGAGCGCTACCAACTCCGCTACCGCTTCTCCACCTCTCCCTCCACCCACCTCAAATAATCCGCGCTCCCCTCCACCACCTCGATCGCGACAATCTCCGGCGTCTCGTACGAGTGCATCTTCCGTACCGCCGCCTCCACCTCGCCAAACCGCTCCCGCGAAGTCTTCAACAGCAGCATCACCTCCTCGCCGCTCTCAATTTTTCCCCGCCACCAATACGACGAGCGCCAAGCCGGCCCCACGCTGGCGCAAGCCACGAGCCGCGCCTCGAGCAATCCCCGCCCAATCTCCTCCCCCTCCCCCGCGCCCCTACACATCACCTGCACCAAGATCATTCCCATCCCCACCCCCTCCTCCGCGCCCCTCACTGTTCACTGTTCACTGTTCACTGTTCACTAGCAAGGTTCCCCCCTTGCCCCCCTCACCCGCCTCCCCTACAGTAAAACCAGTCCCTCTATGCGCCGCTGGCCAAACCTCAAGCAATCATTGAAGCCCGCCCTGCGCCGCCTCACCCACGGCCTCCGCCTCGCCGCCGTCGCCCTGCCCGTGCTCTGGCTAGTGCAGCACGCCGTGCTCGGACCCAGCGGCTACTTGGCGCTGCGCCACAAGCAGCTACAGGTTCAGCAGGAGATGGCCCGCATCCAGGCGCTGGAAGCGCAAAACCGCCAGCTCAACCAGTCGGTGAAGGCCCTCACCAGCGATCCCGCCGCCATCGAGGGCATCGCCCGCCAGCAGCTCCACCTCACCCGTCCCGGCGAGGTCGTCTACACCTACCCGGTCGCCCCCGCCCCCAACGGCGCCGCCGCCGCCTCCATCCTCCACTAAACTTCGGGCACCAAGGGCTCAGCCCCTATTTTCCCAGCGACGCAACGACCTTCACGGCCTACCCCGTCTGCCCTGTCCCCTGTTCCCTGTTCCCTGTACCCTATCTGCCCTACCCCGCTCCTCTACCGCACCATCCCCTCCACCGGCGACGAAGCTGAGGCGTATAACCGCTGCGCCATCCTCCCCGCGCGATACCCCATCCGCCCCGCCTCCACCGCCAGCTTCATCGCCACCGCCATCTCCTCCGGCTTTTCCGCCGCCGCAATCGCGGTGTTCATCAAGATCGCGTCCGCCCCCAGTTCCATGGCGCGCGCGGCATCCGAGGCGCACCCCACCCCGGCGTCGACGATGAGGGGAACGGTGGTGATCCGCTCCCGCAAAATCCGCAAGTTGGCCGGATTCTGGATCCCCATCCCCGACCCGATCGGCGCCGCCAGCGGCATCACCGCCGCCGCCCCCGCCTCCACCAGCCGCAATGCCACGATCACATCGTCGTTGGTATAGGGCAGCACGATGAAACCCTCTGCCACCAGCGTCCGTGTCGCCTCCAGTAGCGCCTGCGTGTCGGGAAACAGCGTCGCCTGATCGCCGATCACCTCGAGCTTGATCCAGGGATTGTCCAGCGCCTCGCGCGCCAACCGCGCCGTGCGCACCGCCTCCTCGGCGGTATAGCAGCCCGCGGTGTTGGGCAGCACCATCACCTGCTTCAAATCCAAAAAGTCGAGCAGGTTCTCCTTGCCCTTGTCGGTGATGTTCACCCGCCGCACCGCCACCGTCACCATCGCCGCCCCGCTCAACTGCACGCAGCGCGCCGTCTCTTCCATGCTGCGGTACTTGCCCGTGCCCACCAGCAGCCGCGACCCCAATTTCTGCCCCGCAATCACCCATTCGTCGTTCATGCCCTGATTCTATCGCACCGCCCCGCAGCCCCGCCCCGCGCCATTTCCCTCACCCCAGACGCCTACTCCGCCCCCACTGTCCACTATTCACTGTTCACTAGCTCTGCTGTATCCTGACTCCAGCCCCCACCACTCCATGAAACGCGCCACCCTCGCCCTTGCCACCCTGCTCTGCGCCGCCCTCGCAGCCTCGGCCCAGGCCCCGGCCTTCATCCCCTTCCAGTGGAACCAGCGCACCGGCGTGCTCGCGTTCACCCTCACCCCCGAGCGCCTCGCCCAGCAATTCTTGCGCTTCACCGGCCTCGATGCCGGCGTCGGCTCGCTCTCCGGCGGAGGCGACCGCGGCACCGTTGGCCCCAGCGCCCTCTGCCGCTTTGAGCGCGTCGGCAACAAGGTGCTCGTCGTCCAGCTCAACACCCGCTTCCGCGCCACCAACGGCTCCGCCGAGTTGCAACACTCCGTCGCCGACAGCTTCCCCGAGGCGGTGCTCGCCGCCCTGCCCATCCTCTCGGAGAACAACGGCACCCTGGTGGTCAACGCCAACCCCTTGGTGCTCGCCGACACCACCGGCATGGCCCGCCAACTCCGCGCCCCGCTGCCCGGCATCCCTCCCAGCCCCGGCGCCAGCCGCCCCGCGCCCGCCGCCTGGCGCCTCGATCCCGCCCGCAGCGGCTTCGTCGCCAGCCACTCCCACGCCTTCCCCCAAAACACCGAGACCGAGGCCCTGCTCACCTTCGTCGCCGACAACGGCCGCGCCTCCACCGCCATCGCCCCCGGCATCATCACCGTCCGCGTCCATCAATCCTTCGTCGAGCTGCCCCCTGCCGGCTTCTCCCCCCGCGAAGCCGATCCCCGCGTCGGCTACTTCACCCAGACGTTTGAGGACTTCTCCCAGCCCTACAACCAGCCCCTGGTCCGCCATCTCATCGAGCGCTGGCGCCTGCAGAAAAAAGATCCCTCCGCCGCCCTTAGCGATCCCGTCCAGCCTCTCACCTTCTATCTCGACCAGGCCATCCCCGAGCCCCTCCGCTCCGCCATTCGTCGCGGTGTCCTCTGGTGGAACCAGGCCTTCCTCCAGGCCGGCATCACCAACGCCCTGGTGGTCAAAGATCTGCCCCTCGGCGCCGACCCCAACGACTTCCGCTATCCCACCATTCAGTGGACCCACCGCGAGGGCCGCGGCTGGTCGGTCGGCCAGGCCCAGGCCGACCCCCGCACCGGCGAGATCCTCCACGCCGTGCTCCAACTCGACTCCCACCGCGGCCGCACCGTGCATAACTATTGGGACGCCCTGCTGCCCACCTCCGGCGCCAGCCTCGCCGCCGGCGTCCGCGACGCCGGCCTCGACAGCTTTGCCGCCTTCGACGGCATGGATCCCCAAATCAGCCAGCAGCAGTCCATGGTGGACCGCATCGCCCTGCTCGCCTGCCACGAGATGGGCCATGTCCTCGGCCTTCAGCACAACTTCCTCGCCTCCACCTACAACCGCGGCTCGGTGATGGACTACTTCGCCCCCCGCGTCAAGATCCGCCCCGACGGCACTGTGGACCTCTCCGACGCCTACATGCAGGGCGTCGGCAGCTATGACAAAGCCGCCATCCAATGGGGCTACGGCCCCCGCGCCCAAGCCCCCGCCGTGGTCAAGCAAATGATTGCCACCGGAATCATCTGGGGCAGCTCGCAGGACGCGCGTTGGTCCTCCTATGACGACGGCCCCGATCCGGTTGCCTGGCTGCAGCAGGTGGTGCCCGTGCGCGATGCCCTGCTGCAACAGTACGGCGCCCGCATGTTGCGCCCCGGCCAGCCCGCCTCCGTGCTCGCCAACCGCTTCGCCCTGGTCTACCTCTTCCACCAGTACGGCCTGCTCTCGGCCCTCAACGTCATCGGCGGCGCCAAGATCCCGCCCTCCCTGGTCGGCGACGGCCAAACCCCGGTCACCGTCTGGCCCGAGCCCGGCCAGCGCCTCGCCCTCCGCCTCGAGTTGCAAGCCCTCGCCCCCAAGGAACTCGCCGTCTCTCCCACCCTCTGGAAATTGCTCGCCCCGCTCGAGAGCCAAGACCAAGTCGAACGCACCGAGCGCTTCCGCTCCTCCTCCGGCTATCTCTTCGACGCCTTCGACGGCCCCCGCGCCATTACCGACATCGTCGTCAATGGATTGCTCGACCCCGCCCGCCTCGAGCGCCTCGAAACCATCCGTCAAGAATCGCTGGGCGGCCACGACCTCTCCGCCACCGACGTCATCAACGCCCTGCTCCACCAAGCCTTCCCCACCCCCGCCACCAGCAATCCGCTGCAAGGGGTCGTCCAGACGGAAGCCGCCGAGGGCTTAATGGACCTAGCCGCCAACCCCAACGCCCCGCCCAACGTCCAGTCCGCCGCCTGGGCCGGCGTCGCCGCCCTGCAGCGCGACCTCCGCGCCGCCGCCGCCGCCCAACCCACCAACGACGTCGTCATCCGCCTGCAGGGAGAAACCGCCCGCTTCGTCCGCAACCCCCGCCAGTTCGCCCCTCGCCGCCTCCCCACCCCCGCCCCCGCCGGCCCCCCCGTCGGCGGCGGCCTTTAGGCGAGCGCTTGGAGACGCCCTGAGCGCCAGCGGACGTCCTGCCCGCCTCGCGCCGCCACAGCGGGGGGGGGGCCGGGAATCCAAGCGCGCCCTCCCAGCGCGTGATGCCCACAGTGCGGGCCTCACGGGAGCGGCCCAGGCAAAAATGGAGAACCAGTCACCCGCGGCTGCCATTCTGGCCGGTGCGCCACCAGCACCGCCGCCAGCCGCCAGCTCGCCCACCACATACCCGCAAGCGGCCTTTCCCTCACCCTTCCGCTAGGTTCGCCACGTGCCGCAGGTGCCGCGCCAAGGCCGGCACCCTCGCCACCAAGGCCACCAGGCGCGCGTCCGCGCTCACCATCACCGCCTCCAGCCGCACCGCCAGCGCCAAGTAGAGACAGTCGTAGACGCTATGCCCCGTCGCTTGCGCCACCGCGTAGGCATCCTCCGCCAAGCTCCGGCACGGCACCGCCTCCACCGGCACGCGCAGCATCTCCGCCACCAAGCGCGCGCCCTCTCCCGCCGCCAGCTCCTTGCGTTGCACTTTCTTGCAGACGGTATTGGCCACCTCGGCAACAGCAAGTCCGGAACGATGAGCTCGTCCTCAGTCTCCAGCAGCCGCTGCGCAGCAGCGCTGTGCTCTTCCGGCACAAACCACTTCACCACCACGCTAGAGCAAAAACAGCCTGGGTGTAGCCCATCCCGCCGGTCGCATGCGGCTTTTCCATCAGGAAAAGCCGCACGGGCTCTCCCGGTGCGGGCTACTGCGACGCTGTTTTTGCTCTAGCGTCCACCACCAGCACGCTCATCGCCCCTCCCGATCCTCGCGAATCAGGGCGGCGCTATCGCTCTGTGCGCTCCCCGCCAGGCGGCGCAGCCATTGCCGCGACACCCACCGCGTCTGCGCCCGGCTGGCCAGGCTCGCCCGCCCCAGCGCCGCGTGGATCTCCGCCTGCAGCGACCGCCCCTGCGCCCGCGCCGACGCCCGCAACCGCGCCAGCACCTCCGCGTCCAGATTCCGCAGCAACAGGTTCGCCATGCCTCCCCCCCCTCTGATACCAGAATGATGCCGCACGCCGCCCCGGCCACCCCATGCCCCGTTGCCGCGATATTTTCCCCTACGCCGCCAGCACCCGCAAATGGCCCGAGCGCCCGTAATCCAACAGCGCCGCATCGCGCGTCACCAGCGTCAAGGAATACTCCCGCGCCGTGGCCACGAGGATGCGGTCCGCCGGGTCGCTGGGCAATCTCCCCGGCAGTCGCGTGCTCGCGATGGCGATCGCTGGCGCCAGCGGGACCAACCGCAACCCGGGTAGACCCAGCGCCTGCTCTGCCCAGGCCTCCAAGCCCACGCTCACTTGGATCCGGCCCTTGCTCTCTAGCATTGCCACTTCCCAGACCGAAAAGACCTGGATGTACAACCCCGCCCCCAGGCCGGCCGCCTGAATACGCTCCGCCATGCTCGGGTCCAGCTCCGGCCGGCCGTTCACGAGCCACAGCCAGACATGCGTGTCCAGCAGCAGCCGCTCGCTCTCAACGGTTGGCATCCCACTCCACCTCAATCGGCGAGATGATATCGCCCTGGATGCTCATCCACCCCTTGAGCGCGCCGTAAAGCGGCGGCATCTTCTCCTCGAAGGCCACCAGGCGCGCCATCGGTTTGCCCCGCTTGGTGATCACCACCGGTCGGCGCGTGCGCTGCACCTCGTCAATCAACTGCAGACAGCGCGCCTTGAACTCCCCCGCTCCTATGCGCGGCGGCTCCAGGCTGGCCGCCGTGGCCGGTTTTGTCCCCACTTTTGTCATGGTCATCTCCCATGGTCATTTTACCACCGGCCGTCCCACGCACCCTCCCTCGGCACTGCAGCGCGAGCTCCGCGGCGCCGCCGCCCAGCCCGCCAACGACGTCATCATCCGCCTGCAGGGAGAAACCGCCCGCTCTGCCCGCAACCCCCGCCAGTTCGCCCCCCCCCGCCAACCCACCCCCGCCCCCGTCGGCCCTGGCTGGCCCAGGGGAAACACGCCGCCAGCAAGGCGGGCTGCGAGTGGAAGAGCGCACCGCTCGGTTGCGGCGCGACTAGACGCGCCACAGAGGCGAAGATGGCCGCTGCCAATGCCAAAAAATCCTCGGGTAGGCCGGCTGTCCCCTGCAGGCTCCGCGGTTTGCCCATTCCGAATCGCTGCCGCATCAACAGCCCCAGATTTTGCGCTGCGTTATGGATGTGCAGGCGCTTGAGGATATGGCGTGGCCTCGCAGGTGCGTGCGGCGCATCCCGCCGGTGCCGTAGGCGTGAGCGAAGCTGTGGTCGATCAACTCGCCGCGCCGTCGCAGCAACCGCTTGCCGCGCCTGCCGCTCACGCGGCGCCGGTTGGCGCGCATCCGCTGGCGCCCCTCCCGCTTGCCCGCCCAATCGCGCCTCTTGGCCTTCTTTTCCGGCAGGTAGGTCCTCACCCCCGCCGCCTGCATGTCCGCCAGCATTTGGTCGCTGAGGTAGCCCTTGTCGGCGACCACCTCCTCAACGCCAGCTCCGTTCACCTTCCCGCCCGCAGTCTCCGATGCCATCAGCCCCGCCACCTCTGCCGTCGTATCCCCCTGGTCGGCGGGATGCAGCGCCACCGCCACGACCTCCGGTATCCATGTCCATCGCGTGTTCGGCCTTGTGCGCGAGGTGCGTGCTGCCGTCCTTCATCTTGGCGATGCGGCCGTCGGGCTCATGCCGGTTCACCCACTCGGCATTCCAGCCTTTGCTCTCGCGCATCCGGTCCAGCCACGCCAGCTCTTCCCGCGTCGGCGTCTCGATCGCGCTGGCCTTCGCCAGCCCCAGCCCCAGCAGTAACCGCTGGTATCCCTCGCCCGTCTCGCGCCGCACGATGCTGCGCATCGCCGCGTTGGCCTCCAGCGTGGTGGCGTCGATGCCCCGACCCTACCCCGCCGGGTGTATGCTGGGCGCGTGTGGAGGTTGTTATATCGGGGATTCCCCATGGAGCATCTCTTGCACCGTCTGCGGGCTCAGCCAGCCTTTACCATGGTTGCGATCCTCAATCTCGCGCTCGGGATCGGCGCGAGCGTGGCCATGTTTTCTGTCGTCTATGGCGCGCTGTTGCAGCCGCTGTCGTATCCCCAGCCGGCGGAGCTGATTTCGGTGCATGAAACCATTCCCGAGTTTGCCGCGCGTTATCCGCTGATTCCGGTGGAGACGGGGGCGTACTCGGCTTGGCGGGAGCGCGCCACGACGCTGGCAGGGCTCGCGCTGTTCGAGCCCACCGCGCTCGATCTGACCGGCCGCGGCGAACCGCAGCACCTGCATGCCGAGCAGGTCTCGGCGAGCATGTTTTCGGTGCTCGGGGTGCGGCCGCGGCTGGGGCGCGGCTTTGTGCCCAGCGACGACCAGCCCGGCCATGTGCACGTGGTGGTCCTCTCCGACGCGCTGTGGCGCAGTGAGTTCCACGCCGATCCCGGCATCCTCGGCCAGGCGCTCGACCTCAACGGCCAGCCCAATCAGGTGGTGGGGGTGATGGCGCCGGGGTTCCGGTTCCCATTTGCCGAAGAGCTTGGTCCCATTATTGGCAGCGATCCCGAGGCCGCGGCGCCGCCGCAGTTGTTCCAGCCGGCGGGCGTGGATCTTGCGCGGAATCATTTTGAAAATTGGAACTATGGCGTGTTCGCCCGCTTGCGACCGGGGGTGGCCGCAGCGCAGGCTCAGGCCGAGCTTCAGGTGCTGACGACAGCCGCGCTGCATGCCGACAAAGCTTCGATTCCGCATATCGGAGTCGTGGTCACGCGCTCCGCGACCAAATTGCCGGGAGTCACGCGTTGGGACTTTGGCTTTTGCTCGGGGCGGTCGGCGCCATCCTGCTGATCGTGTGCTTGAATCTCGCCAACCTTATGCTGGTGCGCGTCCACGGGCGGGCACACGAGCTGGCGATCCGGGTGGCGCTGGGGGCGAATCGCCGCCGGCTCGCGCAGGAGGTGGTCGGCGAGGGCGTGGCGCTCGCCGCTGCGGGTGGCGTGCTGGGCGTGCTGGCCGCCTGGTGGGCGGTGCGGGCGCTGGTGGCGTCCGCGCCGGCGGGTATTCCCCGGCTTGATCAGGTCGGGATCGGGCCGCTGGTGCTGCTGGTGGCGTGCGGCACCGCCCTGGCAAGCGGCGTCCTGTTCAGCCTGGGTCCGGCGCTGCGCGCCGGGCGTACCCATCCGCAGGCGGCGCTGCGCGCGGGCGGGCGCGGCGCCAGCGATACGGCGCAACGTTTGCGCGTGCGCCAGATCCTGGTGGGCGCGCAAGCCGCGCTGAGCGCGCTGCTGCTGGTCGTGGCCGGATTGCTGGCGGCCAGCTACCTGCACCTGATGGGCGTCAGGGCTGGATTCCAGCCCGCGCACGTGCTCACGGCCACCACCGAGTGGACCGGCGATCCCGTGCCACGCCGGGCCTTCCTGCAATCGGCGCTCGAAAAGCTGCGCGCGCTGCCGGGGGTCGAGGCGGCAGGCCTGAGCAGCGACCTGCCGCTCTCAGGCTTCGGCCAGACGCAGACCGCCAGCTTAGTAAACGATCCACGGCCGGAAGTGCAGCGGCCGCTGGCAGAGCGGCGCGATGTCAGCGCCGGGTATTTTGCGGCGCTGGGCATACCGCTGCTGGAGGGCCGCGACCTCGATGCCGCGGATCTTGCCGCCGCTGCGCTGCCCAAGCATGGCGCGATGGCGGCGGTGGTGTCGCTGGCGGCGGCGAACAAGCTGTGGCCGGGCCGCGATCCGCTGGGGCAGCAGTTTGTCGTCGGCGGCAGCGAGTTGCATACCGTGGTCGGCGTCGTGGCCGACGTGCATGCGGATGGCCTGGCAGTTGCGCCCGAGCTGACGATCTATGTGCCGTTCACCTATCAGGTGCCGGAAGCGGCCGGGTTTGTGCTGCGCACCCGCACGGACGACCCGGCCCGGCTGGCGGCGGCCGTGCGTGCGGCGATCTGGAGCGCCCAGCCCAACGCCAACATCCCCACGATCGCCACCATGGATGAGGTGGTCGCCTCCTCGGCTGCGCCGCGCCGCTTTCAACTGACGCTGGTGGCGCTGTTCGCTCTCTGCGCGCTGGTCCTCGCGGCCCTGGGCATCTACGGCACGGTCGCTTATTCGGTGGAGCGCCGCGCGGCCGAGATTGGCATCCGGATGACGCTGGGCGCAAGCGCGGGCAATCTGGTAGGCATGGTGGTGCGGCAGGGATTGACGCCGGTGTTCGCGGGTCTGGCGTTGGGCCTCGTCGCCGCTCTCGCCTGCGGGCGGCTGCTAGCGTCGCTGCTGTTTGGTGTGCGCGCCTCCGATCCCATCGTGCTCGCCGCCGTGTGCGTGCTGTTGCTCGCGGTTGCCGCGTTAGCGTGCGCGCTGCCGGCGCGCCGTGCCGCCCGCATTAGCCCTCTGGAAACCCTTCGCTCACAATAGACTGCCGATTTTGCAAACTTTTTGGCGGCGCCTCCCTCGGCCACAACCTCTGCTCCAGCGGCAATCCCTGCCGAGTTCCCCCTCCCCCGCCCGCTGGGCTATGCTGCAAAGCATGGCCTTGCGCCCCCTCGCCTGCCTTTGGCTCCTCCTCGCCGCGGTCCTTCTGCCCTCCCCCCTCGCCGCCCAGCAGCTCCCCCTCCACCGCGACTGGCAAATCCAGTCCTCCGCCCAGATCACCGCCTCCGGCGCCGCCCTCTCCACCCCCGGCTTCTCCACCCCCGGCTGGATCCCCGCCTCCGTCCCCTCCACCGTCTTCAACGCCCTGGTCGAGAACAAGCTCGTCCCCGATCCCGACGTCGGCATGAACCTTCGCCACGCCGCCGGTGTCTCCTACCCCATCGGCGCCAACTACTCCCATCTCGCCATCCCCGCCGAAAGTCCTTACGCCGTCCCCTGGTGGTTCCGCACCCAGTTCACCCTCCCCTCCAGCTTCCGCGGCAAAACCCTCTGGCTCGATTTCCACGGCATCAACTACCGCGCCAACATCTGGCTCGATGGCCACCAGATCGCCAGCCAGAAAGAAGTCCGCGGCACCTTCCGCCGCTTCGAGTTCAACGTCACCGGCCTCGCCCACCCCGGCGCCAACGCCTTGGCCGTCGAAATCTTCGCTCCCCGCATCCACGACCTCGCCATGACTTTCGTGGATTGGAACCCGCTCCCGCCCGACAAGGACATGGGCCTCTGGCAGCAGGTCTTCCTCCGCGCCAGCGGCCCCGTGGCCATCCGCCACAGTTGGGTCCAAACCCGTCTCGATCTGCCCAGCCGCGCCCTCGCCCACCTCACCGTCTCCACCACCCTCGTCAACGCCACCGACGCCCCGCAGTCCGGCACCCTCCGCGCCCGCCTCGCCTCTCGCACCCTCACCCAAACCGTCTCGCTCGCCCCCCACGAAACCCGCCAGGTCAGCTTTCACCTTGATGTGTCCCATCCTCGCCTGTGGTGGCCCCACGACATGGGCGCGCCCGCCCTCCACCACCTCAGCCTGCGCTTCGTCGCCCACCACGCCACCAGTGACCGCGCCGACCTCGAATTCGGCATGGATCAGATCACCGCCGCCAAAAACGCCAACGGCGCCGAGCAGTTCTACATCAACGGCCGCAAGGTCTTCGTCCGCGGCGGCGGCTGGACCCCTGACATGCTGCTGCGCGATGGCCCCGCCCGCTGGGCGCTCGACTTTCGCTACGCGCGCGAACTCAACCTCAACACCGTGCGCCTGGAAGGCAAGCTCGTGGACGATGCCTTCTTCGACCTCGCCGACCGCTCCGGCATCCTGGTCATGGCCGGCTGGTGCTGCTGCGACCACTGGGAAGAGTGGGGCTCCTGGTCCGGCGACGAGCGCACCGTCGCCACCGCCTCGCTCGCCGACCAGGCCACCCGCCTGCGCGCCCACCCCAGCGTCCTCGTCTGGCTCAACGGCAGCGACAACCCGCCCCCCGCCCCCATCGAGCAAGCCTACCGCAACGTCCTCGCCCAGGCGGGCTGGCCCAAGCCCATCCTCTCCTCCGCCTCCGGCAAGCCCACCACCGTCACCGGCCCCAGCGGCGTCAAGATGACCGGCCCCTACGACTACGTCCCCCCTGTGTATTGGTTGGCCGAGCCCCAACTCGGCGGCGCCCGCGGCTTCAACACCGAAACCAGCCCCGGCGCCGCCATCCCCC
>Ga0307373_10011913_pt1 | contig 12495 bp, 7 predicted proteins | sample OX2MG_FD_202534 | JGI IMG/M metagenome (GOLD analysis project Ga0307373, IMG submission 202534) | Soil microbial communities from Risofladan, Vaasa, Finland - OX-2 | ecosystem: Environmental > Terrestrial > Soil > Coastal area > Acid sulfate soil | place: Finland: Risofladan, Vaasa | collected...
GCCGCGCGTGTAGGCGCCCAAAATCGGGTTTTCTTCCACCGTCATTTCGGGAAAGAGATGCCGGTGCTCCGGCACCAGCGAAATGCCCATTTGGACGACTGCGGCAGGGGCGCGCCCCGCGATGTCCCGGCCTTCGAAGGCGACGGTGCCGCCGCACGGCTTCACCAAACCGACAATCGCATGCAACATCGTCGTCTTGCCGGCGCCGTTCGCGCCGATGATGGCCAGGAATTCGCGGTCGCGAACGTCGAGATCGACGTCCGACAACACGTGAAGGCCCCCGAACGACAGCGAGAGGCCTTTGACGTGAAGCGCGGGCTTGGCGTCGAAGAAATCGGTCATCGCCTTGACGTCCATCCCATCAGCGCCGCTGCACCGCGATTCGCGAGGCCGACCAGGCCGGTGGGCAGCAGGATGATGAATATCAGAAGAATAATGCCGCTGATGAACTCCTTGTACTCGGCATAGGAGCGTAGGAGTTCGGGTAAGACCGTCAACGCGGTCAGGCCGATCAGCGGGACGTGTGCGCGATTGATGAGCGGCATGGCCGCGCGCGTCGCGCCGCTGTTCGGTCCGGCGATCAGCGCGAAGATCCATAGCCGCGCGGTTCCGAGCCGGTCGAGCACGTAGGCGGGCGCGGTGATTGCGGCGAGCGCGGGCGCGAGGGGCGCCGGCAGATCGGGCATCGCATTGGCGGCAGGCTCGTTGGTGTCGCGCTTGCCCGATGGATTGAACGAATAGGCCCGTTCGGCACACGACAATTTCAAGTGCCGGCGGAAGCGAGGCGCCATTTCGCTGTCGTCGAGGACGGCAGCTTCGAATTCGACGCGGCGACGATCGAGGCGCGCCCGGTCTAGTCCCAGCGATCGAACCCCATGGCGCTTGGTTCAGACGTGCGATGCGCTGCGAGCCCGTGGTAACCTGTCCGGCTTGACGTCGCGGTCGCACAGTCGACGAGGGCCACTTCTCACGATCCGCGGCCATCCGATACTGCGGTTTTCGCCGCGCGGCCGCGGTCAGCGCGACCGCGCCTTCGGTTCGGTCCCCGCCGACCGCATTGAGCCGATGATTGGCGATTGGCGACGCCACTCTCCGCTAGCGATAGAAGGAAATATACGGTCTCGAGCCGGCGCTACGGATCAGTCGGGATCTGTTGATCCGGCACATTGCCGATCGGCTTCAGGAGGAAGCCGATCGCGGGTTGATGGACGGGCAAGCCGGCTTTTGCATCAAAGTGTCCGCGATGTCGCTTGCAGTGCCAACAATATGCAACTAACGTTCCCGCAACCCGGCTGTCCGTTTCTTGGTGGAGCTGCAATCGATGAAAATAGCCAAACGTTCCATCGTGGCGATTATCCTCAGCGCTGTTGCGCTCTCCGGCTGCGGCACCACGACGGGCGATCGCGGCCTGAGCGGGGCCGCAATTGGCGCTGGCGCCGGCGCGGTGGGCGCGGCTCTGTTGGGTGGGCCAGTCATCGCAGCAACACTCGTCGGCGCCGCGGCGGGCGCCGTGACAGGAGCGGCGACAAGCCCTAGTGCCGTCAACCTTGGGAAGCCGGTTTGGAACCACTGACCCTCCTGACCGGCAACCACTATTGAGTGACGTCTAGCGGCAACGCGCGGAAGGTTCGGCGTTGGGTCAGCCCATTTGCTCCCACGTGAGCAGAAATGCGGTCATTGATCGCTCTACCCCGAAAGCGTCTGCCCGGCAGCGGACGATCGACCGTGTCGAACGGCGCCTCGTTTTAGCCTATGCGCACCGGCACATTGCCGCTCGGTGGCTTTCGTAGTTCAGGCTGCGGCGGCGAACGCGGCTGGGTGTCCTTTTCGTAGGCGAGCACTTTCTGCACACTCGGCCGCTTCCGCGCCCGTTCGAAAAGCGCGCTGCAATTTTTGAATTGCGCGAGATCGAGGTTGAACCGGCGCGTCCAATTGGGACCCGCGCCGAGTGCCGTGGGATGAAGCCGGTTGGAAAGCCGGGTGCGGGAAATCCGCATGTCCGGTTTGATGAGCGGCGACGGGAAACGGGATCGCGCGCGCACGCGCAGTCACCGCGCCCGTCCTCGACCACGCGGGCAGCGATCTTGATCAGCCGCAACCGCAGCGCGGTGAACTTGGCCGTCCGTTACGAGGAGCGCTTCGGCGCTTCGGCACGCAGGGTGTGGCGCAGCCAATAGGCGGCGGTGTGCGGGATCAGCCGCATCCGATTGGCCCGCGGGTCGCAGCACGACGTGCGATCGGAAGCGAGCTGGGCCTTGTGCAGCTTGATAAAGTTCTCCGTCTGGCCGCGGCCGCAGTAGATGGTCTCGTAGCGATGCTTGGCGCTGCCCTTGACGGCGGTGGTGATGATCGCGTCGAAGGCTGCCTTCATGCCGTAGACCTTGAGCTTGCCCATGGCGGCGAGAATCTCCGAACGCTCCATCGCACTGGGCGTAACGTCGGACCGCATCGTAGCCGCCGTCATAGCCAGCGCCGCGCAGCGTCTCGAACACCCGGATCGGCGTCAGTCGCTCGCAGGAGGCCTAGCTCTCGTTGGCGAGCAAGAGCGCGTCGAACGCGTCACGCCACGCACCGATCTTCGGCAATGGCTGCGTCTCGCGCGTGTAGCGGAACTCGGTCGCGTCGGAGCGCAGCACCTTCCGGACAACTTTCCGCGACAGGCCAAGCGCCCGGCAGATCGCCTTGATCGGATTCTGCTGAACGTAAAAGGCCCGCCGGATCTTCGTGATCGTTTCCACTACCGACATCCTGAACCGGGCCCCATGTCCCTCGTGGAAGCCAGTGTGGACCCTAAGCCCCCGGGGGCCTGATTGGATGCCGCTCACCCCGAAAACAGGGTCCTTATTCCACGCCTAATCACATGCATGGCCAATGAATTCGATAACAGGTGTCGCCAAATCGCGTCGGCAGACTTGGGAACTACTCAGTCACCCACAGGCCGCGACTTCACCGCGCGAGCCTCGTCGCTCTTCAGGCGGCGCGGCGGATTGTCCCGTGCGGCTGCCGTCGATGTGGTGGGCATGGCACGCGCCGCAAGCGGCGGAGCCGTCGCGGCCGTGATCTATCTGACGGGCAGCGGCTCGTTACCGGCGCATCGATACCGGACCAGCCCCAGGGCGGCGTCGGCGACCCCGCTTACTTTTCGTCGGGACGAACCTTGTGCCAGGCGTCCGCCAGGTCGTGGGATGCCTTGTCGTAAGACGTTCTCGCGCTCTCCCAGCCGTCGGCACTGGCGGTCTCCAACTGGCGTGATGCAGCCTCGGCCTTGGTCCAGGCCGCGTGCAGTTCATTCTCGGCCGCCTTGCCGGCCTCGCTTCCCTTGGCCTCCGCCGTCTCGCTGTACTCATGCAGCTTTCGTTGCCATTCCTGCATATCGTCCCGCGCCTTCTGCGTGTAGGTATCGCGGTCGGACGTCGCGTCGTCATTGCCGGCCATTCGAACGGGGGCGCCCGAATCGAGCGCCGCAGGCGGCTGACCGGCAGCAGCGGGCGCTGCGCCGCTCAGCATGAAGTGTCCAACGACCATCGTGGGAATGAGAAAGCCCATGACAACCTCCTTTGCGGTGCGCATTCGTCCCTGTCGAGACAGGCCTCGCGCCACCATTCAGCCATCCGCGGGGACGAGATGATCCGCCGGGTCTTGCGCTTTCGCGCCTGCATGCACATCAAGGCGCGAGGGGTTGGTCGTACCGAGGATCGCCTTGGCGCGCGCCATTTCCTCTGCCGAGCCGTGCGCCATCACCAGGAAGTTATCGGCTTTCAGCGCGGTCTCGTACTGGATCACGCTGTCCTTTGGGATGCCGATGCCATAGAGCGCGGCACCGAGCGCGCTCAGGCCACCAACCACGACAGCGCTCTCGACGGCGGACATCGCCATGGCGGCCAGATATCCAAGCACAACGATGTGGCCCACGACGGGAATGGTCATGAACAGCCCGCCAAAGAACAGGCCCCAGAGACCGCCCCAGAACGCGCCGCGCTTGCCCCAGAACTTGACGCGATCGCCAACGTTGTAGAAGCCGACGACCTTTTCGTCGGTATGGTATCCCTTGCCGACGACGCTCAGATTCTTCATCTCGAAGCCGGAAGCGGTAAGCTTTTTCACGGCGGTTTCCGCTGCCTGATGGTCTGCGAAGACGGCGATGACAGTGTCAGTTGTGTTCATCGGATCCTCTTTTAATGCCCGTTACCTAGTTCACGCGACATTACCCGGCGGCGATCCTGTGGAGATAGGCTCGGAAACTACTCAGCCCGGTCTCCCGCGACAGCCGGCAATGGCAACGCTCGAAACGGCCCGCCGCCTGGAGGTTTGACACCTCACGCGGGTTTCGCTGTGTCGAACAGGCGCGCTATCGCGTCTTTCGCCTCCTGTTGGATATGGCGCAGGTGTTCTTCACTGCGGAAACTCTCGGCATAGATCTTGTAAACATCCTCCGTGCCGGACGGTCGCGCGGCAAACCATCCGTTCTCGGCGATCACCTTGATTCCGCCGAACGGAATCCCGTTGCCGGGAGCGGCGGTCAGCGTCGCGCGGATCGGCTCGCCGGCAAGTTCCGTCATGCCGAGCTGATGGGGCGAGAGCGTCTTCAACGCTTCCTTCTGTTCTTGTGTCGCCGGCGCGTCGATCCTCTCGTAGAAAGGCACGCCCAACGCGCGCGTGAGGCGATCGTATGCCTCGCCCGGGTCCCGGCTCGTTCGTGCGGTGATCTCGGCGGCCAGCAGACCGAGAATGATCCCGTCCTTGTCCGTGGTCCAAACCGATCCGTCCCGCCGCAAGAATGACGCGCCGGCGCTCTCCTCGCCGGCGAAGCCGAGCGAGCCGTCGAGGAGGCCTCCGACGAACCATTTGAAACCCACGGGCACCTCGACGAGCGTGCGGCCGAGCTTGGCGGCGACGCGGTCGATGATGCCGCTGCTGACGACCGTCTTGCCGATGGCGCAACTGCTGCTCCACGCGGGACGATTGCCGTACAGATACGATATGGCGGCCGCAAGGTAATGATTGGGATTCATCAGGCCGTTCGATCGGGTCACGATGCCGTGCCGGTCGGCATCGGTGTCGTTGGCGAAGGCGATGTCGAATCTGTCGCGCATGCCGATCAGCCGCGCCATGGCATAGGGCGACGAGCAATCCATCCGGACTTTTCCATCCCAATCGACCGTCATGAAGCGAAACGTCGGATCGATCGCATCGCTGACGATCGTCGCCGCTATCCCGTACATTTCGATGATCGGTTGCCAGAAATGGACGCTCGCGCCGCCCAGCGGATCGATCCCGATCCTTACCCCGGACGCGCGGATCGCCTCCATGTCGACGACGTTCGCGAGGTCGGCGACATAGGCGCCGATGTAGTCATGGCGGTGGACGCGGGGAGACCTGCGGGCGCGGTCGTAAGGAATTCGGCGTAATCCATCGAGATCCGTCTCGAGGAGCGCATTTGCGGCGCGCTCGATCCACGTCGTCGTATCGGTATCCGCCGGTCCGCCGTTCGGCGGGTTGTACTTGAAGCCGCCATCCTCGGGTGGGTTATGCGAGGGCGTGATGACGATCCCGTCGGCGAGACCGCTGTTGCGATTCTTGTTGTAGCTCAGGATCGCGTGCGAGACGACGGGCGTCGGCGTGTACAAGCCGCGCTCGTCGACCATCGCGTCAACCTCGTTGGCGGCAAATACCTCGAGCGCGCTTGCCAAGGCGGGCTCCGAAAGCGCGTGCGTGTCGATGCCGACGAACAGCGGTCCGGTGATGGCGTTGCGGCGCCGATGATAACAGATCGCCTGGCTGATCGCCAGGATATGCGCCTCATTGAAGGCGTTGTCGAATGCCGAGCCACGGTGACCCGACGTTCCGAAGGCAACGCGCTGCGACGGGACCGTCGGATCCGGCTGGCCGGCGAAATACGCTGTCACCAGCCGCGACACGTTGACCAGCATCGATGGCTCGATCGGTTTGCCGGCGCGCGGGTTCACGTTTTCGGGCACAACGTTCCTCGCAGGGCGCGCGAAAGCGAGATCATCCGAGGACGATCCGTATGCGATGGGTCGCGCCGTCATCAGCCAGAGGGATCCGTGCTTGATTGCCAGCCAGCGCCTCGCCGTCCAACTCCGCTCGGACGATGCCGCGGCACACGCCGTCAGGATTTTCGACCCGTATGTCGTAGCGGGCGGACCGGTAGCGGAAATCGATACCGAAGCCCGGCCATGTCCGGGGTATGCAGGGGTCGAGGTGCAGCATCGCTCCCTGCGGGCGGAACCCGAGGATCCACTCGAGGCCGGCCCGGTACATCCATCCGGCCGAGCCGGTGTACCACGTCCATCCGCCGCGTCCGACATGGGGGGATATGGAATAGAGGTCGGCGCAGGCGACGTAGGGCTCGACCTTGTAGCGCTGAACGGCCTCTCGCGTGCGCGCGTGGTTGATCGGGTTCAGGATCGAGAACAGCTCGCCGGCCTTGTCGCCATCGCCGAGCATGGCGAATGCAATCACCGACCAGAGCGCGCCATGCGTGTACTGGCCGCCATTTTCGCGGATGCCCGGCGGATAGCCTTTGATATATCCGGGGTCGAGCGGCGTTCGGTCAAAAGCTGGGGTGAAGAGCAGGACCAGGCCGTCATCGCGGCGGATAAGGCATTTCTCGACCGCCGCCATGGCGCGCGCAGCGCGGGTTGGATCGGCGGCCCCGGAGATAACGCTCCACGACTGCGCGATCGAGTCGATGCGGCATTCGCCGCTCGAGGCCGAACCGAGCGGCGTTCCGTCATCGAAATAGGCTCTTCGATACCAATCCCCATCCCAGCCTTCGCGCTCGAGGGCTTCGCTCAAGGCGGCCGTATGTCGCCGCCAATTCACGGCGCGCGCGTGCTCATCGCGATCATCGGCGAGGCGAGCGAACCGCGAAAGGACGGCGTGGAGAAACCAGCCGAGCCAGATGCTTTCGCCCTTTCCTTGCGCGCCGACCCGGTTCAGGCCGTCGTTCCAATCGCCGGTGCCGATCAGGGGCAAACCATGACTGCCGCGTGCCAGACTCTGGTCGAGGGCACGCGCGCAGTGCTCGAACAGGGTGGCCTTCTCGTCGGACACCATGGGCTGAAAGAAGGCGTCGTGCTCGCCCTCGAGCAGCGCCGGCCCTTCGAGGAATGGGATCGTCTCGTCCAGGACGCGGAGATCGCCGGTGACCTCGACGTAATGGGCGACAACATAGGATAGCCAGAGCCGGTCATCGGAGACTCGCGTGCGTATTCCTCGCCCCGATTCCGGCAGCCACCAATGCTGTACGTCGCCCTCCACGAATTGCCGCGCCGCAGCGCGCAGCAGATGCTCCCGCGTGATCTCCGGTTTCGACACGCAGAGCGCCATGGCGTCCTGAAGCTGGTCACGAAATCCATAGGCCCCGCTCGCCTGATAAAAGGCCGCGCGCGCCCATAGGCGGCAGGCGAGGGTCTGGTAGAGCAGCCAACGGTTCAGCACAATGTCCATGGAACGGTCGGGTGTGGTCACCTGAACCGTGCCCAGCGTGTCGTCCCAGCGATCGGTGACCGCGCCGAAGACCGAATCGAGGTCGGCGCTTCGGTATTTATTGAGCAGCGATTGCGCTTCGGCTGTGGTCGCCGTCTCGCCGAGCAGGAACAGGATCTCGGCCGTACCGTTCGCCTTGAGCTCCAGCCGGGTCTGGAGAGCGCCGCAGGGATCGAGACCGGCGCCGACCCGATTGGAGAGCGGTGCCGCGCCGGCCAGAGCCGCCGGATGATCGAGCGTGCCGTTACGGCCCAGGAATTCCGTCCGGTCGCCGGTCCATGAGCGCTGCCGGCCGGCGAGGTCCGCGAACGCCACGCGTCGCCCGAACTCAATGTTCCAGGGGTTCCGCGCCACCATCGCCCCCGTCTCCGCATCGATCTCGGTGACGATGAACGGCGCGGAGGCGCTGCGGAACGAGCCGAGCACCCACTCGACATAGGCGGTAACCCCGAGACGCCGCGATCGCCCGGAACGATCGGTGATCTTCAGGCGGGATATCTTGATCGGATCGTCAACCGGCACGAATTGCAGCAGCTCGAGCGAAATGCCATGTGAGACGTGCTCGAACCGGCTATAGCCCTGACCGTGTCGAACGACGTATGACGAGCCCTCCTCGCGGATTGGCAGCGCCGTGGGACTCCATAATGCTCCGCTGTCTTCATCGCGAAGGTAGATCGCCTCGCCCGGCGTATCGCTCACCGGATCGTTCGACCACGGGGTGATGTGGTTCTGTTGACTATTGAGCGACCAGGTGTAGCCGCTGCCCTCGACCGATGTTTGAAACCCGAACGAAGGGTTGCAGATGACGTTGATCCAGGGCGCGGGCGTCCATTGCCCCGCCGCGAGGGTCGCAACGTATTCCCGTCCGTCGTCGGCGAAGCCGCCGAGACCGTTGAAAAACTCGAGCACCGGGCGGGGCGGCGGGGCTGGCGATGGCGTGTTCGCCGACAAGCGCCTTGGCGGCCGGGCCGTCGGCTTGGGCTCCGGCACTCTTCTGACTTGCTCGGAAAGGCTCCCGCGATGACCGACAAGCACCACGCGGGCCGCGCTCTGCAGCAGGTCGCGCACTTCGACCGAGACCAGGTCGGCGCGCAGGACGAATATCGCTCCTTGCACGCCTTCTCCCGTTGGTTTCGGCCGAGACGGATTTGCCCGCAGTAGCGCCTCGAGGGCGACCTGCAGATCCTGCGCGTAGGACGGCGGCCGTTCATTCACGATTACGAGATCGACGGCCAGCAGCTTCATTCGCCAATATTCGTGCGCGAGAAGCAACTGCCGGACCATCTCGAGGTCGCTGGTCTCATCGACGCGAACGAGGATGATCGGCAGGTCGCCGGAGATCCCGTGGGCCCAAAGCAGGGATGCTGCGCCGCCGCCCCGTTTGAATACCTCGGAGGCCGGACGCAACGTCGGGTCGGAATAGATCACACGATTGGCGAGGCGCTGAAAGAGGTGTGCTTCGCCGGCGCCGATCCCGAGATGGCGGAGCTGCACTTGTGCCTGGATCCAGGCCAGTGTGGTCGCGCGGTCGAACGCGATCGCGCCATGATGCTTGTCGACAAGATCGAGTGCTTCGTCGCGCGAGGGAGCGATCAACGTCCAGAACGCTACGTGAACCGTCGTTCGCGGCGGAATCCGCACGTGGCAGCGAAGGCTGAAGATCGGATCGAGCACGGTGCCGACCGTGTTGGAGAGGGGCGAGCGCTCGACGAGGACGATCGGCGTCCGAGTTCCGCGCCCGCGTCCGAGGAATCGCGCCCGATCCGTCTCGAACTGCAGGTCGCCAACGGTCTCGCCTTCGACGACGGCGAGATGCGCCGCCCAGGCGCGAGCTTCGTCGGGAGATTGTGGCCGCCGCGTGGCCAGAATGGCGCCGACATCGGCGATATACTCCGTCTCGATGAACAGCTTTGAGAATGCCGGGTGCGCGTCGTCGGCGGCATGCGGCGCCAACACGATTTCGGCATAGGAGGTCAGCTCGATGTCACGGGTCTGGCTGCCGAGGTTGCTGATCGACACGCGGCGAACCTCCGCGTCGTCCTCCGATGAGACCGCCACTTCCAGCGTCGTCGTGATCGTTCCGTCGTGCCTGACGATTTCCGCCCGGCCCTCCGAGAAGGCGACCTCGTAACTGTCCGGTTCGGCTCCGCTTGGTTGATAGCCTGCCGACCACACCGCGCCGCTGCGCAGATCGCGAAGGAAAATGTAGCTGCCCCAGCCGTCGCAGGTGACGTCCTCCCGCCATCGGGTGACCGCAATGTTCCCCCACCGGCTGTAGCCTGAACCCGCTGCGGTGATCATCACTGCATATCTCCCGTTGGAGAGGAGGTGCGTGCGCGGGGTAAGGTTGTGTGGGGAAGTGAACCGACGCTGCGTCGACGAGTCGATCTCGCCCGCACCGGGAGCGGTTTCCACTGTCTCGGTCATCGGTTCGGAAATCGCTATGTCGTGCGGCACGCGCTCCTGAAGCAGGAGTTCGGTCGCTTGGATGATCGGCTCGGCATGGAACCGCCTGCGCATCGCCCCATCGTGAAGCGCATTGCCGATTGCAATCACGCTCATTCCCTGGTGGTGGGCCATGTAAGCACGCACGATTGCGACGGTCTTTCCCTCGGGCAGTCGTGTCTTTGTGTAGTCCAGCGCATCGTACCAGCCATACCGACCCCGGCCGCCAAATTCGGCCAGACGCGCGAAGTTGCGCGTCGCGGCCTGCGGATCGACCATGGCCGCAAGTGCCGTCGCATAAGGGGCGATAACGGTGCTTTCACCCAGCCCCCGCTTGAGGCCCAGGTCCGGAATGCCAAAGCTCGAATACTGATATGTGAGCTCCAGGTCTCGCGCATTATAGGCGCTTTCCGACGCGCCCCACGGCACACCGCGCATAAGGCCGTACTTCATCTGCCGGCGCACGACCTGGCAGCTCGTCTGCTCGAGCAGACTTCCAGCCGGCGCGCGCATCACCAGTGATGGCATCAGGTACTCGAACATCGACCCGGACCACGAGATCAGCGCGGAACCGTATCCAACGGGCGCCAGGGCACGTCCAAGCCGGAACCAGTGGCGGGTCGGCACGTCGCCCTTGGCGATCGCCACGAAGCTCGCAAGACGCGCCTCGGAGGCGAGCAGGTCGTAATAATTGGGGTCGAGACTCCCGTCCGCGACCCGATATCCGATCGAGAGCAGCTCCCGCTCCGGATCGAAGAGAAAGTCGAACGCCATCGCGTGGAACAGCGCCCGAGCGCGTTCGCCCAGCGCCACGAGGCGCCCCTCGAACGCCGCTGCCGCCCGGGCGGAACGGTTGAAGCCATCGAGCAGGGCGTCGAGCTTGGGATCGGCGTTCGTGCCGGCGTCCGGCTGGACGGCAAGCGCCGGCGGTTGGCGCATCAGACTGGCGAATGCTGCCTTACAGAGGTCGGGCAGATCGACCAGTGTCGGCACGGCGGCCAACAGCGGTGCCAAATCGGTTTCGCGGCAGGATTTGCCATCGGCACGTGCCGGCGTGAAAATTGCTGAATCATGCGCGATGAGTCCCGCCCACGGCATCAAGGACTCGAGGTCGCGCTGATGACTGCGGACCGACGCGCCTATCGCATCCGCCCAGATCACCGTTTCGGTGCCGGCCCCCGTGCTCTCATGACGGCCCTCGGTCAGTGTTCGCGCAATGTCCGCGACTTTCTGGGCGTGGAGCGCAAGCTCGCGCAAATGCCCGGCAATACCCGCCGGAGATACCGGTGCCTGTCGGAGTACGGCGGCGAGAATGTCGAGCGCGTCGTCGAGATGCTTCCGGCTTTGCGATTTTGGATCGTCGGCAATTCCACGCAAGGATTCGCGCATGAGGTCCAGCGCATCGCCGATGCCGACGAGCCGCTGCGGACCCATCAAGGGACGCTTGGCCATTTCCTCACAGGCATTCCACAGGCTGATCAAGTGTCCCGCGAGATTTCCGCTATCCACTGAGGAGATATATTTCGGATCCAACGGACGAAGATCGAGCGTGCCATACCAGTTGTAGAAATGACCACGGAAGCGCTCGAGCCCGTTCATCGATTCAAGCGTCGCCTCCAGCCGCTCCACGGTCTCGAGCGCTCCAATCCACCCGAAATCGTGGGCTGCGGCCACCGACAACAGGTACAGGCCCAGATTCGTGGGCGATGTCCGATGGGCAATCACGGGCACCGGTTCTTCTTGAAAATTGTCCGGCGGGAGCATGTGATCCTCCGCCGTGACGAAGGTCTCGAAGAAGCGCCAGGTCCGCCGCGCGATCAGGCGCAGCGATTGTATGTCCGTGGCGGAGGCCGGAGGGAAGATCGACACCGGCGTCGGCAGGCTTGTCCAGCGCGCGATGGCGGGCGACATCAGCCATAGAATCAAGAAAGGCGCCGCGATCGGCCAAGCATTCGGCGCGACCCACGCGATGAGAGCCGTTGCTCCGGTGGTAAGGGCGAGGCCGCCGGCCATCTGCCGGTAGAACCCAGCCAAGTCGAGGCGAGGACTGACCTTCGCCTGAGCGGCAGTAACCCATTCGAGCAGATTCCGGCGCGATACGATCAGGCGAAAGAGCGTCCGTAGGATCGCGTCGGACATCACCCACGCCTGGTGCGCGAGGAACGTAACGAGGAGCCCGATTTGCGACAGCGCCAGCTTGGCATCTGCGCCAACCGCCCGCAAATGGATCCGCTTCGAAAGCCCGACCCGTCGCGGCACGATTCCGGTGAGAAGCGGGATGAGAGCAGGGATCGCAATCGCGATCACGATAAACACGCTCCACAACGCCGCGGAGGCAAGCGGCAACGTCCACCCGCCCACCAGGGCCACGAAGCCGGCCGGTGCAGACAATGACCGGCGTAGATTGTCGATCATCTTCCACCGGCCGACGAGCGGGATTGCGCGCTGGCGCCGATGGCCGTTCGAGGTCCGCCCCCAACCGAAAATCCAGGGCAGCAACTGCCAATCGCCGCGCGCCCATCGGTACTGGCGCGCTAC
>Ga0307373_10011915_pt1 | contig 12492 bp, 6 predicted proteins | sample OX2MG_FD_202534 | JGI IMG/M metagenome (GOLD analysis project Ga0307373, IMG submission 202534) | Soil microbial communities from Risofladan, Vaasa, Finland - OX-2 | ecosystem: Environmental > Terrestrial > Soil > Coastal area > Acid sulfate soil | place: Finland: Risofladan, Vaasa | collected...
GGCCATTCCCGCCTTCGAGCAAGCCCTCAAAGGGAAGCCTGACCTGGAAGGGCCCAACCTTTTCCTAGGCATGGCCTATATTCGGACCAGCCAGTACGAAAAATCGATTAACCCCCTCAAAAAAGCAATCGCACTCAACCCTAAGCTGCGCCAGGCCTACATCAATTTGAGTGGCAGCTATGATTCGCTCGGCAAGGAGGAGGAGGCGCTGCAAGTTCTGCAGCGAGCGGAGAAGCTCTGGCCGAACGACGTCGAGGTGCTCTATAGTTTGGGAACTCTTTACTACCATCTGATGTTTCAAACCTATGGCAAGATGGCGGACGTGGCTCCGAATTCCTATCGCTACGATCAAGTGCTGGGAAAATCCTTCGAAGAGCGCGAGGAATATCCGGAGGCCATTGCCGAGTTCCAGAAGGCGCTAATGAAGAATCCGGAGGCGTCGGGCCTGCACTACTCTCTGGGCAATGTTTACTGGCTCTCGGGGCAATTGCCCAAGGCGATCGAGCAGTTTAAAGCGGAACTGGAAATGTCCCCCGAAGATTACCTGGCCACCTGGAAGTTGGGGAATATTTACTTGCAGCAGCACGAATTTGATAAGGCCCTTCCCTATTTGCAGAAGGCCGTTGAGATGAACCCGGAGCTTGGGCAGGCCTACGTGGATCTGGGCAAGGTTTATATGCAGACCCACAACCCAAAGCAGGCTCTTGTCTATTTCAAAAAGGCCGTTCAAATGGCTCCCGAAGAGCCGGACCCTCGCTATCAACTGGCCATGGCCTATCGAACCCTGGGGGACATGGCGGAGGCCGAGACCCAGATGGGGATGTTCCAGAAGTTGAAGAGCGCCCAGACCGAGCGTCGTATGCCGCCGACTGCGATGAAAGAGACTCCGGGTGGCGAGGTCAGAGGGTCGAAATCCCCGGCGGAAGCCCCTGTCGCCCATTAGAACCACTCTAGGGCTAGCGCCACAGGGTGTTAGACGGCAACTGCCGGCCGATAGATCAGGTGCGAGGGGCGCTGTTCCAAAAGGCTTGCGGGGTAGGGCTGGACACCTTAAGCGTCGGGAGGCGAGGTTGGGGCGATTTCTTGCGTCGATGCTTTCCAACCACCTGAGCGGATCCCTTTCGGGAGAGGCTATCGTTTAACCTCCCGAAACGGGCATTGGCTTTAATATCGGTTGTCGTGCCAGCCCGATCACTTGGAAATCCCCAGCTTTAAGGCTCGTTTGAAAAAATTGCCGCGTTCCGGGAGATAAGTTTCAGTATGAAAATTGGAAAAATAGTTCTCGCGCTCGCAATCAGCTTCATGTGTCTTGGCCAAGTTGCTCTTCGCGCCGGAGATTGGCCTACCTATGCTCACGATCCGCAACGCTCAGGGTGGGCGACCAGTGAGGACACCCTGAACACAAAGAATGTTTCCGGGTTGCAACTTCTCTGGAAGGTGAAGGTAAAGAATGAGCCAAAGTCGCTGACGGCGCTTACAGCGCCCGTGGTGGCTGGCGGCGTGACCACTCCCGAAGGCGTTCGCACTGTGGTTTACGTGGCGGGAAGTTCGGACAATGTTCACGCGATCGACGCCAAGACCGGAAAGGTAATCTGGAACCGCACCTTTGAGAGCGCTGTTCTCCCGAAATACCCTGGAATGTGGCTGTGTCCGAACAACCTTAACGCCACGCCGACAGTTGACGAAAGCCGCGGTCTCCTCTACTTAATCGCGACGGACGGCACCTTTTATGGGCTGGATTTAGGGACCGGCGAAATTAAAGTGGGCCCCGTTTCGCTCGTGCCGCCCTACTCCAAGAACTGGAGCCTTAATCTGTGGAACGGCGTTGTATATACTACGATTTCTCAGGGGTGCGGCGGGGCGCGATCGGGCATTTACTCCATTGACGTGCGTCGCCCAAACCGGCCCGTCATCGACGATTTGCTGGTTTCTAAGAACGGCTCCAACGGCATCTGGGACCGTGCCGGCGTGGCCATCGGGGAGAATGGCCGGATCTTCGCGTCCACGGGAGACGGCATCTTCAATCCCACCGACGGAGAATATGGCAGCAGCATCATTGCCGCCAACTCGGGAGGCCTCGGTGTAGCGGACTACTACTCCCCTTTGAATAACCGCCAAGTCACCAGTTACGACCTCGACATGGCAGCTTCTGGTCCCACCTGGATTCCTTACCGGAACTACGACCTGGTGGCGGCTGGAGGCAAGGAGGGTGTGCTTTACTTACTGGATGCCAACGACCTTGGCACCCAGGATCACCAAACGCCCTTGTATCGCCAAAAGCTTGCCAACGATCAGTTGCATTTTGAATCGAAGGGAATTTGGGGAGAACCCTCCACCTGGCGAGATTTGAAAGGAACTACGTGGCTCTACGTTCCAATCTGGGGACTGACCTCGAAGGAGGCCCCGGCGTTCCCCATCACCCACGGTCCCCATCCGCACGGAAGCATTATGGCTTTCAAAGTAGTGACCGACCCGGCGACCAAAAGACCTACCCTGCAACCAGCTTGGATTTCCGGGGACTTTGATGTTCCCGAACCAGTGGCCATTGCAAATGGAGTCGTGTTTGCGCTCTCCACGGGCGAGAACACGGAGCAGGCAACTGCTACGACTGGGGATATTCATGAAAAGTGGAAGATCATGACGGACCAGCAGAGGGCTGAACATACCCACAACGCGGTCCTTTACGCGCTCGACGCGAAGACCGGCAAGATTCTCTACCAGAGCGGCGACAGCATCACGACTTGGGTCCACTTCAGCGGGCTCGCTATAGCGGACGGTTACGTCTACGCCGTCGATCATGACTCGAACGTCTATTGCTTTGGGCTCAAGGACGAAAAGCCCTAATGCAGTCCAGCAGGCCACCAGGCCCCGAAGCTCTGCCGGCCTCATTGGGGAAAAGCTCGCGTTGTGCCGGGCTGAAACAATTGTTGATATGCTTATGCAACTTTATTTCCCAACCTAGTCAGATACAACTTCCGCCCTCGAGCGCGTTGAAGAATTTGTTTGCGAGCGGATCAAGGGAAAACTTCCGTAGAGAGGATGCTCCATCATGAGTCAGATTAACCGGCGTTTCTTTTTGAATTCGTTGGCAGCCGCAGGCGCGGCAGCCGGCGCTCCCGCTCTTGCCTTGGCGGGGGAGAAAGCGAATGGGGCCAATGCAGCCCTGCCGCAGCAATCCGAGAGTTCCCCGGAGCATTCCTCCGGCGTGGCCGTCTTCAACGTCAAGGACTACGGGGCGACCGGCGTAAAGAGCCAAGACGCCCGCCCCGCCATTCAGAAGGCCATCGACGCCTGCGCGGCGGCGGGTGGCGGCGTAGTTTACCTGCCGCCGGGCGAATACACCACCGGAGGCTTGGTTCTTCGCAGCCACATCCGGATCTGTCTCGAATCCGGCTGTACGCTCTTTGCCTCGGATGACCCCAAGGCCTACGGGCTGCTCGGTACCCCGGACACGGCCGCCGTCTTCCAAGGCGAAGACGTTGAGAACATTACCATCGAGGGCCGCGGCGGCGTGGACGGCCAGCACAAGTTCTTCTGGCGGGACGACAACACCGAGCACACCTTCAACCACAAGCGCCTAGCGGTCGAGCATCATGCATCGATCCGGCGCTCCTATCCGGTCGGGTTTCCGAATCGCCAGGTTTATCCGCATCTAGTCTGGGTGCATCACTGTAAAGACGTCCAGATCACCGGGCTCTCCTTCCTGCGCGCGCCCAGTTGGACGTTCTATTTGAACGAGTGCGAACGCGTGGTGGTGGACGGAGTGTACATCGAGACCAGCCGCAAGGCCGCCGTTTGGTGCGACGGTATTGACATGAACGGCTGCAACGACGTCCGCATCTCGAACTGCACCATCCTGACCGGCGACGATTGCATCGCCATCTTTGCCTCCGACCGCGTTTGCGAAAACGTCACCATCACCAATTGCCGGTTCTCTTCTGCCTCCGCCGGCATCAAGTTTACGGAAGGCATCCACGTGGGGTGCCGAAACTTCACCATCGACAACTGCGTCATCTCCAACTGCAACCGCGGCATTACCCTCCAGATTGTCATGGGCGGCTACATCAAGGATGTGATCATTTCCAACATCACCATTGACCTGCACCGTTATGACTGGTTCTGGGCGGGCGATGCCAACCCCTTCAATTTTGAGATCGGGACGCTCAGCGAGTGGAACAAGCGGCCGCCCGAGCCGAGCGATCCCGGGCCGGGCCTCATCCAGAATGTCATCATCAAGAACATCATCGCCCACGTGCAAGGGTCGTCGAGGATCGCCGGGCACCCGCAGAGCTGGCTGGAAGGCGTCAGCTTCGAAAGCATCAGGCTCTTCATTTCCACCGAGCCCAAGTCGCCCTACGACACCTCCGTCCACGCCTTAGAGTTCCAATATGCGCGGAATTTGAAGGTGAAGGATGTGGAAGTGGTCTGGGGAAAACCGGCGCTGGACGCATGGCAGAGCGCCCTCCACTTTGAGGACATCGACGGCCTGGAAGTCAGCGACTTCCGCGGGCGCCAGGCGTGGCCGGAGCAGGAAACGCCCGCCGTGGCCTTCGACAAGGTCAAGAATGCCAGACTGCTCAACTCGCAGGCGGCGGAAGGAACCAACGTCTTCCTGAAAGTCATGGGGGAAGAGAGCAAGAACATTTGCCTTCTCGGAAATGATCTGCAGCAGGCGAAAGTGCCTTACCAACTTTCCGACGGCGCCAAACGCGATGCGCTGAAGGAACTCAGCAACTTTCTGCCTTCCAAGTAGCACAGCGACCTGGGAGATGCGAAGTCCGGGTGGCATGCGGGGATGTTCGAGGCGGAGGTTGCCAGGTGAGGATGTCCCTTGGATTGGATTTGTTTTCATTAAGTTAGAGACACGCTCATTTCTCATTCGATACCAAACGGCGCGGCTATCCTATAAGAAGCACAGGTGAATAATCATGTCATCTACTCCTCGCAGGGACTTTCTCAAAACCTTGGCGGCGGCCGTTCCGGCTTCGGCAGCGCTTCCGGCCTACCAGGCAATGGCAGCCCCGCTCCGCAAGAAAGTGAAGATCACCGACGTGAAAGTCATGGTCGTCCAGGGGACTGCCCCGTGGAACATGGTGAAGATCGAGACGGACGGCGGGGTGACGGGGATTGGGGAGGCCTACTGGGGGCGCGGGGTGAAGGACGTGATCCTGGGGTATTTGCGCTCGCTGGCGGTGGGCGAGGATCCGCTGAACATCGAACCGCTTTACTCCAAAATGGTGCTTTCTACATCTGGCGCAGGTTCTCTGGCGGGAGTGACGGTGACGGCGATCAGCGGCGTCGAGATCGCCTTGTGGGACCTGGCGGGGAAGCTTCTCGGGGTTCCGGTGTACACGCTGCTGGGCGGCAAGTACCGCGACGGCGTGCGGGCCTATTGGACGGGACAGCCAGAGGACATCCTCAGCCCCGCTTCCTGCCGGGAGTTTGCCTCGATGGTGAAGAACAGCCCGCTGGGCATCACTGCCGTGAAGCCAGCTTTCTATTCGATCCCGGCGCTACCCACCCCCTGGCATCCCAGCAGCGACCACCTTTACGGGATTCCGACCACCCACCTGACGCGCCAGGCTCTCTCGCAGATTACGCGGGGCTACGAGAACCTGCGCGCGGCGCTGGGGGAGGAGATCGACATTGCGGTGCACTGCCACTGGGAATACGACTTGATCGACGCGCTGGAACTGGCGCGGGCCGTGGCGCCGATCAAGCCGATGTGGCTGGAAGACCCGATGCCGCCCGCTTACTCGGAATCCTGGAGCAAGCTGACGCAGGAATCCCCGGTGCCCATCCTGACCGGCGAGAACCTTTACAAGCGGGAGGGCTTCGCGCCCTTCATCCTCAACCAGGGTTGCCACATGGTGCAGATTGATATCCCGAAGGCCGGTGGACTGCTGGAGTCGAAGAAGATCGCAGACATGGCGGCTCTCTACTACCTTCCGATTTGTTCGCACAATGCTTCCAGTCCCGTGGGGACGATCGCCTCGGCGCATGCGGCAGCGTCCATGCGCGACTTCCGGGCACAGGAATTTTCGCCTGGCACCCTGAAGCCTGAAGAGTATGAGAAGGCGGTGATTTACGACGGTCCGGTGATCCAAGACGGGAAGTGGAGGATATTGGACAAGCCGGGGCTCGGGGTGGAACTGAACGAAGACTATGTGCGCGCGCACCTGCTGCCGGGAGAAGAGTGGTGGGGATGAGCAGGGCAGTGCTGGCGCGCTCGGGCACATCAACCCGATCGACATCATAAGTTCTGAAAAACCGGGCTTCTTGAACTACTTTCTCCCGAGGCGCCCTTTCACAAGGCACAATAACGGACGCGATTCAGCCGCCCTCCGCGGGTTCCTGCTAATCGGTGCCGCATACTGGCGAGCGGCTGCTGATCGGATCTCTCGGGCCGTGCCGTAAGCGTCCTGTGCTCCGGAGCGTTCAGTCTCAGCCATGCGCTATTGGCTCCGAAGCGCCGGCACGTCACGCTCCTCCCCAGCAGTTTCTCGCGCGATCCCCATCTCAAAGAAAAGAAAGGAGCCGCAGGATCACTAATCGACCGGACGCAACCAATGGGTTGCCACAAGAGGGGTCTGAGGTATATATTTCAAGATTGTGAGAGCCCAAAATGAAGATTCCGATTTATGCATTCTTGGGGCTCATTGTAGGCGTTCTCACCGCGTATGCTTCGGCGGATGCCCCGGCAAGTAGCAACTCGACCCCCAAGCAGCCCGCTGCGCTCCTTCGTGCGACTGAAGAATTCAAGGGCCTGACGCGTGAATGGGGCATGCGCCCCAATAGCCCCCCGTCCCTGCAAAAGCGCCATGGCCCGAAGATGCTTTGGCATGGCCGTGTGTACGAGTACTTCCGGAATGACCGTCTGGATGCCATCCCGCACGAAGTCATACAAAACGGCGGGACCAAATCTCCGCTGCACCGTAATCAGTTCGGATTCAACGTCGCCGGCCCGGCGCTGATTCCACACCTGATTACCAATCCGGACAAGACGTTCTTCATGCTTTCGTACGAGGGGGTCCGCGAGACCATCTCCCGCGCCTCGCTGAACACCGTCCCGACGGTTGCTCAACGCGACGGTAACTTCTCGCAAACCGTGGACCAGGCTGGCAACCCGCTCCCGATTTACGACCCGGCCACCACAACCCCCAATCCCGCGTACAATCCGGCCCTGCCGGTTTCCGCCAGCAATCTTCAATACCTGCGGTCTCTCTTCCCGGGAAACATCATCCCTGCCGGCCGCCTGGCCGCGGACGTCCAGCAGAGTCTATCGTATTATCCTTTGCCCAACGCCCATGTCGGCCCGTTCAATGAGAACAACTACTTTGTCAACGCCCCGCAGAACGACACGGCGGACGGAATCATTGCGCGGCTCGACCAGTCGATGGGCAGCCGGAACCGCCTGACCTTGAGCACTAGCATTTCCAATGGATTCCTTAGCGCTCCGAAACTTTTCCCCAACCTTGCGAGCCCGACCGCGCCGGATCAGCACTATTCGCGCTGGCAGGCGGGGATCAATTACGTATTCACCGCAAGCTCGAAAACCGTTAATTCGGCCAATTTAACCTTGAGCTCGAATGTGGCAAAAGCCGGAAGCGGGTCACAATCTCCCTTTCCGTTCTATCAGCTCATCGGCGACTATCTTTCCATGGGCACCGGCTTTCCCGATTCCTACAATGCCCGGAATACCATCGGAGTTCGCGATTCGGTATCCACCCAGCAAGGCAAACACTCGCTCGATCTGACGTTTGAGGCCAATCGATATCAGGTGAATTCTTTCACGCCGCAATATCCCGTCGGGTACTTTCAGTTTTCCACGGGTCTCACGAGCCTGCCCGGCATTGTCGGGACGGGCGACCCATTTGCCAGCTTCCTTCTTGGACTGCCATCGTACGCGGAGCGCACCGTTGTCACCGAACCTTCGTATTTCCGAAACTCATATCAATCCCTTTCGGGCGGGGATAAGTACCAGCTCTCGAAGACCATAACGGTCAGCCTCAACCTCAATCTCAGCCGGCGAACCCCGCGGGTGGAGAAATACAATCGCCAAAGTACGATTGACCCTTCCGTCATTGATCCCTTGAGCGGGCTGCCCGGCGCGCTGGTGTTTGCCGGCCGCAACGGAACTCCCCGCGGTCTCCGCCCCACGAATATGGACCTTGATTTGAGCCTGGGCTTGGCATGGAACCCGGGTGGCGGCGCGAAGACGGGAATTCATGCCTCCTTCAACCGCTGGCACGACATGATCCCCATCTATGACGGCCAGTGGGGCACGCAAGGTTTCAACGCCCGGCAGACCTTTGTTTCCTCCAATATACAACTGAGCCCGGCCCTCATCCTTGCGGACGGCATTCCTCCGCTTCCTACCCCGCTACCGGACCTTAGCCCTTCGGCGGCCGACAATACGATTGCCGACTTTGTCGACCTGAGCGGCCGGGAACCCCTTTATCATGCGGCATCGCTGTCCATCGAGCGACAAGTTCCATTTTCCATGGTGCTTACCGTGGGTACCAACTACCGGGATGGCCGGAACGTCCTGGTCGGCGACGGCGCCACCAATCCCAATGCCATCAACCCGAGCTTGCTGAGTTACGGCGATGCGCTTTACAATCAGGCGTTCCGCGTCACTCTGCAACCTTTCCCGCAATTCAACGGTTTCGAGCTTTATGGTTTGTATCCGGCGGGCCGCTACCAGTGGAATTCGGGCTACGTCCAGGTGGAAAAACGCGAGTCGTTTGGCCTTTCATTCACCGCCAGCTATGAATTTTCCAGGCGGTTCGACAATTTCTCGGGACCCTACGCGAACCAGGACTTGGTTAACTTGAGAAATGATTGGGCGCCCTCAGCTTATAATACGCCGCAGTACGCCCAACTCAGCTATATCTACAACCTGCCGCTCGGCCCTGGCAAACCGCTGCTCGACGTTTCGGGCTGGGCCGGACCGCTCGTGAGCGGTTGGTCGGTGAGTGGGATGGCGTATTGGAACGACGGAAGACCTCTTGCCCTCCAAGCTCAATACAACAATACCGGAGGCGTGCTCCCCGTTGTCTACCCCAACACGGTCCCCGGCGTGGATCCGCAAGTCGCGAATCCGGGCCCGTCGCAATGGTTTAATCCTGCCGCCTTCAACCAGCCGCCGGATTTCACCTTGGGGGACGCTCCGCGGACGATCTCAAGCCTCTTGGGTCCAGGGTCCAATTCGATGGACGTCAGCCTGGACAAGCGCCTGCCCGTCGGCAGTTCCTCGCTCGACTTCAACGTCACGGCATTTAACTTCCTGAATCATGCGAACTGGAATTATCCTGATACGACCATCGGTCCGACCTACGCTCCCAATGTCGATGCCGGCAGGATCATCGGTTCGCATGGCGGGCGCGTCATCCAACTTGGACTGATCTTGAGCTTCTGATGCAAAGACCTATTGCAGGGCGCCCGCTGTTCCTCTTGATGATGGTTGTACTCACGAGCTGCTTCGCCCGCGCGCAGACGTCGGCCGTCTCCATTTCCGCCTGGATTGACAAAGGCGACTGCGCTGGCGTGCCCAGGTTTGAGCCGACCCTCGATGGCAAGCCGGCCTCTGTCCAAGGGCTGCTGGGCCCCACCAGCGATCAGATCATCCTGATTGTGTTTGATCTCACGGGTGATCTGTCACGCATTGACGCCGCCAAGCAGGCAGTGATCGCCGGCCTCTCCAGCCTGCCACGGAATGCCTGGGTTGGCGTGCTGCGCTCTCAGGATGGTCTGCACGTGCTGACCGACCCCAGTCCACAGCGTCACAAGGACATCGAAGCGATCCGCGACCTTTCGAACAGCGGGCAACCGGGGCTGCTGGAAACCGTTCGTTCGGCGCTTTCGCTGGCGGATGCCATGAATCGCAAGTCCCCGGTGCGCGTCTCGGTGTTTTATATCACGGACGGGAGCATCTATGGTTATCGGGAGGACTACACGGACCCCGTCATCAATCCCAGCGACCCGCACGATCTCAGCCGGCGATTTCCCCAGGTGCTGGTTGATGAAAAGATTTCCAAGCTGGTCGGGCAGATCAGCTCTCTCCAGGCGCCGTTGTTTGTGGTTCATCTTGAATACCGGCAGGACCTTCTAAACGTTGCCTACCAGAATGGCCTGGAGACTCTAACTCGTACGACCGGCGGAGAGGCTGCCATTTGCCGCTCGATGGCAGAGATCCCGCAAGCGATTTCCAGGATATTCGCTCGCATCACAAGCGCCTGGTGGGTTACGCTGGCAGTTCCGGCCAAGACTCACAGCCACGTGCAAATCGGCTTGAATGCATCGTGCGGCAAGGGAAACTTGCAGATTTCCTGGCGCTCGCGCTTTCGCCTGAAGGGGGAGTAAGATGACGCGGATGGGACGTTCTCAAATCGTTCTAGTCGCGGGTCTTGGGGTTGCGCTTCTTGCCTCAGCCGGGGTTATATTCTATCAGTCCCGGCGGCTGGCGGAGGTCCAACGGAAGCGGGACGCCGACCTGCAGTCGCTCCGGGAAACTCGGGTGGCCCTTCGCCAAGCCGAGCGTCGGAACGCTGAGGCCGCGGCCAAACCCCAGGCGCCTGCGAATGACGAAAAAGCCGTGATTGCCCAGCGGAACGCCACGATTGAACAGCTCAACCACGAGATCAGCGAAGCCCATATTAGCATCAGTGAGCTCCGGGGACAGCTCTCTGACGCCAGGAACGAAAGCCAAGCGAAACTGGCAAGCGCCAATGAGCGCTGCCAGGAACTGCAGGCGAATTGGCAGAGCCGTTTTAATGCCTTGCAGCAGCAATTTGATTCTGCGCAGACCGCGCTACAGAATTCCCGCCAACGTGTTGCCGGCCTGGAGTCAGCTAATGCCAAACTGCGGAGCGAGAGTAATGGCCGCTCCGCCCGCGCTGACGAACGCGAGCAGGTGCTGGCCAACCTGGATGATCTGGATCGCCGACGAGAGGCTTATCTTTCCTCCATCACCGACCGGTGCCGGGACATTATCAACCGATTCCGAGCCATGAGCGGCATGCTGGACTCAAACCGCCAGCAGGATTCCAGCGCGTTCAGCGGCGCGGCACTGGACCTTATCCAGAACGCCATATCTCTTACCGACGATGACCTCCGGCATTTAAGTGACCTTAATGCCAGGGCATTCCGGCTCCAAAAAGAACTGTCAAAAAAGTAGAAGGTCCAAACTGCAATCGGAGCTGAAAGAACTGCCCGCCCGCCCCTGCCCGCCCGCGGTCGATCGCTCTGACGCCCGTCACTCGCCTCACGCTGGCGACCTGCATTCAGTCTCTTGCTTTAATCAAGGGACGGGACGGCGCAGCTCGTTCGGGCGCCAGGATAAATGAGCGATTGGCCAAACTGGGCCCTTTGACTGCGTCGTGGGGAGAGCCTGTCTCTCAAAACAAAACCAGTAACACCAGGGTTTCCCTTGCCAGACTGCTTCCCGCCCGGGGCCGCGTTACCACTCCGCGAGCACCCAGTAGGCCTGCAGGGTCGGCGGGATGTCGATCCCGATCCCCTGCGCCTGGTGGTTCCAGGATAGGGTATCCAAGGTTCTATTTCCCAGGGGAGATATCTCCACGAGTTTCACTGAGCGCGGGTCGGCCGCGCGGCCTTCCACCACCAGCTTGCCCGGCGACTCGCTTTTCGCATAGATCTGCTGGGCCGTGAAAAGGTCGGCGCCGTCTTCGCTGAAGATGTAGACGTATCCGCCCGAAGGCCCTGAAAGGAGCGGTTTCCCGCCCCAGGCGGCCGACGTCAGAGCCATGGCGGCGTAGCAGTGGCCTCCGGAAACGTGATAGAGCGAAAAGTCCGGCGACTGATCGCCTTCTTTCAACTTGACGCGCAATTCGCCTTGGCTGGTGGTGACGCGCCCACTGGAATGATCGAAGCTTACAAACCGGATCGGGCGCAGCAGCATCGCGAGGTTGAGGAAGACCTGTCCCGCCGGCTTGATCGTCGCATCGTCGTGGGTCTGGGCGCCCAGCCGGTCGTCGCGGCTCTCCATGCGAATCTCGGGGTAGTGTTCATAGGAATCCTGCCAGAGCCGCATCTGCCGGGTCCAGGACCACGCCGCAATCCCGCAGAAGCCGTGTTTAACGGCTGTGAGGATACAATCCCTCATGTCTTCCGCTTGGGCGAGTTCGCTCGGAAGGTCGTCGCGGTGACGCATCCACACTTCCTGCATCATCATCGGCCTTGCCGTCTGGTTTACCGTATCGCGAAGCTTTTTAAGGAGGCCATGGATTCCCAAATAGTCAACCGCCTCTCCCAATTCCTCGCCTGTTCCTCCGCCCACGGTAACGAAGCGGTGCACTCCCGTCTTCCGCAAGGTCTCGCAAAGCGCCTGGGTCCAGTCCTTCAGGGCCTCGACCGGAACGGTTGGCTCGTTCCATAAATCCCAAGAAATGCCCGGCACGCCCTTATAGCGCAAGTTGATGCGACGCAGGAATTCCTGCTCAACAGCTCGCTTTTCAAGGCACTCGACGC
>Ga0307373_10011916_pt1 | contig 12489 bp, 6 predicted proteins | sample OX2MG_FD_202534 | JGI IMG/M metagenome (GOLD analysis project Ga0307373, IMG submission 202534) | Soil microbial communities from Risofladan, Vaasa, Finland - OX-2 | ecosystem: Environmental > Terrestrial > Soil > Coastal area > Acid sulfate soil | place: Finland: Risofladan, Vaasa | collected...
ACCGCATAATATCCGGGCGAGGCGGTTTCGGTTTCATGCCGGAAAGACGAACGGAAGCTTTCGGGCGAGCCGGACTCCGGCCCTTGAATCAACTTGAGCGGGCCGGTTGCGGGCAGCATCAGGAGTCCGGACATGGACCATGAATGAACGTGGCTGAATCCGAGGAGTGTGGGGATGCCGTAGTCATAGCCCGCCCGCCAAGGTCTCCCGCCTCGATTGTCCGGGCTGAGCTTGACCATTCCAAAAGGCATGGCCGGTCCGGGAAAAAGCATCCATCGCAGGCCGGCTTTGGTGGTTCCGATGAAGGGATCGACCCAGTCCGCCGGGTCCTTGCGGTTTCCTGCCGCGTGAGCGCCTTGCGCAGCAAGGACGGTGTTCGCCGCTCCTGGGGCGGGATAGGCGGCGCTTGCGGTTACGGCCCCCAGGGCCACCTTCTTGATGAAGTCACGGCGATTGATGTCTTCTGCCATCACGGAACCCTCCATTCCTTGAAGTGCAATTCTTTCCCGGCCCGCCCATTGTGGATTGCGCGCTTAGAAAAGAGAAGAAAAAAGATCTCTCCCGCGACGCCGAACGCGGCGCCTGGTTCGCGCCGAGGTTCTTCTGAAGGCCTGGGAAATCAAGGGCCCTGCGTCGAAACACTGCCGCGGCGGCCGGTTCGAGCGCGGTCAGCGCGCGCCGGGCAGAGCGACATCGACGCCGCGCTCATCGCTCACTCCAGAATTCCGTCCGCGGGAACTAGAAATTAAGGCCACCGTACATCTGGATGGTCCCGAGGTCTGGTGACAGCGACCCACCTTCCAAGGAGAGGGCCATCAACAATCGTATCGATCCCCGAGGAGCCATCCCAGGTCGTGGCCGCCTGGAAACTGCGCTGGTTCCAGGCATCAAAGAATTGTGCAACTACGGCAAAGTAGACGCGTTCATATAGATGGATGTCTTTCTCCAGGGTGATGTCCGTATCGAAGAACGGGATAGCACTGGAGGTTCGCGACCCGGGAACCCACGGCCCTCATGCAGTGGAAGCGAAGGAGGCCCCCCAAACTTGGAGAGCCCCCCTTTCCCCAGGTCTGCTTCCTACGTGACGCCTTGTGCTCAGAACACCAGGTGAAGGGCAAATCGGAACTGCCGATCCGGTACGCCATTACCTTGCAAGGTGCTGCTGATGATATCGTAACCGCCGTAACTGGTAACCGCCCCATTAGCGAATGTAGCATTTGACACGGTTGCTCCAGGATTGGCAAAATTGGGCGTATTGGTAAGGCCGTACGCTTCCGCCCGGAATTGCAGCGTCAGATGTTCAGTCAGGTCGAAGTCGCGGGCCAAACTGGCGTCTATGTCGAAGTACCCCGGACCCCGCACAATGTCTCTGCCGCTATTACCAAAGCGGACTGCCGTAACCGGTGCAAATGCCAAGGGGTCGAAATAAGGTGAATTGGGCCCATGGCCTCCTAAGATCTTGACGGTGGGCTTGACTTGGTCAGCGGTTTGGGAGTTGCCTGGGCAATTGCATGAACTGCCGGAGGAACCAATACTGAACGGAGTACCGCTTTCACGGCCTAGAATGGGACTGAAGGTCCATCCGCCGAGAATCGTCGCGCCCAGACCACGGTTCACCCAATGCCGGTGGCGACCGAACGGCGAAGCAAACACTCCGTAGAATTGGAAGTTGTGTGTACGATCAAAGCCGGCGAGAGCTTTGTTTCGATTTAGAATCGGTGCGTAGTTCCACATGACACCGCTGTTTGCATTGTCGTTATTGTTGATGACTCTTGAGTAGGTATAGACAACCCCCAAATCACCCCCGGGCACACGCCGCGTGAGCTGGGTCTCCAAACCATTGTAGCTCCCGCCCGTATAAGGTGAAACGTTGTAGATGGAGTTGGGATTTCCAAACTTTGCATAGAGAGGAGTTCCGGCATTGCCACCGCCGGGGCCGGCAGCGTTGTAGTTTACATACGCTATCTGCCGAACGGTATGATTACCGACATATGCGACCTGGGCGATAAAATTTTTGCCCAGTGCGCGTTGCACGGTAAAATTCCACGCCTCCGTGTACCCGCGTTTGTAATTCGGCGTATAGAAGAACCCCCCCACGTTGGTAGGCAGTTGGAATTTTCCCTGAGCGATATCCGGGGGCGTGAAAGTGGGAAGTCCCGCGGGCAGGGTAGCCCCATTGGTGGTCGGGCCTGACCAGGTATTCGACAAGCTGCCTGCGGGCGTGTAGGAATTGGCGCCAGAGATCATCTGGCCAACCAGATAAGGGTACATATATAGCTCTAAAAGAAAAGGGAAATTGTCGGTGCTCATGCCGAAGCCCGACCGGACGACCGTTTTTTCGTCCAAGCGGTAGGCGAAGCCCAAACGCGGTAATAGCTGTCCAAGGCCTGTGGTTATATACGCATTCCTGGGCACGCCCCCTTCTCCCCCCACATACACCGTATTCGTAATCGGGTCGTAATTAGTCGGGCCTTGGTGATCGCGTGTAGCGACGGGATACGCTTCATATCGTGCCCCGTAATTAATGCTCAGCTTCTTCGTGACCTGCCAATTGTCGCGCGCATAAAGGCCATACTCGCTCTCCCGCAACGTTGTGGGGTACACACTGACGATATCCTTCCCCATACCCGTCGGCAGGCCCAGGAGAAAATCCGCCCACGAGTTATAAGCATTCGGCGCGGCTCCGCCGTTCAATGCCGTCACGCCTCCAGTAAAAGCGAATCCGCCGCGCACACCGTATTTGACGCCAGGAAGGAAATCACTAAGGCCATAGCGACCGAAGGTGCCACCGAAGCGAAAAGAGTGGGAGCCTCTTATCCAACTGAGGTTTGCAGCAAGGTAGTACTGATTGTGATGATACATCGCAGGGTTGTAGCTCGCCGTGTTGCCCAGCCCGCTTAAACCGGATATATCGAACCAGGGAATGCCACCTTGCATCGGATTGGGGCCATTCGTGTTGGGAATATCCAGCGTATTTAAACCAAAGTTGGTCCCAATATCGGTATTTTTGAGCACATCGGAGTATCGAGTGTACCCCAGGGTTGCATCCAACAGTAGGTTGGGAGTAAAGGTGTAGGTCCCGCCCACGGTCGGAAGCTGAATTAATGCAGACACATTGCCGGGTGAGGAAACGGCGCCAAGAGCGTTTCCCCCGGCTGCCCCAAGCGTTTGGGGATCGGAGACACTGACAGGTTCCACGCTGTAGCGCGCAAAAATTGTGCTCTTTTGTGTGGGTGTGTAGTTGATCTTGAGGTCCACGCTATCGTGGCGCATCTTCAGATCGCCGCCGCTCTGAAAATTGTTCGCAATCCCGGCGGCGGCTCCCCCATAGTTCGGCAGAGGGATCAGCGCCGCCATTTTCGCGGCCGCCGAGCTGATCTCCGACGAAGGAATGATATTGCCCGCAAACGCCGTGCGCCCTGTGCCGTCTACATTCCCCGTGGTGGGGTCATAAATAGTCGTACTCACGCCCGAAAAATTCCCATTACGAATGGCCGCCGTGGGCACGGAGGCTACGGTGGTCGCCAGTTGGCTGAACCGATATCCTTCCCAATCGCCAAAGAAGAACAATTTGTTCTTCTTAATCGGCCCCCCCAGCGATGTCCCGAACTGATTCAAAACGTACTTCGGAATACTGGGGCCTCTGTAGAAATAGTTCCTGGCCGCCAAAGCGCTGATGGTATTGTATTCAAAAGCGCTCCCATGAAAGGCGTTGGTCCCGGATTTAACCGTCACGTTGACGACGGCCCCCGTAGCTGATCCTTGCTCGGCATCGTAGTTGCTTGTCACGATGTTCACTTCCTGGATTGCATCCGCAGGGGGAACGTAGGCGAGGGAATCGTTGGACACCGCCCAATTGCTGTCTTGCGCGCCATCGAGCAGGGTCATCGAGGCAGTGTCAGACGTGCCGTGCACACGAACGCCCAGCGCCCTAGTAGGATTACCGCCATACGAGTGGTTCTCGAAAGGCTGAGCCACTCCCGGAACGAATGTGTAGAGCGACTGGAAATTCCGGTTATTTCCGAGTGGAAGATTGCTAATCTGGGTGGCGGTTAGCTCGGTCTTGACATCGGTGCGGTCTGTCTGAAGGGCCTCATAGGGGGCGACTATCGTGACATTCTGGCTCACTTGGGCCAGTTGCAGTTGGACATTCGCGCGGCGTACGGTATTAGCCGTCAATCTTACGTTCTCCTGGACGACCGTGGCGAACCCCTCGGCCGATACCGTCACGCTATATAGGCCAGGTTGAAGATAATGGATTAAATAAACCCCGCGAACATCCGAAACGCCCTCTACCGAGATGCCCGTCCCAACGTTCGCAGCCTTGATTTTTGCTCCCGGAACCGGGGCATTGGACGGGTCAGTGACATTGCCGGTGAGCGTGGCATAATTCACCTGCGCCGATGCTATGGTCGGAAACACCCAGAAAGTGATTACAAAACAAACAACCGCTGCCCATCTGCACCTTGTGCTCGCATTCCCTGAGTACACCTGAGTGCTTTCAGTCATAAGCTCTCTCCTCTCAACTTATCTGACCTCGACGCTTGGGGACAAGAACAACCAGACCTGCTACCCTTTTAGAGTATTTAAACTCGAAGTGCGCTTGCATGAAATGCAAAAACACGCCACTTATATCAGCGCATTGGCACCATGTCAAGAAATTTATTTCATAATTTATGAATAATTTTCAGACCTAATGATAAGCAGTCGACACCTCCGTCCGCTATCAACAGGGATTTGCGTTCCGTAACATCCAGGTTATACAGACATTTTATTAGAAAAGAAATTGGTGGATTGTCGTTCAGAGGGTCGACTGAGGTAAAATACGAGCCAAGCGCGCTCGCAGCCTTGCATAGTGATATGAAATATTTCTTGACACACTTAACCACATTTGCTAAAACTTTGAGCGATACACGAACGGGGATTCACGCGAATATCGAGGCCGCTGGGAGCTGAGTTGGGTTATCTTTAAAGAACTGCTGGAAACATGGCGAAAAAGCGTACATTCCGAGAGGTAGCTAGGCTTGCGGGTGTGAGTGGGCCAACGGTTTCCCGCGTGGCCACCGGATGTGCCCGTGTCAGTCCTGAGATCGCAGAGCGCGTCAAGTCAGCCGCCTGGCAACTTGGCGTCGACCTGTTTCGCGTAAGCCGGTCGAAGGTTATTGGTTTCATTCTGAGCAACCGCGATATCCTGCACTCGTTCCATGCGAATGTGCTGGCAGGCACGGAGGCTTACTGCTCGGCGCGTGGGTGGAATACCCTTTTCCTCACACTTCGGTACCAAGCGAATGTCCCTTGGAAGGAACTACATCTCCCGTCAATCCTCGAACGGCGGGACACTGTGAGCGGATTCGTGGTTGCGGGTGCAAATTTCAAGAATCTCTTGGATTTGCTTAGTCACAAGGGCACGCCGTTTGTGGTTTTGGGCAACAATGTTGTAGGCGAGTGGAAGCGTGATGCGTACGACACCGTGTGGTTTGACGATTTCCAAGGCGCTTATGAAATTACTCAGTACATGCTTTCTCTTGGCCATCGCGACCTCTGGCACATTGGGAACACCCACCTCTCTTGGTATTTGCGTCGCTACGAAGGATACGCGCGCGCCATGAAGGAAGCAGGCCTGAGCCCGCGCATTTGCGAGATCGACTCCAACAACCCCGGGGACATCGGATTCCTCGCCACCAAGTCCATCCTGTCTGGACGGCAGCCTGTGACCGCGATATTCGCCGGCAGCGATTGTGTAGCCGAAGGGGTTTACAGGGCGCTGAGGGGCCATGGTTTGCGTACTCCGCAGGACATCAGCGTAGCCGGATTCGATGACTTCGAGGCCGCGATTCTTCACCCCCATCTGACCACGATACGCGTCTTTGCCGAGCAAGTGGGCAGACGCTTGGCGGAAACAGTGCTCAATCGGCTTAAATCTCCGAGTACCCCCCCTCAGCAATCTACCATTGCTACCCAACTGGTCAAGCGGGAGTCTTGTGGGCCGCCATCCGCTGCCAAGGAGACCTATGGTGGGGAACGCTTATTTCAGACAGAGAGGAGCAAGAGGTGAAGAAAGGGGTAGAGGTTTACACTGTCTTCCCTACCTTGGCGGAGGAAGCCGGGGCAGGTTAAAAGTGAGGCCCCGGGTTGACCTGACCGAGATTTTGTACCAATCCAAGTGAGAGAGTCTACATCACAGCTCGTGGCTGTGGAACTGGTCTTGGCGTGACCAGAGGGCTATAGGCCGCCGGTACCGGCGGCCTATAGCCAAGCGCTTGCGAGAAAATCAAAAAGATCCGTTGCCATCTTTTCTTTTTCTCCGATGGTTTTGTCGGGATTATAGATTTCGTCGGGAAGATTGAGGATCGGCGATTCCACCTTCCCGTCGGCATATTTCATAAATATAAAATCGTTCGCCAAAACCTCGCCGATGGCTCCATGTTTTTTGTGGATGTTGCTCAAGTATTCTCCGGCGTGCTCAACGGCGTCATAACGATCAATTCCTCCCAACTTTTCCGAACCGATCTCGTCCTGATGGAAAATATCCTGTAAATTGACTCCTTTCCGATACATATCGGGTTGTTTGATTTCAATCCCCGCATCGTGCGGTCCGTAATAATCTTCCAGGCCGAGCCGACGGACATTTTCCATGATTTGTTCGCTGTTTCCCCGAAAACGCTTCGGCCCACTTACGAACGGCAGCATATGTAGAAAGGCTCGAGGATGTTTCTCCGCGAGCATGACGGGATCTTTTACTTGGTGCTCGTCCCAAGCGCGCAGAATGGCATCACCCCACCTATCTAGGCGATCGGCAAAGCCGCGATTGTCCCAAACTAATTTTCCCTCCGAATCGTTATGCAATTTCCCTCCGTAGACGCTTACCTGGCTATCGTAACCCAATTCTTCATTGCGGATTTGGCGGGATTCCACGATTCTGTTTATTGCCCTCCGCATCCAATCAAGGCGCTCTGAGGATTCTTCTCTTTTTCCCGGGACTTCCTGTCCTGGAGACATTTGTTCAAATTTCATAGTTACATCTGTAAAAGTTCTTTTTTGGCTTGTCCTGATTCTCCATGTTAGTTGTTATTGCTTCGACCTTTGCCACCCAGCCGGGGTAGCTATGTCATGGTTACTTCTTCGGGGGAACGAAACCGAGGGGACCTTTTGTCGGATCAGGCAAAGGTTCCATAAGCTGCCGCAGAATGTCAAAAATTACCTTGAATTGCCAGTCATACTTTTTCTCGATCGCCGCCAGGCGCGCAGCCAGATCTTTGTGCGTGGCAAGAAGCTGCCGAAGCCGCACGAATGTCCGCATAATCGCCACGTTCACGATGGCGGCACGCTCGCTCCGCAAAACGCTCGACAGCATGGCGACACCCTGTTCGGTGAAAACATAGGGAAGGAACCCGCCCAGACTCCGGCGCGAAGGTATCACATTTTGTGATACCAAGGCTTCGGCTTCTTGCTTGGAAAGCTGTATCACGAAGTCAGATGGAAATCGGTTGCGATTCCGCTTGACCGCTTGGCGCAAGGCGATGGGTTTTACCTGGTAAAGCTCGGCAAGATCCCGGTCCAGCATGACTTTGCGCCCTCGAATGAGAAAAATCTTCCGCTCAATGACTTCAAGCGGAACGATGCCCTGCGATGCGGGACGACGCGGGGTGGCCATATGTTGATCTAATCCTACGCCGCGGACGACGAGCGTCAAGGCGGTATTCCTTGCCGCCACCGGCAACTCTACCCGCCTTGTAACAGGCGCGCCATAACCTAGAATCAATCATAGGTGATCGTTGGTCCATCCCAAGCAGCTATGTCCTCGGTTGGTACGTAGGTGGTGTCCTGCGATAGGTCTTCCGGTGCTCTTATGACCCGCCAGCGGCCGTGCTTGAAGATAAGCCGCGGAAAATATTCATGTTTCGGATTCCAGAACGGTTTGTGGGATTTTTTAAAGAAGGTTCTAATAGCGTTCAGGCCCCGGAGCACCGCTAAAAAGTCAAGACTGCATATCTAGCCGCTTACGGCAAGATAAGATACGAAAAGCCCCGATACAATTGGGGCTTTTTCGTGGTTGTCTCCCACTGTAGCGAAAGATTATTTCCAATTCTGCTTGAGATACTGCAACAGCGGACGTCTTCCCCGCTTCCTGCTCTCTCCTCTGCCACTTTGGAAGAATCGATGCGCGATCCTGCGCGCTCGGAGGAGGCAAATCTACAGCCTGCCAATCAGATCCCGAATCCTCACGCCCAAGGTGTCCGCGACGGTTTTGAGCGTATGGATCGTCACGTTACACTCCCCTCGCTCGAGTTCCCCCACGTGCGCCCGATTCAACCCCGCGCGCTCGGCAAAAATGGCTTGGGTCCATTTTCGCTTGAGCCGGAGTTTTCTGATCGTGCGTCCGATCTGCTTCTGAACGTCTTGCACAGAAGATAGTTTCAGCGTACTCTGGCTATAACCATACTGGTTATAACCAGCACCGCCCAGCAGCCTGTGCGGGTTCTGCTGCGAGGAGCGGTTTTCAGTCAGCCGTACCAGTGAGGGAATGAGGAAGGTGCCACAGGGGATGTCATGTGCGGCAGGCCGGAGACACCGCCGGGTGTCCCTTGGTGCCTGAGGGTAGCGATCCCGAAGTGCGTCGGCCCTCTGCCCCTTTCCCGCTTGGACACTCTGCGGCCGCCAGCCGTATGCGAATGACCGGCCCCTTGACTAACGAAGCCAAGTATTGTAGGCTATCCTTGGCTGCAGGCTTTTCACGCCCTGCGACACAACTCAATTCACAGAAAAAAAGGAGAGAATGCCATGAAGCGCCTTGCTCTGGTAGTGTGCCTTGTCGCAGGCCTTGCAGCTTGCGGCGGCAGCGGCGGAGGGAATATCGTCCCCTCGCCGTCGAAACCAACGGTAACTATCTCGGCGTCGCCTACAACTATCACCACGGGGCAGTCGAGCAAACTCACCTGGTCCAGCACGAACGCAACGTCGTGCACGGCCTCGGGGAGCTGGTCGGGGCCGCTCGTTACGAGCGGTTCGCAGACGGTGACCCCGTCCGCGACCGGCAAGTACACCTACACCACGACCTGCACAGGTACCGACGGCAGCGCAAGCGCCTCTGCCACGGTGACGGTGAATGCTAATTCTCAACCCCTTGCGGTCTCCGTATCGGCCCCGGCAACGACGGTCCATACGGGCGGCACAGTACAACTCACCGCAACCGTGACGGGCGGGGACGGGAACCCTACAGTTTCGTGGAGCGCCACGGCAGGAGCACTTAATCCCGCATCGGGGCTTTCCACGACCTATACGGCTCCATCCACCGTACCGAACCCGTCAACGGTCACGATCACCGCGACGGCAACGGATTCAACCGGCTCCGCTACGGCGACCGCGAGTGTTACCGTGCAGCGGGTCATCACGATCAGCGTGGCTCCCAATGCGCCTATCCCGAACAACGAGCTGTACTCGGACTTCGGCGCACTGATTGGCGAGGAGTTCACATGTATCGGCTGCGAGGTAGGAGATACGTCGAACGTACAGTCGACTTATGGCGGTGACAACACAACAACCTTCGGCCCACAGTTTCTCAATCCGTGGGAGACGATCTTCAACTTTGCTGGCACCGCGTACGCCCCAGGCCCCATCTCCATGTGGGTAGTAGGTTCTGACGGCACAAAGTCCAACACGCTGTATCTTACGTTTGACGGAAGCCAGAATGTGGCTGTCCAGGATCCATCGTCCGGGGAGATCTACTACTACTACTCGGGCAACGGAACCCAGGGGTCTTTCTCCGTGCTGAAGTTCAAACAGAATGGCACGGCGGACGGGAATTTGGGCTTTTCGGGAAATGGCATCGCGGTCGACAACAAGACGCATGATGTTTTACTGTCTCAAATCAGCGGCGTCGGCGATTCCGATCCAAATGGGCAGCTTCTCGACGGACTTGTGGCGATGGGTAACAGCACTACGAACTCCCTCGCCGTCGATGCCAATGACGGGCTCGCTTGCGCAACTCAACTGACCGCTGACACTACGTACTGTTTTTACCCAACCACAACAGCGGCGTCAGAAATCGTGCAGGCATTCTCCCTTCCCGGCCTGCCAACTGGAAGCCAGCCGATAGCCGTGAAGGTTATCGATGCTTCTCATGTGGCTGTCTACTGCCGAGGCAACCAGACACTCTACTGGTTTACGATCTCTGGTACCACAGCCACCGCTGCGGGAACGCTCGCCCTCCTGGAGTTCACGACAACCGACGCGAACTACTGGAAGACGTACCCCGCGACGGGCGGATGGGATCTCGTAGAAGTCGGTTCCTCGCTCTGTGTGATGGGCCAAATGGTAAACACTGACGGAACCGTAAGCCAGAAACTCGCCCTCGTCAACAGCACGAACCAGACCCTCACGCAGTACGTGGACCTTCCAAACGGGACCGTCCACATCACACCTGATCCGACTAACAACGCGATCGTCGCGGAGTATCCGGATTTTACGGTATCTCCGCCCGTCACGCGGTTCGAACGAATCTACGTGGACACGGGGAATTCAATTCTCCTCACGTCTACGTCCAACCTTGTTCCGGGAGCAGGATTCCTCATCACGAACGATGGCAGCCATATCGCTATCTTCGTTGAGGGGAAGACCGACTTCCAACCGAATCAGTAAGTAGTTCATCCACAACAGCCCTGACGGGATCTTTTCCTGCCAGGGCTGTTTTTCATTTCCGAAGCGCTCGTTACGGATTTATCTCGTGGACGTTCGGCCCTTGAGTGGTCACGGTTGTGTGAGCGGTAAAAGTATTCGTCGGGCCGGAACCAGAGCCGTTACAGGAAAGGGTGTAGGTCGTATTGGTTGTGGGCGAAACCTGCTCACTGCCGTTCGTCGGCACGGCAGCGCCGTCCAGCGCACAGGAGACCGCGTTCGTGCAGGACCACGAAAGCGTGGATTGCCCCGGCGGGACGATCTGCTGGGGGCTCGCCCCGAAGGTGCAGCTCGGTGGATTGGACGGGGGCGGCGGTGTCGTGCCGACGGTAAGGGTGAGGGTGACGGTTTGCTTAGCGACTCCGCCTCCCGTTGGCAGCGATGTTGCGTTAAAGGTCACCGTCCCCGTATACGTTCCCGCAGAAAGGCCCGAGGAGTTCGCGGTCAGGGTGAGCGTTTGCGAATTCCCGGCATCCAAAGACCCCGAGGACTGCCATACGGTGAGCCACGGCTTATCGGAAGAAGCGGTCCAGTTGAGCGTGGAGCCCTGGCCGCCGCTGTTCGTGACCGTCACCTGGCCCGTGGCGGAATTAGGACTCGCAGCGTTCAAGGAAAGTGCGGAGGGGCTCACGCTGATCGCCGCCACGGGGTCCCAGAGGATAAAGAAGTTCGCGGTGTCGCCGCTGCTTGAGAGCTGAAGGCTTGGATTTGGGGTCGGACAAGTTGTGGAAGCATTGTTCATGAACCCGCAGATCACATACGCTTTCGCTACATTGAAAAGGTTTGAAAAGAGATCGGCAAGCGGGTTGCCAATTGCTGCCTTCTTGGCGACTGGTACTTGTTCAATTGAGTTGAAAACATAGTTTGATGGGGTGGACGACACCGAAAGGGTATATTGGCCGAGCGGCATGCTGTTATAGAGCTGGTACGTCCCGGCGCACGAGGCGACCGCGCACGGGTCACCGGAAGTGGGGTATTGTGAGAAGCTCCATGACGCGCTGACCAGCGTGCTCGTGACAACCGAATCCTCAGAGGTAACCGTGATCGCGCCGGTAGGACCGCCTCCCCCTCCTGTTGTCTGTGGGCTGCAAACGCCCGGCGCCGTGGGAACGTAGTTCATGCCATGCTGGACGTAGGGAGGATAGTCGACCGTTGAGGTTCCCGAGGTATCCAAGGACGAACGGCATTGAGTAACACTATTCAACTCGATCCATAATGACCCGTTCCCCCACCGACCCCACCCGTTCGGGGCACATGCATTGATGACTTCGATATTGACCGGCTGACCCGGATTCGCCGTTCCATTCTTTGAATTGACCCCGGCGGTCCCGCCGCAATTAGAGTGACTTTGAGCACCCCAGTCATAAAAGCAACCACAGCTCTCATTGGAACCGTTCAGGATGGGATTTATATAATAGTTTCCACCATCATCGACATAATAAGGACCAGCCGTGACCGACATCCCGTTGAAGAACCCGTAATTGTAGTAGGGATAATTATAAATGTCCGAGCTCGGAACGTAGCCTTGGCGATAATCATTCACGTACCAGTTAGTGCCAGAATTCGGATTGACGTAGGTAAGCTTCCCGTTTCCATCGCATGCTTGACCGCCCTGGCCTCCTGAGCCGTAGATTGAGCACCACGAAACGCCATAGAGACTGCTATTCTTAGGATCGAATTGATTTGGATTATAGGGAGCCACGAAGCCGCAATAGGTCATTCCATCAGTACAGTTGGTCAATGCTTGAGAATGCTTGACCGAGAGCAACAAAATCGGCAGAACTGAAACTGCAAGACCTATGAAGATAACTTTTG
>Ga0307373_10011918_pt1 | contig 12487 bp, 9 predicted proteins | sample OX2MG_FD_202534 | JGI IMG/M metagenome (GOLD analysis project Ga0307373, IMG submission 202534) | Soil microbial communities from Risofladan, Vaasa, Finland - OX-2 | ecosystem: Environmental > Terrestrial > Soil > Coastal area > Acid sulfate soil | place: Finland: Risofladan, Vaasa | collected...
TTCATGTCCGTCGAGGTCGGGGCCGACGGCTCGATCGAGCTTGCGGAGGCGACAACGGCGCGCGGCGACTCGGTGACGCTCCGGGCGGTGCGCGCCTGCATCGTGGTCGTGTCCGCGTGCCCGCAGTACCTGCTGGCGGTCAACCGGAGCGGCCCGAGCCCGCTCGCGCTCGAGGTCTCGCCCTGACGACCAGGCCGACCGGACCCGCCGACGACGTGCGCGGAGCGACGCCGGGTCGCCGTGCGGCTATTCGACGGCGGTGTTGGCGTCGCCGGCGAGCACCGCGTCGACCCCGTCGAGCTCGGAGAGCGCCGCGGCCAGCTCGTCGACCGAAGCCCGGCCGTGGACGCTGAGCGTCAGCTCGACCATCGGTCGCTCCTTCGCCCGGCCCGTCCGGTCTCGTTCCTCGCCGCGAGCCCCCCAGTAGCCGACCGTCTCGGTCGAGACCTCCTCGACCGAAAAGCCCCGCTCGGTCGCGACGCGCAGCACCTTGCGCAAGAGCCCCATGCCGTCGGGATAGCGGACGCGAAGCACCGAGATGGCGGTGGCCGAACGGGGCAGCCGGTGGGTCAGCGCGGGGAACGCGACGGCGACGATGAAGTAGACGCCGGCGGCACAGACGGCGAGCACCGGGAGGCCGGCGCCCGACGCCGAACCGATGGCCGCGGTGACCCAGATCCCGGCGGCGGTGGTGAGGCCACGCACCGCGTCCCGGCGCACGAAGATCATCCCCGCGCCGAGGAACCCGACACCGGCGACGATCCCGGCGGCGACCCGGGACGGGTCGAGCACGACCCGGCTCGGCTCGAGCACGTCGGTGAAGCCGTACTTGCTGACCAGCATGAACAGCGCGGCACCGACGCCGACGAGGGTGTAGGTCCTCAAGCCCGCGCTCTTCTGGTGGATCTCGCGTTCGAGGCCGATGAGCGCCGAGAGCAGCAATGCCAGGCCGAGCTCGCCCACCTGCCGCCATCCCTCGCCGTTCTGCACGCTCGCCGCGAGGAGATGGGGCAGTGACGCTAGGCCAGGGCTCACCCTGCCAGGCTAACGGAAGGTTAACGGAAGATGAACGGACGGCGACCACCAGCGCAGGCTGACGGTGGCCGGCGGGACGGACTGGGTCCCTCGGCCTCCCGGGACGGTGGCGCGGAGCACGGACACTGCTCGATCACCACTCCGGTCGCGAAGTCCTCGAACCGGACCCCCCCGCCCGGCTCCGGGCGCGACGACGCGCCGTGGAGGCTCGTCGTGCGCGGAGGACACGAGAGGCGCTCGAGGCCGCCGTCGAGCGAGGCCCGCAACCGCTCGAGCTCGTCCTCGACGGGGACGACCTGGCGACGACGGACGCGGGGTGGGAGGGGCCGAGTGGGCAGCGGTGCCGGGCGCCCATCGGCCGCGGCCGACGCCGGGCGAGCCGCATCCTCGGAGCACCTGGCGCTACGGTCGTACCGTGCTGGCTCGGGACGTGGTCTACCGCTTGTACGCGCGTCGCCTCCGCCGACAGCTCGACGGCGGCCGGCTGCCCAAGCACGTCGGGCTCATCATGGACGGCAACCGGCGGTGGGCCCGGCAGATGGGGATGGCCGACCCGAGCCTCGGGCACCGCTACGGGGCTGAGCACGTCGAGGACGTGCTGACCTGGTGCGAGGCTGCCGGGATCAAGCACGTGACGGTGTTCGTCTGTTCGACCGAGAACCTGCAGAACCGCGGTGACGCCGAGGTCGCCTACCTGATGCAGGTGATCGAGCAGGTCATCGCCCGAAAGCTCGCTCGGGACCCGACCTGGGAGGTGCACCTCGCGGGATCCGTCGACCTCGTGCCGGACTCGACCGCCCGGGCCCTGAAGCGGGCGGTCGAGGCGAGCCGCGACTGCGCCACGGGTGCCCATGTCACGCTGGCCGTCGGCTACGGCGGGCGCCAGGAGGTCATCGACGCGCTGCGGGCGCTGCTGTACGAGCAGGACGCCAAGGGGGCGAGCCTCGCCGAGGTCGCCGAGACGATCACGACCGAGGACATCGCCCGGCATCTCTACACTGCCGGCCAGCCCGATCCTGACCTGGTGATTCGGACGAGCGGCGAGCTGCGCCTCTCCAACTTCCTGCTCTGGCAGAGCGCCTACTCCGAGCTGTACTTCTGCGAGGCCTACTGGCCGGCCTTTCGCGAGATCGACTTCCTGCGCGCGTTGCGCAGCTTCGCCGCGAGGGAACGACGTTTCGGCGGCTGAGCGCTGCCGGCGTCGCCGCCCGCGAGGCGACGCGCGACGCGAGATGCCGGTGCCCGCCTCGCGAGCTCGGCGAGCCTCGGGGACACGCGGCGATCCGTCGGGTGCTCACCCCGCCTCGGCTTGTCCGGGTGCTCGATGAGTGGCGCGTCGAAGGCTCGAGCGTCGAGAGACCCGTGGGAGGATGCCGAAACGCCCCATCCGCCAGGGAGTGACTCCCGGGCTGGCACCCCTTCTGGGTGAGCCCGACCCGATTCCTTCGCTGAGCGCCGTTAGGGTTGAGCCTCGGCTGGGCGCGGGCAGCGCCGGCGACCGGAAGGGATCTGTTGCCCTTCAACGACGACGGAATGGAGAGATGTCGCTGTGTCGCAGGTTCTGAAGCCCCGCCTCCCCCGCTACGGCCGAGGTTCCATCGTGGCCACGGCCAGCTTGGTCCTGGCGACGTCGCTCCCGGTGGTAGCCGAGCTCGCGGTCGCGCCCCCTGCGGCTGCTGCGGTCACCTCCATCGGCCGAGCGGCGTGTCACAGCTGTGACGGGCGTTCCGCGCGTTTCCTCGGCGACGCCTCCGCCCTCCCAACCCCCACCGCCGTCGGTGTCTACATCGACCACGGCGACTACGCGACCGGCTCGCCGTCGGTCGAGCTCGACCTCGTCTGGCCAGCTGGTGCGACCTCCGCGCTGGTCTCGAACGACGCCACCTTTGACGCTGCGGGCGCGACCCAGACCATCCCGGTCACCGCCACGGTGCCGTGGACGCTCCCGCAGGCCCCGCTCGGCGGACCGCCAACGGCCGGCGGGCTGCCGACGGCCGGCGGGCTGCCGACGGCCGGCGGACCACCAACGGCCGGTGGGCTGCCGACGAGCAGCGGGCTGCCGACGAGCGTCTACGTCGAGTTTCTCGGCGCGGGGATCAGCCCCGTCATCGTGAGCGGGCGCATCGTCTTGGACGAGACGGTTCCGACGATCTCGGACGCGGAGGTGTTGCAGGTCGCCCACGTGCCGAGGAGGCCGGTCAAGTTCCGCTATCGCGTCCGGGTCGTCGCGGCCGACACGGTCTCGGGCATCGCTGCCGTCGAGACCTCTCCGAAGCCCTACGGCGGCGTCGTCACCACGGTGAGCCCGGCTCAGCGCCGGGGCTTCGTGCAGCTCCACAGCGTCATCGCGCCGATCAGCTCGGTGCCCCCCCGTTTCGCGAGGGTGCAGAGCGTCGCCGGCGTCTGGTCGCCCTGGGTGCCGACCACCCCGCAGCTCTCCGCGGTCCGTCACCCCCACGGAGGGACCTTCGCCGTCGGACCCGCTCGAGTCCCGTTCCAGATGCGAGGTTTCGACTATCAACCCGTGACGAGCTACCGGGTTGGCGGCAGGGTGCAGTACCGCAACGACACCTTCGCTCCGCGCTTCTACAACCGCGTCCAGGTCGCGCGAACGCTAAAGCAGATGGAAGCGTTGCGCTACAACTCGGTCAGGGTCTTCATCGACCAGAACTCGGTCGGCAACCCCAAGGGGCCTGGCCTCGACCCCGCGTACGTCAGCAATCTCGCTGGTTACATCAGGCTCGCGCAGCAGGACGGCATCCGGGTCCTGCTGGTGACAGGACAGCTCCCGGGCGCCGGGGGCTACTCGCCGAGGATCGATCCTCGCTTCGGCATCTGGAACAGCTACTTCCTCGATCCCGCGGACGTTCAGGCGATGCGCAGGTACGTCAGCACGCTGATCACTGATCTGCAGTCGGGCGGCGCACCACTGTCGGACGTGCTGTGGGAGCTCGTGGGCGAGCAGGACTGGAAGAACACCTCGGCTCCGCTGAGCTGGAAATCCGGTTCGGTGAGAACCGCCGACGGAAGGACGTACAGCATGGCGGTTCCGGCGTCTCGGATCGCCATGGAGAACGACAACCTCCTCTACTGGACGAACACCTTGAGCGCCGAGATCCATCGGATGCTCCCGGGCAGCCTCGTCGGTCTCGGCTTCTATGCCCCGTCGATCAATCTCAAGCGCCCCGGCTGGACCGTCCGTCCCCAGGTCGTGTTCGCCGGGGCGGCGCGAAACGACTTCGTGGACGTGCACGCCTACTCCAATCTCGGTTCCCTGACGGAGCAGATCGACAGCTTCGATGCGGGCACGACCGACAAGGCGGTGATCATGGCCGAGTTCGGCGCGGCGAGATCGTCGTTCTCCACCCCCGGCACCGCCGCACAGGGGGTCGTGCAGTGGCAGGAGCTGACCTGTCGTCTCGGCGGTCTTTCGCTCTCGGGATGGTTGCTCTGGACGTGGAACTCGAGCGCCCAGCGTGAGTACTGGACCGCCCTGGACGGCGGTGGCCAGATCGAGCGTGCGCTGGCGCCACGCGCTCGGCCGAATCCCTGCAAGTAGCGGTGGGATCCGCTCGGATGATCTGGCGGGGCGAGGTCTACCACCTCGACCTCGGTCGTCCGCTCGGGCGTGAGCCGGCGTTCCTTCGTCCGGCGGTGGTGGCGTCGAGCGAGGTCTTGAACAACGGGCCGGGTGAGCGTCGTGGTCGTGCCCGTCACCTCCACCGGCTACGGGTTGGGCAGCCACATCGAGATCGCGGTGGGCCGCGGCGGGCTGGAGCATCCGTAGTACTCGAGGTGTGACGAGACCCGGGTCGTGCCCACCGAGCGGATCGGCGTGAGGCGAGGTGATGTGGCTCCGGAGGAGCTGGGTTCGATCGACCGGGCGCTGCGGTTCATTCTCGATCTCTGACTGCACCTGGCACGCGAGTCCGGTCGGGCGATCCCGGGACTGCTCGAGGCTGACAGCTCACGGCACCCGATAGGTACCGAGATGGTGGCGCTCTCCGGCCGCGCAGCAGTTGCGCTGAGGGACATTCTGCGCGGGCACGGCGAGCTCGTCGTCGGAGCTGACGGCCGCATCCCGGCCGGCCAGCTCCGTCGGTCAGGGCCAGGCCGGTTGGACCTCCTCTGTTCGACAGCGCCGGGACGGTCCCGTTCAGCCGCCGAGCGAGTCACTTCCATGTGACTCCAGTACATTCCTCGACATTGCCGAGATGAGCACCTCCCCGCACGCGGTGGGTCCGTCGGCGGTAGTGGTGCCGTCAGCCCGCGGCGGGTACGTCGAGGACCGGGCCGGGCATCCGCTGCTCCGTCGGCTGCATGGCTTGCTGCCCACGCTCGGGCCCGTCGCGGCCGGGCTCCTCGCGACCGGGCTCGTCCTCTACAACCTTTCCAAGCCGGGCGGGCTGCACGACGTCGTCCAGTACGACGACGGCGTCTACTTCGGTGCCGCGGTCCGCCTGATCGAGGGCAAGCTGGCCTACCGAGACTTCGTCTTCGTCCAACCTCCGGGGATCGCGGTGCTCGCCGCGCCGGTGGCCTTCCTCACCCACGCCGCGGGCACCCAGGTCGGGCTCGCCTGGGCGAGGGTGCTCACCGCCGGTGTGACCGGGCTCGACGCGTGGCTGGTGGGTCGTCTCCTCCGCCACAAGGGCGCCGCGACCGCGACGCTCGGTGCCCTTGTGCTCGCGGTGTTCCCGGCGGCGTTCTTCGCGGACCGCACGCTCATGCTCGAGCCGTACATGGTGGGCCTGTGCCTCCTCGGGCTGAACATCTGCTTCGTCCGGGGCGAGCTCGGCGGTGGGCGCCGGCTCGTCCTCGGCGGGGTGCTGTTCGGCATGGCGGGCGCCACGAAGACGTGGGCGATCGTGGTCGTCGCGGCGCTCGCGCTTGCCTTGGTCGGCCGCGCCCGGGGTTCGGAGGCCGCACCGGGGGCCTTCGGACTCCGCGGCCGCGTGGTGCCGCTCGCCGCCGGGACGGTGCTCGGCTTCGCGCTCGTCTGCCTGCCGTTCTTTGTCGCGGCCCCGGGCGCGTTCTACCACGACGTCGTCGTCTCCCAGCTCGGCCGCCACGGCGCTGCACCGAGCCCGACCTGGCAGCGCCTCGCGGTGATCGTCGGGCTCCAGGGGGTCAGTGGCGTGGGCGCCTCCGAGGCCCTCACGTTCGAGATCGTGGTCGGCCTTGTGCTCGTGCTGGTCCTGTTCAGCCTCGTGCCGACCCTCGCCGGGCGGGGCAGCCGATTCGAGCGGTTCGCGCTGCTCGCGACGGCGGGCAGCGTCGCCGCGCTGCTCGTGCCGACGGAGTTCTTCTACCACTACGCCTACTTCGCCATCCCGTTCCTCGCGCTCGCGCTCGGATGCGCCCTCGACCGGGCCGGCCGGCTCGCGAGAGGCGTGCTCGGCCGTGGCGGCGGCCCGTGGCGGAGCGCGATCGGGCGGACCGTTGCCGTGGCGCTCGGCTTCGCGCTCGTTGCGGGGTTGGTCTGGCTCGCCCCCAACGAAGCCCGCTACGGCGCGGCGTCGATCGCGCCGTCGGGCGATCCGGCTCTCGCGATCGACCTCGCGGTGCCGGCGCGTGCCTGCATCCTGTCGGACGCCGCGATCCTCCTTGTCGAGGCGAACCGATTGACGGGCGCTCAGCACCACTGCCCGCAGCTGCTCGACGCGACGGCACTGTGGCTCGCGGTCGCGCCGAACGAGTCGCCCACGTCGTGCGCTCCGGTCCCGGCGACGCTCGTCGCCGACTGGCGGAGCTGGTTCGCCGAGGCGGACTTCTTCGTCGAGTCGAGCAGCGGGGGCCGCCGGGTCCCGTGGACGGTCGGCCTGCGGCGTTGGTTCGCCGCCCACTACCGCCAGATTCCCGATCCGGGCGTCGGCGTCTTCGTCCGGCTCGACACGCCCTACGCCGCGTCGGCGCTCGACCCCTCGCGCTGGACCCCCGCTCGTCTCGCGGCCGAGGGCCTCCCGCTGCCGCTAAAGCAGAGCGGCCCGTCCCGGGTCGCACCCCCGAAGCCCTGCCTGCTCGCGCGCACCTGAGCAGGCTGCCGAGCGGACCGGTCGCGCCGGGGCGTGACGCTGGCTACCGTTTCCGGTTGTGATGGAGTCGGGGTCGGGGGAGGCGGGGGGGGCCGAGCGGTCGAGCACGTTCGGCGACACCGATGGGGCGACGCTGCGACGCCACGTGTCGCCTCTCGGGTGCGCCGTCGTCGTCGCGCTGTTCGCGCTGCTCCTCGCGATCCTTTGGAGCGCCTCGGTCCACGCGGTGCCGGGCAATTCGGACGGGGCCACGGTCATCCTCGAGGGAAAGTCGATCAGCGCGGGCAACCTGAGCCTCCACGGCTGGCGGCTCTCGCTCGACTCCTTCTGGGGCATCGACGCGCCCCTGTATGCGCTGGCCGTGCTCATCGTCGGCGTGCGCCCCGTGCTGTTGAACCTCGTCCCGGCCGTTCTCGCCGCGCTCGTGGTCGTCGTCGGCATCCTGACGGCGCGCGAGGACCGTCGGGGAGCGGGGAAGATCGCGGGGGCGGTCACCGTCTTCGCGCTGCTCGGCCTGCCGTCGCACGCCATGTCCGTGTTCTTCCTCCAGGGCCCGCTCCACGTGGGGACGGCCCTTTGGTGCCTGCTCGCCTTCGCGTGCCTGCGCCGGGGTCGGTTCGGCCGGGCGTGGATCGGCGCGGTGGTGCTCCTCGCGGCCGGCTGCCTGGGCGACGCCCAGACCCTCGTCCTCGGCGTGATCCCGGTCCTGCTGACCGGCGTGGCTGGGATGCTTCGTCGGCGAGCGTGGCGTGCCGGGATCGCCGAAGTCAGCGCGGCCGGTGCTGCAGTGGCGCTGGCGCTGGTCGTCAGGGGGCTCGCACTCGCCGTCGGCACGTTCAGCGCTCACGGCACGAACGTGATCGCCTCTCCACACCAACGTGTCGCCAACCTGAGCCTTGGGTCGAGCTACTTCGCGAAGCTGCTCGGCGTCGGCAGCGTCGGCTTCGGCAGCGGGGGGGTGCCGAGTCTCCTCGCGCTCGCCCACGTCGTCGGCCTGCTCGCCGTCCTCGGCGGCGTCGTCTTCGGGCTCGTCCAGCTCGCCCGCGGGACGGTCGCGCCGCGGACGACGGCGGCGGGGGAGTCGTGGCGCCTCGACGACCTGCTGGTGCTGGCCTTCCTCGGCGACGTCGCGCTCTTCGTGTTCCTGACACCGGCCGCGAACCCGAGCTACGCCCGCTACCTCACCGACGGGGTCATCTTCGGCTCGATCCTGGCGGGACGCGCCATGGCCCGCCTGGCCGACGCGGTGCCGTGGCGCTCGTTGGCGCGGGTCTCCGCCGGGGCGGGTATCGGCACCGTGGCGGCCTTCGCCACCTCGTTCGGCGTCAACCTCGGCCAGCCACTCCCACATCAGCCCGCGAGCCAGCTCATCCAGTTCCTCACCGCCCACGGCCTCGACGACGGCATCGGGGACTACTGGAGCGCTTCGATCGTGACGGTCGAGTCCGGCGACCAGGTGAGGGTGCGGCCGGCCGTCTCGACGCCGTCGGGTCGGCTCGAGAGCTATCAGAAGAACTCGCGCGTCGGCTGGTACGAGGACGCGCCGTTCACCTTCCTCGTCTACAACGCCGCGCTGCCGTTCGGCAACGTCGACACGCAAACGGCGCGGGCGAGCTTCGGCCCACCGTCGCACACCTACTTCGTCGACGGCTACTTCGTCCTCGTGTGGTCGCATCCCATCACGGTGCCGCTCGCCGCCCCGTGAGCCGCCGCGGCACGCTCGTACGCGTGTGCCGCCGATGTGCTGGCGCCGCCGCTCAGCCGTGGGCTGGCCGCCGGAGACTCCTCAATCCTCGGACCGGCTGACAATCGTCCGGCACCACGCTGAACTGCTCGTTCGTCGGCAACACCGCCTTTTCGGAAGGGGGGTGCCATGCGGAGACCTTCCCGACACGCTTTCCTATACCTATGGTCTCCTCCCTCTCTACGGTCCGCGCACCAGGCAACGAAAGGTGAGGCGCTTCCGAGCGCCGCTGTCGGACGCGCCACGAGCGACCCCCGGAGCGGGCGGTCGGGCGCGACGCCGGACCGGCGCGCTCGTGGCCGTCCTGGCTGGCGCGCTGGTCCTCGGGGCGTGCTCGTCTGCGGCGACGAGCTCGACGCAGTCGAGCACCACCAGCACGGGCGCTCCGTCATCCACGACGTCGGCATCGTCCACGACGTCCACGACGTCGGCATCGTCCACGACGTCCACGACGTCGGCATCGTCCACGACGTCCACGACCTCCACGACGCCGGCATCAGCCACGACGTCCACGTCGTCCGCATCATCCACGACGTCCACGTCCACGTCCACGTCCACGTCGAGCGCGAGCGCGGCGTCGGCGCCGCACATCATGATCCTGATGATGGAGAACGAGGGCTACAGCGCCCTCGTCGGGAACGGTTCGGCCCCCTATCTGAACTCACTCGCCGGCAGCTATCTCAAGGCGACGAACTCGTACGCGCGAGGCCACTACAGCCTGCCGAACTACCTCGAGATGATCTCGGGCAACGCCTTCGAGAAGAGCGGGACGAGCAGCGACTGCTCACCGTCGAGCTGCGGGCCGATCTCCGGCAAGAACCTCGCCGACCAGCTGCAAGCGGCCGGCATCGGCTGGAAGGCGTACATGGGGTCGATGGCGTCGGACTGCTCGACGAGCAACGCCGGTGGGAGCGGCGGCTACGGGGTCCGCCACGACCCCTTCGTCTACTTCGCCCAGGGACGGCGCAAGCCCGAGTGCAAAAACATCGTGCCGTCGGGCGGGATGCTCAAGGATCTGAGCGGCGCCCGCCCGCCCGCCTTCGTCTTCTACTCGCCGAGCATCTGTAACGACGGCGGCTACGACGCCTCCTGCTCGACGATCGCCAACGGCGACAGCTTCTTGTCGAAGCGCATCCCGCAGATCATGGGCACCTCGTGGTACCGGGCCGGCGGGACGATCATCCTCACGTGGGACGAGGGCAGCGGCAGCGACAACTCCGGCAAGTTCGGCGACAACGGCGGACACGTGCTGACGGTCGTCATCTCCGCGAAGACGAAGGGCGCCGGGGCCTTCACGAGCTACCTCGACACCGCCGGGATCCTGCGCACCGTCGAGCACGCGTACGGCTTGTCCTATCTCGCCGACGCCGCGAGGTCGAGCTCTCCGATGTTGCCGCTCGGCAAGTAGCGCCGGCGCTCTACTCCGGATCGTCCCCTCGGTCTTCGCATCCCGAAGGAATGCGTCGGCGATCTCCTCTTCGTTGCCTGCTCCGTTGTCGGCCAGGGCGATGTTGTCGAGACGCCGTTGCGGGTCGGACCCGTCATCGGGGCCATCGCCGACGGGGCAGGATCATGGTGGCCCACCTGCTCGCCCGCGTCATCGACGACCGAGGAAACGTCGTGAAGAGCTACGAGCGGCGCGCCGCGCGCCGGGCCACCTCGGCGTCGACGGCCACCGAGGTGGCCCACGTCGCACGGATGCGCATCGCGATGCCCGCCGAGGTTGACACCTTCGTCTGCGACCGCTTCGGCGACGGCCTGCTCGTCTGGCAGGCCGCTCCGGGCGCGAGCCTCGCCGGCGAGCTGAAGCTCGTGACGAGTCGGGCGTGGCCGCATTGACGCAGGCGGGGTTGGTCGGATCGATGCAGTTGCGACGACCCCTGAGAGCTTGGGCGACGAAGCCGTTCATCCGGCCGCCGCTGGGGTGACGGCTCAGGGACGAACGGCCGCCGAATGACCGAGCACCTGGCCACTCGAGGCGAGCGCTTCGACCTCGACGACCGCACCGGGACGAACGATGCTGGCGGTCGTCTGGAAGCCGCCATTGGCGACGGTAGCCACGGTGCGCAGCCGGCTGCTCGTCGCTCCGGTGAGGATTCGCCAGCGCGAGATGCCCGTCTCCCCGTTCCAGCTCATGGCGAGGTGGAGCGAGCCGCCCTGCAGGCTGGCGGACAGCAAGGGCGTTGTGTCGGGCCTGCCGACCCAGCCGTATCGATAGGCGCGGTAGGAGTCGTCCTTGGCGGGGAGACGGGCGTCGTAGAGCAAGGTCCCGCTCCGGCTGAGCTCGGAGTAGTAGGGCGCCGTGCCCCAACCGACCACCATCGTGCCGCCGGCCAGCAGCTGCACGTTGCCGAGGGCCGCGGCCAGCACCCCGGGATGGGAGAAGGCCACCACGACCTCGACCCGGCGCGCGGATGGCTGGAGGCGCAAGAGCAGCGCTCGGGAAGCGGGCTCCCTGGCGGGCGTCGCCCCGTCGTCGAAGACGCTGAACAGGTCGCCGTCGTGCAGCTCGACGTCGTGCTCGAACCAGAACGCGGCGCCGGACCCCATCGCCGTGCTCGGGTGTTTCAGCCGATTGCCGTGGTGCCTCGAGCGGGTTTCGAGACCGCGATCACGTTGCATCCCTCGGGCTCATATCTCGGTATTGTGGCGCTGGACGCCAACGGGAACAAGCTTGGCGCGGCGCGAACGATCAAGCTGTGACCGGAGGCCGACGTATCGCCCCCGACCGTCGGGCCGCCCGCTCCGCCACTGGGATCTATGCCGGTGGTGCCGGCCGGCGCCTACCCGCGTCACGGTGGTCTTGAAGCTCGCCTCGAAGTAGGGGTTGTCGTACTCAGAGAAAGGTCCGAGAGCTCCTTGGCAACGACGCCCGTCCGACGGTCTGCTTCGATCGGAGCGGGTGGTCCCCGAAGCTCTTCGCGCAGCTGCGCGACGCTGGCTTTCACATCCTCACCTATCGCAAGGGCCCCGCCCCGATCGAGCCCCGGAGCGCCTTTCGACAACAGCGGTTCACCGACGAGGCGGGACGGGCCCACGACTACCTGCTCGCCGACCAGACGGTCCGCATCGCCTACGACCAAGGGCGCCGGCGCTTTGCCTGCCGCCAGATCACCCGCCTCGACGAGACAAGTGGCCACCAGACCCAGATCGTGACGACGCGCAGCGACCCCGACGCCTCGCTGCTCGCCCACGCGATGTTCTCCCGCTGGCGCGAGGAGAACTTCTTCCGCTACATGCGCGCGCACTACGGCCTCGACGCGCTCGACGCCTACGAGACGACGCCCGACGACCTGGCTCGCCTCGTCGCTAACCCGGCCCGGCGTGACGCCGATCGCAGGGTCCGTGAGGCACGTGCCGCGATCGGCCAAGCCGAGGCGACCGAGGGACGCGGAGCGGTCGAGGGGCTTCAGACGAGCACAGAGGTGCGGTCGGCCTTCGCCGAGGCAAAGGACGAGCTCGAGGCGCGGGTCGAGCACGCCAAGGCGATCCCCGCGAAGCTCCCCCTCGGCGAGGTGCGTCCCGGCGCTGTGCGCGTCGATGTCGAACGCAAGCGGATCATGGACGCGATCCGCATGGCGACCTACAACGCTGAGTCCGGCCTCGCACGCCTCGTCGCCCCGCACTACGCGCGCGCCGAGGACGAGGCCCGCAGCCTGCTCCGGGAGATCTT
>Ga0307373_10011919_pt1 | contig 12486 bp, 14 predicted proteins | sample OX2MG_FD_202534 | JGI IMG/M metagenome (GOLD analysis project Ga0307373, IMG submission 202534) | Soil microbial communities from Risofladan, Vaasa, Finland - OX-2 | ecosystem: Environmental > Terrestrial > Soil > Coastal area > Acid sulfate soil | place: Finland: Risofladan, Vaasa | collected...
TCGGCGGCCCGGATGGCTCGCCGCGGCTGGCCGATCGTCCCAGGGGACTGGCGAGCGAGATGTCGTCTTTGAGTCACGGTCTCTCCGACGAAGCACCGCGCGCTGATTCAAAGAGGATTTCCGGAGCGGGTCGAAGCGAGTAAGCGGGCACACGGCCGCTGGCGTAACGAGTAGCCATCTTGGATATGTAGCATACGTTACGTGCAGTGGCGCGTCGTGACGTACCGACTGATTGGTGAGCAGTCCCGCGACCGAGTTGGGGTGTGGCGGGAGCTGCGCCGGGTGGGGGCGGTGGCGCTGCAGTCCGCGACGTGGGCGATCCCTGTCGGTGACCGCTTCGACGAGGGCTTGGCCAAAGCGGTGCGCCTGGTCGAGCGCGGCGACGGGCAGATCCTCGTGTTCGACGTCACCCCGACCGACGCGTCACTGAGCGCTTTGGAATCCCTGTACACGGAGGAACGGGAAGCCGAGTGGAACGAGTTCTGCTCGGAGTGCGACAAGGCGTTGGTCGAGTTGCGGGGCGAGTTCATCAAGGAGAAGTTCACCCTCGCCGAGCTGGATGAGGAGGAGCACAACCTGGATCGGCTGCGGCGCTGGTACCGGGAGCTGCGGGCGAAGGACCTGTTCGGCGCTCCTTCGGCGGCCCCCGCCGAGCAGCAGCTCAAGGAGTGCGCCGAGCTGCTCGAGGAGTTCGCTGCACAGGTCTACGAGGCGCGTCAGCGGCCCTGACCCCTGACAAGATCGAGATGCCGGCGACCGGCCGGCACCTGTGGGTGCCGAAAACCCCATCCGCCCAGGTCAAGCGACCATCCGATACTCGTGGATGAGGCCGTTCAGACGGTCGGTCCTTCGCACCTTGGCCGGGTCGATGCCCTCGTTCAACACCGGAGACGAGTCGAGCGCGCATGGCGCAGGCTGGTCGAGAGAGCGGTGGGGACGATGGGAGTTGTAGTGCTCGATGTATTCGGCAAGGACTGCTTCGAGGTGACGGCGACCGAGGATCAGCATGCGGTCGAGGCACTCGCGCCGGATAGTGCCCACGACGCGCTCGCAGATGGCGTTGGCCCGGGGTGCCCGGATGGGGGTCTTGATGACCCTGGTGCCCTCGGCAGCGAAGACGGTATCGAAGGATGCGGTGAACTTGGTGTCGCGGTCGCGGATGAGGAACTTGACCGCGTTCGCCTGGTCGGCGAGGTCCATTCAGAATTTGCGGGCCTGCTGGGTCACCCAATCGGTGACCGGCTTTGCGGTCACGCCGACGATCCGCACGAGACGCGAGTCGTGGTGGATGAAGAACACGAGGACGTAGAGCCGTCGGAGGAGCACCGTGTCAACATGGAAGAAGTCGCAGGCTATGAGTCCCTTCGCCTGCGCCGAGAGGAACTCTGCCCAGGTCGGTCCTGACCTGCGCAGTGAGGGCTCGACGCCATGACGCTTCAAGATCACCCAGACGCTCGAGGCGGCCATGACAATGCCCATAGTGGCGAGCTCACCCTGGATCCGACGGTAGCCCCATTGAGGATTCTCCTTTGCCAACCGAAGAACGAGTGCGGTGGTTGCCTTCGCGATGCCCGGCCGACCGGGCCGACCGTGCGGGTAGGTCCAACGCTTGGCAACGAGGTCCCGGTGCCAGCGCAGAAGGGTTCCCGGCCGGACGAAGAACCGTCCGAGGCGTCGACGGGGAGCGGTCGTGCGAACCCTGCGATCACGGCTCGATCCGCCTGCTCCAGCACTGGTCGGTGGACCTGGCGTCGGAAGACTGCCACCTCGTGGCGCAGCACGATGACCTCGACGGCGAGGTCCGCATCGTTGCGAAAGGTGAGACGGATCAGCTGAAGGACGCGAAGGAAGGCCCGGTAGAGGAACGAGAGGGTCACTGCAAGATGTTCTCCCGACCTGAGTCCAGGCGTCAAAGTGCTGGTCACAGGTCATGGATGACATTCTCGGCACGCACAGGTTGCAGGCCTGCTGCGTCACGCACTCCCCCACCGGGTGGGTGGTAATCCCGGACAGATAGATCCTTCGGGTGTCGATCTCGATGAAGAACAGCACATAGAGGCGCTTGAGCAGGACCGTATCGACGGTGAAGAAGTCGCAGGCCAACATGGTCCCCGCCTGCGCTCGCAGGAACTCAACCCAGGTTGGGCCCGTTCGGCCAGGAGTGGGCCCGATGCCATGCCGGCGGAGGAGTGCCCACACACTCGAGGGTGCGAGCCGAACGCCCATAGTCGCCAGCTCCCCATGGATTCGGCGATATCCCCAGGTCGGGTTCTCTCGTGCCAGACGAAGGACCATAGAGACCGTGCCCGCTGGAATCGCTGATCGTCCAGGCCGGCGGTGCGAGTAGGTCCACTTCCGTCGCACAAGCTCTCGACGCCAGCGAAGCAGAGCCTCCGACTGGACGAAGAAGCGTCCCCGGCGAGCAGTCGACAGCAGTCGGCTCAATCCAGCGAGCACTGCCCGATCCGCTGGCTGCAGGGCCGGACGGGTCACCTGCCGGCGCAGGACGGCAACCTCGTGGCGGAGCATGACGATCTCGATGGCCAGGTCCTGCTGTCCATTGCGAGAGAGATGGACCAACTGAAGTATGCGGACGAAAAGCAACGTAGAGGAAGGAAAGTGCCACGCGCCCTCTTCGTCGCCAGTGTCAACCCAACAAAAAGTCCAGGTCGACGACCCGGATGACGTTCTCGGCACCCACAAGTGCACCAGGTCCTCGACAGGCCGGAGCCACAGCGGAAAGTATAAACCGGAATTTTCAAATCCATTGACCGCCCGATCGCGCACGAAATCAGCTCAAATGCAGGTCAGCCCGGGTACAAACCCGGCTGACCTGCACTTTCGGGGTGGAGGTGGCATCCTTTGCTCGCGGATGTTCGTACCTCTGATCACACGAAAGCCGTGGTCGACGAATCTGCATAATGCAGCCGCCATGGCTCGGCACTGCTCACACGCCGGCCATCGGACGATTCCGGGTCGATGATGACTAAACTCGTTGACTCGCTCAGCGAGCGGACGCCTACGTCACCCGGACCACAAGAACCTGTAGGAGTTGGCGAGCATTAGCACGATCCGTCCTCCGCTCAGCCGGCGTGCCGGGCCGCGTATTCGTCGAGGGCGTCCCGACTCACGTCAGACAGGTGCCGACCCTGCATACCGACTCGTGGCGCGATCTGATCGGATGATCACTCGGAACGCACACGATTCAGCTACCACTCGATGGGGCCGTACCAGTCTTCGAACGCTTGCGTCTCCTTAACTTCGAGGGTGACTACATGCCGGTCGAACCAGGCGAGTTCCTCACCGTCACTCGGGGTGGCCTCCGCTGCGGTTCGGCACCCGATGCCGGGCAGGTCACTATCCCAGGCTTCCTGTCCGACTGCTTGGCACACCGTCCACGTGACGATGCCCCCGGCACCGTCGTCGGGATACGTCGCGGGCAGACCGTTCCCAACACATCCGGGGTCGGTGACGACATCGAGATACCGATCGTCGGGGACAGTGGTTAGAACGAGAACGGGAAGCTCTGAGGGGTCGATGTCCTCCACACCGAATGGCTGACCCTGCAGGCCTTCGGTGAGGAGGCGACGGGCATTCGCCCGTGCCGTGGGTAGGTCGGCATTGAGGTACGTGACTGGGAAGCTCCCCTGAGCGTTCCATCGAGCGCCAAACCGCATCGAATAACTCCCATCGAGGGGGTCGCTCCACGCCGGGTCAGCAACTCGGTAGTACTCGCCCTCTCGATCGATGACATCCACTAGGCAGTCCCTGACCAGTCGAAGGCACGCTCGGTCAGTTCACGAAGCTCTGCATCTCGATCGGCGGTGACCATGTCGAGCATGGTGATCCCCCCGTAGGCGCCAGCACGCCTCCGAGCAATGAGCGGTAAGCGGCCGGGACTGAGTTTGCGCTGGAGCAGGTCCCCGACGGTGAGCACGTTTGCGAGCTTCTCCCGCCTCGCGGTTGGTACCTCGCCGCTCTCCTCCCATTGGTCGACGGCTTGGCGCTTCACTCCGAACAGGTCGGCCACGTCGCTGTTGGTCAGGCCGAAGAGGTCCTTAACCCGAATGAGAGGCGGCTGCATCGAACGGATCGCGAGGTCTACGAGCCGACGGTAGCGGCTGGCGTCAGTGCCTTTGGGAAGGTCAGGCCATCCAGCAGATGTCCCAAGGTCCAACTGGGGACATCCCGGCAGCAACCAGCGCACCTCGTTGATGGCGATAACCCCGACGCCGACGTCTCGTCCGAACTGGGCGATCAGCGGAGAGAACGGCACCTCGCTGATGAGGTGATCGAGGAACCGAAGCGGCTCACGGCTTAGCTCGTGGGAGGTGGTCATCACGCCGAATCCGTCATTGATCCGCTTGACCAATTCGGGCAGCTCCTCCGCAGCGGACTCGACGATGCTGCCGACAAGTGAGTGCCATTGGCTCACGAGGACGGTCACCGCAGGCCATTCGCCACGCAGGGCATGAGGCATGGCCTCCCGGAAGACGTCGAACTGATCCGAGACGTCTGCCAGCAGCTTGGCGCACTCGTCACCGCTGTCTGCGCGAAGCGCCTGTCCGAGGGTGCTGCGCACCCCATATCCGCTGGTCGAGTACTTGATCACGCTCTTAGTATACCCTGGTGCAAGTACTTAGCAAGCAGCATCGCAAGGAGACCAGCAAGGGACCAACTGAACTGAAGTATGCGGACGAAAAGCAACGCAGAGGAAGGAGAGTGCCACACTCCATCTTCGTCGCCAGTGTCAACCCAACAACAGTCCAGGTCGACGACCCAGATGACGTTCTCGGCACCCACAAGTGCCGCCCGAGGATCAAGAGCTGATCGGTGCACTCTCTGCGGACGGTTCTGACGAAACGCTCGGCGAACGCGTTCGCTCGTGGCGCTCGAACAGGGGTCTTGATGACCCTGATGCCCTCGGTGCGGAACACCTCGTCGAAACGAGACGTGAACTTGGTGTCTCTGTCCCGAATGAGGAACCTGGCTCCGCGAGATCGGCTTGCAAGGTCGAAGCTCAGATTCCGGGCCTGCTGGGTGACCCACTCCCCCACCGGATTGGAGGTGACCCCGCAGAGATAGACACGCCGGGTGTCGATCTCGATGAAGAACAGCACGTAGAGACGGCGAAGCAGGACCGTGTCGACGGTGAAGAAGTCGCAGGCCAGTATTGCTCCTGCTTGCGCTCTAAGAAACTCAGCCCAAGTAGGGCCCGTTCGGCGAGGAGTGGGCTCGATGCCATGCCGACGGAGGATTGCCCACACGCTCGAAGGAGCAAGCCGAATGCCCATTGTGGCCAGCTCTCCGTGGATTCGGCGATATCCCCGGGTCGGATTCTCTCGTGCCAGACGAACGACCAGAGAGACCGTGCCCGCTGGAATCGCCGGTCGTCCCGGCCGACGGTGCGCGTAGGTCCACTTCCGGCGCACGATTTCTCGATGCCAGCGAAGCAGGGTCTCCGGCTGGACGAAGAAGCGTCCCCGGCGAGCAACTGACAGCATTCGGCTCAATCCAGCGAGTACCGCTCGATCCGCTGGCTGCAGGGCCGGACGGGTCACCTGCCGGCGCAGGACGGCAACCTCGTGGCGGAGCATGACGATCTCGATGGCCAGGTCCTGCTGTCCATTGCGAGAGAGACGGACCAACTGAAGTATGCGGACGAAAGCAACGTAGAGGAAGGAGAGCGCCACGCTTCATCTTCGTCGCCAGGATCACACCAACGAAAGTCCAGGTCGACGATCCGGATGACGTTTCGGCACCCACACGTTATTGGCAGTGTCTGCCCGCTCGCACATTACTAGTCGCAACGCTGGCGTAGCCAAAGGGTCGCGCCTAACGTGCGAGCAGTACATCGGTGCGGAGATGGGCCCTGAACACGGGCTGGCGGGTATTGACCCGCGAAAAAGCACGTTGGTGACACTGACTGCGCCGCCATAACATCCGAGGAGAGACTCTGTTCCCGGAGAGGAGCGTTTGCCCATGAGCGCCGACATGCAGGCGATGGAGCCCGAGGATGTAACCCGGCTCGTTACCGAACGACTGAATGCCGGCGACGCGGTCGGCGTAGCCGCGCTATACGAGCCGCAAGCCGTCTTGGCCTACCCGATCGACCAACCAACCTCAGGCCGAGAGGCTATTGGCGCGATATATCAGCGGATGGTCGACGCAGGGGTGAAATTTGGTATGGAAGCTCCCATGCCAACCGTAAAGTTCGAGAACTTGGCACTGACCTCCACGCTCTCAGCCGACGACACCGGCGTCCGGGTGCAGGTATTGCGCCGACAACCCGACGGCTCCTGGCTGCGGATTATCGACCGCCCTGAGGTTCCTCAGCCCTAGCAGGCACCGCCACTCCAACGAGCCGTTCGATAACTCCGGGCTGATCCAAAGCGTGGCTTGACGCCTATCGACATCGCCGGATCGCTGGAGTGATGTTCGGAGAAGATGATCGGGAAAGCGCTGTCGGAAAGGGGCGGCGGGCCCGCATCCTCCCTGGTCAAGTCCTCGTTTCGAAACTGACGATGAGGATTTAGACGATCGTCGTCTCAATATGCATGACGACCCTCAGCCAAGACCCCATCCCCGCCGACGACATTGTTCGCGGACAAACGCTGTCGCCCGCCTCCGTGGCCAACGTCCGTCGGCGCCTTCGCCCCCTATACGTTGCCGGCTTCTTCCTTGGCATCAACTTCTGGGTCCCGGTCGAGAAGCTCTTCCTCAGCAAGATCGGGTTCGACGCGGCCACGATCGGCCTTCTCGCCGCCACCTACGCGGCGGTGGTGCCCTTCCTGGAGATCCCGTCGGGCATCCTCGCGGACCGGTGGAGTCGGCGCGGGGTGCTGATTATTGCCGACGTCGCGTTGGCCGCTAGTGCACTGGTTGGCGGTGCGAGCACCAACGTGTCGATGTATCTCGTGGCGGCGCTACTGCTCGGGTGCTATTTCGCGCTGCAATCTGGGATGGCCGACTCGATCATCTACGATGTCCTGGTCGAAGAGACGGGCAGCAGTGATGGGTTCGAGCGGGAGATGGGCCGCCTCCGCTTACTCGAGGGTGTCGCCCTGGTGTCGAGTGCTCTTGCCGGCGGGGTGATCGCGGCCCTTACGACACCTCGGGTCACGTACTTCCTCACCGTCCCCTTCGCCGCGCTGGCGATCGCCGCACTGTCGCGGCTCAAGGAGCCGGGTCTGCATCGCGCCGACGATGTGGAGCCGCTTCGCAGGCAGATTACGACGACGTACAAGACGATTGTGGAGCGGGGTCGGCTTCGACCGATCATTGTCGCGATGGTGTTGTGTGCCCTATTGCTGCAGATGCTGCTCGAGTTCGGACCCCTCTGGATGGTCGCCTTGGCTGCGCCGGCAGTCCTCTACGGGCCCCAATGGGCGGGCCTGATGTCGGCAATGGGTCTGGGCGGCTCGCTTGCCGGTCGCCTCTCGACAGCGCGGCGGTCGAATCTCGTCGCCATGGTGGCGATCATGCTGGCATGCAGTCTTACCCTGACGACGAGTCACAACGCCGTGGGCGTCATCGCCGCGCAAGTCGTCCTGGCCCTTCTGCTCGTAGCCGTTAGCACCCAGCTCACCCGACAGCTTCACGATGCCATCCCGTCCTCCATTCGTGCGGGGGTGTCCTCCGGTGTGGGCACGCTGACATGGATGACGTTCGTGCCGTCCGCTCTTGGGTTCGGCCTTCTCAGTCGGCACGCTGGTGTGCTCACCGCCGGATGGATGGTCGTGGCCCTCACTGCCGCCACCGGCCTCTCGCTGTGCCACCTCGCCTTCGGTCGTCGCCCAGCGGTGGCGAGCAAGGCGCGCCAGGCCCTAACGACCTTGACGATGCCCAGCATTGTCAAGGTCGACTGATGACCACTGGTGGCGGCCGGACGCGATAAGCGATGCGTCACCTGGTCGTCCCTACAACATGCAAGAGCCACTCGGCATAGAGATAAGGGAGATGACCGTGTCAGACAACGACGAGGCCCAGAACCTGGGGGAAGATGAATCGGTCGTAACCGCCGTGCAAAGCGGCGATGAGTCGGCCTTTGCCTCCCTGATTGAGCCGCACCGCAAAGAGCTGCGTGTTCACTGCTATCGGATGCTCGGCAACTTCGAAGATGCGGAAGATCTGGTGCAAGAGACCTTCGCTCGGGCCTGGCGGAACCGCGCCGGTTTCGAGGGCCGGTCCACCTTCCGCGCCTGGCTCTACCGGATCGCGACGAACGCGTGCCTTGACAACATCAAGCGCAACAACCGGAGGGCCCGGACCGTCGCAGTTCCTCCGACGGCTGATCGTTCCCCGTCGTTCGATGAGGTTTCCTGGCTCCAGCCATACCCCGACCAACTTCTTGTTGACACGGCCAATCCGACAATAGAGCCCGACGCCGTGGTCATCGCGAGGGAGACTATCGAGCTCGGCTTCCTGGCCGCGATCCAACACCTTTCTCCGCGTCCCCGGGCGGTGCTCATTCTGCGCGACGTGCTCGGTTGGTCCGCGAGTGAAACGGCTGACGCTCTCGACGGCACGGTTCCCGCGGTCAATAGCGCGCTCCAGCGAGCCCGGACTCGCCTGCAGGAGCTTGGGCGGCCCGGTCGGCTGGAGTGGACTCCGTTGCAGCCGCCGACAGATGATGAGCGGATCCTCGTCCAGCGTTACATGGATGCCCACGCCCGTGCGGACTCCGCCGCCGTGATCGAACTTCTCGGCGATGAGGTGCGGTTCTCGATGCCTCCTCAGGAAGTGCGGTTCGAGGGTCGCGACGCGGTTGCAACATTCTTCCGGGATCTCTTTGGGGCCGACAACCCGGGCGACTGGCGTCTGATAGCGACGCGCGCCAACGGCCAGTTGGCCGCAGCCAACTACATCCGGGCATGGGGCGAGTCGCAATACCGTGCAGCAACACTGGACGTGTTTGGAATCGAGGACTCCACGCTCGTTGAGATCACCACGTTTGGGCCCGACTTGTTCCCGGTGTTCGGCTTGCCACCCACGTTGCCGGTGACCGAGCTTCCATGACCGGCCAGTACTGCGATGTTGGACGCTTGGGCCTGCTCGGTCGGACACGGTCGGGGGCATTTGCGACCCGAATCGTCGTCCTCCCTCCGGGTAGCAGTCTTGTGTTCGACGAGCGTGAATGGCGGGACTGTCTTGTCGAGGTCGAACGCGGTGATGTCAAGCTTCAGCTACGCGGCGGGGGCGGACACGAATGCCGGGCTGGCGATGTCCTCTGGTTGGTCGGTCTTCCGATCCTGGCACTGCACAACCCCGGGTGCGACCGCACCGTTCTCGTCGCTGTTTCGAGACGACGTCTGGACCACCTTCAATCGGAGTTGAGAGGCCACCTCGAGTATCCATGACACCCAACCTGAGGAGGACGACGACATGACCGACGACCAGCAGATACACGCCCTGATTGAAGGGTGGGCCATGGCCGCGCACACCGGCAACATGGAGAACGTCCTGGCCGACCACGACCCAGAGATCGTGATGTTCGACGTGTCACCGCCCGACCAGGGCGTGCGAGGGATCGCGGCCTACCGACACACCTGGCCGGGCTTTTTCGAGTGGCAAGCGAGCGGCGCGGTATTCGAGATCGAGTCCCTGGACGTTACCGCTGGCTCCGACGTCGCCTTTGCCTACGCGCTGTTGCGGTGCGGAACGCCTGCCGACTTCGCGCGTCAACCAGAGCAACGCCTTCGGCTCACCCTCGGGCTGCGCAAGACCAACGATCACTGGATAGTGGTGCATGAGCACCACTCCTTCCCGGATACGACGAGCTCGCCCGAGCCATGAGGTGGAGCACCATGGTTGCGGGTGTCGGGAACGGGTCCACCGAGCCAGGCGACCCACGCGAGTCGATCGCACTGGCCGTACCCGCCCTGCGCGGTCCGCTCATTACGCTCCATTTCAGGATGCTGACCCTGCGCGCCAAAGGTGAGAGTGGTGCTGAATCCGACGGGACCCAACCGTTGTGAATCGTCGACATCTACGGATTCATGCGGGCGAGTTATCTGGTAACGACGGGCCCGCTGGCTCACGGCATAGGTCGGTGTGGCTGCTGACGCTCGGTGCGGCAGCCTTGACAGCAACCTCGATTAGGCCCGGCTTGCGCCAGGCCAGGATCTGTGGCCATCCCGACGCTCACCAGTTCGAGTGACTTCCACAGCTCGGTTGAGTCGACCACCACGAGCATCGGTTGTGGTCCACTCTGGGTCATGGCGCTAAGTATCGCCGGGGATACAGAGCGTCGCGCCGAACGTCGAGCTGGGTCGCTCAAGGTGCTGCACCGAACAACTGGCACGCGAGCACTAGCCTCGATCATTCTTCCGGCCCGGTGCTGACTGCGGAGTTGTTGCCAAGTCAGTGATGCTGGTTGTTCTCGGCGACCGGACCACATCGTGAACGTGAAGCGCCGCGGTGTTGTCATTCGGTTTCGGATGTCACGCCCCGCAGGTCTGCTTTCGGGTCGGGCGTCGGGACCCGGCTCGTCAGGGGATGACCGCCCGCAGTTTGGCGAAGGCTTCCGCGAGATCGTTGGTCCATGGCCAGGTCTTGTCCAGCCGCAGGATGAGTCCCCTGGACTTGCGCACGAGGAGTGCGGCCACGTGGAGGACCCGATAACGCATGGTCTTCGGCTCGGCCGTGGCCAGTGGCCCTTCGAAGCAGACCATCTGGCTCCAGGCCAGCAGTGCACCGGCAATGAGACTGGTGGCCACCCAGGCTTCGTTGCGCACGAAGGAGTCAAAAGGCAGGTTGGCGAGGCCACAGTCCTTCCAGTTCCTGATCCGGTCCTCCACCCGGGCGTGTCCGCGGTGGCGGAGCTCGAGGGCGGCGATGTCGCTTCCTTCCGTGTTGGTGATGAAGCAGGTGTGACGGAAGCCCTCCGCCGTGTCGAAGAGTGTGAGCTGGGCTCCGGGGTGGGGACGCTCTCGTCGCATGAGCAAGCGGGTGTCCTCCGGCCAAGCGGCCAGGGGGATGAGATCAGTCAGCTCGACAACCCAGGCACCATCGCGGACAGCGCCGTCGGTCTCTCTGGCCTGGACCCAGTCCTCTTCCTGGACGAGGACCAGGGCATCGCGTACTCCCTGGTTGATGGGGAATCCGATGGAGAAGTCGCAGTTGGCTTCGACGAGGGCATCGATGAACCCGTGGGTGGCACCGGCCGAGTCGGCCCGCACCAGGATCGGATGGACAACGAGGGACGGGTGGTCGTCGGCGAAGTGGCCGGTCTGGTACTCCTCGGGCAGTCCCGACAGGGCCCGGTCGAGGAGCTCGACATGGTCGTCGGCATCGTTGGCCCCGGCACGTCGCGTGGTTGGCCCAACTGGGGGCCCACGGGCTAGTCCGGGGTTCGTTCGTTCCCCCGGAGCCGATCCGCCAACTCCGGGACCTGACCCGCACCCGCACCACCCTCGTGCGGGCCCGGGCCAAGGAGATCCAGCGGCTGGAGAAGCTGTTGGAGGACGCCGGCATCAAACTGTCGTCGGTCGCCTCCGACATCACCGGGGTCTCGGGCCGGGCCATGCTCGAAGCCCTGATCGAGGGCCAACGTGACCCGGTGGTGCTGGCTGCTCTGGCCAAACGCCGCATGCGGTCCAAGATCCCCGAGCTCACCGAAGCCTTGACCGGTCGGTTCAGCGAGCACCACGGGTTCTTGGCTCAGCTCCATCTGGACCTGATCGACAACCACACCCGCGCCATCGACGACCTGACCGGACGGATCGAGGTGGTGGTGGAGCCCTTTCGTCACGTGAGGGACCTGCTCGTCACCATCCCGGGGATCTCTAACCTGGTGGCCGACGCGATCATCGCCGAGACCGGTGGCGACATGAGCCGGTTCCCGACCGCCGGGCACCTGGCCTCGTGGGCTGGGACCTGCCCGGGCTCCAACGAGTCCGCCGGTCGGATCAAATCCACTCAGACTCGACCGGGCAATCCCTACCTGAAGGGAGCACTCGGCGTCGCCGCCATGTCGGCATCCCGAAGCAAGGATACCTACCTGGCTGCCAAGTTCCGCCGGATCGCCTCACGACGGGGTCCGGTCAAATCCATTGTCGCCCTCGAACACGCCATGCTCGTCGCCATCTGGCACATGATCACCACCGACACTCCCTACAGCGATCCCGGCGGCGAATACTTCACCCGTCTCAACCCCGACAAGGCAAAGCACCTTGCCCTCGACCAGCTCCGCAAGATGGGCTATTCGGTGACGCTCGAGCCCCTGGCGGTTGCGGGGTAACAGCGAATCTTCGCCTCAGAGAGCACGCCGATTCAGGAACCATTAGATTGTGGGTCCTGAAGGGCGAGTTCTCTGCTGCAGCACCGACGGGCGGCTGCCGGGGCACGGGGGGCTCACGAGGAGATGGGGGATCGGAATGTGGGGCAGTTCCAGGCCGTGGCGAGGTTGGGCCTCGTGCCTCGGTTGGAGAACCCGGCGACCATTGCACCGATTGGGAGTGGCGGCGCTCTCCCTGACCGTGGTTG
>Ga0307373_10011922_pt1 | contig 12482 bp, 12 predicted proteins | sample OX2MG_FD_202534 | JGI IMG/M metagenome (GOLD analysis project Ga0307373, IMG submission 202534) | Soil microbial communities from Risofladan, Vaasa, Finland - OX-2 | ecosystem: Environmental > Terrestrial > Soil > Coastal area > Acid sulfate soil | place: Finland: Risofladan, Vaasa | collected...
GCGCAGCTGCAGCATGCGCAGAGCTGCGACAACCCGATACTGCTGCGTGTCGCCACCAACACGAGCCATGATTACATGCCGACGGACAAGCGCATCGCGCAGACCACCGATGTGTGGGCGTTCATGGCGTATCAGCTGGGCATCAGGAAAGTGCCGGCCGGCGCGCACCACCGCTAGCAAAGCGCTCGGGCGGGCAGGCCTTCCTCTGCAAGCCCCCCGCCGTTCTACTCTCGAGCGAGCTCACGAGCAGCGGCGACCGAGGCCTCCCCCGACAGCTCTGTGGTGGCATACCCGCCGGCTAGCGCGGACTCTCCGGACTGATGCATCGTCTTACGAATGATGCGGTTCCACCACATGAGCGCACCCGTCACGATCAGCACACACGGCGCCAGGCCGACAATCACCCACAGCACTTCGACACCGGTTCCGAAGGATCGGCCGAAGTGCAACCGCACCATCCAATCAATGACCACGTCGAGGCGGTGTCCGCTGGTGGGACCGATGCCGTGCTCGGACAGAAAATCTCTGGCGTTGTAGAACACATACGGGAACGACAGGTAGATGGCCGAGACGCACCACATCGCCAGCAGTGCGAACAGCCAAAATCCGACCATACTGTGCAGTTCCCAGGTGAATCGGCGCCAGCCTACATACCGGTGCACGTGCAGGCTCCGCCGCCATCGTGACCGGCCGGGCCACCAGAGGGGTCTTGCCAGCCGACGCAGGCACGACCCTGCCTATGGGGCTGGAGCAACGCATCGCGGCCGTACCGGGCGTCAAGCACATCTATCCTTGTAACCTTGTCGGTGCCACCTATCAACGCCCCACCCAGCAGCTGGGAGCGCTCGTCAGCTCGCTCCTGCAGGACCAGTACCACTGGAAGGTGGGCGACCAGATTCCGCTGTTAGCGCAAACGCCTCAAAAGAATGGCAGTAAGAGTTGGACCTTCGAGGACGTGGGCACCTTCCGGCCCCCGGACATGTGGGCTTCGTCTTTCAGTTCTACAACCTGATGCCGATGCTCTCGGCCGAGCGCAATATCGAGCTGCCGCTGCTGCTCAATGCACCTTGAAGCAGCGGCGGTGAAGATGTATGGCCGTTCGACGGTCGCGGTCGTGATGATCAACCAAGGCCAGCAGTCGCGACATCCGTCAAAGCAGAGGAATGGGCAAACCAAGATGGCGGCCCCTCTGGTAATCCGCTACGCCGCGATCCCCCGCGATTCGACGTACTCGTCATAGGTACCCTTGAAATCCGCGGCGCTGCCGTCTGCTCGCAGCTCGATGATGCGGGTGGCCAGGGCACCGACGAACACCCGGTCGTGGGAGACGAAGATCAGCGTGCCGGGGTATTTCTCCAGCCCGATCTGCAGCGATTCGATGGTTTCCATGTCCATGTGGTTGGTGGGCTCGTCCAGCAGCAGCACGTTGGGCCTGGCGAGCATCAGTTTGCCGTAGATCATGCGTCCCTTTTCCCCGCCCGAGAGCACCTGGACGGACTTCTTGGTCTCGTCGCCGGAGAACAGCAGTCGCCCCAGCGTCGCGCGCACGATCTGGTCGTCATCCGCCCGGCCGGTAAACTGGGACATCCATGCGAACAAGCTCATCTTTACCGCGAATTCGGCCTGCGGGTCCTGCGGCATGTAGCCCGGTTGCGCGCTTTCGGCCCAGCTGATGCTGCCCGCCGAGGGCGACAGATCACCGGCCAGGCAGCGCATCAGCGTCGTCTTGCCCACGCCATGTGGACCAATGACGGCGATCCGCTCGCCGGCCTCGACCGTAAAGTTGACGTCGCGCAGCACCTCGACCCGGGCGTCCGGATAGCTGAAACACAGCTTCTGCACCGATACTGCCGAACGGTACAGCTTCCTCGCCTGTTCGAAGCGGATGTACGGGTTCTGGCGCGACGAGGGCTTGATCTCCTCGAGCCGGATCTTGTCGAGTTGCCTGCGGCGCGAGGTCGCCTGGCGTGCCTTCGATGCATTGGCCGAGAAGCGTCGCACGAACTCCTGCAGATCCGAAATCCTGTCCTGCGCCTTGGCGTTGGCGGCCTCGACCCGCTGACGCGCCTGGCTGGACGCCAGCATGAAGTCATCGTAGTTACCGGGATAGACCCGCAGCTGCTGAAAATCCAGGTCCGCGATATGGGTGCACACTTGGTTGAGAAAGTGACGATCGTGGCTGATGATGATCATGGTGGCGTCGTAGGCGTTGATCACCCCTTCGAGCCATCCGATCGAATGGATATCCAGGTTGTTGGTCGGCTCATCCAGCAGCAGCACATCGGGCTTGGAGAACAGCGCCTGCGCGAGCAGCACGCGCAGCTTCAAACCCGGCGCCACCTCACGCATTGAGCCATGGTGAAACGATTCTGCGATACCGGCCTGCACCAGCAGGGCGGCGGCGCGCGCTTCGGCATTGTAGCCGCCGTACTCGGCGAACTTGCCCTCCAACTCCGCCGCTGTGATGAAGTCGACATCCGTGGCCTGCGCATCGGCATAGATCCGATCACGCTCCTGCATGGCCTGCCACATCTCCCCGTGTCCTTGCATCACGACATCGAGCACGCGCTCGCCCTCGTAGGCGAACTGATCCTGATTGAGCTTCCCGAGCCGCAGGCCCGCCTGGAGCATGACGTCGCCCACACTGGGCTCCAGCTCTCCTCCCAGGATCTTCATCAGGGTGGATTTGCCGCAGCCGTTCGCTCCGATCAACCCATAGCGATTGCCGGCACTGAACTTGACGGTGACTTGCTCGAACAGCGGTTTGGCGCCAAATTGGAGCGCGACATTGGAAGTCGAGAGCATGGGTGTCCACGGAAGCTGAGGTCGACGCAGCCCGCCCGGACGAGCAGGACGAGACAGGGTCGACATGGAGCCCGGTCATTGAGGGCAGTCAGCGCTCCTCATGATTTCGGGGGAGATATTCTATCCCAGGCGGGCGCAAAAATGTTGCCGGGTGGGTGCCGTCTGGCCGCCTGGGACGGTAACCTATTGGTTATGTCCCCATCCAGTCTGGTGGCCGGTGCCGAGAGTCACGTATATTGAGCCTGACGGGCACGCCGTGACGCTCGAGGTCAAGAGCGGCCGCACGGTGATGAGCGCAGCGATGGAGGCCGGCATCGAGGGCATCGAGGCCCAGTGCGGCGGCAACCTGGCCTGCGCGACCTGCCATTGCTACGTGCAGGAGCCCTGGTTGGACCAGCTGCCGCTGCCGTCGGAAGACGAGCTGCTGATGCTGGGCAACGTCGCGGCTGAACGGCGCGACAATAGTCGCCTGTCCTGTCAGTTGATCGTCCGGCCGCAGCTCGATGGCCTGACGGTGCAGTTCCCCGAACGTCAGAGCTGAACGGAATCCATGAATTCACAGGCACCCATTCTGATCGTAGGAGCCGGCCAGGCCGGCGTGCAGATCGCCGAATCGCTGCGTCAGGAGGGGTTCGGCGGCGAGCTGTCGTTGATCGGCGAGGAGCCGCACCCCCCCTATCAGCGCCCACCGCTGTCCAAGAAGTGGCTCGCTGACGGCGGCGGCGGCAATCCGGTCTCGCTCGCGCTGCGCGGCGCCGAGGCGCTCGCCCGACGTCGAATCGATCTCAAGCTCGAGGCGCGCGTGGCCGCGGTCGACCGGCGCGCGGCCGAAATCACGCTTGGCAACGGTGAGCGCCTGCGCTACGGCAAGCTGGCCTTCGCGACCGGCTCGCTGCCACGTACATTGCCGGTCCCGGGGGCCACCTTGGAGAGCGTGTTGTATCTGCGCGGCATCGCCGACTCGCAGGCGATCGCCGGGGCGATCCGCCGCTGCGCCGCCGAGCATCGGCGCGTGGTCGTCATCGGCGGCGGTTTCATCGGACTGGAGGTGGCCGCCGGAGCACGCAAGCTCGGCGCCGAGGTCACGGTACTGGAAGGGCTGTCGCGGCTGATGTCACGCGTCACCGCACCGGTCATCTCCGAGGCGTTCGAACGAGTACACCGCGCCCACCAGGTCGAATTCGTGTTCGATGCACAGGTGGTGGAACTGCGCGGCAGCGGCGGCCGGGTCGAGCTGGTGCAGACTGCCGACGGCCGCGAGTTTCCGGCCGGCTGCGTGGTCGTAGGCATCGGTGTCGCGCCGGATGATCGGATCGCCCGCGAGGCTGGCCTGGCGTGCGATCGCGGCATCATCGTGGATGAATGCTCGCGTACCGGCGATCCGCTGATCGCGGCCGCAGGCGACTGTACCGCACGGCGTCTGCCGGACGGGCGCCTGCAGCGGCTGGAGTCGGTCCAGAATGCGGTCGAACAGGGCAAGTCGGCCGCCGCGGCGCTGATGGGCCGCAAGCGGGTGTTCTGCGCCACCCCGTGGTTCTGGTCCGATCAATACGAAGTGAAGCTGCAGATGGCGGGCCTGAGCCACGGCTATGACCAGGTCATCACGCGCGGCGATCTGAATAAGCCGGCATTCTCGGCATTTTATTTCAGCGCCGGGCGTCTGGTGGCGGTGGACTCGCTGAACCGTATCTCGGATCACATGCTCGCCAAGCGTCTGCTCGACCACGACGTATTGCCATCGATGGAGCAGGTCGCAGATGCGAGCTTCGATCTGCACGGGCTGATGAAGCAAACCGCCTGAGGCGATCGTTACCGCGCGGTGCCGCCCGGGCGCAGCAGGAACTGCTGGCCGCGATAGTCCATCGCCACTCCATTGGGGGTGATGGCGAGGACTTTGGCACCGTCGGGCAGTGCATCGCCCTCGCGTACCCGGTGCATGTTGATCAGCGCGTAGCGCTCGCTGGATAGCGCGGAGTAGTCGAGCAGGTCCAGTTGCATTGACGGGATGTTGCCGCCGATCTGGCTGAGGCTCGGCAGACTGGAGTAATCCGCAGCGCCGGGCTGGGCCGCGTGAGTGGCCGGCAGCGCCGGCTCGTAGTCAGCGGGATTGCGCCTGGCGCTGCCGCGCGCGGCGGCGCCTTGGGCCGGCTGGGCGGCCAGGGGTGGTATCCGGGTTTGGGCCACATCGTGTTGGCTCGGCGCAGCGGTGGTGGCCTCGCCAGCCTGCGCGGCCGGCACTGGTCGAGCGATCGCCGCTGGTGTGGGGGTCGCCGGCACGGGGCCAACAGGCGCGGCGCTCGCCGCGGCACCGGCAGCCGGCGCGGCCGCGGTCACAGAGCCCAAGCGGCCTGCAGGAGCTGCCACCGGCCGACGCACCAGGAAGGTCAGCAGCACCGCGGCGTTGGCTGCCAACAATGCGCCTACCAGCCACGACCACAGCGGGTAGCGCCGCCGTGGGCGCGTGATGCGCAGCTCCAGCAGCGTGGGGCCGGCCTGGCGCTGACGCTCGGCTTCGGATTTCTTCAGCGCGTCCAGGATGAAAGACATCAGCCACCTCGGATGATGCGCGGCGCAGCCGCCCGCGCCTGCAGCAGTGGCGATCCGGGTGCGGCCAGCGCCGCATCCAGGACCACCTGTGTGTCGATGCCGGCGATGCCGTCGACCTGCAGGCGGTTGACGCGCTGAAATTGCTCAACCAGCCGCACCAGGCCCGCATCATAGAGATTGCCGCCAGCAGCAGGTCGCGGCAGGCCGCGCCAGAGCTCGAGCTGCCGGCGCAGCCGACGCACCTGTGCGCCACGCATGCCCGCCTGCAGCGCACGGGCATTCCTGACGGGCGGGTGCCACAGCAACACAAATTCACCGAACCAGTAGTGCGTCAGATCCGCGACGCCGATGGTGGCGGTGTGATCGCCGATCTGCAGCTCCACGCTGTCCTCGCCGATCGCGCGCAGCACCGCCTGGTGCGCCACGCCGCTGTCGTCGTCGAGCATCAGGATCGCCGGGCGATTCAGCAGCCGCAGCTGCGCCAGTGAGCCGCGCTGCCGCAGACACTGCAGCCCCTGCTGGGCCGCCTGTTTGCAGCCATCGGCCTTGCCGGGAACATAGCGTGCCTTCCACAGTTGCAACAGCGCGGCAAAGGCGCTGTCGGTACTGCTGCCGCTGCCGGCATGGTCTGCCGCCAGCAGCGCGGCGAGCGTCGGCGCCGTCGCCACAGATGTCACCGTTGCCGCCGGCCGCAACGGTGTGGCCGTCGGTATGGCCCTTGCCGAAGCGTCGGCGATGACGGGTTCGGCGGTGCTGCTCGCACTGGACGCGCGCGCGGCGCCCGCCGGCCATAGCTGCGGCGCATAGCGACGCACCGCCAGCGCACTGCCAGCCAGCACCACTACCGCGACGGCCGCCAGCAGCACTGGCATCCACGCCGGGGCGAGCTCGCTGCCGAAGACCTCGCCGCCGGCACGGCGCACCAGATTGGCAGGCACCGTGTGCACGTCCAGCGTGTAGGCCCCGAGCAGCGCGCGGTCGCACACAATGTTGATCACGCGCGGTATGCCGCCGCTGACGCGGAAAACCTCTCGCTGCGCCGCGCGCGAGAAAATCTCGGCGGTGGCGCCGGCCACGCGCAGACGGTGGCGAACGTACGCCGAGGTCTCCTCGCGTGACAGCGGGGCGAGATGGTAGCGGCCGGTGATACGCTGCGCGAGCTGGCGCAGGTCCTGGCGTGCGAGCAGCGTGCGCAGCTCAGGCTGCCCAATCAGGATGATCTGCAGCAGCTTCTGCGTCTCGGTCTCCAAATTGGTGAGCAGCCGAATCTGCTCGAGCACTTCCGGCGCCAGGTCCTGTGCCTCATCGACGATCAGCACCACGCGCCGGCCCTGCGCGTGCGTGCGCAACAGGTGGCGGTTGAGCAGATCGACCAGCTCCTTGGTATTGCTCTCGGCACTATCGGTGACGCCGAGCCCCAGCTCCTCGCACAGCGAGCGCAGGAACTCGGTGGCCGACAGCCGCGGATTGAGAATCAGCGCAATCTCGGCATTCTTCGGCGCGCGCGCGAGCAGCGATCGAATGGTGGTGGTCTTGCCGGTGCCGACCTCGCCGGTAAGCTGGATGAAGCCGCCGGCCTCGTTGATGCCGTACACCAGATGCGCGAGCGCATCGGCATGCCGCGCACTCAAGTACAGATAGCGCGGATCCGGAGTGATCGCGAACGGCTTCTCTGCCAGCCCGAAGAAGCTCAGGTACATTGCGGCTTCAGCATGGCATCAACCCATTACTCGGCCATCACGGCGGGTACATCGGCAGGCTCATTTGATTCCTCGGCGGGGTGAGGTTCCGGTTCCATACCGAGCTCCTGCGCTGCAAAATCATCCACATTGATGATCTCCATGACGCGCCGGTCATAATCGGCCAGCGCGAGAGCCTCCTGCTCGGACAGGATGCCGAGCGCGCGGGCCTGCTCGATCTGCGCGGGCAGATCGAGGGCCGTCACCCGGCCGGTCTTGACCCCTTCGACCCGCAATTTTTTCTCCAACAGCTCGGCCTGGTCTGCGCGTTCGAGTGCCTGCTGCAGTGCGCCCAACGGGTTGCCGGGCTCGACCGTACGGTAGATGAAGCGGCTCAGTGCCGTGCGTGTCGCCGTGTCGGTCATGACCAGGCCGGCTACGCGGCGGCCGAGCTGATCGGCCGGTGCAAAGTAAGTCAGTCCGCGCGGGAATACCAGCAGGCGCGCCAGGGCCGCGAGCGGGCGGCTCGGGAAATTGCGCAACACGCTGTGCAGCTGTTCCTGCGCCTGGTAGAGCAGCTCACGGCATGCCCACTCGACGATCGGCAGCTCCTCGTCGGGCCGGCCGCGATTGGCGTGATGCTTCAGCACCATCGACGCCAGGTATATCATCGACAGCACGTCGCCCAGCCGCGCCGAGATGGTCTCTTTTTTCTTCAGGTAGCCGCCCAGCGTCAGCATCGCGATATCGGTCGCGAGCGCGAACGAGGCGCTGAAGCGCGCGATGTGCTGGTAGTAGCGGCGCGTGGGACCGGACTGCGGCACCGCCTCGAAGCGCGCGAACGTCAGTGCCATCAGCAGCGAGCGTACCGCGTTGGAGATCGCGAAGCCGATATGGCCGAACAACGCCCGATCGAACGCGACCACGCCACGCGGCCGGTCGGGATCACGGGCCGCGTTCATCTCGCGCAGCACATAGGGGTGACAGCGGATTGCGCCCTGGCCGAAGATGATCAGGTTGCGCGTGAGGATGTTGGCGCCCTCGACCGTGATCGCGATCGGGATCGACTGGTAGTGGCGCCCCAGGTAGTTGTGCGGCCCCAGCATGATGCCCTTGCCGCCATGCACGTCCATCGCATCGTTGGCGACGCGCCGCCCCATCTCGGTGAGGTGATACTTCAGGATCGCGGCCGGCACGGCCGGCTTCTCCCCGCCGTCGATCGCCGCGGTGGTGACGCTGCGCGCGGCCTCCATGATATAGCTCAGGCCCACCATGCGCGCGATGGTCTGCTCCACGCCCTCGAAGCGGCCCACCGGTAGGTTGAACTGCCGGCGGATGCGCGCGTAGGCGCCGGTGGCGAACACGCCGGCGAGCGCCCCGCCGGTGGCATTGGCCGGCAGCGAGATGCAGCGGCCGACCGAGAGCTGTTCCACCAGCATGCGCCAGCCCGAACCGGCCCGCGCCAGGCCGCCGATGATGCAATCGAGCGGCACGAACACATCGCGGCCGCGTACCGGGCCGTTCTGGAACGGGATATTCAGCGGAAAGTGCCGCCGGCCGATGTCGATGCCAGGGGTATCGCGCGCAATCAGCGCGCAGGTGATGCCGATGTCGACCTGCTCGCCGAGCAGATGCTCCGGATCGAACATCCTGAAGGCGAGCCCGACCACGGTGGCGATCGGAGCCAGCGTGATATACCGCTTGGAAAAATTGAGCTTCAGCCCCAGGACCTCGCGCCCCTGCCACAGGCCGTGGCACACGATGCCGGTGTCGGGGATTGCCGCCGCATCCGAGCCGACGCGCGGCCCGGTCAGCGCAAAACACGGCACCTCTTGCCCGCTCGCCAGGCGCGGCAGGTAATAGTCCTTCTGCTCCTCGGTGCCGTAATGAACCAGCAGTTCCGCCGGGCCAAGCGAGTTCGGCACCGCCACGGTCGAGGCGCAGGTGATGCTGCGGCTGGCGAGCTTGACCAGCACGCAGGAGTGGGCAAATGTGGAGAATTCGCGCCCGCCGTAGCGCTTGGGGATGATCAGCGCGAAGAAGCCCTGCGACTTGAGGTAGTCCCACACTGCGGGCGGCAGATCGCCGCGGCGGTGAGTGATGTCGAAGTCATCGAGCATGGTGCACAGGGTGTCGCACGGGCCGTCGAGGAAGGCCTGCTCCTCGGCCGACAGCGCCGGCGGCGCCGCCTGGGCGAGCTTGCGCCAGTCCGGCCGGCCGGTGAACAACTCCCCGTCCCACCACACCGTGCCCGCCTCGAGCGCCTCGCGCTCGGTAGCGGACATGGTCGGTAGCAGCCGCCGGTAGGCGCGCATGAAGCGCCGGCTGATCAGCGCGATCCGCAGCGGCCGCACGTTCAGCAACCACAGCGCAATCAGCGCCGCCCACAGGATGGCCTTCCACACCGGCGCCGGGCTGCCCAGCGCGGTGTAGGCCGCGAGCAGGATCGTGAAGCTGACGGCGAATGCCGGCAGCGCCGCGCGCCGATGCGCCAGATACAGCAGCGCGACGATGAACAACACGGTGATGATCGCGCCGACCATGAGTCTGCTTCCGTTATCCGAGCAGCGTCTTGACGCCCTCGCGCTCCTCGCGCAATTCGTTTTCTGACAGCTGCATGCGCTTGCGGCTGAAATCATCGACCGCCAGGTTCTGCACGATCTGGTATTCGCCCTGCTTGCAGGTCACCGGGTGCGAGTAGACCACGCCCTCCGGGATGCCGTAGCTGCCATCCGACGGCACGCCCATGCTGGTCCAGTCATCCTCGGGGGTGCCGAGCATCCACAGCCGCACGTGATCGATTGCGGCCGAGGCGGCCGAGGCGGCCGAGGATGAGCCGCGCGCCTTGATCACCGCCGCGCCGCGCTGTTGCACGGTGGGAATGAACGTGTGCTCAAGCCATTGCTGATCGACCAGTTCCCTGGCGGGCCGGCCATCGACCTGTGCGTGGCTAATGTCCGGGTATTGAGTGGCGGAATGGTTGCCCCAGATCGTCATGTGCCTCACCGCGTTGACGTGCGCGCCGGTCTTGCGCGCCAGTTGCGACAGCGCACGGTTGTGATCGAGGCGCGTCATCGCCGTGAAGCGGCGCCGGTCGATACGCGGCGCGTTGCGGCTGGCGATCAGTGCATTGGTGTTGGCGGGATTGCCGACTACCAGCACGTGCACGGCCGCATCGGCGACCTCATTGAGCGCGCGCCCCTGGGCGGAAAAGATCTGCGCATTCGCCAGCAGCAGGTCCTTACGTTCCATTCCCGGCCCACGAGGACGGGCACCGACCAGCAGTGCCACGTGGCAGCCCCGGAACGCGACCGTCGCCGTATCGGTGGCGATCACCTTGTTGAGCGTCGGGAACGCGCAGTCGTCGAGTTCCATCACCACACCGCCCAGCGCCGGCAGCGCCGGGGTGATCTCCAGCAGGTGCAAGTTGATCGGCTGGTCAGCACCGAGCATGCCGCCTGCTGCAATGCGGAAGGCGAGGGCGTAGCCGATTTGGCCGGCCGCGCCGGTGATCGCGACATTCAAGGGCTGCTTCATGAGAACTCCAGCGGGAAAAGAGCGCTGATTCTAGAGGGATTGGGGCTCACGGCAACCGGCAGTCCAAAAGCCCTTGACTTCATCTTAGTGATGTAGTTAACTACAACACATGATGAGTAGCACACAAAAGCGAACTCTGTTGGAGAAGACCATGAGCACAATCACGCACAACGGGCATCTCGGCTCGAGCCTGACCGAAAGCGCAAGCCCGAGGGTTGCAATCTGCGCCGCGCTGGCACTGGCCCTGACCGTGCTGACGATGCAGATCATCGGCGGTGCCGCCAGCATCAGCCAGTCGGCCCAGCAGTCGGCCCAGCAGTCGTCGCAGCAGCCGGCCACGGCGAGCGAAGCGGCTGCGCCACTGCCGACCGTCCTGGTGGTGGCGTCGCGCTGAGCGGGCAGCATCGGGGAGGCCCGCCTGCGCCACACGGGCGCAGGCGGCGCAGCAGCGGTGCGGTCTGCTACAGTCGCGCGCCGAGCAGGGCAGCATAGCGAACAGCCGACGCAAGAGCCGCACCGGGTGGATAGGGAAGCGCAATGGGATGACAGCCAGCCGATCTACCGGCAGCTGCGCGACCGCGTGGTCGCCATGATCCTGGAAGGCCTACTGAAGGAGGGCGACCCGCTGCCGTCAGTGCGTACCGTGGCGGCCGAATTTCGCATCAATCCGCTGACGGTGCTCAAGAGCTACCAGCAGCTGGTCGACGAGCAGCTGGTCGAGAAGCGCCGCGGCCGCGGCATGTACGTCAACATCGGGGCCGCGACCGCGTTGCGGGCCGATGAGCGCCGGCGTTTTCTCGATACCGAGTGGCCCCGGGTGCGCGCCACCATCGCGCGGCTGGGATTATCCGTCGAGGAGCTGCTGCATGTAGTTCCGGGCGATCCGCCATCGGGCGATCCGCCATCGGGCGATCCGGCCGCCGAGCCGCCGAACCTGCCAGGGGGGCGCGATGGCAAACATCATTGAAGTGCAGGACCTGACCAAGCGCTACGGCTCAGGTCCGCCGGTGCTCGATCGGCTGAGCTTTCGCGTGCAGGCCGGCCGCATCGTCGGGTTGATCGGCCGCAACGGTGCCGGCAAGACCACGCTGCTCAAGGCGCTGTTGGGCCTGACGCCCTACCACGGCAGCGTACGTGTCTTTGGGCTGGAGGCCTCGCGTGATCGCCATGCGCTGATGAGCGAGATTTGCTTCATTGCCGACACCGGGGTGCTGCCGCGCTGGTTGCGGGTGGAGCATGCGATCGCCTACGTCGAGGGGGTGCATCCTCGTTTCGACCGCAAGCGGGCCGAGGCGGTGCTCGCGCGTAGCGCCATCGCGCGCCGCGCCCGCATCGGCGAGCTGTCCAAGGGCATGATCACGCAGCTGCACCTGGCGTTGATTCTGGCGATCGATGCGCGCCTGCTGGTGCTCGACGAGCCGACTCTGGGCCTCGACCTGATCTATCGGCGCGCGTTCTACGACACCTTGCTGAGCGACTACCTCGACAAGGAGCGCACCATCGTGCTCACCACGCACCAGATCGAGGAGGTCGAGAATGTGCTCACTGACGTGCTGTTCATCGATCACGGCCGCCTCGCGCTGGACCTGCCGGTGGAAGAACTGCCGCAGCGCTTCGTGCAGTTGAACGTCGCGGCCGGCAAGGGCGACAGCGCGCGCGCCCTGGAGCCGTTCTACGAGCGCGAGGTGTTCGGCCGCTCGATGATGCTGTTCGAGCACCGGGCCCCCGAGGTGCTGGCCGGACTGGGTGAGGTGCGCACCCCCAGCATTGCCGATCTGTTCGTGGCCAAGCTCACCGCTCCGACAGCCTCACCCGAGCCGCCCCAGCCGGCGGCGGCAGGAGAAGCCGCGTGAGAGTGCTGCTGATGCAGATCCGGCGCGAATTGTGGGAGCACCGCTCGCTGTGGATCGCGCC
>Ga0307373_10011924_pt1 | contig 12480 bp, 3 predicted proteins | sample OX2MG_FD_202534 | JGI IMG/M metagenome (GOLD analysis project Ga0307373, IMG submission 202534) | Soil microbial communities from Risofladan, Vaasa, Finland - OX-2 | ecosystem: Environmental > Terrestrial > Soil > Coastal area > Acid sulfate soil | place: Finland: Risofladan, Vaasa | collected...
CGGCAGCCAGTCGGAACAGGGCAAAAGGAACCAATCGCCAGAGGGAACACCGGGGCCGTGGATAGGAACATGGCGAAGTGCGGCAAAGCGTTCCGCAGCCATCTGCCATGCCTGCCGAGCAGAGGGAAGCTCGGAATCGATGGTGTGATACATCGTCCACAGCGCGGGGTTGGCGTACGTCGTCTGCAGTCCAAGAATGTCTTTGCTTTCGGCAAAGGCTCCCTGCTCCGGAAGCCATAAGAGCTCTTGCATCGCCTTATGGATCAGGCCGGCTTCGACCTCATAGGCTGCATGGTCTTCTCCAAGAAGCCGTGCGATGGTTGCGGCAGTCTTGTTGAGAAAAAAATTATAGGCGCTGGAGTGAGCAGCTCCGCCTCCGTTGTATTGAAGGTTATCGCTGGCCCAAATGCAGGCATAGGCCTCGTAGAGTGGAAGCTCCGCTTCGCCTGCATGGGATCGCGGATCGGCGAACGTCCGGCGGAACAAGCGCTGCTCCCACTGGATATGGCGATTGAGTGCGGGCCATATCTCGCGCGCAAATTCGAGGTCTCCCGTCCAGCGCAGATGCCGCAGCAGAGCGTCGAAGAAGACGAGGTTCATATCGTAGTGATTATGCGAAATGTCGCCATTGGAGTGGAGCAGCGACTCTTTGCGAGTCAGATGCGTGCCGGAATCGGCAGGCCCGGTGGCAGGGGAATCATCCGCGCCGATTCGTATGGGCGTCTCATTCTGCCGCGCGATCCAATGGCGCAGCTGCTGCTTCATGCGGTCGTGATTGCCGAGAGCATCGAGTGCATACGGGCCGCGCCAACCGGCCAGCGGATTTCTCCAGGCCACCGCGCCATGCATGACGCATTGTTGGCCCGCATCCCACAGAGCGTCCGCAGCCACGTTCAACGCAGGAATGGCGGCATTGATGTATGCGTCAGGAGTTGAGAACCGGACGGCAGAGGCAATCGCAGCAATGTGCTGGCTACGAGCAGAGAAGGCCGCAGCAGGGTCCTGCGATACCGGCAATATTTCTTCAGGAAGAACGCGACGAATCGCAATATGCAGCGGCACCGTCTCAAGCTCGACCGAACCCGTCAGGATAGGAAGCTCGCCGGCAACGGAGTTCGCAAGAGTCCTCCAATCGGCATTCCAATCCATGGCACTGGCAGTCCCGAGTCTCGAGCCGGAAGGGAAGCCGAGTTGCAGGTTCGCCGCGTGGCTTCGCTGATGAGCGGTAGAGCTTTCTATTGTGTAACTGTTTCCGGCACATTCTTCAGTGCGAAGTTGAAAGAACTGGCTCACCGGCTCAACTTCGCAGCCGATGTCGCCATTGCGCCGGCCTTTGCGTCCGCTGACGCCGCCAAATATCCATGTAAGCAGGGTACCTGAAGGAATCTCTCGCGGCGTAATGGCAAGGTGAATGCCCGAGCCTTCACCTTGCGTCATAAGTTCAAGCTCCAACCGGCCGTTGCCAAGCAGGCTGTCTCGAACCTCATAGATCATGCGGCCGGGGCGATAACGCGCGGTCACTGTATCCGCGTGGAAGGCCCACTTGGAATCGGCTCCGTTTGCGATGCCGATGCGGAGATTGCCCCCATGTCCCGGAAGATAGAGCGAGAACTCCGGAAGGTCTCCGGCGTCGACGCGAAAGGCGGTATTGGGGCCGTACAGCGGCCGGTTGAAAAATTCTTTGCCGTTGGTAATAAGAAAATCGCCGTCGTCTGGAGTGTATCGAAGGGGCCGCGACGTGTTGCCTTCTAGTAGTGGCCGTATGGCGCCTGAGATGACCTCGGGAGAAGCACCGGCGGAGCGCACTCGCTTTGCCGCGGCGCCCTGCGCGAGAAGTTGCGCGATCGGGCTGGCGGAGAAGACGCCAGCAGCAGCGGTGCGAGCAAGGAATCGGCGGCGCGTCCAGTCGGAGAAGGAGGTCATAAAAAGAAGTTACCCAAATGCTACGCGGAGCGGGCAAAGGCAGAAAAGCCTTGTCCCGCTCCGCGTAGGTAAGACGGTTGAACTGCGTTAGAAGTTAATCTTGCCTGCGAACTGCCAGTCGCGTGGATTGTTGTTCTGCTTGCTGATGGTTCCAAAGCTGCTGCTGGCGAGCGAGACACCAAGGCCACCAAACTGCACGTGGTTGGTGACGTTGGAGCAGTCAGCCTGGAAGGTGAAATTCACGCGTTCGTGAATGGGGAAGGCGCGCCGGATCCCGGCGTCCCAGCTGTAGTCTGCGATGTTGTGGATGCCATAAGGCGACATCCGCGGAGCGTCTCCGAAGTTATATCCGGCATTGCCCGGAGTTGCGAGGAAGCCATTTGCGTCGAGGTAGTGGATGCTGTTAATGTTTGCAGCCGTTACTCCATGTCCATAGCCACCATTGATGCGCTCTGGTCCGGAGAACGCCGGGTTATAGCTTGGATAGCACGAGCCCGGAGTATTGCATCCTGTTCCCGCGACGGACAGGCCCGCGCCTGCCACCTTGTTGAAGATGGAAGAGAGCTTCCATCCCGATGCCAGGATGCGCACAGGCAGTGAACCTGCACCAAGCTGTCCGGGGCCGCCGATCGGAAGTGCGTATACCCCAAAGATGTGGAGCGACTGCGGATCGACGGTGGTGTCGGCGCGATCGATGCGATTAGCCTGCGCTGGTGCCTGGCCGCCGTCGATGACGTTTCCAGGAATCGGATAGCCGCTACGGTAGCCGCCCAGATCGTCGATCTCTTTGGACCACGTGTAGTTGAGCGTCGCCGAAAGCCCATGCCACTCCCGCTGGTTGAGCGTGATTTCGAGCGCGTTATAGTTGCCGTTGCCGATGTCGCCCCAGGTATCAGTCACGCTGGAGTATTGCGGAAACGGTTTCAGCATCTGGCCAATCGTAGCGGAAGGCCCACCGTAGCTAGCGTACGGAAGCTGAATGCCGGGGATGACGGCCTGCGCCTCTTGCAGATAGCTCTTGCCGGTGGCCTTGTCGACGTTACCCGGAAGCTGTTTGAGCAGCGGACCAAGTACCTGGTAAGCGGGCGCAAGCTGGTTCTGGTAGTAGCCGCGGCTTTGGCCAACGAGGAAGTGCGACTGGCTGCCAGCGTAGTCAACGCTGAGAGTCAGGTCGTTGGTCAGCAGATGCTGAACGCCAAAGTTCCAGTTCTCTGTATAAGGAGGACGCCCCGACAGATAAGGATCGGCATAGTTCGCTCCTGCCGCGGTGACGGCGGCTCCACTGCCGGTCAGATAATTTCCTGCATTTGCAGAAGCAGTCATGTCAGGGGTTGTGGAGTAGTTAGGGAAGCTGGTATTTCCCATCGCGCTATTGAGATAGAACGCCGGCTGGCCGCCCTGGCCGGAGTCGGCAAAGTTCGGACTCGCAGTAAGGCCGATCTGCCCGGTTCCGTTATAGTTTCCGGCATTCGATCCGCCCACGCCGCCGTTGTGCGTATACATGATCGAGAAGGCTCCGCGCACTACATCGCGAGACGTGATTTGATACGCGCCGCCAACGCGTGGGCCAAAGTTTCTGTACCAGGTACGCACAGGAGTCGTGCAATTACACGTTCCCACGCCATGACCGATATAGCTGATGGCTCCCGGCGTGCCGGTGGCGGGATTCGTGAGCGTAGGACTGAAGGTAGACCAACGATTTCCGGTCTCGTGATAAGGCGTGTAGAGGTCCCAACGAAGGCCCAGGTTCAACGTCAATTTCTGCGTGACCTTGTAGTCATCCTGAATGTAAGGAGAGAACGCTTTGTAACGCGCGCCCAGCGTCGAGAAGCTCTGTACGTAAAGGGAACTGGAATCAACTGCGCCAAGAAGGTAGCTGGCGTAGGAGAAGCCGGTATTGGTGCTGAGGATATTCCCCTTGGCGTCATAGCCCGAGGTGCTGGTGTTCTTGAAGCTGAGCGAGAGAGGATTCGAGGGACTATCCGAGGGCGACTGGTTGAACTGCAGCCATTGGAAGTCGCCACCAAAGGTGAACGAATGCTTGCCGTGAATCCACTGCAGATCGTCCGCAATGGTGTAGGTGTTTACCGCTTCGTGATTGCCGCCAGGAGCCGACCAACTGGAGGGGTTATCTGTAGGCCCGGAGAATTTGACTCCTGGAAACGTAGTCGATGCCAGGCCCGCGGGAATGTTCCCGATTCCCAGGCTCTCGCCGGTTCCATACGCGGTGTTCCCGTCGGTCGCATTCTTGATGGTGGCCCAATAGCGCGTGTAGCCGTAGCGAAATTGATTCACGACGTGCGGCGTAAACGTATAGGTGTGCTTGATGATCGCCGTCGTGGTCGGCTCGGAGACGATGGTGCCGTTGGTATAGGGAGCCGGAAGAGTTGTGGTCGCGCCATAGTCCAATGGTGTGAAGCTGCGAACGCCTGACGTTGAAATCAGCGTGATCTGCTGCTTTTTGCCAATGTTGAAGTCGACGCGGCCGGTAAACTCCCAGTTGTCGCGGCCCGTGGGATAGCCATAGAGATAGTTATTGCTGATCGACGAGTTGGAAACCGGTGGAAGAAACTTCTGCATCGCCTGCGAGATCGAAGAGATCTGGCCGGCAGGGATGACATTCGGCGTCGGTATGCCATTCTTCAATCCCATGAATTGATAGGCGCAAGTCGTTCCGTGATTTGCGGCAGTACAAGCTGTAGCCGTGGTTGGATCGTAGATTGGAATCTGCTTGCCCTTGGAGTCGACCAAGGCCGAAAAATCTCCCTGGCGAAAGTCGGTGGTGGGAATCGTCTGCAACGAAGGACTGGAGACCGCGTTGTAGTGATAGCGGTCGTAGTTTACGAAAAAGAAGATCCTGTCCTTATGAATTGGGCCGGACAAGGAAGCGGACAGTTCATTCTGGTGCTCTGGCGGTTTGGGTGCAAGGCTCGTTGAGCCGTCAGCATTATGAACTTTGACCGACTTCTGAAGAAAGCCCCAGGAATCGAACGCCGTATTACGGATAAAGTCCGAGACATTGCCATGGAAGGTATTGGAACCTTGCTTGACGGAGAAGTTTTCTACACCGATGCCCTGATATTGGGCCGACGATCCGCTGGTCTGTACCTGGAACTGATCGACGGCATCGACCGAAAGGTTCTGGTTGATCTTGCGGTTGTCGCCCTGGGAGTCGACCGTGGTCAACGGCACGCCCTCGATGTACATCTCATTCATGTTTCCCGATCCAACACCGCCAAAGATTCCCGCGCGTCCCCCGGCAGATACTCCCGGCATCAGCTGCACAAATGCGGTCGGATCGCGAGGCGCCTGACTCATCAGGAGCGGCAGCTCAGAGTAGGTCTTGTTCTCCATCACTGCGCCCAAAGTGGCGTTCGAGGTCTGCAGGGCTGGCGGCGCCGTAGAGACTGTCACGGTCTCCGTTGCATTCCCGATCGACAGCTTTGGATTGAAGCTGAGCGTCTGCAGCGCATTGACGGTGACATTTTCCTGTTTCAGGTCCTGGAACCCGGACGAGCTAACCACAATGCTATAACTGCCCGGCAGCAGCGGCGAAACGACATAGTATCCGGTTGACGTCGACTTGCGAACCACGCTGACTGAGGTAGCCGTGTTGGTCGTTGTAACGGTCGCGCCGGGAATGACTGCGCCCGTGCTATCCGTAACCGTGCCGGAGATGGCTCCAGCGCCGCTGACCTGTGCCGCGGCAGCGCGTGGAATCAACAGGAGGGAGATCGAGAGCAAGGCAGCGACGAAATACTGGCTTACAGCAAAGCAGGGAGGGCGAACGTTTACAGACATGGATTCTTGGGGGCCTCTATTTGCAGAAATTGGGAATAGTTTTACAGGAGGAATACTAGGAGGATGCAGGGAATTCTGTCAATAGAAAATTAGTTCCATAGGATAAAATCAAACGCCGTCATCTTCAAGAACTTTCCTCATCAGCCAGCAAAAGTCTCATTTCCGCAAGTACGAGCACAATTCCTCCTACCCTCAAAATAGATTGTGGCTGCGAAAGATGTTCCACTGGTAGCGGGAGACCTAAAATGAAAGCTCTTGTAAAGGCTCATGCGAAATCAGGTTTGTGGCTTGAGGATGTTCCCGAGCCGGTAATCGGCATCAACGACGTTCTCATCCGAGTTCGCTATACTGGAATCTGCGGAACCGACGTCCATATCTACAACTGGGACGAGTGGGCGCAGCGCACCATTCCTGTGCCCATGACGATCGGCCACGAGTTTGTCGGGGAAATTGTTCAGGTCGGCGCAAACGTCAACGACTTCCACCCCGGAGATATTGTCAGCGGCGAAGGCCATGTCGTCTGCGGGCGGTGCAGAAATTGTCTCGCAGGCAGAAGGCATCTCTGCGCGGCTACCTCAGGAGTGGGCGTGAACCGCCCCGGAGCCTTCGCCGAGTTCATCGCTTTGCCCATGACGAATATCTGGCGTCATCATCCGGAGATCAATCAGGAGGTCGCTGCCATCTTCGACCCCTTCGGCAACGCCGTCCACACGGCTCTATCGTTCGATGTCCTCGCGGAAGATGTTCTGATAACAGGAGCTGGCCCTATCGGCATCATGTGCATCCCCGTCGTTCGTCACGCCGGTGCGCGGCATGTCGTCATCACCGATCCCAACCCCTACCGTCTCGAGCTCGCACGAAAGATGGGAGCCACTCTCGCGGTCAACCCCATGGAAACCCCGATCGCAGAGGTGCAAAAGCAGCTCGGATTGCAGGAGGGCTTCGACGTCGGTCTTGAGATGTCGGGAAATGCCGCCGCTCTTCGAGAGATGATCTCGAACATGAGCCATGGAGGAAAGATTGCGATCCTCGGCATCCCTTCCAAAGAGATGGAGATCGATCTGCGCCAGGTCGTCTTCAACATGCTCACCCTCAAAGGCATCTATGGCCGCGAGATGTATGAGACCTGGTACAAGATGAGCGTCCTCATCGAATCAGGTGTGGATATCACGCCCATCATCACGCATCGCTACTCGTACGCTGATTTTGAGCAGGGCTTTCATGCAATGATGTCGGGCATGACTGGGAAAGTGATTCTCGATTGGACAAGCCTCTCTTCCTGATCTGAATTCGGAAGCTAAACATCCCGAGCATGGTCAACCGGAATATCCACGCCTGACCACGCTTTCTGCTGTGTCCACGGCGCCGCAGGAGCGGACCAGAACGGGTCTGTCGCAGGCAGTCCGAGGGGCAACCAGGCCGCGCTCGCAAGGTAGAGACTTCCAGTTGAGATGTAAGTCTCGCCCAGCGAGGGCTGGTGCCCCGCAAGCCCAATCTGCAACCATCCGTCTGCTGAAAATGTTCCCGCTGGGGTAAGCGTTCGCCGCTGAACTGCAGTGAGTGCGCAGCGAACCTGCTGTGGAAGAACCGGCTCAGGCAGCATATGACGACGGCTGCAATCCGCAAGCAGATGAAACGCCCCGCAGCGGTAGGTGATGGAGCGCCCCACGACGGGATACTCCCCTTGCGCGCTGATGACTCGCTCCTGGATCGCGGCGTATCGCTGTGCGCGGGCATGAATCTCAGGACGCATGTTCTCCCACGCTGTCTCGGCGTCTCCCAACGTCTCGATAAGCTGCAACAGGTAAGGATGAATCACAAAGCTGTCGTAGTAGTCCGCGTGATAGTGCGGGCCGTCGCCGTAGGTGCCGTCGCCGACGTACCACTCCATATGCTTGCGCAATGCATAGTCAACGCGGACGCGGTCCCAATCGGCCCCAAGCGCCATCAGTGCGGCTTCGTTGATCGCGGCAAATAGCAGCCAGTTGTTATAGCCCGGCAGCACGATGCGCTCCGCCATCAGCGCCCGAATCAGTTTTTGTTTCGTTGCAGCATCCAGCGCCTGCACAAGCTGAAGCGGCGCACGCAGCAGCGCCAGTGCAAGAAACGAAGCGTCGACGACGGTCTGTGAAGACGCGCCGAAGCGCATGTAGTCGGGAGAAGCAGGATCGACCGCAGACGCGATGGCGGCTAGCGCCCACTTCCGGTAGCGGACACGCAAGGCAGTCTCCTGCCTCGGTTCTTCAGCAGAAGGCTCCAACTCAAGCCAGGGCGCCAGCCCCGACAGAACCCGCCCAAGGGCCTCCAGCGGAGATCCGACTGCCCGTGCGGCGGCCTGCCCGGGAGCAGCTTCAACCGGCATCGTTGCGCGTAGTCGACGCTCGCTGAGGGCACGAAGCACGGGCTCCGAGACCTGTTCCAGCAGGGCAAGCCACGCGGCTCGATCCTCTGCACCAGACGCAGGCGTCGCGGCAGAAGCTGCACCTGCAGGCCTCGTCTGGGCATTGCCATTGCCCGCGAGCAAAGTCGTCGTGCCGGCGGCCATGGTATTGAGCAGAAAGCTACGTCGTGTCTTCGTGTCAGGCTGATGCATCAATCTCTCCTGGACTATTTCCCCAGAAGCAACCATAGGTTGTGCTCTCGCCCAACGTCAAACCGTGTCTCGTGGTTCTTCAGCTTATTTCTTCAGCGAGTTGAGCATGTCTTTGCTCAGCGGCTTCTCATGCAGCAAAAGCTGCGTAGCCCTCACGCATGGGTTTGCGTGAAACCACTCCTGCACGATGCTTTCGTGTAACAGATTGGCCAACGCAAGCAGCGACATCCCCTGGTGGTGGGCCATCCACGAGCGCACAAGGCGCGGCTGCTTGCCTTGCGTGAAGTCGGCGGCTTCGTAGAAGCCATAGGCCCCGGTCCAATTCATCGAAGCCATGCGTCGCAGATTACTCAACGCATCACTTCGCAGCAGGGACAGCGTAAGAAAGGTCGAATAAGGAGAGATCACCGGGCCATCTTCCGCGCCGTACTTAAGCGCAAGCGACGGAATCCCCCAGGCCTGATAGCGATAGCGGCCCGATGCCTCCGTCTCGGCGAAGCCCGACTCCGAGATGCCCCAGGGAATATCGCGGACATAGTCGCGCTGAATCCGTACCGCCGCCTGCAGGGAGCGGGCAATCAGCGTATCGGGATAAGTCCGCATCCACAGCGCCGGCATCATGTACTCGAACATGGTCCCTGTCCATGACAGCAACGCAGCGCGTCCGTTTACGATCACATGCGATCGGCTCAACCGGAACCATGTTTGTTGCGGTACGTCTCCCTTGGCAATCGCGAGCAGCGCCGCGATGCGGGCCTCCGAGGCAAGCAGGTCATAGCAGGCCGAATGCACCTCTCCCGTATTGCCGTCATAGGCGATGGATAAAAGCTGGCGCGATTCAACCAGCAGAAAGCCAAACTCCATTGCTTCCGCGCATTGCTTGGCTCGCGCCGCAATATCAGCGATGGCGGCGTGAAGCCGTGACAGCCTTTCTCGTGCCTCCGGCAGCAACGAGCGCAGCTCCGTTGCCAGCGCACTTAAACTTGATCCCTCCGCATGAGCGATCGGGGTATCCACAATGCGTCTCTCCAGCGCGGCAACGTATTGCGCTGCCGCCTGCAAGGTCGGGATCTTGTTGTCTTGCTTGTTCTCTACATCGGTCTTGCTCTCGGACGCAGTCAGGCCGAAATAATCGAACAAAGGAGCAAAGCGCGGTAGAAGCCAGGGCGCATATTCCTCGATGAACTGTGACAATGCATGACGGCGGCGCAATGCCTCCTCCGCAATCCATCCCTGGGTTCCGCCTTCGGTCTGGGAAGAGGGCAGCTGCTCCTCCATCACCTTGCGAACCAGCGCCTGCATCGTCTCTAATCCGCTGTCGTTCGGATGCTGCTTCTCTCTCCGGCGGCGACTGCCTGTTCCAAATCCGCCATGCAACATCTCATCCAGCGCTGCAAAGGTATGGGGATTGAGCAGGGGCCGCTTCAGCAGATCGAGCGCACCCGTGTGCAGCGTGTAGAACGAAGCCGCGAGGTTGCCGCTATCGACGGTGGAAACGACCTTTGGCGCAATGGGTTCCAGGCGCTCGATGTTGTACCAGTTATAGATATGCCCGCGGTGCTTTTCGAGCCGGTCGTAGGTATCGAGCGTCCCTGATGTCTGTTCGGTAAATTCGGGCAGCGTAATAAATCCGAATTCGTACGCGGCCTGGCGCGAATTGAGCAGCATCCCCAGGTTGGTAGGCGAGAGCGTCCGAACCTGCAGCGTGTCCTGCTCTTCTACATTGTCTGGAATCAGCCAATGGTTTTCCCTGCCGCCGAACTCCGAGAAGTAGCGCCAGATGTGCAACGCCTGATGCTGCAGAAAGGATCTGTCCTCTGCCGACAACGGGCCTTCTACCCGCCGCGGCGACGAATCGAGCCAAAACACGGCGACCGGTGCAAGCGCCCAAAGCACCAGCACGGGCGCTGCTGCCAGAAGCGCATGAGGGTATCTCCAGGCCAACACACCCGCAATCAGCAGGGCAATCACTGGCGAAAGATTGAGATAGCGGTCGAGCGAACTCACCGAGGTGCCAGCCTCGGCTTGCGCCGCCGTCTCCCAGTCCAGCAGGTTTTTGCCCGAGATCAACGTTCGATTCAACGACCGCACAATCGCATCGAGCGAGAGCAGCATGTGATGCGCAAGGAAGATGAGATTGAGGATGGTGATGCCAAACGACGCCGCGAAGGTATAGAAGCTCTCCTTCACGGCAACGACGCTTCCATTCAGCACGGCCCTGCTGAGGTTGAAGCCAAACTGAACAAGTCCGGGAAGCAGAAGAACGATCAGGGTCGCGATGGTCCAGTAGACAGGGCCGCCGGGAAGGAAGAGCCACCCAAAGAGGAACAGCAGAAATGTAACCGGCTCGATGAGGCTGCGGCGAAGATTGTCGAAGATCTTCCAGCGCGAGATGGTGCTGATCGGGTTGATGACCGACCGCCCCGATTCGTCGGGTACCGAGCCTAAGAGCCACCGCATGATCTGCCAGTCGCCACGAAGCCAGCGATGCTTGCGCCGCGTATGGGCCGAGTAGTGCGACGGGTAATCGTCGATCACCTCGATGTCCGTGGCCAGTCCTACGCGCACATACGCGCCTTCGATCAGGTCGTGCGACAGCAGCGCATTGCGCGGAAAACGATTTTCGAGCAGCTCATGCAGCACGGAAACTTCATAAATCCCCTTGCCGGTAAAGATGCCTTCTCCAAACAGGTCCTGATAAGCGTCCGAGACGGCGCGCGTGTAGATGTCGAAGCCCGTCTCTCCCGAATACAGCGCAGCCATGCGCGAGCGCGACGCAGAGCCGACGCTGACGCCGACACGCGGCTGCAGAATCCCGTATCCAGCCGTGACAACACGCAGGCGAGGATCGATGATCGCCTGGTTCAGCGGATGTGCGATCGTTCCTGTAAGCCGCGCCGCGGCGCCACGCGGCAGTTGCGTGTCCGAGTCCAGCGTAATCACATAGCGAACGCGATTGAGAAGATGGAGCGGCCCCGCCTTTACCGGGAAGGTATCGAGCGCATGGACCAGCAGCTTGTTGAGGTCGAGCAGTTTTCCGCGCTTGCGTTCCCATCCCATCCATACTCCCTGGCGAGCGTTGAAGACGCGATGACGGTGCAGCAGGAAAAAAGATCCGCCATCCTGCCCGGCATATCGTGCATTCAACTCACCTACGAATCGAAGCGCCAGCATCACCAGCGGGTTATTGTCCTCGTCCGAGGGACGCGTCGTCGTGTCCGGCAGATCGGTGAGCAAGCCGAAGTGAATGTTCTTGTCTTGATTTGCGAGGTAGCGTGCCTCCAGCTCCTCAAACAGCTCCGTAACCTGCTTCTCATTCATGAGAAGAGTCGGCACGATCACTAAAGCCGTCATCTCCGCGGGAACGCCCTTCGAAAAATCCAGCTTCGGCAGCGGCTCAGCCTTCATCAACGCGGTGACGCTGCCATTGACCAGATCGACCGCGCCCTGTGTCACCGGCAGCAACGCCAACAGCAACGCCCCAATCACCGCCCAGTAATCATGATGGGGAACCAGCGGAAGAATGATCGCCGTGATCAACAGCACCGACAGCGTAAAGGTGCCGAGGATGTAGAACTCTTCATTCCAATGACGGACCATCCCGCGCAGCCGCTCCATCGCAGGCGGATGGTAGCCAATCCGATTATGGAGCTGCGGAACGCCCTCCGCTAAAAGGTAGTAGCCAATGTGCGCTCTTCGCTGCGCCAGCCGAGGGTCCGGGTGCGGTGCCCTCGTTGCCTCGCGTGCAAGATCGAGCGCTGCCTGCGCGGTCGCGACCTCGCTGAAGTTTGAGTGGCTCGCCATCGTCGCGACGCGCTGGTGGTACATGCTCCGCGTCTCATCCTCCATCTTTGCGAAGGTCCCCGCCGGGTCTTCGCGGAGAATCGCGTCAAAGACGATCAGCGGTTCGAGCACCGGGCGCCACTCGCACTGGTCCAGGCGTCGCAATCCATGCAGCGGTGCAGAAAAGGGCGACTCTTCAATAGGCGGCAGCTCACCTGCGGCGAAGGCCTCGTCTGCACGGTCGAGAATGTACTCCAGTTGGGCCAGCTTCAGCGCCTGCTGCAGCAGCCCGATCTCCTGCAGCAGCAGAGGATCGCGCCGCTCAAACTGCTGCACGTAGACGGCAAGCGATTCAGCCGACCACATGCGCGCGGCCGACA
>Ga0307373_10011927_pt1 | contig 12477 bp, 11 predicted proteins | sample OX2MG_FD_202534 | JGI IMG/M metagenome (GOLD analysis project Ga0307373, IMG submission 202534) | Soil microbial communities from Risofladan, Vaasa, Finland - OX-2 | ecosystem: Environmental > Terrestrial > Soil > Coastal area > Acid sulfate soil | place: Finland: Risofladan, Vaasa | collected...
GCCGACCTGCTGTGGATGGAGACGAAGACGGCGGATCTCGCGGATGCCGCAAGATTCGCCCAGGCGATCCATGCCGCCTATCCCGACAAGATGCTCGCGTACAACCTGTCGCCGTCGTTCAACTGGGACACCACCGGCCTGAGCGACGACGAGATGCAGCGCTTTCCGGAGGAGCTCGGGAAGCTCGGCTTCGTGTTCAACTTCATCACCTATGGGGGCCATCAGATCGATGGCCTCGCCGCCGAGGAGTTCACCACGGCGCTGCGCGACGACGGGATGCTCGCCCTCGCCCGCCTCCAGCGGAAGTTCCGGCTCCTCGAGTCGCCGTACCGCACGCCACAGTCCCTCGTTGGTGGAGACCGGCTCGACGCGGCGCTCATGGCCGCCTCCGGGCGGACCGCGGCGACGAAGGCCATGGGCAAGGGCTCGACCCAGCACCAGCACCTCGTCCAGACCGAGGTGCCGACGGGGCTCCTCGCGGACTGGCTTGCCACGTGGGCGAGCCACTGGGGTCGGCCGGGGGCGATCCGCGTCGAGCTGCGGCCGCACACCGCGGGATCCGACCTTCTCGAGCTGCGGGTCCTCGAGGACGCGGATGAGGTGCTCGCCACCGTGATCTTCGCCAGCATCGTGGATCGCCGTGGCCGCAGCATCCTCTCGATCCGCGACCAGCATGCCGCACCGTTCATCCGCAGACGGCGGCTGATGACGCTCGTCCAGCTCTTCCTCATTCATCGCTATCACGCGAGTTCGCTCCACTATCTCACCCCGACGCAGGACAACCACGCGCAGTCGGAGCGGATGCGCGACCTCGGCATCTTCACGGTCGTGCGGTCCGAGATCGGGCAGATCATCGTCGCGGACGTCGACCGCGAGCGCGTCGCCGAGCTGATCCGACCCGACGGGGAGAAGCTCGCGGAGTTGATCCGCAAGCCGCTGCCGCAGCTGGCATAGCGACCGGGCGAAGCTCGGTGCTCACGACGAGACGAGCCGGAAACCCCTGGGCTCGTCCTGTGCTGGGCGACTCAACACCGACGGTGGGGCAGCCACCGAGCCGAGGGTCGGTCGCGCTCTCCCCCGTCTGGTCGCCACATGCTGTCGATTCCGAGGTCGTCCGTTCGTCGTTCTGGTACGGGTGCCGGCTCCACGATGCGCCCGCAAGACGAGGAGGATCCCGATGGCGAAGTACCTGCTCCTGTTCCGCGGTGGGAAGATGCCGGAGACGCCGGAAGCACAGGCCCAGGTGATGACGGCCTGGACCGGCTGGTTCGGCACGCTCGGCTCGGCGCTCGTCGACGCGGGCAATCCCACCTCGGCCGGCCGCACGATCAACCCCGACAGGACCGTCGGTGGCGACGGTCGGCCGGCGGCAAGCGGCTACAGCATCATCAGCGCCGACAGCCTCGATGCCGCGGTCGGGCTTGCGAAGGGCTGCCCGGTGCTCGATGGTGGCGCCTCGATCGACGTCTGCGAGACGTTCGAGGTCATGTAGCAGCCGGCGGCTCTCAGTGGCCCCGGGCCGGGATCGCCGCCAACCTTCGCAGACCTTGTGGTAGAGGGCATCGAGCGAGACGTACGGATGGCCGGGCGCCTCGAGCGGGCGGGAGCGGAAGGCGTCGACCTCGGCATCGAGCCCGGCACGGATCCTGAGAGACCTCGCTCTTGCTCAGGTTGACGATCCCAAGGGCGCCGACGAGCTCCTCCACCCGGCGCGTGCCGACCCCGCCGACGTACGCCTCCTGGACCACCGCGAGGAGCGCCCGCTCGGCCCGTCGTCGTGGTTCCAGCAGGGAGGGGAAGTACGTCCCGTCGCGGAGCTTCGGGATCTGCAGGTCGATCGTGCCGACCCGGGTGTCCCAGCGTCGCTCGCGGTAGCCGTTGCGCTGGGTCAGGCGGCGCTCCGGCACCCGTTCACCGTGGGTCGCCCCGATCTGGGCCGTCACCTCGGCGTCCATCACCAGCTGGCTGAGCATCGTGAGTCCCTCACGGAGGAAGTCGAGGTCGCCGTCCGCGGCGGCCTTGCGCAGCGATTCGAGGGCGGCCATCCTGTCGTCGGCCATCGGGTTCACCTCTTTCGACGTCGGTTGCAACTCCAGCGTCGTGAGCGTTCGCCTATGACTGCTGCCCCGCCGCGGCGGCGAGCTCGACCCCGTCGGGCGCGTCCCGAGCCGACCGCGCCGAACCGCCGGTGAGCGAGGACGGAATACAGATCTTGACGCTGAGCCCGGCCGGACGCCGCGCGTGAATCGTGACCACGCCGCCGGCGAGCCGGGCACGCTCTCGCATTCCGATGATGCCGAGCCGGTTCGAGGCAAGGAGCGTGGACGCGGACGGCAGGGTCGACATGCCCGCTCCGTCGTCCGAGATGACGAGGGTGACTTCGGACGCCCCGAACCGCAACCTGATGTTGACATTGAGTGCCCCGGAGTGGCGCTCGATGTTCCGCAGTGCCTCTTCCGAGATCCGCAGGAGGGTCAGCTCCAGGTCCGATGCGAGGCGCCGCGGCGTACCGCTCACGACGATCCGCGCCTGGATTCCGGTTCGGCCCGTGAATGCATGGGCCGACGCACGCAACGCGGACGGCAGTCCGAGATCATCGAGGATCGACGGCCGCAGGTCGCGCGCGACCCGGCGCAACTGGTCGGCCACACGGATGGCGACGGCCCGTACCCCCTCGACGGCAGGCGCCGCGTCGGGAACCGTGAATTCGAGGGCATCCAGCTCGCGAACGAGGAGCATCAGCGACTGAACCGGACCGTCGTGCAGCTCGCGCGCGATGCGACGCTGCTCAGCCTCTCGGGCCGCCAGCGCCTGGCGCACCACGCCCTCGAGGCCCTGCTCCCGCTCGTGCTGGGCCGTGACGTCGCGGAGGACCAGCTGAACCTGGCGCTCACCGGAAGGATCGATGAACGGACTACCGATCGCCTCGATCCAGGCGCCGTCGCCGCGCGCGCGGATCGCCGGTTGGGCCAGCCGCTCCCCCACGCCCGCGGCCGAGGTGGAATCGACGACGAGCGAGTCGAACGGCTCGGGAAGCGTCCGGCCAACGAGATCCCCTGCCGGCATCCTGAAGAGCGCGCCGGCTGCGGTGTTGGCGGCGGTGACCAGGCCGTCCTCGTCCATCAGGATGATCGGTTGGTCGACCGTATCGAAGATCGCGCGGTATTGCTCTTCCGAGACCCGACGGGCATGCTCTCGCTCTTCGGCGTCGAACCGAGCGACTCGCTCGCCATCAACGCGCCACCCGACGACCAGGGCGGTACCTGCGAGGCCGAGCCACTGGACAAGTTCGCCCACTCGCTCCAGCCCGCCATGCAGGAACAGGACGTTTGGCAGCGACAGGAGACCGCACCAGGCTGCGGTCTGGAGTGCTCCGCGCAGCCCGAAGTTCAGCGCTGCGTACATCACCGGAACGACGTACAGGGACATCGGAACCAGGTAGAGCGGCTCGTGCGCATACGCGGCGTCGACTATCTCGAACAGGACGTGCCCTACGGCAATGATCGTCACGAGAGCCTGGACCGACCAGAACTCGCGCCGGTCGATTGGCGGACGCCAGGTCTTCAGCGCCAGGCGAACGCTGGACCAGAGAGCGTCACTCCGCGGCTGCTCGCGCTCCAGCGTCACGATGAGCCCGGCCCCGGTCGATCCAGGCTGACCCAGCCGTGAGAGGCGGCGTAGATCACCGCCTCGGTCCGGCTCGACACGCCGAGCTTGTTGAAGATGCTGGTGAACTGCGCTTCGATCGTCCGAACACTGACAGATAACTGGCGGGCAATCTCTTTCGTGCGCTCGCCCTTGGCGGCGAGACGCAGGACGTCCTGTTCACGGTTGCTCAGGACGTGGCCGCCGGTACCCTGCCCCCGCCCATCGAGGAGCTGCCGCGCGACGCTCGGGTGGAGCACGATTTCGCCGTGAGCGACCGACACCACGGCGGCGATGACGTCTCGAGCGTGGGCGGTCTTGAGCATGTAGCCGCCCGCCCCCGCCTGCAGTGCGGCACGCGCGTAGTCGACGTCGTCGTAGGCGCTCAGCATGAGGATCCGCGGAGCGTTCGGTTCGGATCGGATCCGGTGGGCTGCCTCGATCCCGTTCAGCAACGGCAGGTTGACGTCGAGCAACACGACATCGGGGGCTAGGTCGCGGGCCATCGTCACGGCCAGGAGTCCATCCTCGGCCTCGCCCACGACGAGGATGTTCGGGTCGCGCTCGAGCATCTCGCGGGTGCCTTCACGGACGAGGGTGTGGTCCTCGGCGAGGAGAACCCTGACGTTTCCCATGCCCTCCACTCCGCTATGTGCGTCGCTCGATGCTACTCCTGCACCGATGCCCGGTTGAACGAGGGAAGGCCGCAGCGAAGCTGCGGATGACCGCAGTGCGCTTGTGCGGAGCTCACCGTTGCGACGGCAATCACCATCGGCATGATGGGGCCGATGCCCAACCACCCTGTTCTTCCCGTACCCCAGGTACCGGACCCAGCCATCCTCGCCCGGCTCGAAGCCGGCCTTGGACGGAGCCTCACACGTCGCGAGGTGCTTCGCCTGGCCGCCGTGACGGCGGCGATCTTCGCCACGGGGACGGCATTGGACCTCGTTCCGATGCTCCATCGCGTGACCGCATCGGATCTCCCCGCCATCGGACCGGGAGGGGCCGCCAAGGGTTCCACCGCCGCGGCGGACCATCAGTGGGCGTTCATCATCGACCTGCGGCGCTGCGATGGCTGCGGCGACTGCACCCGCGGCTGCCAGGACATGCATTACCTCGCGCCGGAGCAAGAATGGATTCGGGTCTACGACATGACCGATTCCAGCGGGGCCGCGTTCCATCTGCCCGTGCTGTGCCAGATGTGCGAGCAGGCACCGTGCGTCCAGGTCTGCCCCGTCGCGGCCACCTACCACCTCGGGGACGGGTCGGTCGTGGTCGACCAGTCCGTCTGCATCGGGTGCCGGATGTGCATGGCTGCATGCCCGTACGGTGTCCGCACCTTCAACTGGAAGGCCGGCCCGCCGGTTCCCGCGAGCGAGGCGAGCAACGATCCGCTCTTCCAGAAGCCGCAACGCCTGGGCACGGTCGGCAAGTGCGACTCGTGTGTCCACGAGACGCGCGAGGGCCGCCTGCCGGCGTGCGTGACATCGTGCTCGATGCTGGCGATCTATTCCGGCGACTTCGTGACAGATATCGCGACGAACGGGCGCGAGACCGTGGGGCTCTCCCAGTTCCTGCACGACAACGACGTCTACCGCCTCAAGGAAGAGCTCGGCACGGAGACGCGGGTCTATTACGTCGCCGGCCACGGCCAGCACGTGAACGTCTGACGATGGCCGACGTTCACGTCCGAGAGCCCGGCCCGGAGGATCCCGCGCTCGTCGCGGCCGCGATCCGGCCGATGCAGCGGCCGGATCGCCGCTTCTGGATCGTGGCCGGCGTCGCGGCGGGGTTCGCAATTGTCGGGACAATCGCGTACGCGATTCAACTGGGTACCGGGCTCAGCGTGACCGGCTACAACGACCGTGCCTTCTGGGCGACCTATGAGGCGACGCTCGTCACCTTCATCGGGTTCAGCTACGGCGGTGCGCTCGTCTCCGCAATCCTGCGGCTGGCCGGGGCGCCGTGGCGTGGGCGTGTCTCCCGGATCGCCGAAGGGACCGCGCTCGCGACGCTTCTCGTCGGCGCCCTCTTCCCGATCATCCACCTGGGCCGTCCTGACCGGTTGCTCGAGATCATCTATCGACCCAACTTCGAGTCCCCGATCGTGTGGGACATGTACGCGATCTTCACGTACATCCTCGCCACCCTGGCGCTGTTCGGACTTCCCCTCATCGCCGACCTGGCGATCGCCGGCGACCACGCCTCGGTGACAGGTCGCCGCAGGCGGATCTACCGCCGGTTGTCGTTCGGCTGGCGAGGCCTCCCGATCCAGCGTCGCTCTCTCGAGCGGGCACTCACGATCGTGGCGATCCTCATCGTGCCGCTCGCCGTCGTCGTTCACACCGTCCTGTCCTACGCGTTCTCACTCACCAGCCGGCCCGGCTGGCACAGCACGATCTTCGGTCCGTACTTCGTGATCGGCGCCGTGTACTCGGGCGTCGCGATCGTGATCGTCACCTCCCTCGTTTACCGGCACGCCTACGGCCTCCGGGACTGGATCGACGACCGGGTCATCAGGAATCTTGGCTACGTCCTCGTGGCCCTGGGGGTCGCGTACGGCTACGCGACCTTCACCGAGATCACGACCGCGGGCTATGTCGGCGAGGCCGCCGACGCCAACATCCTGTACTCGCTGATCCTGACGGACTACGCGCCCGCGTTCTGGGCATTCGTGGCGTTCGGGCTCGTGCTGCCGGTGATCGTGATGCTCGTGCCGCGACTTCGGACCGACGTCGGGATCGGCCTCGCGTCGGCATGCGTGATCGTCGCAATGCTCGCGAAGCGGTTCCTGATCATCGTGCCGCCGGAGTTGCAGCCGCTGATCGGTATCGATCGGGCGACCTACACGCCAAGCCCGGTTGAACTCGCGATCGTCGCCGGCGGTGTCGGCGGGATCGTCCTCATCCTCATGGTCATATTCCGCCTGGTTCCGGTTCTCTCGATCAACGAGATCCATGAGCTCGAAGGTGGCGGTCAGGCGTCAGCCGTCGTGGCGCCGACACTGGCCGATGGGGTGTCGGCATGATTTTCAGGCGAATGGCCCGGTCGGTTGGCGCGCCCGTCGCGGGGTTGCTGGCGACCCTCCTTCTCGGGACGGCGACCCTTGCGGCGGACCCGGCGGCCGAAACGAAACTCGCCGTTTCGTTCACCGAGTCCAGCTCACCCGGGATACCCCATTACCTCGTCGCCCAGCTGACACTATCGGACGGCTCGGCCGTCGCCGACCAGGAGGTTACGTTCCTCCGGACCGCGGCGCTCGACCGCGAGGTGGTGGTGGAGCTGGGGAAGGCGATAACGGACATCGGCGGCTATGCGCGGCTGCCCCTGATCCCGCGCCGCGATCACGAAACGATCACCGCGCGCTACGACGGCTCGCCGGCGTTCGCGTCGACATCGGTCGTCGCCGACATCCGGTTTCCGACGGAGACCGTGGAGCGTGCCATCCACGCCCCCAATGGCGGGGCCGTCGATCCGCGCCTTCGTCCCCTGGCGAGCGTGATGCCCGCCGTCCTCGCGGGAGTCGTCGCTCTTGTCTGGCTGGCCCTCTTGACGGTCACCGTGATGACGCTCTGGACCGTACGGTCGAGCGGGCACACGCGATCGGTTTCCCATTTGGGCAGCATCGGCAAAGAAGGGAGAGAGAATGGCAACGACTAGTTCCGGGTCTCCGACGGGCTATGCACGGGTGATCGCCCTCAGCGTCCTGATCGGTAGCGGACTGGTCCTGGCGTGCTCGTCAGGGGCGACGACGCAGGCCCCGTCCACGACGCAGGTGCCGTCCGCCGCGAGCTCGACGCTCTTCGTCGACGTCGATACCGTACTCGGTCCGACCAACCTGACGGATGCCGAGAAGCCGACCAGGACCTGCGTCCAGGCGAGTCGCTTCGCCCACAACGAGGAGGTCGTGTGGCGGGTCAAGGTCATCGATCCGGTGACCGGCAAGCCGATGGATGACACCACGCTTGCGTCCATCCAGGTGAAGCTGCCAGACCAGACGCTCGATCTCCACTACGGCGGGCATCCGAAGAGCACTCCAGTCGACTTCTTCTGGACCGTCGGCTGGGACGTGCCGGCTGACTACCCGACCGGCACGGTGGACTACACCGTCGTTGCGACCGCCAAGGACGGTCGAACCGGGGAGTACAACCAGTTCAAGGTCGCCCTGGCGATGTTGACCGTGACGAACGACGTGCGTCCGATCATCGTCCCGGCAGCCACGCCCGCGCCATCCAAGTAGGCCATCCCGAGGACCACCCGGCCCACGCCTGCCGGGTGGCCCTCCCCTCACGAGGCACTCCGGCAATGACCGCCAGGGACAGTCGTCGTCAAGCCATCAGCTTCACTCTGTTCGGGGCAGTGCTCGGCGCCGCCGGCCTTCTCGTCGCGACCAGCGCGCTCGGACTCAGCGCCCGCGTGCAATCAGCCCCGGCCACCGCACCGAGCGCCGCCGCCCCGGATGCGACACCGATCACGTACGTCGGCAAGGTCGGCCTGACGCCGGAGCGCGGCGTCGCCGGTACGATCGTTGCCGTGTCGGGGTCGGGGTTCCAGTCCGGCACCGCCGTGACCGTGGCGTGGAACAGCGTGGCGGGGTCATGGAAGCTCCAGGGCGATGCCCAGGAGTTGTTCATGGGCCGCTCCTTCACGCCGGTCCGCACCGAGCTCGCCTCGGCCACGATTGATGCAATCGGCAACCTGACGGCAAGGTTCAAGGCACCGCTCGACTACGGCTTCTCCCACGACGTGACGATCGAGCAGGGCGACCGGCTACTCAACAAGGCGGCCTTCCGGCTCGACCCGACGGTCTCGGTCGAGCCGGCGGCAGGCCCGACCGGGACGCCCATCACCATCCGCATGGAGGGGGTCGGCTGGGCGAACCTCGAAAACAGCTGGATGGTGACCTACGACAACCAGTTCACGGGGCTCCTGTCATCGGTCACGACCGGTGGCGTGGCCGTTGCCACCATCCCCGCCGCGGGAGCCGTCGGGCGACATGTCATCCGGATCGTGCATGGCTCCTTCACCGTGCCCTACCTGAACATGGAGCAGTCACCGCGCCCGGACCGGCCGACCTTCACATTCACCTATGACGTCACCGACGGTCCGGCAGTCGCCGCCCGAGACGCGGAGCTCCAGTCCCTGGCGCCCGGCAAGGCGACTCCCCCGGAGGGCAACGGACCGGCCATCTGGACCGATCCGGCGAGCGCGACCGTTGGCACGCCGGTGACCGTGAACGGCCGCGGATTCGCGGCGAACGCGGACCTCGCCGTGACCTGGACCACTGTCGTCGGGAACCGCGTTGGCGGCAACGGCTGGGACGAGGAAACGAAGGATGCCGTCCACGTCCGGACGAGTGCGGACGGGTCGTTCGAGTGGAAGTGGACGGTCCCCGATGACCTGGGCGGCGCGCACCGGCTCGCCGCGGTTGTCGGCGGGACGACCGTGGCTCGAGGTGCCCTCGTCATCACGCCATCGCTCGTGTCGCCGAGCAGTATGACCGCCAAGGTGGGCACAGAACTCACGATCCACCTCAAGGGCGTCGGTTGGACCGAGACCGCCAACATCTACAATATGACCTACGACAACGGATTCCTCGGCTACGTCTGCGGCTTCAACAGCCAGGGCGACGTCGTCATCCATCTGCCGGCCGCCGGCACGATCGGGCGCCACTACATCGATCTCTATCCGGGGATCTACAAGGGCAAGGATGTGGATGGTGTTCAGAACTTCCGAATCCCGCAGCTCACCGCAGAGGCGGATCACCCTGGCGAACGGCTACCCATCTTCCGAATTGCCGTCGACGTCACGGAGTAGCGCAGCACTGGAGGTCGGGCCGTTGGCCACGCTCCCATGTGCGCTGTTTATGGGCATGAGACGGTTCACTCGGAGCCTCGAATGCCGTGCCAGTCCTTTGCGGGCGGAATTCCGATTGTCGGCCGGCACGAACGGACCCGGATAGAGGTGTCACCAGTAGCATGCGATCTCCTCGACCGCGGAGCTCCATGCTGCTCTTGCTGCTGTATTTCCTGGTCGGCCGTCTCCTCGGAGCCGGAGCTCGTCGACCTGATGCGCAGTGCTCCAGCGGCAAGTCAAGCGTCCTCGGCGTCCGCGTCATCCGAACTCCAATCCGGGCAGCTCGACCTGCTGTATCGCTTCAGCCGGGGAGCCGGCTCTCGTTGGCACCCCGAACCGGGCAACGTCGACGGCGGCCGAGATCGCAGGCTGACGCCCGAGGATGAGATCGGCGATCAGGCGCGCCGACCCCGGGCCGGTCGAGATGCCCCAGGGACCGTGACCAGCGCAGACATACAACCCATCCGCTCCGGGCACCGCGCCGATGAGTGGCCGACCATCAAGGGCGAGCGGCCGGGCGCATGATCGAACGCCGCGGATTGGAGCGGCCGCGAGCATCGGCACGAAACTCGCGGCCCGCGTCAGCACCGGCACCGTCCACGACGTCGGGTCGGGCTCGTCGTCGAGGAAGGTGGACCCGATGGCACTCGTGCCGGCTGCCGTGACCAGGCTGAACTCTGGCCTCGGTGCGCCCGCAGGCATGGCGTCGTCCGGGTCGCCGATCCCGAGTGCCTCGTCCATCTCGGCCTCTTCCATGACGTGATGCGGTGCGGTCTCGAGATGTGTCTCCACGACGACGCCCCAGAGCGGGCGGATCGGTCGCCAGGCGCCCGACGGATCGATCAGCTCCGGCGTCCACGGTCCGGCAGCCGCGACAATCGCCCCAGCCGGCTCGAGGCTGCCATCGACCCGGCACCCGATGGCGCGACCGGATCGGATCACGGGGGTCGCAGAATGTCCGAGCCGAAGGATCGCCCCGGACCGCTCGGCCAGGGTCGCGTACGCATACGTGGAGGCCGCGGGTGGGACCGGGTAGCCGATGTCGACGCGGCAGGCGGCGACTCCTGGTGCCATCGCCGGCTCGAGCGCGCGGAGCGCCGCCGAGTCGAGGAACTCGGGCCGCAACTGGGGTAATGAACTCGCGAGGGACAGCGCGGTACGTCGAACCACATCCTCTCGGTGGGCGACGAGCAGGAGGCCGGTCGGCTGCTCGGCCATTCGGAACCCGGCGTCACTATCCGACAGCCGGCGATACAGGTCGACCGTCGACTCGTGGAGCGGGATGAGTGCCTGGTCGAACGGAAACTGGACTACGCCCGAGTTGGCGCCCGAGGCGCCCGCTGCCAGCCCTTCTCGCTCGTACAGGACGACTCGCGCGCCGGCCTGCGCGAGGAACGCAGCCGTGCTCGCACCGACGATCCCGCCGCCGATGACGGCAACGTCAGGGGCGGCGCCCACCGTCAGCCCCCGGCGCCTGCCATCGCCGCCCGCCCGATCGAACGGAGGCGGTCGTGCACGCCGCCCATCCACGGGATGTCCCGCGGCAGGAACCGCTTGGGAACCTTGGCGACGATCGTGTAGTTGGGGTCGACGACGTTGGCGATCCGCGAGGTCGCGATCTGGCTCACGAGCTGGTACGTATCGGAGACGGAGAGTCCGCTCTCCGCGACGATCCAGCGGATGAGTTGGCTGTGGGCGATCCGGAAGGCGTCCTCGAGCGGTCGGTACGACCCGGCGACCATGATCGAGTCGTCGCTCTCAAGGCGCGGCCACTCGGCGTAGACGCCCTTGACCACGTCGACCGTGAAGGTCGTGTTCATGGCGCCTTCGACGGCGGCGCCGCAGACCTCGCCCTCGCCCATCCGATAGTGGCCGTCACCGAGCGAGAAGAGGCCGCCGGGCACGTTGACTCCGAGGTAGATCGTCGTGCCTGCCTTAGCCTCCGGCGTGTCCATGTTGCCGCCAAACGCTTCGGGGACGAGGACGTTGCGCCGCTCGAACGCCGCGGGCGCGACCCCGATCGTGCCGTGGAACGGCTCGAGCGGCAGGCGCACTTCGTAGTCCGAGTCGAGCGCGTCGAACGCGAGCTCGTTGGCGACCGCGTCGACCCGATAGAGCCAGACCTTCTCCGGCAGGGCGTCCTGGAGCGTCGCGGTGTAGCGCGTCCCGGTCAGCGATCCGAAGAACAGGACGTGCGTGCTCACCGCCCAGTCGCGGGCCGGCCGGACGTCGATGAGGTGGATCGCGAGCGTGTCGCCGGGCTCCGCGCCTTCGACGAAGAACGGCCCGGTCTGGGGGTTGATGAACGGATACTCGATCGACTTCGACGGCAGGTCGGCGGTGCTCCGGATGCGGCCGTCGAAGCAGTCCTCGACGTAGACGTCGAGCACCTCGTGAGGCTTGATCCGCCGGATCGGATCGTACCCACCGAACGTCCAAGCGTAGGTCTTGGGATCCTGGACGAAGCGGGTGATCGTTGGTTTCGGGGTCCCGGTCACAGTGCCCTCCATGATCGCAGCACGTCGAGTGTCCGGCCGATCGGCAGAGCGTGGAGGACGTGGCCGTCCCGCCCGGCGGTCGTCGTCGCCGTGAACAGCGCATTGAGCGCCGCTTCCTCGGTCGCGTCGGCGACGGCCTCGAACAGCCGGTCCATCGGGCTGCCCTGGGTCCAGAATTGGCCCTCGGCGATGACCTCGATGGGATGGCCGAGACGGGGCGTCTCACGCGGGATCCGGTTCGCCGTCGAGAAGGCGATGAAGATCTCGCCCGACCCGTCATTGCCGACTGAACCGGTCCGGGCGAGGCCCACGTCGACGCGCCGGGCGAGACGTCGCAACTGGCGTGGATGAAGCGGTGCGTCGGTCGCCACCACCGCGATGCACGAGCCCTCGGCGTGGTGCTCGGGCATGAGGTCGGTGATCTGGCGGCCGACCGGCACGCCGAAGATCTGGAGCTGGTGGCGGTTCGCGTAGTTCG
>Ga0307373_10011928_pt1 | contig 12476 bp, 4 predicted proteins | sample OX2MG_FD_202534 | JGI IMG/M metagenome (GOLD analysis project Ga0307373, IMG submission 202534) | Soil microbial communities from Risofladan, Vaasa, Finland - OX-2 | ecosystem: Environmental > Terrestrial > Soil > Coastal area > Acid sulfate soil | place: Finland: Risofladan, Vaasa | collected...
CGCGGACTTTCGTGGTTAAACAGTATTCCGGAGCAGGCAAAGAGGTCGTAGCTCTCGCGGTAGTTGACCGTGATCCAGTGGCCGTAGACCTTGCTCACCCCGTAGGGCGACCGCGGGTAGAAGGGGGTCGTCTCCCGCTGCGGCACCTCGCGCACCTTGCCGAACATCTCCGAGGAGCTGGCCTGGTAGAAGCGGGCGTCCGGCTTGACCAGGCGGATCGCCTCTAACACCCGGGTGACCCCCAGCGCGGTGAACTCGCCGGTCAGCACCGGCTGCTGCCAGGAGGTCGGCACGAACGACTGGGCGGCGAGATTGTAGACCTCGTCCGGGCGGTAGCGCTGCAGCAGGTCGATCAGCGACAGCTGGTCGAGCAGATCGCCCTGCACCAGTTCGATGCGTTCGATGAGATGCGCGATCCGGCCGACCGTCTCCGTGCTCGTGCGGCGCTGCATGCCCACGACGCGATAACCCTGCTCGAGCAGGAACTCGGCCAGATAGGACCCGTCCTGCCCGGTGATGCCGGTGATCAGCGCCGTCGCCATGGATCTCCCGCCCGCCTTTCCACGCCCACCTGCCCCCGCCGGACCCGACCGGCGGTCGAAGTGTACCGGATTACCAAGTCCTCACTTTCGTGGGCTTAACGAGCACCGCTTCGTGGGCTTAACGAGCACCGCCGGCCGGCGTTACGCGGCGGGCAGTCGTGCTACACTCCCGCTGCCGGAGCGTACGACAGGATCGGCTGAGGGGCAGACGGTGACCGGGCTCCGGCGCGGGCCGCCGTGAGCGCATGAGAGGGTGGCGGCGTGGTCGACGGGCTCCCCTTCGTCAAGATGAGCGGTGCCGGCAACGACTTCGTCGTCCTCGCCGGGGAGGACCTGGGTGAGCGCGACCCCGTGGGGCTGGCGGCTCGCCTCTGCACCCGCGCCCTCTCGCTCGGCGCGGACGGCCTCATCGTCGTCGAGCCGGCCGCGCTCGATGCCGTGCGCATCCGCTTCTACAACCCCGACGGCTCGCGCGCCGAGATGTGCGGCAACGGCAGCCGCTGCGCCGCCCGCTACGCGGTCGACCGGGAGTTGGTGGCCGGCGAGTCGTTCCGGCTGCTGACCGACTCCGGCGACCTTCCGGTGGTGGTGCGCGCGGCCGGGCAGTTCGCCGTCGTCATGCCCGAGCCGAACGACATCCACTTCACGCAGATGTGGGTGGACGACGCCGGCGCCCGCTACCCGCTCCACGCGCTGCGCGTCGGCGTCCCGCATGCGGTGGTCGTGATGCCCGGTGTCGCGCGGCGTACCGACGCCGAGCTGACGGCGCTCGGCCGTACTCTGCGTCATCACCCGGGTTTCCCCGACGGCACGAACGTCAACTTCGCCGACATCGCCGCCGGCCCACCGATCCGCCTGCGCACTTACGAGCGCGGGGTCGAGGCGCTGACCCGCGCCTGCGGCACCGGCTCGACCGCCACGGCCTTCGTCGCCCGCGCGCTCCACGACCGCGCCTGGCCGATCGAGCTCGAGGTAGACGGCGGGCGCCTGCGGGTCGAGGCGATCGACGGCGCGCTCTGGCTCGTGGGCGACGCGCGGATCGTCGCCCGGGGTGTCCTCGGGCCGGACGCGCTCGACTGGTAGCGCGGGCGGGGCGTTCCCGCCGGGAGGGAGGCGCGCCATGCCACCGTCCCGACCGACTCACTACTTCACGCTCGACGAGGCGCGCGCGCTGGTGCCCCGCCTGCGGGGCCTCCTCACCGCGCTGCAGGTGGAGCGGCGCCAGCTCGCCGCGGCGGCGCAGGCGCTCCAGGCCATCGCGCCGGCCATGCGCAGCAACGGGCACGGCGCGGACGCCCGCCGCCACGAGGAGCGCGTCGCCGAGCTGACGGCGGCGATCCGGTCCAAGCTGCGCCAGATCGGCGCCCTCGGCATCGAGGTGAAGGATCTCGAGAGCGGACTGGTCGACTTCCCCAGCCTGCGCGACGGACGCGTCGTCTACCTCTGCTGGCGCGCCGACGAGCCCACCGTTGCGTTTTGGCACGAACTCGACGCCGGCTTCGCCGGTCGCCTGCCCCTCGACGCGTAGTCGCTCGGCAGCGCGCGGATCTCCAATCGGAGCGGCCTTGCCCGGCTTGGAGCACGCGGAGCACGGGCGCGGAACTGAAGCTCCGCGCCCAAAGCGGAGAGTCGGCTAATGCCGGCTGGAGTGGGCAATAACCTACAGAAGACCAGCAGATCACGTGCTGGACAGTCGTGTCGCACGACGTCGTGGGATCGCGGTGGGCGCGGCCAGAGCACACGGAGTATGTTGGGAGGGATGGCCGGTGAGCGAGCACCTGTCGCTATCACACGACCGCAGCCGCGCGCTCTTCGCGCGCATCGCCGAGTCGATCGCCGGTGGCGAGAGCTCCTACGCGCGGCTGAAGAAGGGCCTGGAGCTCTGCTTCGAGCGGGGCGAGGGACCGTACTTCTGGGACGTCGACGGCAACCGCTACATCGACTACAGCCTGGGCTACGGGCCGCTGATCTTCGGCCACAACCCGCCCGCCGTGACCGCCGCGGTCGTCAAGGCGATCACCGAGCGCGGCAGCGTCGCCACCTTCCCGTACGACCTGGACGCCGCCGTGGGCGAGCAGATCCGCGCGATGGTGCCGGGGGTCGACCTGATCCGCTTCGCCAACTCGGGGACCGAGGCGACGATGGCGGCGGCCCGGCTGGCGCGCGCCTACACCGGGCGGACGAAGATCGTCCAGATGGAAGGCGGCTACCACGGCTTCGCCGACACCCACTACTGGAGCAGCCACCCGGACGTGTACGCCGCCGAGCCCCGATCCTTTACGGCTCAGCCCCAGCCGGCCTCCCGCGGCATCCCGGCCGGCTACGGGGAGGCGCTCCTGATTGGCCAGTTCAACGACCGCGAGAACCTGGAGGCGCTCTTCGCGCGCCACGGCGACGACATCGCCGCCGTGCTGGTCGAGCCGATCCAGGCCAACAGCGGCGTGATCCCACCCGAGCCGGGCTATCTCGAGTTCCTGCGCGAACTCACATCGCGCCACGGCGCGCTGCTGATCTTCGACGAGGTCATCACCGGCTTCCGCGTAGCTCCGGGCGGCGCCCAGGCGCTCTACGACGTGACCCCCGACATCACCACGCTGGCCAAGGCGCTCGGCGGCGGCTTCCCGATCGCGGCCTTCGGCGGCTCGCGCGAGGTGATGGGACTGGAGGCCCGCAACGAGGTAATGCACGGCGGCACCTACACCGCCAATCTGGTCGCGCTGGCCGCGGCCGACGCCGTGCTCGGCGAGATGCGCGCGCACGAGATCGAGATCTGGGACCGGCTCAACGGATACGGCGAGCGCCTCTGCCGCGGCCTGGGCGACGCCTGCCGCGAGGCGGGACTGCGCAACGTCGTCCAGGGCGTCGGCCCCATCTGGCATATCTTCTTCGCCAAGCCCGACGCGCCGGACCTGACGCGGATCCGCAACTACCGGGAGGCGCTGGCCTACACCAGCGTCGGGACGTTCGACCGCTTCCACGAGGCGATGCTCGCGCGCGGCGTCTACTTCCACCCCTATCACCTGGAGCGCTGGTTCCTCTCGACCGCCCACGGCGAGGCCGAGGTCCAGGCGACGCTCGAGGCGGCCGCCGACGCGGCGGAGGAGGTCGCGGCGGCGCTGCGCGCGGAGGGAGCGCGGTAGCCGCACCAAGCCCGGAGAAGGCCGGAGAGATTGGGCTGCTCTGGATGCCGGGTTCGCCGGCCGCTCGCCGCACGGGGGAGCGCCGTTCCCTCGACGAAGCGCGTGATCTCGGCGGCAATCCCGCCAGCGTCGGAGCCGGCCCAGCCCATAGGTCCAATTGACAAGCAGCCGGCGGACTGTTATCCAAATCGTACGCTTATCGCCGGTGCTCGTTGAGGAGGTGGGACGTTGGCTCCCGCAGCTTTCCTCGAGAACTTCTACGCCTATCAGCGGCCGTACGTGGTCTTCCCGATCCCGCAGCCATCGGCTGAGGCGGCGCAGCTGCAGAAGATCAACGACACGCTGGCCGCGGCGGGCGCCGCCTATACCGCGCGTCAGTACCAGCAAGCGATCGACCTGTACCATCGCGCGGCCGCGCTCATCTATAGCCAGCTCGATCCGGGCTATCCGCTGATCGGCATTCCGCCCGGCGTGCACCTGTCGCGGGACCCGGCCCTGTTCGACCCCCTCCTCAGCTCGTCGCTGGAGTGGCTCAACCTGCTACCGGTCAGCCAGGCGCAGACGCCGGTCACCTCCCGCGTGCCGGTCCCGGCGCAGCTGTTGCAGTCGATCGCGACCATCGACAACACGGCGCTGAACGACCAGGCGCACGCCACGGCGGCGGATCGCCTCGCCGCCGTCCGCCAGACCCTGGGTAGCCGGCTCACCGCCACCGGCAACATCGAGGCGGCGACGTTCTGGAGGAGCGGGGCGGCGGCCGCGGCGACCGCGCATATCTCTGTTTCCCTTCCTCCTCAGGCACCGGCTCCGCCGGCGCCCGTCGCGCCCCAACGCTCCATCGGCGTGCTGATGAACGGCACGCTCACGCCGCTCACCTGGACGGCGGGCGACGGGCCGCCGCTCGAGCAGGCGAAGAGCACGGTGTATCAGGCGCGCATCTCCCTTGCCAACCTGACGGCGCTCGTTGCCCCGCCGCTGCAGCTGTCCGAGGTTGCCGTTGGACTGCCGCACGACTACTACTACGTCATCCCGCTGGGAATCGCCGATAGCCAGCACCAGCTGGGCGACTACGCCAACGCCGAGAGCAATTACCTGCAGGCGGCTGCATACCAGTACCTCAATCAGGCGATCGAAGCGTCGTTCCTCTGGCTGCGGCTGGCCTCGCTCTACCGCGATTGGGGCAACTCCCTGTTCCGCGCCGACCAGCCGGGGGCGGCGTTGCCGATCTACACGCGCGTGCTCGCTGCCGATGGGACGGCGCCGACGACCGGTCCCCTCTACACCACCGCCGCCCTGCAGCCCGGCACGCAGGCGGCGCAGACGATCATCACCCATCTCACCGAGCTGCTGGCCGGGTCGGTGACGATTCAAAGCCTGAACGTCAACCCGCGCCTGGCGGCGATCATCTGCGACGTCCACGCCCAGATCGCCAAGCTCAACGCCGGCCTCGATTTCTGGGGTTTTCCGGTGCAGACCGTGCCGATCTGGACGTTTGACTACCTGCAGGGCGTTGCCAGCACGTTCGCCCAGCTGGCGATCTCCGCCGAGCAGCAGATGATCAGCTTCTGGGACCACGCCGACCAGGCGACGCTCACGCGGCAGGAGATGGAAGGGCAACTGGCCCAGGCCAACGCCGAGGTGACGGCGGCGCAACTTCAGGCCGACGCCGCCAACGCCGCCGTGACGACCTTCAGCGACGGGCTGGCGCTGGCGGCGCAGCGCGCCGCCGACGCGCAGCACAACGCCACCGAGTACGCGGCGCAGTCATCCTGGGCCAACACCTTGCAGGCCGAGTCGGCCCAGATCGCGGGTGGAGACAGCGGCAATCCCGATCAACTCAATCAACTGGCCGATATCATCGTGCAGAACACGGCCGGGACGTCCGGCAGCCGGGGCACCGAGGCCGCGGCGGCCCAACTCGCCGCCGCCAAGGCCAGCCAGGCGTACGAAGTCGACGCCATGAACCGCAGCGCCGCCGAGTTGCAGACCGCCCAGCAGCAGGCGCGAGATGAGGTTTCCGCCGCCCAGGCGGCGGCGACCGCCGCCCAGGCGAGCGCCACGGCGGCGAGTATCCGGGCCTATGCGGCGCAGCAGGACCTTCAGGCGTTCGACGATCAGACGTTCACGCCCGGCGTCTGGCACGCCATGGGCGATGCCATGGAGCAGCTCTACGATCGCTACCTCTTCATGGCGATCCGCGTCGCGCGCCTGATGCAGCTGGCCTACAACTTCGAGACGGACCAGAACCTGCACGTGATCAAGGGCGACTACACGACCGCGCTGGCCCACGGCCTGCTCGGTGCCGATAACCTGCTGGCTGATATTCAGGGCTTCACCTACAACCTCATCACCACCGAGAAAAGCAAGACTCAGCCGATCCGCCAGACCATCTCCCTGGCCGGCCGCTACCCGTACCTCTTCGAGACGCAACTCCGCACCACCGGTGTCATGGAGTTCGAAACGCGGATCGACGACTTCGACATGGCCTACCCCGGGACCTACGCCGGGCGCATCGACTACGTCGAGGTGGAGGTCGACGGTATCGTGCCGCCTACCGGCATCTCCGGCACGCTCACCACCAGCGGCATCTCTGCCTATCGCTTGCCGTCGGCCGGCTGGATCCTCGCCACCAACCCCAGCGGCCTCAAGTACCGGGTCCAACCCGCGGAGACGCTCGTACTCTCCGACTACTCGCCCCGCGCCGACGCGGCTCTGCGCACCGACGACCCGCGCCTGATGCGCATCTTCCAGGGCTGCGGCGTCGTGGCCAGCTGGCGGCTGGAGTTGCCGAAAGCGATCAACGATCTGGACTACGGCGCGCTGACGGACGTGCGCCTCACGTTTTCGTACCGCGCCCGCTTCGATCCGCAGCTGCGCACGCAGGTGCTGCAGCAACTGCAGACCCATCCCGACCTGAACGCCCGGCAGCGGGCGATTCCGCTGCGCTGGCTCTATCCCGACGCTTTCTTCCGCTTCCAGGCGACCGGCCAGCTCGACCTGACGCTCACGCCCTCGGACTTTCCCGTCAACCAGACGAAGCCCACCATCACCTCGCTCGGCCTGCTGCTCGCGACCGACGGTTCGGTTCCGGCCGCGGGCGCGACCGTGAGCCTGGCCACGCCGTCGCATGCCGGCATCTCCGCCGCGCTCGGCGCGGATGGCAGCCTCGTTTCCAGCACGGCCGGCAGTGCCTGGGGACCGCTGGCCGCAGGCACGGCGCTGGGTGCCTATCAGCTCGTCATCGATCCGGCCGCCAACCCGCACCTCGTGAAGCCGGCTCCACCGTTCCAGGCGGTGACCAACGTCGTCCTCCTGCTTGGCTACAGCTTCACCCCGCGCGGCTAGAGGAGGTGGGCCATCGCACTGGACGTCGGCTTCAACGCCCAGACCCCGGCCTTGCCGCCGGGCGGCAGCAGCACGCAGGGGATCGGGGTCACCTTTCAGCCGGATCTGGCGACGGGCGCCGCCGCGATGACCGTGCCGCTCGATCTGCCCAACGGTCCCAACAACATCGCCCCCCAGCTGCGCCTGGCGTATAGCTCAGGCGCGGGCAACGGGCCGTTCGGCCTCGGCTGGCAGCTCCCGCTGCCGGCGCTGAGCCGCGACACCGCTCATGGCTACCCGCGCTACGACGGGAGCGATACCCTGCTCCTGGAAGGCTGCGGCGAGCTGCTGGACCTCGGCGGTGGCGCCTACCGTCCCCGCGTCGACGACGGCAGCTGGCGGGTTGCCGGTCACGGGGAGGGCTTCCTGGTGACCGACCGTGCCGGCCTGCGCTACACGCTGGGCTCGACCGTCGCCTCATGCACCGTCGACGACCCGGCCCTGGTGGCGGGGCAACGGATCTTCGACTGGCGGCTGGAGCGGATCGACGACGCGCTTGGCAACGCCGCCGTCTTCGCGTGGACGCGCGACGCGCGGCGCCTGTATCTCGCCAGCGTCACCTATGGGGTCTACCAGGTGCGCTTCGTCTACGAGCCGCGGCCCGACGTCATCCGGGCGGGCCGCGCCGGATTCCTCGTCACCACCGGGCTGCGCTGCCGGTCGATCGAGCTACACCTGACCACCGACGCCAACTCGTTGGTCCGGCGCTGGGACCTCAGCTATACCGCCGACCCGGCCAATGGCGCGTCGTTGCTCGCCTCGGTCGCGCTGACCGGCAGCGGCGCCGACAGCGCGACATTGACGGCGCCGGCGCTGCAATTCAGCTATGCCGTAACCCAGCCGCCCGCGCTGTCGCGCTTTGGTAGCCGTGACGCCGGCGCCCGGCCCGGTCCGCTCCGGCGCGCCGACCGCCGCGTCGAGCTCATCGACTGGAACAGTGACGGCCTGCCCGACCTGCTGGAGATTGCCGGCGGCGGGCAGGCGCGGGTGTGGCCCAATGCCGGCAACCTGACCTGGGACCGTCCGCAGCCGGCCGGCGTCATCCCGCTGTTCGCCAGTCCCCAGGCGGCCGTGGCGCTGCTGGACATGAACGGGGACGGACTGGCGGACCTGGTGCGCGCCGACGTGCCGCTTGGCCAGTTCATTCCCCGCGCGAGCCAGCACGGCTGGGCGCAACCCGTCGCCTGGCGGCGCGCGCCCGCCGCCGCCCCGCTGACTACCAACGCACGCCTGGTGGATCTCGACGGCGACGGACTGGTCGATCTCCTGGTCTCCCGGGCGGAGCAGTTCGAGCTGCACTACCGCCGCGACCCGGAGGGGTGGCTCACGCCGCCGCAGGTCGTCCGGCCGCCGGCACCGGTGGCGAACCTCGCCGATCCGCACGTGTTCGTCGCCGGCATGAAGGGCGACGGAGCCGCCGATCTGGTGCGCGTGGACGGCGGCGGTGTTGCCTACTGGCCATATCTCGGCAACGGCGTGTGGGACACGCCGGTGGCGATGGCCGCCCCGCCGCACTTCCCCTATGACCTGCGGCCGGAACGGCTCCTGCTGGCCGACCTCGACGGCGACGGCTGCGCCGACCTGCTCTACCTTGGCGACGACGGCGTCTACCTCTGGCTCAACCAGACCGGCAATGCCTGGTCGGCGGCGACGCGCGTGGCCTTCTCACTGGCCGCCCAGCCGGCGGACCTGCGCGTGGCGGCCATGCGCGGCAGCGGCACCTCCGGCATCCTCTGGTCGACGCCGGGCCTGAGCAGCTATGATCCGGCCTACTTCTACCTGGAGCCTCTCGGCGATGCCTGGCCGCGCTTGCTGACCGGCTACGACAATGGCGTCGGTCAGCGGATCGCCGTCGCCTACGCCGGCTCGGCCATGGAAGCGGCCGAGGACACCGCGGCCGGCAACCCCTGGCCCACGCCCTTGCCCGTCGCCCTGCCGGTGGTCAAGCGCGTTACCACCACCGATGTCGCGACCGGCGTGATCAGCACGAGCGTGTTCCACTACCACGACGGGCGCTTCGACGGCGCCTTGCGCGAGTTTGCCGGCTTCGGGCGGGTGGAACGGCAAGACCTCGGCGACGACAGCATCCCAACACTCAGCACCGTCACGGACCTCCACAACGGTGTCGATCCGGCCAACCCGGTCGAACCGGGCACGCTCGAGGAACGGCACCGGCTGCGGGCGATCCGCGGGCGCATCTATCGCCAGGAACGCTACGGGCTGGATGGATCGCCGGCCCAACCCCGGCCCTACGACCGCACCGAATTCGCCTGGCAGGTCACGACGGAGAACACCACCGCCGGACCGGTGGCCGTGCCGCGCCAGCAGGCCAAGACCGACACCCTTTTCGAACGCGCCGCCGCGCCGGCGTCCGTCGTGACCACGACCAATCTGACCTGGGACGGCTTCGGCAATATCACTAGCAATCAACAGACGGTGACGACGGGCGATCCCACCCAGACCCAGTCCTTGCAGACCGCGGTCGTCTACGCCGTCGACCCGGCGGGGCGCTTCGTCGCTCTCCCCTGGCGCACGACGCAGCGCGACGGCGCCGGCCAGCTCCTGGCGGATACCATCGTGGAGTACGATCACGCCGCCGAGGGGACGGTCGACGCGCAAGGGCTGGTAACTCGACGGTCGTCGCTGGCACTGACCGACGCGCAGGTGACGGCGGTGTACGGTGCAGCCCCGCCGGACTTCGCCAGCCTGGGCTACCACCGCCGCCCCGATCAGCCCGGCTGGTGGATCGATCAGGCGACCTATACGCGCGTCGACGACGCTGCCGGCCTGCGCGGCAGTGCTCAGGGGCCGCTGGGCGGCGCCATCACCTTCGTCTTCGACGACAACAAGACCTATCCCGTGCGGGTGGGCGACGCCTACGGCAACACCACCGTCACGACCTACGACTACCGCGCGTGCCAGGTGAGCACCTTGACCGAGCCGAGCGGCGCTACGCGCCATGCCCGTTACGATCCGCTGGCGCGCACCGTCGCCATTGTCGAACCGGGCGACAGCGACGCCTTGCCCACGCAGAGCTTCGAGTATCACACCGACCGGCAACCGGTGGAGCGGCTGCTCCACCGGCGAGCCGAGAGCGAGCAGACCGGCACGATCGACCAGCGTGACCGCTTCGACGGCGGGCAGCGCCAGATCGAGCAGCGCGTCCGCGATGATGCCGGGGAGATCGTGACACTGGCCCAGGCCTACAACGCCCGCGGGCGGGTCGCGCGTTCCTGGTTGCCGTTCCGGGCGGCGGCGGTGGACTACGCGCCACCCGATCCGGCGCAGCCGCACGCGACGATGAGCTACGACGCCCTCGGCCGCCTGACGCGCCAGCTGCAGCCGGACGGCAGCGCTCGCTCCCTGACCTATGGCCCGCTGCAGGTGACCGTGGCCGACGAGGAGGACAGTCGCACCGATGCCGGCGCGCCGCACGCCAACACGCCGACCCGCCACTGGCTGACGCCGCTCGGCCAGGTAGAGGCGATCGAGGAGAATCTCGGCGGGCGCTGGCTGCGCAGCAGCTACACCTACGACATCAAGGGGAAGATGCTCAGCCACACCGACGCGCTCGGCAACGTCACGCGCTTCGTGTACGACCTGCTGGGCCGAACCCTGCGAGTGGAGCGGCCGGAGCGCAAGACCACCAGCGTGCTCGACGCCACCAACAACGTGGTGGAAGCGCGGGTCGACGGCGGCGCGTCCGTCTTCTACAGCTTCGACGACAACAGCCGCCTGACGGCCGTGCGCGAGGGTAGCGCCGCCGCGCCGCCCACGGCCCAACTGCAGTACCAGGATGCCGGCAGGCCGGCACCACCCGACGCCGGGGCGCACACCCAGGGGGGACGCCTGGTGCGCCTGGACGACGAGGGCGGCACCGTGACCTTCGATTACGACGCGCGCGGCCTGCCGGCCACCAAGCGCTACCGCCCGGCCGGAGCCGGGCAGACCTACGATTTGGACATCAGTTTCCGCGCGGACGGGCAGCCCGCCAGCATCACCTACCCCGACGGCGGCGGCGGCCGGTACACGCTGCGCTACACCTACGACGCGCGCGGGCTGGTCACGGCCGTGTCCGACGTGGTCACCGGCATCGACCACGACCTGACCGGCCGGCGCACGCAGACGCGCTACGCCAATGGTGCCGTCGAGACGCGCAGCTACGATGCTCTGACCCACAGGCTGACGAACCTCGGGGTGCAGTCGGGCGGCGCCGGGCTGTTCGCGCTGGCCTACACCTTCGATCGAGTCGGCAACGTGGTGCAGATCGGCAGCGCTGACCCGACGCGCGCCTGGACCTACTCCTACGACGACCTCTACCGCCTGATCGGCGCGACCAGCGGCGACGGGCTGGCCCGCGACTACCGGTACGACGACGCCGGCAACATCGTGCACCGCTCCGACGTGGGCGACTATCACTATGGCGAGGGCGGGGCTTCCCCCACCTGTCTGACGACCGCGGGCGGCCAGGCCTTCACCTATTCGCCATCGGGCGACATGGCCCAGACGCCCTGGGGGACCCAGGAATTCAACGACCGGGGCCGCCTGACGAGCGTGACGCGTGGGGCGGACGCGCTGCACTTCACCTACACGATCGGCGGCTGGTGCGCGGCCGCCGCGCGCAGCGGGAGCGCCGCCTGGGAGCGTCTCACGCCCGATCCGCTCTTCAGCATCGAGCAGGGGAACCTCATCCTCAACCTCACCGACGGTCAGGTCCTGGCCGCCCGCCGCGCCGTCGATGGATCGCTGGCCTTCGTGCACGTCGATCACCTGGGCAGCGTGCTGGCGGTAACCGATCAGGCCGGCGCGGTGATCGACACGCGGCGCTACGACCCCTACGGCCAGCCGCTGGCCGTTCCCGGTGCCGGGCCCACCGTACCGATCGGCTTTGCCGGCGGAATCACGCAAGACTGGACCGGGCTGCTGCTCTACAGCGCACGCTACTACCAGCCGGCGATCGGGCGCTTCGTCAGTCCGGACACGACCGTTCAGCGGCCCTATGCGCCGATCGACTGGGCGCCGTTCGCCTATTGCGGCAACAACCCCACCAGCTACACCGATCCGAGCGGCCACAGCTTCTGGGGCGACGTGTTTGGCGCCGTTGGCGCGGTCGCCGGAGCGGTAGGCGGCTTCTTCGTCGCCGGCCCCGCGGGTGCCGTCGCCGGCGCGGTGGCGGGGTATGCCGCCGGATCCGCGCTAGGGAACGCTTTCGAGGGCACCGGCGTCGGCCAGGCGATCGAAGGGGTGCTGACCGACCCGCGCTTCTGGGAATCCGTGGCCGCCGTGGCGGCGCTGGTCGGGCTGGCGGTCCTCTCCGTCGTGTCCTTCGGCACATTGACACCGTTTCTGGTGGTGGGCATCGGCGTGCTGGCCGGCGGACTGATCGGCGGCATGGCGGCCGCCCAGAAGG
>Ga0307373_10011929_pt1 | contig 12475 bp, 8 predicted proteins | sample OX2MG_FD_202534 | JGI IMG/M metagenome (GOLD analysis project Ga0307373, IMG submission 202534) | Soil microbial communities from Risofladan, Vaasa, Finland - OX-2 | ecosystem: Environmental > Terrestrial > Soil > Coastal area > Acid sulfate soil | place: Finland: Risofladan, Vaasa | collected...
GCATCAATTCTCTTATGCCTGAACGAACGGGGCCAGAGCATGGCTGGCCCCGCCGTACTGATTCGTGCCGACCGAAAGTTCCCGTTGGCAGAGCCCGAAACGGCAGTCCGATCGACCGCACCGGCTGGTCCCCACATGATGAGTGACTCAGGGCAGTAGCCCGCGCCGCTCGCGCGTCTCGACCTCCCGCCGGAGCCGGGAGAGGTGTAAACAGCACGGCCATCATGAGCGAGACCGCGCCTCAGCCCCCCACCGGCGTCGCCGTCATCGAGGCGGCGCTCGCGACCATGCCGGCCAATCCCGGCGTATATCGCATGCTCGATGCCAAGGGCGACGCGCTGTATGTCGGCAAGGCGCGCAGCCTGAAGAAGCGCGTCACCGCCTATACCCAGCCGATGCGGCTGGACGAGCGGCTGCGGCGGATGGTGAACGAGACTGCCTCCATGGAGGTCGTCACCACCCATACCGAAGCCGAAGCCCTGCTGCTTGAAGCCAATATCATCAAGCGGCTGAAGCCTCGGTTCAACATCGTGCTGCGGGACGACAAGTCGTACCCGTGGCTGATGCTGACCGAGGACCATCCGTATCCGCAGATCGCCAAGCACCGCGGCGCGCAGGTGCGCAAGGGCAGCTATTGGGGGCCGTTCGCCTCGGCCTGGGCGGTGAACCAGACCGTCACCGCCATGCAGCGGGTTTTCCTGCTGCGCTCCTGCGCCGATACAGTGTTCGCCAACCGCTCGCGGCCCTGCCTGCTGCACCAGATCAAGCGATGCTCGGCACCCTGCGTCGGGCGGATCGGCGATGCCGACTACCACCGGCTGGTGGGGCAGGCGAAGGCGTTCCTGGCCGGCAAGTCGGCGACCGTGCAGCAGGAACTGGCCGCCGAGATGGAACGCGCGGCGGAGGCGCTGGAGTTCGAGCATGCCGCCGCCGTGCGCGACCGGATCCGGGCGCTGACCTTCGTGCAGGGCAGCGACGTGGTGAACCCGGCCAGCCTGACCGATGCCGACGTGATCGCCGCCTGGCAGACCGCCGGCCAGACCTGCGTGCAGGTTTTTTTTATTCGCGGCGGCCGCAACAATGGCAACCGGGCGTTCTTCCCAGCCAACACCAAGGCCGAGGAGGTGCCGGCAGTGCTCTCCGCCTTCATCGCGCAGTTCTACGACGACAAGCCGCCGCCGCCCTGCGTGCTGGTCAACCACCCCCTGGCGGAACAGGCCCTGGTCGCCGAGGCGCTGGGATTGAAGGCGGGGCGCAAGGTGGAGGTGTTGCATCCGCAGCGGGGCGAGAAGCGCGCGGTGGTGCAGCACGCCGAGACCAACGCGCGCGAGGCGCTGGAGCGCAAGCTGGCGGAATCCGCTGGCCAGGCGAAGCTGCTGGAGGGTGTGGCGGCCTTGTTCGGCCTGCCCGCGCCGCCCGAGCGCATCGAGGTCTATGACAACAGCCACATCATGGGCACCAACCCGTACGGCGTGATGATCGTCGCCGGGCCGGAGGGGTTCGTGAAAGCGGGGTATCGAAAATTCGGCATTCGCGGGCCGAGCGCGCCGGGCGACGACTTCGCCATGATGCGGGAGGTGCTGCAGCGCCGCTTCACCCGCGCACTGAAGGAGCAAGCGGAGGGCGCGCCGGCGGGGGAGTGGCCGGATGTGGTGCTGATCGACGGCGGCGCCGGGCAGTTGTCGGCGGCGCGCGACGTGCTGAACGACCTGGGGGTGAACGACGTAAAACTGGTGGCGATCGCCAAGGGGCCGGACCGCGACGCGGGGCGCGAGTGGTTCCATACCGACGGGCCAGGGGCGCCTGCCGAGCCGTTCCAGCTTCCGCCGCGCGATCCGGTTTTGTACTTCCTGCAGCGGCTGCGGGACGAGGCGCACCGGTTCGCCATCACCACCCATCGGGCGGGGCGGTCAAAGGCGATCCGGGTGAGCGAGCTGGACGAGATTTCCGGGATTGGCGCGGCTCGGAAGCGGGCGCTGCTGAACCATTTCGGCTCGGCGCGCGGGGTGAAGATGGCGGGGCTGGCCGATCTGGAGGCGGCGCCAGGGATCAGCCGCGAGACGGCTCGGCGGGTGTACGCGCATTTCCATCCGGGAGTGCGGCTGGAGAGCGCGTCCTGAGCAGGATTTTGCGGGTCGGGTCACCGATGCGGGTCGATGCCGGGCCGATGGCGGTGCGCCGTTCTCACGGTGCACCGAGGTCTTTCGTGCCGCGGCACATGGAATCGGGTGAGGTGGCCGTCTGGTCTGGTGCATGGGCTGTTGCCTGCCGCCAAGCGGATCGGCAATGCCCGGGGACCGCTTGCCGAAGGCCGGCAGCAGGGGACGGGGCAGGCCCGTCGCTTTGAAGGCGAAGCCAGAGGGGCCTGGGAAGGTCGCTCAGCCGGTTTCCATCCGCGCGCACCTGCTTGCATCTGCGTTGAACCTAAATCCGACAGTTGACCGTCGATTCCGCGGTTGATGGATTCACATTGTTATGGAATCTCGCGAACGAGACAATGCCAGAGCATTGATAAGGACAACATGATTTCAATGACTTAGATTTCAACTGCGGGATTTAGGTTCACTGATTGCTAACCCCGGTCAAAGCGGCAGAGTCATGGATGCGGACCGCCGTCGGCGTGACGGGGAAACGGGCTCGCGGGCCATTGATCGGTTCGTTCATTGCTGGCCATCGCCTAACAAGTTCCGTGGCATGCGGCGCGGCTTGTGGCGCGGCGCGGCGAAGGCCAGTGTGCGGCGCGATTGGGCAGGGCGGGTTTGCCCCCCCGGCCCGGGCATTGGCCCGGCGGCACGCCGAAGCGCGCAACAAATCGGCCGCCGGTTTTCCAGGCAGCGGCGGAGAAAGCGGGAATGAACGACACGATCTCGGCCGAGGTCTGCGTGATGGGCGCGGGACCGGTGGGCGGCACACTGGCCTGCCGGCTGGCCGCCGCCGGCGTTTCGACCGTTGTGGTGGATCGCGCGGCGCTGCCGCCGATGGAGAATCCGGGCTTCGACGGCCGCGCTTACGCCATCGCCGCCGGCTCGCGCGACCTGGTGGCGGCGGCGGGGCTGTGGGACCGTCTGCCGGTGCCGCCCAACCCGATCCTGGCCATTCGCGTGAGCGATGGGCGGCTGGGGCGCCGGGCCTCGCGGCTGCACCTGCATTTCGATCATCACGACGCGGGCGAGGGTGCCGGGCCGTTCGGCTGGATGGTGGAGGCGCGCAGCCTGCGCATGGCGTTGAACGGATTTTTCCCCGATCTCCCGGCGCTGCGCGTGTTCGCCCCCGCGACCGCGACGGTGGAGCGGCGCGCGGACGGCGCCACGGTGCGCATCGCCGGCGGCCCGGTGCTGCGCTGCCGGCTGGTGGTCGCCGCCGAGGGACGCGATTCGCCGCTGCGCGAAGCGGCCGGCATCCCGGTCACCCGGCTGCCCTACGGCCAGACCGGCATCGTCTGCGCCATCCGCCACGAACGGCCGCACCACAACCTGGCGCTCGAACATTTTCTCCCGTCCGGCCCGTTCGCCGCGCTGCCGATGGGGCCGAGCGCGGACGCCGAACTGGGCGGCGCGCCAAATGTCTCCGCCATCGTCTGGACCGAGCGCACGCCGATCGCGGAGCAAATGCTGCGGCTGGACGATGCGCGGTTCGGAGGGGAAATCGCACGGCGGCTGGGCGACCACCTCGGCGCGGTGCACATGGTGGGGCGGCGCTGGTCGTATCCGCTGTCGGCGATGCTGGCGCACCGTTATGTGGCTACGCGGCTGGCGCTGGCGGGGGACGCGGCGCACGGCATTCATCCGATTGCCGGCCAAGGGCTGAACCTGGGCTTCCGCGACGCGATCGCCCTGGCCGAATTGGTGATCGAGGCGGTGGGACGCGGCGGCGACCCGGGTGCCGCGGCGTTGCTGACGCGGTATCAGCGGCGGCGGCGGCCGGACAATCTGCTGATGCTGGCGATGACCGACGGGCTGGACCGGCTGTTCAGCAACGACAACCGGCTGCTACGGCTGGCGCGCGATGCCGGTATCGCCGCGGTGGACCGCGCGGCGCCGATGAAGCGGCTGTTCATGCGGCGGGCGATGGGGCTTACCGGGTGAAGCGGGACGTTTGAAGGGGCACGACTCCGAATGGTTCGCCGCGGAACGATCGCTCCAGGTGAGGCGACACCTCCGGGATTCCACGTCATTCCCGGCGGCCACTCCCCGCCACGGCGCTCGTCCCGCCACACGAAGGCAAGACCGATCGGCAGAAGAACCCTCACCCCGCCAAAGGTCTTGTACAGGCCGGTTGGGTCGTCGCTCGCCTGGGTGCTGGAACCGCTGCTGCAAGCCGCCGGGGCCGATCACCTTCCGCCGCGGCATGGAGCGGTTGCATGCCATCCATCGCGGCAGGATGCTCGAAATGTGCCTGCGACGAGATGGGAGACTCCCGCAGCGCGAAAGCGGGCGCGACGCATCGGTCGGTGACGAAGATTCGTCACACGCGCACCGGATTGAACGCGGGGCGACGGCCGCTGCCGTAGCGTTTCAGGGCACCGTCCTCCCCGACCGCATTGGGCCGCTGGAAGATCCAATTCTGCCATGCGGTCAGGCGGCCGAAGATGCGCGTTTCCATGGTTTCCGGGCCGGCGAAGCGGAGGTTCGCCTCCATGCCGGTCAACGCGTCGGGCGAGAACGACGCGCGTTCCTCGAGCAGGAGCCGCACTTCGTCGTCCCAGTCGCTATCGTCGAGCGCGCTGGTAACCAGGCCGAGCTGTTCCGCTGTTGTGGCGTCCAGACTTGCGCCGATCCGCGCGCGTGCCGCATCGACACTGGCAGGCTCGCCCAGGAAGCGCGTCGCCAGGCGCGTCAATCCGTTGCCCATCGGACAGGGGCCGAAATTCAATGCCGACAGGTGCAGCGAGGCCGGCCCGCGGTTGTCGCCGCCGCGCGTGCCGGCGAACATTATTGCCCGATCGGCGGCGAACACCAGTTCGGCCAGCGAACCGGCGAAGCAGCTTCCCGGCTCGATCAGCGTGACCAGTGAGCGCGACGTGACGTCCACGCGCTTGAGCACGCGCTTCAGCAGCAGGCGGATTTCGCGCACCAGCCAATCCGTCTGGTGCGCTTCCAGCAACGCGTCGGCGGCGAGCACCGCGCGCGGATCGCCCCGGGAGCAGAACACGAGCAGCCCGAGCTCCGGCTCGTTCAGGCGCAGATGCAGGATCGCGTCGTCGAGTTCGCGCGCCAGGGCGAGCGGCCAGAACGCCGCGCCGGCGGCGTGGATGGCGGCCAGGTCGGTGGGCAGCGATTCAGGTCCGGACAGCGTGATCGTGGCGCGTCGGGCGGTCCGATCGAACGCCACGCGCACATGCGGGTAGCGCAGGCCGGCTTCGTCGATCGTGCGATCGAGGGGCGGCAGCGCGATCCCCTCGGCGTTCGGCCGGTCGGACAGAGCGGCCAGCGCCAGCGCGCGCTCGCGCAGCTTCGCGTCCCAGGACGACGGCGGCACCACTTCGTCCACCAGCCGCCATTCGACCGCGCGGCGGCCGCGCGCGCCCTCCTCCGTGGTGCAGAACAGGTCGGCACGGTCGCGCCGCAGCTTGCGTTTGTCAGTGAGGCGGGTCAGGCCGCCGGTGCCGGGCAGCACGCCGAGCAACGGGAGTTCGGGCAGCGCCACGTTGGCGCGGCGGTCGTCCACCAGCATGATCCAGTCGGCGGCCATCGCCAGTTCGTAGCCGCCGCCGACGGCACTGCCGCTGACCGCGGCGAGCCAGCGCTGGCCGGAATGCGCACTGGCGTCTTCGATCGCCAGGCGCGTCTCGTTGGTGAACTTGCAGAAATTCACCTTATGTTCGTGCGTGGCTTGTGCCAGCATGCGGATATTCGCTCCGGCGCAGAACACGTTCGGCTTGCCGGAGCAAAGGATCACCGTACGCACCTCGGGGTGTTCGAACCGCAGGCGTTGCGCCGCGTCGGCGAGTTCGATGTCCACGCCGAGGTCGTACGAATTCAGCTTGAGCTCGCAGCCGGGAAACAGGCTGCCGGCGGGATCGACGCCCATGGTGAGCGTGGCGATCGTCCCATCGAACGCGAGCTTCCAGTGGCGGTAGCGCGACGGGTCGGTCTGGCAGTCGATCATGGAACGGATTCTCTGTCGTCGCTCCGCTCCTCGCAATGACGCGGGCGGATGGCCTGCACGAAACGCACGATCGCGTCGAGCGTGGCCGGTTTCGCCTCCAGGTGCGGCGCGTGGCGCGCGCCGGGGATCAGCGCGGTTTCCAGCGGCGCGCGGGCGTGGCGCCGCAATGCGTCGAGCTGTGCCGCGGTGCCGTATGGGTCGCCGGCGCCTTGCAGGGCGAGGATCGGCACGTCGATGTTGGGCAGGCTGGGGGTGATGTCGAAGCCGCGGAACCGCGGATGCAGCCAGGAGTCGTTCCAGCCATGGAACGCCACGTCCACGTTCCGGTGATAGCGCGCCAGCCGCTCGCGCAACGCGCCTTGCGCGTATTCGGTACGAATTTGACGGATGCTGGCGATATTCAGGTCCTCCACGAAGAAATGCGCGGCGATCAGCACGATGCCGCGCAGGCGCGGGTCGCGCGCTTCGCCGGCGAAGATCGCGGCGATCGAAGCGCCGTCGGAGTGGCCGACCAGGATTGCCTCGCTGATGCAGGCGGCGTCCAGCACGCGCGGCAGCACGTCGCGCGCTTCGTCCTGCATGTAGGTCAGGCTCCAGGGCAGCGGCCTGGGGTCCGACTGGCCGTAGCCGAAGCGCGAATATGCGAACACGCCGCAGCCGGTCGCTTCCTCGAGCAGGGCGGGGACGTCGCGCCACAGGGCGACGCAGCCGAGGCCCTCGTGCAGGAGGACGATCGTGGGGGTTTGGGTGGGGGCGGGGCCCCACCAGGCGGTTTCCAGGCGTTGGCCGTCGAGCAGGATTTGACCGGGGCGCATGCGGCAGCCTCACCTGCCGCTTTGCGGCGACCTGTCCCGCCGGGGGCGAGAGAGGTTTTCCGGGTCGCGCAGGCGGAAGCGCTGGATCTTGCCGGTGGCGGTCTTCGGCAATCCGTCCACGAACTCGATCCAGCGCGGGTATTTCCATACGCCGATCCGCTCCTTGACGTGCGTCTTCAACAGTTCCTTGACGGTTTCCGCGTCCTGCTGCGTTGCAGCCTGCTGCAGGATGACGAACGCCTTGGGCTTGGTCAGGCTGTCATGATCCAAGGCGCCCACCACCGCGGCTTCCAGCACCGCGGGGTGCGAGACCAGGGCTTCCTCCACCTCGAACGGGGACACCCAAATGCCGCTCACCTTCAGCATCTCGTCGCTGCGGCCGCAATAGCGGTAATAGCCTTCGGCGTCGCGCGTGTAGGTGTCGCCGGTGTGGGTCCATTCGCCGCGGAAGGTGCGGCGGGTTTTGTCCCGCTGGTTCCAGTAGCCGTCGGCCGCCGACGGGCCGCGCACCACCAGTTCGCCGGCCTCGCCGTGCGGCACGTGGCGGTCATGCTCGTCCAGGATGCGCGCCTCGTAGCCGGGCACCGGCTTGCCCGACGTGCCGTATCGCACGTCGTCCGGCCGGTTCGACACGAAGATGTGCAGCATCTCGGTTGAGCCGATGCCATCCAGGATGTGCACGCCCACCATGTCGTGCCAGCGCTGGCCGATCGCCTCGGGCAGCGCCTCGCCGGCGGAGATGCAGCGGCGCAGGCGCTGCGATCCGGCCTTGGGCCCGATGCGCGGATGCGCCAGCAGCGAGGCGTACAGCGTCGGCACGCCGCCGAATATCGTGGGATTGTGGCGCTGCATCACCGCCAGCACCGCGTCGGGGGTCGGCCGGTCGGGCAGCAGCACCGCAGCGGCGCCGACCGACATCGGGAAGCTCAGGCTGTTGCCGAGGCCGTAGGCGTGGAACGCCTTGGCGGCGGAGAACATCAGGTCGTCGCGGCGGATTCCCAGCACTTGCGCGCCATAGGTGTCGGCGGTGTGGCGCAGGCTGGCATGCACGTGGCGCACGCCCTTGGGCGCGCCGGTCGAGCCGGAGGAATACAGCCAGAATGCCACCTCGTCGGGAGAGGCTGGCGTGGTCAGTGTGTCCGGATCGCCGAACAGGAGAAATTCGGGGAAGCCCACGGCGCGTGGATCATCCACCGGGCCCGGCGCGCCACCGTCCGGCTGGGCGACGATGATGCGGCGGAGTTCGGGGATGCTGTGCAACACCGGCAATAGCGGCGCCACCAAGGGGGCAGAAATGACGACCGCCTCGGCGCGGCTGTCGGCCAGGATGTAGCCGACCACCTCATGCGTCAGCAGCGTGTTGATCGGCACGGGCACGACGCCGGCTCGCAAGGCGCCCCAGAAGGCGATCGGAAAATCGACCGTATCCAGCAGCAGCAGCGCGAGCCGCTGCTCCCGCCCGATGCTGGCTGCGCGTAAGGCGCCGGCGAAGCGGCGGGTGTCGCTTGCCAACGCGGCGTAGCTGAGCGTCCGCCAGGGGTCGGTGAAGGCCGGCGCATCGCCGTGCGCTTCGCGCAGGTGGCGATCGACGAACCAATCGGCCGCATTTCCCTCGATTTCCAACCCCGCCATCGCGCCTCGCAGCTTCTCCCAGGAGCGTCGCCCCGTGCTCTGCTCCGGCGGCACTATAGCGCGGCGAGGTAGCGATGGCGCCAGGGCAGGATGGCGCCGCCCCGTCTCGGCGGCACTATGCTGCGTCAACATGGGATCTACGGGACCACAGCAGATAAAATAGGATGGCGTCGAGCCTCTTGCGAAAATCCGCGCCGAATTTTCGGTCTCGTCACCGAGGCATCAGGCGGGGCGGAGGTAAAATCGCGCGCTGAACAGCCTGAGGATGCTGTCGGCGGCGAGTGCAACGACCCCGAACATCAGATGGCAGAACGCCTTGAGGTGGCCGCGGACGCGGAGATGGCGGCCACCGGACTCATCCTTGATGCGAGCGTTGGCGCGTTCGGCCGTGGTGCGTTCGTTGTAGGTCAGGTCCCTGGGATCGGGGAGGTTGATCAGGCGGCGCCTCGCCCTTTCAGCGGCGATCTCGGCCTTGAGGGCGGTGTCGCATCGGCTGTTGCGGTCGATCACGGGAACCCGGGCGGTCTCCCGGTTTCAGCGCCGGAGAGGTGTTTCGCGTCAGCTTGTTGCCTTCAGCCATGGGGCGGGGTTCACCGGCTGGCCGCCGTGGCGCAGCTCCACGTATAGCGACGGCCGCGAGCTGCCGCCGCCCGGCTCCCAGTTTGGCATCACACCGACCGGTTCGCCGGAGCGCACGTCCTGGCCGGCTTTGGCGTCCAGCCGCTCGAGCCCGGCCAGCACCGCGTCGTAGCCTCCGCCGCAGTCCAGGATCAGCAGCAGCCCGTAGCTACGGAACGGCGCCGCGAACTCCACCCGCCCGGCGCAAGGCGACACGACCCGCGCCGCCGGCGCCGCGTGGTAGGAAATGCCGGTGGCCGGCCCGGCATCGGTCGGATCGCCCCATGACCGGAAGACGGTCCCCGCGACCGGGGCGGTGAGCTGCCCCCTGGGCGTCGCTGCCGCCGCCAGCGTGCCCCCACCGAACGGGCGGCCTAGCGCGGCTTCGCGCTTATGCGCGGCCTCGGCCTCGGCGACGTGCTTTTCGCGGGTGGCGCGCAGGGCGTCCTCGCGGGCGCTCGCGGCCTCGGCGTGGCGCCTTGCGCCCAGGGTGACCAGCATGGTGCGCAGCGTCGCCGCGCGCGCCGCCTGGTCGGCCGCGCGGGCGGCAGCGGCGTCGGCGTCGGCGTCGGCCTGTTGCCGGTCGGCCTGGGCAGCGGCGATCTGCTGATCCAGCGCCGCCGCTTCCTGCTGCTGCGCCGCCTCGGCCGCCGCCAGCTTTGGGGTCTCGCGCTGGACCGCGGCGGCGGCGGCGTCGAGTGCCGCCTGGGCGCGACGTAGCGCGGCGGATTCCCGCTGAAGCTGGCGGGCCAGGCCCTGCAGGACGATGATGCCGCGCAACGTTTGCTCCGGCGCGGCGGGCACGGCGAGCAGGGTTTCGGCGGGATAGAGCGAGAGGCGCTCGATCACCGGCAGCAGCGGCTGCATGGCTTCGGCCCGGGCGGCGAGTTTCGCGGCGGCCTCGCGGCGCCGGCGTTGCAGGTCGTCCATGCGGGTGGCCGCGGCTTCGGTGGCGCCTTCGGTCTGCTGCAGCCTGGCCGCGGCGGCGACCCGTTGCTCGGCCAGGCGTTGTTCTTCCGCGGCGGCGGCGGCGGCCCGGGCGGCGTCCTGCTGCTGCGCCGCCTGTTCCGCTGCGCGCGCCCGTTCAGCCTGCGCTACCTGCTGGCGAGTCGTCCGCTCCTTCGGCGGCGGCGCGGCGGCGGCGAGCATGAGGGCGAGCGAAGCCGCCGCCAGGCAGCACGGCCGGAGCCTGCAACGTTCTGCTTGCCTTGAGGGCCTCGGGCGCGGAGCGGGCCAGGGCTGGGCGGGGGGCTGCGAGCCGCCAACATCCGCGGATGCTTGCATCCCTCCCCCTGCGTCAGTCCGCTTCGCGGCCCGAGCCGGCAAGGGGAAAGGGAGATGAAACCCGGCACCGACCCTGGCGATGCTACTCCCCAGCGTGCGCCGCATCGTGGCGGATCAGCGTGTGGCCGGTCATTTCCCGTGGCTGGCGGATGCTCAGCAGATCCAGCAGGGTCGGCGCGACATCGGCGAGATTGCCGTCCTGGATCGCCTGGGCGTTGCCGCCCATCAGCACCACCGGCACGGGGTTGGTGGTGTGCGAGGTGTGCGGGCCGCCGGTCGCCGGGTCCTTCATCAGCTCGCAGTTGCCGTGGTCCGCGGTGATCAGCAGCGCGCCGCCCTGCTGTCGTACCGCCTCGACGATCCGGCCGAGGCCGGTATCCACCGTCTCTACCGCCTTGATCGCGGCGGACAGGCTGCCGGTGTGGCCGACCATGTCAGGGTTGGCGAAGTTCAGCACGATCAGGTCGTATTTCGCCTCGTTGATTGCCTGGACGGCTTTGTCGGTCAGTTCCAGGGCGGACATTTCCGGCTGCAGGTCATAGGTGGCGACCTTGGGGGATTGCACCATGATGCGGTCCTCGTGCGGGAACGGAGTCTCCTGGCCGCCATTCAGGAAATAGGTGACGTGCGGGTATTTCTCGGTTTCCGCCATGCGGAGCTGGGTCTTGCCGGCGTCGGCCACCACGCCGCCGAGGATGTGCTCCAGCTTGTCGGGTGGGAACAGCACGCCGAGAAACGGGGCCAGCGCATCGGAATAGAACGCCATGCCGAGCGCGGCGGCGAAGCTTATTGCCCGCTTGCGGGGGAAGCCGTCGAAATTGGGATCGAGCAGGGCGGCGAGGATTTCGCGGACTCGGTCGGCGCGGAAATTGAAGCAGAGGATGCCGTCGCCGTCCTGCATGCCCTTGTAGTCGCCGATCACGGCCGGCGGGATGAATTCGTCGTATTTCCCGGCTGCGTAGGCGGCCTGGACGACGTTGACCGGGTCGTCGAAGCGGGCGCCCTCGGCTTCCGCAAGCGCGGCGTAGGCCCTGGCGACGCGGTCCCAGCGTTTGTCGCGGTCCATGGCGAAGTAGCGGCCGGTGACGGTGGCGATGCCTATGTCTTGCGGCAACGCGGCGCGCAGGCGAATGAGGTCGTCGGCGGCGGATTGCGGCGGGGTGTCGCGGCCGTCGGTGCAAGCGTGCACGACAGTGGGAATGCCGGCATCATGCAGGAGCTTCGCGAGGGCGGCGGCGTGGTCCTGGTGCGAGTGCACGCCACCGGGGGAGACCAGGCCGAGCAGGTGGCAGGTGCCGCGCGAGGCGCGGAGTTTGGCGATGAAATCGGCGAGGGGGGCGGCCTTGGCTATGCTGCCGTCGGCGATGGCATCGCCGATGCGGACCAGTTCCTGGTGCACGACGCGGCCGGCGCCGATGTTCATATGGCCGACCTCGGAGTTGCCCATCTGGCCATCGGGCAGCCCGACGTCGCGGCCGGAGGTGCGCAGCAAGGCATGCGGGCAGGACTGCCACAGCCTGGTGAAGGTCGGCGTGCGGGCGAGGCGGACGGCATTGTCCTCGGTTGCCTCGCGCCAGCCGAAGCCATCGAGAATCACCAGCATCACCGGGCGAATCGGCTGCGCCATGGATCGGGCCCCTCCGTGTGATTGTAGCAGTTAGCGTTGCGGTTGGGGCGGAACAAGGGCGGTTCTGGACGCTGGAGGCGGCGCGTGCCCGGGCTTGACCGGCGGGACCGGCAGGGGCCGCCGCTGCATCCGGACCAGGGCTTGATCGCCTATTGCCCTGAGTCACTCATCATGCGGGGAGCAGCCGGAGCGGTCGATCGGACTGCCGTGTCAGGCTCTGGCAACGAGGATTTGCGGTCGGCACGAATCAGTGCGGCGGGGCCAGCCATGCTCTGGCCCCGGTCGTTCAGGCATAACAGAAATGGTGCGCCCGGATAGCGGGCGGCCCGGTCGGCGGACCCGTGGCGGTACGGGCAAGGACCTGCCGGCGGAACACAGGCGGCCGTGCAGG
>Ga0307373_10011935_pt1 | contig 12468 bp, 12 predicted proteins | sample OX2MG_FD_202534 | JGI IMG/M metagenome (GOLD analysis project Ga0307373, IMG submission 202534) | Soil microbial communities from Risofladan, Vaasa, Finland - OX-2 | ecosystem: Environmental > Terrestrial > Soil > Coastal area > Acid sulfate soil | place: Finland: Risofladan, Vaasa | collected...
AGGATGTATCTATCCTTTCTCTATAACAAGAACAACCAGTCTACATGGACAGCAGCCAACTTTCCCGGATCAGGATTCGCTTACCAGGTAGCTGGTTCTTCAACCAAAAACTATACGACGTCCTATGGCCTTGACTTCATCATTACGCCACGCCTCATCAATCAACTCAAACTGGGATACCTCTACGACAACACGCAGTATGCACCTGGCGTGAAGCCTTCTTACGCTACGCTTCCCACGGTGGCATGGAACATCGGCAACTCGTCCTGCCCTACATGTACCTCGGGTCTAACGATGTCCGGCCAAGCTTATCCGCTTCCGATCACTACCTTCTATCCGATTCTGAATGCCTCGGATTCAGTAACCTGGGAAAAAGGGACGCATGCCATCTCGTTTGGCGCATCCTGGTACCGGGAGCAGGACCACTACTACAATCCACCAGAGGGTTTTCCTAACTACACTCTTAGCACTACGTCAGGTCTTGCTAGTGGCGATCCAGCCGCCAACGCATTCAATAAGTCTAATTTTCCTGGAGCGAGCGCGAACGATCTTGTAGAAGCACAGCAACTTTACGCAATCCTGACCGGAAGGATCTCGAACATCAACGGTCAGTTTGCAAAAAATCCGCACGATAATACCTATCAAACTGGGGTAGGCGCTTACAATCTCGACGAAGTCTCAAGCGCGGCTGGACTGTTCGCTGAGGACTCCTGGAAGGTCAGACGCGATCTTACCCTCAACTACGGTTTGCGGTGGGACTTTGTTGGCGACCAGCACGATCTGACGGGAGCCTATCACTCTGCTTCTCCGGGCGACATCTACGGCCCCTCAGGATACGGCAATCTTTTCAATCCGGGATCGTTGTCAGGAAATATGAATCCAGTATTAACCGCAAATGAGCATGCGTATGCTCCCTGGAAGGTAACGCCTCAGCCAGCTTTCGGTTTCTCTTGGAATCCGACCGTCAGCGATGGGCCGCTCGGCGCCTTGTTGGGCGGCAGCAGCACCGTAATCCGCGGAGGCTTCGCCCTTAGACGATTCACTGAGCCATATCAGTACTACTGGAACCAGGCGTCTGACTATGGCTCCTTCTTTTATCAGAACTTCTCGCTCAATCCGAATAACACAGGAACGACCGGCACATTTGCTCCAGGTAGCCTGTCGCTAGGACAAGCACTGCCGCCCTATGCAATATCTCCTGCCGCCTACGAAACTACCTCGCAACAAGCCGAGTTCACCTTTATTGGCGGAGCTCCTGGCGTGAACGGGATTGATCCCCATATCAAGCAGCCATACAGTGAATCGTGGAACTTCGGAGTTCAGCGCGCTCTTGGGAGTTCTCGAGTCCTCGAGGTTCGGTATAACGGAAACCGATCGATCCATCAGTGGATTGCGATCAATCCCAACGAAGTCAACGTCTTTGAAAATGGCTTTCTCGCCGAGTTCAAGAAGGCGCAGGCTAACCTTGCGGCTAACGGTGGCCCCAACGCCGCAAATCCGTCCTTTGCCGGGTCGGGTATGCCGATCATCACCGCAGCGTTTGGCGGCTCAGCAAATGACTCTGACTTTAGCAACGGCCAGTTCATTCAATACCTGGTCAACGGCGATGTCGGTACCTTTGCAAATACTCTGAGCGGGGTCAACGGAACACATCCATACTTCTGCAACCTGGTTGGCAGCAAGTTCGCTCCGTGCGTGACAAATGCTGGCGTAACGACCGCTGGTGCCGGATATCCCATCAACTTCTTCCAGGCAAATCCTTATGCAGCCGGAACGCAGACCGGTTATATGACCGCGGCAGGCTATTCAAACTACAACTCGCTTCAGGTCGAGTTCCGCCAGGCATCCTGGAAGGGACTTCAGTTTGATGCGAATTACACCTACAGCAAGAGCCTGGGGATCTCTACTCCGCAGAGTTGGACTGGATCGCTCAATGTATTTACCTTGCGTAATCTCCGTCAGAGCTATGGCCCGAGCCAGTTTGATCTGACACACGTTACCCACATCCATGGAACATACGACCTGCCCTTTGGGCACGGTAAGAGCTTCCTCAGTAATAATGCGATCGCAGATAAGGTGGTGGGTGGCTGGAACGTTGGTACCATTCTTACCCTTCAAACCGGCTACCCCTTCGCACTCACCGGAGGCAATCAGACATTCAACGACTACGGAGATGGGGGAGTTACTCTTAGCGGTATGACTTCGTCTCAACTGCAGAAGTCAATCGGGGTGCATCGGATCCCGGGGCAGACCTTTGTGGCACTGATCGATCCCAAATACCTTGCCAGCGCTACAGGAGGAGGCGCAAACGCGACTTACATCAGCCCGAACACAACGCCCGGAACAATTGGCAGAGTTGTATATCTTCATGGTCCTCACGGGTTTTATGACGATATCTCTGTTACAAAGATCGTTCCAATTCGCCGTGAAATGAATTTCCGGATTCAGGCAGAGTTTCTGAACGCCTTCAATCATCCAGTCTTTGGCAACTCGTCAAATCAGACCGGTGCCGCAGGCTCCATCAACTCCAATGTGCAGAGCAATAGTTTTGGACTTGGCGGTATCTCCAATAGCAGTCGCCTAATTGAACTGCGAGCAAATGTAGACTTCTAAAACGATGTGATCTCTCTGCCGGATGCCGTTTACATGGCATTCGGCCTTTCTTTTTAGCTGTCTTTCTTGAGAAATCCGGAGGAAGCTTTATAAGTGCGGGAGGCTCCCTTTCTCCCTGCTGGCAGTCAAAAGCGCCATATTCCTATTTGAAACTTCCGCTACCTTCGACGACAGTAATGTACCGATCAATAGGAAGATTCTGGAAGCGCTCAATGATACCGCTCGGTTGCGGCCAATGGATCTCAAGCCATTCAATATGCGTATTCTGGGCAAACCCTAACACGATGCGAGGATCGTGAGCAGATAGATAACTGCTTCCACCAACCTTGTCGACCTGTCGTTTCATCCCACCTGCTTTGTAAACGACCTTTGCGCCGATTGCGTCGATGTTGCATCTCCGTCCAATCAGGTGCAGGCCGAGCCAGTGGTTCTGGCGACCCGCATTATTGCGCAGAAGAACCGGCACGCCGTTATTCACTGTCACCAGCACATCGACCGAGCCGTCGTTGTCAAAATCGCCCAACGCCAAACCGCGGCCGGCGATATTCTTTGCAAAGATCGGGCCGCTTTGCCCGCTCACGTTCTTCCACGAGGCACCATCATTCTGAAACAGCATTAATGGCTCGAGATACCTGATGCCGCGTTGATGATCCTCGATCATCAGATCCGGATGTCCATTGCAAAGCAGCAGGTCCAAATTTCCATCATTGTTATAGTCAAAGAACTTGGCACCCCATCCGCTCATGAGCGTAGTGGCGTTCCCAATGCCGGTTATATTTGCGATATCGTCGAATGTTTCATCTTTGTTGTTGCAATACATCGAATAAGATTCGTGGTCTACGTTCGATACGAACAGATCAATCCATCCGTCCTGATTAAAATCTGCCGCATCAACTCCCATGCCCGAGCGCGCTACGCCAAAAGAACTGTAAGCTAAGCCGGCCTGTAATCCAACATCTTCAAATCGTCCGTTGCCTCGATTGATGAAAAGTGAATTCGGGGAAGTGTCATTGGCCACAAACAGATCCAGCCTCCCATCATTATTGATGTCCGCGGCGACTACTCCCCACGCTTTACTCGGCGAATGGCTAATGCCGGATCTTTCGCTCACATCTGTGAAGGTTCCGTCTCCGTTGTTATGAAACAGCCAACTGGTCATCGGTTTATATAAGGTCGGCTTGCAGTAGTAGCGTCCACTCTCCTTGTTTCCGCAGTAGATATTTTTTGGCCGGCTAAAGTCGGCAAATCTGCAGACAAACAGATCCAGCCTTCCATCATTGTCATAGTCGAACCAGACCGCACTCGTCCCCCAACCTAACGCCGCAACTCCGGCGTTTTCGGTGACATCGGTAAAGGTACCATCGCCATTGTTGTGATACAGAATGCTGTTGGGATACTGCGTGACATACAGATCCGGGTATCCATCGCCATCGTAGTCTCCTACCGCTATGCCCATTCCATACGCAGTGCCGCCGACACCTGCTTTGTCTGTAACATCAGTAAACGTACCGTCGCGGTTATTGCGGTAAAGAGCGTTTTTCAGTGGGGAGCGTGGCTGATAGAAATCGCAAGGCCCGCTGTTGACCAGATAGATATCCATCCATCCATCGTTGTCATAGTCGAGAAATGCGCATCCTGCACCGACAGTTTCCGGTAGATACATCTCACTCGAAAAGCCTGCCACATGATGCCAGTTGATACCGCTTGTAGACGGCTCAACCTCTTCGAAGGCAGGAGGATTTCCCGGCGGAAGTGCCGACAAAAGCTGTGGTGCAAAGGCAGCCCCAATCGTTGACGATCCCAGGTCGCGCAAAAAACGGCGTCTGGTCTGTCGTAGCGAAGAGTTACCAAAGAATCGATCCACCGAACGGAACCTCTGACAGAAGATGCGGAAGTGTTACTGCGGAGCGGCGTGTCCTTCGACGGTGTCAACCGATTGCTGGGCGGCGGCAGCCACTTGTCGCCGAAGAACCATCTGTCGGGCCGACGCCTCTCGATTGCCGACACGCGTATATGCCAACGCAAGTTGATAATGTCCAGCCGGATCGCCAGGCTCCATGCTCACATACTTTTCCAGCGGAGTGATAGACCGCGCAAACTGTCCCGAAGCAGTCAGCGACATTCCCAGCGCGAGGTAGGCCTCCGAGAAACCGACATCGAGCGTGGCCGCCCTCGTAAAGTGAGCAATTGCATCATCCCATCGATTGCCCCTGCGAGCGAGTTCTCCTAACACGAACTCAGCAGCCGCATTCAGCGGGTCAATCTTGATCTCCTGTTGGAACTCCGTCTCCGCCGACGTCGTCGAATCAGAGGGACTCACCTGGCTCAACATAATCTGCCCGAGCCGATAGTGAATGCCCGGGGTATTGGGATTCTCTTCAAGAATCTTCTTGTAGATTGATATTGCCTCGTCGTATTTTCCTTGCGACTCGAGCGACTCAGCCTGCAGCTTGCGTGCCTGAAAAGAAGAGGGTGCCTTCGATTCCAACTGCTGCGCTGCACGCGTACTCAACTCGGAAAAATAATGCGTTGCGATATAGAGTGCTTCGGGATCGTCCGGGGCCGTACGCTTCAGGAATCCAAGAGCATCTACCACCGCCTGCTCATCCCCAATAGACATGGCACACCGAGCCATAGCCATGGCCGCATGATATTGCAGGTCTTTATCGACCAAACGGGACAGGTCTCTCTTCAGAGAAGGGAGTGCCTCAGTACACCGACCGCTCTCGACCATCTTGATGGCTTGTTGTACCGACTGTGCTGGGACTGGAGCCGAACCTGTTTTCAACTTCTGCCCAGAGCCAGCCAGCGTGATCGACACGACAACAAGCGTTACGGTGGTTCTAAGAAATACAGGATGGAACGTTGGCTTCATAATTCCGTCCTTCGAAAAGGCATCGATTGAATGCGCTAACGATATATGAATACAAACGAGTATACAAATTATGCCGTCAGTAAGACAGCGTTATATTCCGACTTCTCCGGGCTAGAACGCAAAACGAGACAATCCCTCCACTCGATCTGGAAGAGAACATCGGTTGCATGGTCGGGGAGAGCAGCGGCCATTGTCCTGACACGATCTATGGTTCGGCATTCATCTAAGCGTGTCTCGGTTGCCAGTCTTTGCCAGTGCCACAGTCCAATGTTTCTGAAGCGATACTCACCGCCAACCTTCATGGCGAGTTTCACTTGCCGCAAGTCTGGAGCGTGAAACGGAAGGATACTGGCCAGATCGTATATCCGAATCTTTGCATTTAGTTCCCTACTTCGGCAAGCTTTCAAACTCTTCGTAATCATGTCACAGGGTGAATCAAAAGGAGAGACGAGCCTTCACTCCGACAACTGGACCGCATCGATTCGAGCGGCTAGTGTGGCGACCTGATTCCGATGGCTGGGATAGCAGGGGAAGTATCCGGGAAATGATGGGCCCCAGTCCGAGATACCCTGAACCAGATGCTCCGAACGATGAGTGCGCTAAGACTATTTCCATTGCCGTTCCGATTGCTACGCCATCCAGGACAGCCAGTATGACCAGGCTATAATCGTCGGGGATGCAGAACCCTGATGGCTGACTGTGAGGGCTTGCGACCCTTCTCGTACGGGAACCTTCGATGCGCATCCTGAACGAACAAGATCGGGTTATTTCGAATAGAACTTGAGTGCGCGAATGTCCGGGATGGTGATGGTTCGTCCTTCGATGGCGATCAGTCCATGTGCTGGAGTCTTGTAAGTGCACGTGAGACGACATCCCAGACAGGGCCAATTCGAGTGGCGATTTGATGGTTCGGTAAGGAAAGCTGAAATGATGTCCGGCCGGACACGGGAGCGCCTACAAGTTGCGCCCGTGCGAGGAGAAGAAGCGCGAGTCGTTGGCCAACCTCGTGGAAGGAAAGTATCTCCACCATCTGAGCGTGTCTTCTCACTCTTGCTGCCATCAGCTTCAGAGCTTTGAACATGAACGTCGGGTGATCGAGACAGAATTGGCACATATCGCGCTTGCCGATGAAGAGCGTGTTCGTGTCCTCTTCTGCCATGCGGAGGCGGGGTATGGACCATCGTCGAAGATGGGAACTTCAGCCATAACGGCACCTGCGGTATCCACATGCATCACATGTTCGCGACCCTCGGCATTGTGTTGAAAGACGCGCACCTTGCCGTCGATGATTACAAAGAGGCCCGCCGCTTCTTCTCCGGAGAGGAACAGCATCTCCCCTTTTTGAAGTGAACTTTGACAGCCTTATTGGCGAGCTCCATAAGCTCCTTTGGGTTCCATTCTCCGAACAGCGCTGTATGTTTCAGGGCTGCGATCTTTTTGGCTTCCTTTGCACCTCCATGAGCAATTTAATCCTACGACTCATGTCATAGCTTGCGGATTGATTGTGGCGTAGATTCCGGGCATAACGTGGTTTTGAATTCACCGGACGAGAAGGCCCAGAATGCAGAAGTTCAATCTGAAGGAACTCATCGAGTATAACGACAGCAAGTTCAACCCTAAAGTCCTGGTCAATGAAGCAGGGTACCGCATGGTACTGCTGAATCTGTGTAAAGGACAATCTGTTCCGGAGCACGCAAATCAAACGGTCGTTACGGTCTACGCCCTCGTTGGTCACATTACTTTTTATGGAGGAACTGATTCGTGTGAGCTGCGTGCAGGAGAGGTGGTGCGCCTTGACGCAGGCGTGCCGCATCGCCTTGAAGCACATGAGGATTCAGCCTTGTACGTCCTCGCTGCGGGGCAATCCAATGCCGCCGTTGTGGTGTCCGAAGAACTGGACCTGAGGGAGGTTCCACGACCCCTGCGTCATCCGCTTGTGTTTGAAAAGCTGGATGCGCTGGCGCTTGGGAGTTCCTTCGTGTTGGCTAACGATCACGACCCAGTGCCATTGAGCAGGCAGATTGAGAGTATGCGGCCGGGACAGGCCGCTTGGGAATACATCCAGCGTGGCCCAGATCTTTTTCGTATTCGCATCCGTCGAATCGCGCCTTCCGGGGCCTCGGAGATTCCGTTCAATGCGCAGTCCGGAGCGCCCGTCACGGTAATCAGCAGGCCGTAAACATAACCCTTGGCGTTCACGCAACGAACATGAGGTAGATAGCAATGGCGACAGCTTCCGCAGATCTTTCAACTTTGCCGCAGAAGAATTATCTGAACAATGAGTATGGCATCAAATCATGGCTGCTGACGCAAGACCATAAGCGTATTGCCATTCTCTATATGCTCGCCACGAGTTTCTTTTTTGTGATTGGCGGCACGATGGCGGCGCTGATACGGCTGAATCTACTGACTCCAGGCGGTGAGCTTGTGTCAGCGGACACCTATAACAAATTATTTTCGATCCATGGACTCATCATGGTGTTCTTCTTTCTTGTTCCGGTGGCGCCAGCCGTGCTGGGGAACTTTCTTATACCACTGATGATTGGAGCGAAGGATGTGGCCTTTCCACGGCTGAATTTGCTGAGTTGGTATCTGTTCATGGGCGGAGGTTGCCTGGAACTGTACATGATCGCCTTCGGCGGGGTGGATACGGGGTGGACGTTCACAACGCCGCTCAGCACCCACTATCTGAATACGCATGTCGTCGCGGCTGCGATGGGTATCTTTGTGGCCGGGTTCTCGTCTATTTTGACAGGACTCAACTTCATCGTCACCATTCACCGGATGCGTGCTCCCGGCATGACGTGGTTTCGCCTGCCATTGTTCATCTGGTCTTACTACGCGACTTCGATCATCTTCGTTCTGGCCACACCGGTTGTTGCCATCACGATGGTGCTGGTTGCGCTTGAGCGTCTCACTGGTATCGGCGTCTTCGATCCTAAAAACGGCGGCGATCCACTTCTCTTTCAACATCTCTTTTGGTTCTATTCACATCCTGCGGTGTATGTGATGATCCTGCCCGGTATGGGCATCATCTCGGAGGTGGTCGCGTGTTTCTGCCGCAAGCGGGTCTTCGGATATACCGCGGTCGCATTTTCGTCTGTGAGCATTGCGGTGTTCAGCTTTTTTGTCTGGGCCCATCACATGTTCATCATGGGCATATCAAACTACTCAGCGTTGGTCTTTTCCATCTTCAGCATGATGGTTGCGGTTCCTTCTGCGATCAAGGTCTTCAACTGGACTGCGACGATGTATAAGGGCTCGATTACATTTGCGACGCCAATGCTTTATTCACTGAGTTTTATCGGTCTCTTCGCGGCCGGAGGAATGACCGGAATATTTCTGGCAGCATTGGGCATGGATATCCATCTGACTGAGACGTACTTTATCGTCGCGCATTTCCACTACGTGATGGTGGGTGGGATGGTAAGCGCGTATATGGCGGGGTTGCATTTCTGGTGGCCGAAGATGACGGGCAGACTGTATCCGGAGTCGATGGGAAAGCTGGCTGCGGCAATTCTTTTTATAGGCTTCAATCTGACCTTCTTCCCGCAATTTATTCTTGGCTACCTGGGAATGCCGCGACGTTATCACTCCTATCCTCCTGAGTTTCAGGTGTTGAATGTGCTGTCCACGGCTGGAGCTTCGGTACTGGCCATCGGATATTTGCTGCCCGCCGTCTATCTCCTTTGGTCGTTGAAGTACGGAAAGGTTGCCGGAGCGAATCCCTGGCAGGCTGCGGGGTTGGAGTGGCAGGTTCAATCTCCTCCGCTGACCGAGAACTTTATCGAAGTACCCACGGTCACTGAAGAAGCCTATGCGTACGGCAAGATTGACCATGAGATCGAAGTGAACCAGTGACCTCTTCGCATTGAAACCAACACTGGCAGCATGGAGAAGCGCGATGAACACGCCACTGCAAATTATGGACGCAAGCAAAAATGTCGCGCGCATTGCGGTCGAGCGGCAAAGTCAGCGGATTGTCTCTGCGTTTGTAATCACCAGCTTGTTTTTCATGCTATTACCGGGAACCTTTCTTGGAGTCTGGAACCTGGTGGACATCTCTGAGGCACATCTGTCTTCGGCGCTTCCCCAGGCGTGGCTGCAGGCTCACGGGCAAGCGCAGATATTTGGGTGGATAGGTTCATTCATTCTCGGCATCGGGCTCTACTCACCTACAAAGACCCAAAGCACGATGATCTTTCCAGCGCGCGCTGGCTGGGCTGCGTGAAGCCTTTGGACTCTCGCGATTACGCTGCGTTGGCTTGCCGGTATTGTCATGTGGGAGTGGCGGATTGTGCTGCCACTTTCAGGGCTTCTGCAACTGATAGCGTTTCTATTTTTCTGCTACGCCATTCGCCGATACGGTCCGAAGGCATCCTCGTCTCAACCTGAGACCTGGATGCGCATGATTGCGGCTTCGACGATTGGCTTTCTGCTGACCCTTGCGATCAACTTCGGCCTGCTCCTCCGGCAGGCTTTCGCTGGAGCCTCACCGGCGCTCCCGCATGGTGTCGATCAGGAGTTTGTTCTTCTCGCAGTATGGGGGATTCTCATTCCTACCATCTGGGGGTTCAACGCGCGCTGGCTGCCGGTATTTGCGGGACTTAAGCCGACAAATGGCAATCGTCTTTTGTGGGCTTATGCGCTGAGCATTGCAGGTCTGGTCATAACCTTCTTCAATCTTCTTGCAGTAGCAGCTGTTGTCTTTCTTTTTGCGGCATTGCTCTCTATTGATGCGCTTCATATGTGGGAACGGTCAGTCACTCCACCTAAGTTGCTGAACATCCATCCGAGCTTTGCCGTCTTCGTGCGGCTTACTTATGGTTGGTTGGTGACCTCCTGCATTCTTGCGCTGCTGGCCGTGCCTTTCGATCACGCGGGAGGGCTCTGGGGCGCAAGCCGCCATGCGCTCACCGTAGGCTTTGTTGCCGGAATGGTCTTTGTCATCGGCCCACGCGTTCTGCCTGCTTTCTGCGGTATGAGGGTGCTGTGGAGCAAACGGCTCATGTTCTGGTCGCTGCTGCTTCTGTATGGTGGATGCTTTCTCCGCATTAGCGCAGAACCACTGGCTTATGAAAACCTTTGGAAGCCTGCGTGGAAGCTTCTGCCCGTTTCGGCGCTGATTGAGTTGACGGCGGTAAGCCTCTTTGCGATCAATATCGTTGCCACGCTCATCCAACCGCCTGCACATCTTCGGTTCCCTGGCTCCAAGAATGTCCTTATGCGGTCATGGATCAGTTTTATGTGGAATTGAAGCTTAACGTCAGACACAAATAAGAAATCAATGACGTTTGCTGTCAAGACGAGCCTCCGATCGCGAGAATGGAAAGCCCTGGCGTTCGGCTCGGAGCGTAGCGGAGAGACAAATGCCGGACACCTACACGCAAGAAGTCAGAATTCAGGACCTAACGATTGAAGGATTCAGCAGCAGCCACGGCTCTCACTTCGGAAAGCGCTACGCCCCTCAATTATCAGAATGCCTTACGCTTTGCTCTGGCCAGGATAGGCATAATGACAAGGGCTGCAACCGTAATGGCGATGCCGTTACAGTTCGTCGCTGGAGTAGCACGAAAGACAAGCGCCAGAATCGCGACCGCAGCGACCACTCCTGCAAGGGCAAAGAGTAAGATTCCGGCGAGTCGTGAAGCGCGGCCCTTTGAAAGCGGGAACGATGGAAGGACTGCCAACAGGACCACACTTGCTGACAGCAGTTCCACAAGACTATCGGCACCAAATGCCAGCAATGCGGGACTATGCGCGGTAGCGGCACTATAGAGCGAAACGCCGCACTCCACTAGCATCCATGCAAGCGTGCTGCCCTGTATCAAGACAACGAGCCGGGTCACTTCCATCGATTGGTAGCAACCCGTTACGGTTAGCGGTCGATCAGCTTCTGGTGCGTTGCGGGGTAACGATCGCCTTCAACCTTGATTGCGGAGGAGGCTTCTTCGAGCGCACGCACATCTTCTGTGGGGAGCTCGATGGATGTGGCGCCGAGATTTTCTTCGAGTCGCGAGAGCTTGGTTGTACCTGGGATTGGCACAATCCACGGCTTCTTTGCGAGCAGCCATGCAAGAGCGATTTGCGCAGGCGTGGCTTTTCTCTGCTGTGCAAACTTGGTCACCACCTCGACGAGTGCTTGATTGGCTTTGCGATTTTCTTCGCTGAAACGCGGGACGACAGCACGAAAGTCGGTGCTGTCGAATTTGGTGGATGCGTCGATCTTGCCGGTAAGGAAGCCTTTGCCGAGCGGGCTGAACGGAACGAAGCCGATGCCGAGTTCTTCGAGTGTAGGCATGACGGACTCTTCGGGCTCTCGCCAGAAGAGGGAGTACTCACTTTGCAACGCAGTAACGGGTTGCAAAGTGAGCGCGGCGGATTGTTTTTGCACCTGCTTCGGAGAGACCGAAGTGCTTAACCTTTCCTGCTTGAATCAGGTCCTTGACTGTTCCAGCGGTATCTTCGATGGGTGTGTTGGGGTCGACGCGATGCTGGTAGAGGAGGTCGATGGTGTCGGTTTTGAGACGCTTGAGCGAAGCATCAACGACCTGCTTGATGTGGTCGGGGCAACTATTGAGGGCTGTCCATTTGCCGCTGTCGTTGGAATTGGCTTCAAAGCCAAATTTGGTTGCGATGACGATGCTTTTGCGGAAGGGAGCGAGTGCTTCACCGACGACTTCTTCATTCGCGTAGGGGCCGTAGACTTCGGCGGTGTCGAAAAAGGTGACGCCGCGCTCAACGGCAGCTCGGATGAGCTTGATGGCTTCTGACTTTTCCGTGGTGGGGCCGAGGCCGAAGCTCAAGCCCATGCATCCGAGGCCGAGTGCTGAAACTTCGAGACCGCTTGTTCCTAATGTGCGCTTTTGCATGATTTCTCCTGTACGGATCGTGCCGTACTCCATCTGATGCAAGTCTAGGCGACCATTGCCTATGAGGCTAGATAGTTTGCCATTGATGGGGTTATGAGTAAAATTCAT
>Ga0307373_10011937_pt1 | contig 12467 bp, 8 predicted proteins | sample OX2MG_FD_202534 | JGI IMG/M metagenome (GOLD analysis project Ga0307373, IMG submission 202534) | Soil microbial communities from Risofladan, Vaasa, Finland - OX-2 | ecosystem: Environmental > Terrestrial > Soil > Coastal area > Acid sulfate soil | place: Finland: Risofladan, Vaasa | collected...
GAGGAGGGGGCAGAACGCTGGGCGGAGGCGCATCCGGTGGAAAACCCGGTGGATATCTGCGGCGCCGGCGATAGCTTCGCTGCAGGGTGCGCCATGACCATGGCGGTAACCCGCGATCCCGTGGCCTCGGCGGGCTTTGGCAACCTCGTCGCCTCCGTCACGGTGATGAAGAAAGGCACCGGAACCGCTTCCCCCCAGGAACTCATCGCCGCCGCCCGTTGACGCGGCACGAGTGTCCCGCTCGTGCATGAACATGGCCCAGAGGGTCATGCCTCTGCGCATGGCCCGGGTGCGATTGCCGTCCGACTTGCGAGCCCGATTAGGATCACAAACCGCGGATCTAAAGACGCGCTACCCTCCTCGTCGCATGCCGGCGTAAAGCCGGCGCTACTTCCCTGAACAGCGAAAGACAAGGGCCATAGACCCACGCTACAGTCGTCGTTGTCACTATATTTTGCAAGAGTCAGTAAACGCACGGTGACAGTGAACGCACCAAGAATCAGTCTGCATTATAATGGAGCTTTCTCGAGTTCCGCGGGCGGTAGTGGGGCATTGGCACAGACGCCTCTCGGATTGGAAACTCTCTCAAGGTTAATAAGGAGCCTTCATGAACTTTATGGGAAAGTGGTTGCTGGGAATCGTGCCGGTGTCGCTGATTGCTCTGGCGGTTCTGGGAATTCATCCTTCCGGGGAGTCTTTTGCTTCCGCATCCTCTAAAGCAGCCGGCAACGGCCAGTCCGCCGCCCCCGCGGAAACGGAACCGGTCATTAAGGCCTTCAACGTGAACATGCTGGACAAAAACGCCAAGGCTTGCGTGAACTTGTTCCAGTTCGCGGACGGAGAGTGGCTCGCCAAGAATCCCATTCCCCCGGAGTACCCAAGCTGGGGCACGTTCAACGAACTCCAGGAACGAAATCGTCGAATCCTTCACCAAATCCTGGAAAAGGCCTCCGCCGATCACCACGCTCCCAAAGGGTCGAACCTGCAAAAGATTGGCGACTTTTATGCCAGCTGCATGGACGCCCGAAAGGTTGAAGCGGAAGGCGCGAAACCCCTCGAGCCAGAGTTCAAGCGCATCCGGGCCATCCGGAGCCTTCGCGGCCTGCAAGCGGAAGTGGCGCGCTTGCAGGGCGAAGGCGTGGATGTGCTGTTTGAGTTCGGGTCAACCCAGGACGAGAAGAACAGCACCGAGGTGATTGCCGGCGCCGAGCAAGGCGGGCTCGGGTTGCCGGACCGCAACTACTACACCAAGACGGACGCCAAGTCCCAAAAGATTCGCGAACAGTACGTCGAACATGTCCAGAAAATGTTCGAGCTCCTGGGCGACAGTTCCCCCAAGGCCGCTTCCGAGGCAAAGACCGTCATGAGCATTGAGACGAAGCTGGCGGAGGCTTCCATGACCCCCGAGGAGCGGCGCGACCCGGAAAAGACTTATCACAAAATGGAGTTGGCGCAATTGGAGGCGCTCGCGCCCAACCTTGCGTGGCCCGCCTATTTCCGGCAGGTGGGACATCCCGGCATCCCTGCCGTTGACGTTGCCCAACCCAAGTTCCTTGAGGAAGTCAATGGGCTGATGAAGTCCGTCCCCATGGGGGAGTGGAAAACCTACCTTCGCTGGCATCTGATTGATGCGGCTGCGCCGGCGTTGTCGAAAGAGTTTGTCGAGGAAAATTTCAACTTCAACGGCCGCGTCTTGCAGGGGACCAAGAAGATTCTTCCTCGCTGGCAGCGCTGCGTGCGGGCGACGGACCGGGAGTTGGGATTTGCCCTGGGCAAAATCTACGTCCAAAAATATTTTCCTCCTGAGGCCAAAGCGCACGCGCAGAAGATGGTGCAGAACCTGATGGCGGCCCTCCGGGAGGATCTCGAAACCTTGCCCTGGATGGGACCGCAAACGCGCCAGGCGGCGCTGGCCAAGCTGGACACTTTCATGCCCAAGATCGGTTATCCGGACAAGTGGCGGGATTATTCCGCTTTCCATGTGACACGCGGCCCCTATGTCAAGAATGTTCTCAAGGGTAATCTGTTTGATTTCCGGCGCGACCTGAACAAGATCGGCAAGCCCGTTGACCGCACGGAATGGGAGATGACCCCGCCCACCGTCAATGCCTACTACAATCCCCTGAAGAATGAGATCGTGTTCCCGGCGGGCATTCTGCAGCCTCCCTTCTTTGACGATCACGGCGATGATGCGGCCAATTACGGCGGGATCGGCGCCGTGATCGGCCACGAGATGACACACGGCTTCGATGACGAAGGACGCAAGTTCGACGCGCAGGGCAATTTGAAAAACTGGTGGACGCCCCAGGACATCAAGAATTTCGACGAACGCGCGAACTGCATCCGAGAGCAATTCGACAGCTACGTGGCCATCGGGAAGGTCCACGAAAACGGCAAGCTGGTCTTGGGAGAAAGTATTGCCGACCTGGGCGGCTTAACCCTGGCATACAAGGCTTATGAAAAAAGTTTGGAAGGCAAGCCTCGCCCGGAAATTATTGACGGCTTCACCCCCGAGCAGCGTTTCTTTATTGCCTGGGCGCAGAACTGGGCGGAGAATGTTCGGCCAGAGTTCGCCCGGCTCCTGCTGAACATCGACCCCCATCCGCTGCCTCGCTTCCGGGCCATCGGGCCGCCTTCGAATATGCCCGCCTTTGCCAAAGCGTTTGATTGCAAGACCGGCGACCCCATGGTGCGCCCTCCGAGCGAGCGCTGCCGGATCTGGTAAGGCCATTTGAAGTGGGTCAATTTGGCTGAGGTAGCGGCGAGTTTACCTCGCCATGTGGCGGCATAAAGCCGCCTCTACGTCAAATTGACCCGCTACCGTCCCGCTGAGTTCGTTTCTTCAACTGAGGAAAAGGGTTAAAATTAAGGTTCCGATGAAACTGCCTGTTTATATGGACCATCATGCCACCACGCCGCTTGATCCGCGTGTGCTGGAAGCGATGCTGCCCTATCTGACCGAGAAGTTCGGCAACCCGGCCAGTTGCACCCATCGCTACGGCTGGGATGCCCAGGCGGGCGTGGAAAAGGCCCGGAAGCAGGTTGCGCGCCTCGTCAACGCCCAGCCCGAAGAAATCATTTTTACTTCGGGAGCGACGGAGTCCGACAACCTCGCCATTAAGGGCGCGGCGCGGGCGAATCGCCAGAGGGGAAATCATCTTGTGACCCTGGCGATCGAGCATCACGCCGTCCTGGACGCTTGCCGGCGCCTGGAAGAAGAAGGCTTCAAAGTTACCTACCTGCCGGTTGAGCGGGACGGGTTGCTGAACCTCGAAGACCTTGAGAGGGCGTTGACCGATCAGACCATTCTGGTGAGCGTGATGGCGGCAAACAACGAGATCGGAACCATCCAGCCCATTCGCGAGATTGGAAAGCTGTGCCGCGCGCGCGGCATTGTGTTTCACACCGACGCTGTGCAGGCTATCGGCAAAATCGAAGTCGATGTGGAAGCGATGAGCATTGATCTGCTTTCCCTTTCGGCGCACAAGATTTATGGGCCCAAGGGCGTGGGCGCGCTTTACGTCCGGCTGAAGGAGCCGCGTTTGAAGTTGACGCCGCTTCTCGATGGCGGCGGGCACGAACGCGGGCTGCGATCGGGAACGCTTAACGTGCCCGGGATTGTCGGCCTTGGCCGGGCCTGCGAAATCTGCCGCGAGGAAATCTCCGGCGAGCCGGACCGCCTGCGGGCTCTGCGCGACCGCCTGAAAGAAGGCATCCTGGCCGGGCTCGAAGACGTGGCCATTAACGGTTCGCTCGATCAGCGCCTGCCGAACAACCTGAATCTCAGCTTTGCGGGGATTGACGCGGAATCGTTCTTGATGGCCCTAAAAGATGTTGCCTTGTCTTCCGGCTCAGCCTGCAACTCGGCGGGCGAAGCAGCTTCCTACGTGCTCCAGGCACTTGGATTATCGGAAGAGACGGCCGCAGGTTCCATCCGTTTTGGCCTGGGGCGGTTCAATACCGAGGAAGAAGTGGACTTCACCATTGAGCGCGTTATCGAAACCGTGAAAAGCCTGCGTGAACTTTCCCCTTTGCCCGCCACAACAAAGAGCAAGACCTCCGGACCCGAAGCCTGACCTTTTCTACTCTCCCCCCTTCTCAAGCCATGCTGATTGAATGGTAGAGACAAGAAAACCCTGGAGGCGTGCGCCTTGGCGGCCGATTAGTTGAAGTAAGGCTCCCGCGCGGTCGGTCTGGGGAGCAGGGGAAGCTATGCTTCGCAAAGATTCCGCCTTCTCGATGATGGAGCTCCTCGTCGTGGTCCTTATCATCGGGACGATCGTGGCAATGGCCATTCCGCAGGCTTATCAGGCCGTCAAGGCCTATCGCCTGCACGCGGATGCGGGATCACTGGCGGCCCAGATGAACGTAGCCCGCATGCGTGCGGCTTCCCAGTACAAACCCTACCGCGTGGTCGTCAATCTTGCGGCCGGAACGTACTGGCGGGAAGCGCTTTGTGGCGCGACCTCGGCCAGCGTCGATGCGGCCTGCACGTCACCTTACGAAGCCCAATCCACGCCGGTGATCGAAGGGGGAACGCAATACGCCATGGAGGGTGACGTGTATGCAATCTGCCGTCCCGCCTCCATCAGCAGCGCCTACCCCGGCACGATCCTGGCTGACCCGAGTTCCTGTTCCGGCCCACTCTATGTCTATTTCAACACGCGCGGCGCACCGGTGGACAATACGGGCAACCCGCTGGGCAGTGGAGGAACGGCGGTTTACGTCCGCAATCAAAACAACCTTCTTGATGCCGTCACCGTGGCAATCGGCGGGGCGGCCACCACCTGGAACTGGGACACGGCCGGCAGCATCTGGCGCCGAAGATAGGGGAATTGCGAATGGCCCCGCGAGGAATACCCATAAAGGCGCGCGATTGGCAACGCGGCGAGTCACTGATTGAAACCTTGATCGCGGTTTTGATTGCGGTCATTGGTCTGTTCAGTTTGGGAGCGCTCATCTTTCAGGGAACCGTCACCAACAAGAATCAGGGGACGGAAGTCACCCGGGCGACGATTTACGCTCAGGACAAAATGGAAAAGCTCTTGTCGCTCGACTTCAGTAGTTGCACCCAATCCGCCGCCTCCCAGCCGGTCACTTGCAATACGACTGATATCGGCGCGACGGGATGGACGCAGGGTCTGCTCGCCGCCGGGACGATCGGTCCCCTGCAGGCAACTTGCCCAACTTCGGGAGCCTCCGTCGGGTACATCGATTTTCTGGATAACAACGGCATCCAACTTCCGGGAGCCACGGCGGCAACCAGTTGCTCCGCGATTACGCCGTCGAATATTACCTACGTCCGGATGTGGCAGATCACGGACTTGGCCTCCACGGGCGCACCGGCGTTCAAACAGATTTCCGTAGCGGTTTATTCGCAATCCGCGATGAACGTAGGGTCAGGCAAGCCCATCGTGCTTTTGACGAGCCTGCTGTCGAACCCGAATTAAAGGGGGCCGGAGATGTACTCAGGTTCAAATCGGCAACCCGCCTTGAGGAAAGCGCTGGGAGCGGGGTTTTCACTCATCGAGATGCTGGTCAGCGTCGCCATCATTGTCTTGCTGATGTCCGCCGTTTTCCCGTTTCTGTTTCAGTCCCAGAAGAGATACCAGGGAAATGCTGTGATCGCGGAGGCCAACCAGAGCGCCCGCGCGGCGCTCGAAGTCTTGACGCAGGAAATCGGGCAGGCGGGGTTTAATCCCAATTTCACCGCCAACAAGACGTCCTCGGCTGAGGTTGATTCCAGTTCAAGCGCTCAGTGCGTTACCTTGAGCGACATCAATCAGATCAATCCGGGTGACTGGCTTTCCGTGGACACGGGACCGACCAATGAATTGGTTCAGGTTCTTTCAACGTCGAATATTTCAGGGACCCCCTGCGGAGCGTCCAGTCAGATTCAAGCTGTCTTCCTGATGGAGCACGAGGGCTCCACGACTCCCTTTCCGCTCATCAGCTACAAGATGCCTTACGGCACTGGTATCTTGCGGACCACCGGCACTTCGACCGACCAAACTCTGGAGTTTTACGGCGACATCAATCAGGATGGCGTCATTCGCTATGTGGTCTATAGCCTGTCTCCGGTCAGCCCGGCCGCGTCAGTCAGCATCAATGGAACCACCTACACGCTCTACAATTTGTACCGGTCGGTCACGCCGGTGACCTTCACGAATCTTCCTGCCCCGTCCACTTACGCCCCGCCGGCCAACAGCCAGGCTTCGCCCCTGGTGACCAATGTTCTCTACAACGCCACAAACCAGGCCGGCCCGACCGGCCAGGCGATTTTTGCCTATCCTTACCAGGTGGTGATCGGGGTGGTACCGAATCAGATCACGGTGGTTGGGACGGTAAAAGTGACCTTGAGTGTGGCAATAAGCCCCAAGGCCTTGGAAACTGCACAGGTGCAGTGGTTTACCATGGCCACCCGGATTCGCCCCCTGAACCTGTCCGCTGCCATCAGCGTGAATAACGCGGGAGGAGCAATTTATTTGCCTCCCATGCCCAAGAGTTTGCCGATGACAATCCCTTCGAATTATTACCCGTGAGGAGCAATCCGAGATGAGAATCCAAGATGATAAGAACATTGAATGGAGACGGAAGGGACGCGAGCAAGGCGTTGCCCTGATTCTCGTCCTGCTGGCCATGCTGGTCTTATCGGTGCTGGCAGCCGCCATTGTCTTCACGGCCCGGTCCGAAACCTTTGCCAGCTACAATTACAAACTGGACACGCAAGCCGACTATCTGGCCAAAGCCGGAATTCAGCGGTCCATCAACTGGTTTCGCAGCTCGCACTATCGCGCCGTCAGCCAGGGTGAAGCCAATACGTATTACCTTGTGACCTCCACCGGAAGCCCTTATAACCTCTACACGTCGAACGCCTCTCCGGTCACCTGCAAGTCCGGGTGTTCCAGCAACAACAGCCCTGTGCAGTTGTTGGGATACGGCAGCGGTTCCTCCAATTACCCCGGCATCAACAACACCGAGAGCACCGCGCGGGCCGTGGCGGCTGCCTTTGCCTCCGACTTGAATGATCCCGCCAATACGCGCGTGACGGCTGACGCGAACAATTCCGGCTTCTTCAACGTGAACGCCGTGCTGCTGAATTATCAAACCGTTAATGTGGGCTATGCGCCTCCCTATACTCTTACCGCCGTTGAAACCTGGCTGATTACTTCCAAAGCCACCTGGACGGGCAGTTCAGGATCGAGCACGGCAGTGGCCACGGCGGAAGAAGAGGCCATCATCCAGCCCATTTATGTTCCCACCTGGGGCAATGCACTCTACGGCTTCTGCTCCGTTTCCATGCAGGGAAGCTCCGGGACGTGCACGGACGCGTTTAACTCCACGCTCGGGGCTTACGGCGGCGGGAACCCCAGCGTGGCTTCGGGGCAATGTGATTCAACCACCGCCAGCAATGTGATAGGCTCGGGCGCCGGCGTGGGCGCCAACGGGGGCGTGACCCTGGGAAGCAACGTGACCATCGCCGGGAATGTCATCATCGGCGCCAACCCGACATCCGGCTGCGCCGCCAGCGGCTATAGCGGCAGCGTCAGCTCCGTGCTGGGACAGGTGATCAACGGCCCGCACAAAGACCCGCCGCCGGTGCCCACCTTCCGGTCCGGCTTTCCCACCGGAGCGCCTTCTTATGCTTTGAGTACAGGCAGCGTGCAGGTGCTGCCGGTAGGGGCCACGTGGTCCAGCAGTCCTTTTCCGCAAACCACAGGAATTACGCCGGCCACGGCTTCGCCCTGCATGGACACCTCCTGTAACGGTACGGCAGCCCATCCTTACGAGGTTTCGAGTGTTTCCATGACGGGCGGCGGTGGAGGCGGCAACGCGCCCGTGCTAGAGCTCGTGGGCGGGTCAAATCCGCTTAATCCCGTTTATTACGATATCGACAGCTTGAGTGAAAATCAGGGGGAAATCGACGTCTCAGGCTATGTCATCATCAACATTAAAAGCAGCTTCAGCATTGCCGGCCTGGGAATTTCCAACGGCGTTGCCGCCAGTATCCCGCCCGAAGCGGTGGTAATCAACTATGCCGGAACCAACAGCGTTTCGATTAGCGGCAATGGGGCGGTCTCGGCTGTTCTCAATGCTCCGAACGCAACCGTCAGCCTGGGGGGCGGCGGCAGCGGCGGTTACTTCGTGGGAGCCATCCAAGCCAACAACGTGAACGTGCAAGGCGGCTACCCTGTTCACTATGACGTTCAACTCAGCCAAGCCGGGGGAGTGATGGGGGTCATGGTGACCTCGGCCTACGGGCGAAAGAAGATGTGAGTGGAAGTCCGGCCCGCCGCGTCTCTGGGCCCCGCCTTCGCAGGGATAACCCTTCCCACAGTTAGTGGGTCATTTTGACGTAGAGGCGGCTTTATGCCGCCACATGGCGAGGTAAACTCGCCGCTACGACTCCAAATTGACCCACCACCTTCCCACAGGTTTATTTCTCTTTCCGCCTCCTTTCAGGTTAATCTATTGGTTAAGGGACAACGGTTCGAGGGTGGCGAGACCGGTGTCGCCTCGGGGGGAAAGTCTCCAGGGACCGCTGATCAGCGAGCAGCGGACGTTTGTTTCCCGAACCTGTTGAGGCAACTGGGCCGGAAGGGCTTGGGATTGCCTTCCAGGCAGGGGCCAGGGGTGATTTGGCACCCTTTTGGGGATCTTGCCAGATGAGGCAATAGAAAACCCTTGGGTATTGCAGGCGCATCCTAATTAATGGCAATATCGATCTGTCCTCATACGCACTAATTCCTCAGCCAAGGAATAAGCGAAAGGAGAAAGTTTTTCATGCCGCGTCTTTCAAAGCAGTTTTTGCGCGAGAACCTTCTGGGATTGAGTCTGACGATGGTGGGCCTGCTCTGTCTGGCTCTCGCGTCGATTATGTATTTTGGCCAGCGCAGCTATACCAATATCGCGCTGGCGAACGGGCAGGCGCTGGATGGGCCGGACATTGACACCCTCGTGAAGATGAACAAGGCCTACGAAAGAATCGCCCAAACGGTGACGCCTGCGATTGTAAATATTCGGACCACGCAGGTCATCAAAGTTAAGCAGTCGCCGTTTTTCTCGGACCCGTTTTTTCGACAGTTCTTCGGGAATGTTCCGGGCATGGGGATTCCGAAGGAGCAGAAAGAACATGCTCTGGGGAGTGGAGTGATCGTTTCTCCCGAAGGGTATATTGTTACCAACAACCACGTGATCGCTCACGCCACGGACATCGAGGTGATGCTTTCAGACAAGCGCACCTTCAAAGGCAAACTGGTTGGCGCTGATCCCATGACGGACATTGCGGTGATCAAGGTTGAAGCCAAAGAGTTGCCGGTGGCCGCCTGGGGGAACTCCTCCGACCTGCACGTCGGTGACACGGTGATGGCCTTTGGCAATCCTTTCGGGCTGAATTTTACAGTCACGCGGGGAACGGTCAGCGCCCTGGGCCGCTCGGGCCTGGATATCGAAAAGATTGAGAATTTCATTCAAACGGACGCCGCCATCAACCCCGGGAATTCCGGCGGCGCGCTGGTGAACGTGCGCGCGCAGGTGATCGGCATTAACACCGCGATCCTGAGCGGGGGATCGGGACCGGGAGGCGAGGGAGGCTTCATCGGCATCGGCTTTGCCATCCCCGCCAATACCGTCAAGCACGTCATGCAGGATCTGATCAAGACGGGCAAAGTGACCCGGGGCTACCTGGGCGTGGAGATCAGCGACCTGAACAGCGGCCTCGCAAAGCAGTTTGGCGTCCCGGATACCTCCGGGGCATTGGTTCAAAACGTATCGCCGGACGGCCCCGCGGGGAAGGCAGGAATCAAGAACGGCGATGTGATCCGCAAGTTCAACGGCGAAACCGTGGAAGGAGCCGATGAATTGACTTCCCTGGTGACCAATACAAACCCCGGCGCCACCGTCACCCTGAGCATCTTGCGGAATGGCAAGCCGCTCGAGGTCAAGGTGCTTTTGGTGGAGCGTCCCACGAATCTGGGCATGCGAGCCGGCGAAGGCCAGGGGCCCTCGGGCAGCGCGCTAGAGGGTGTTCAAGTGCAAAATCTCACCCCCGCCCTCCGGAACCAACTGGGCCTGCCGAGCGAGGTAGAAGGCGTGGTCATCTCGAATATCGACCCCAATAGTCCTGCGGCACAGTCCGGACTCCAGCAGGGAGATGTCATCGAGAGCCTCGACCGGCATCCCGTGCACAACGTGAACGACTTCAACACCCTGGCGGGGCAGGCGAAAGGCCAAGTCTTGCTGCGCATCAACCGGCAAGGCTCGGGCGCTTACGTGGTGATCTCCCCCGGCAGTGGTGCCGGTGAATGATGCCATAACGGCCTGGGGCGGAATGCCTTGGGCCAACTCTGGAAATAGCCCCCGCTCCGTGGGAAGCGCAAGTCCCGCCGGGCGGGGGCCTTCAGTTTAAAACCTTCGAAGCCAGCGGAAATGGGAAGCGGCCTCAAGCTCGCCAAGCGGGTGGTCGTAAGTGTTGGTGTCGGAGTCGTTGCAATCTTGGCCTTCCTTGATATCTCAATCCGCTCCATCGAGAATCGCTTCATCTATTTTCCACCCCAGCACTCCACGGGCATTGACCTCGCGGCACAGTACGGCTCGGGCGCGGAAGAGGTTTGGCTCACCGCCGCCGACGGCGTGAAGCTGAACGCCTTGTACCTGCCACATCCACCATCCCGCAAGGTCATCCTCTGGTTCCACGGCAATGCCGAAGACCTCAGCACCGCTGCCGGCGGGTTGAAAGTTTACTCGGCGCTGGGAGCCAATTTGCTGGCGGTGGATTATCGCGGCTACGGCAAAAGTGAAGGCTCGCCCTCTGAGGAAGGTCTTTACCGGGATGCCGCCGCCGCCTACGACTATCTCGTCCAGCAGCGGCATCTCCAGCCGGAAGACATCATCTTGCTGGGCCACTCGCTCGGCGGCGTGGTGGCCATCGATCTCGCGTCCCGCCGCCCTTGCGGCGGCTTAATTGTGGAAAGCTCCCTGACCACGGCGCGGGAGATGGCGCGGAGAATTCTGCGCATCCCGCTGCTTGGCTATACCCTGCGCACGCGTTTTGATTCGTTATCAAAGATTGCGCGAGTTCGTGCGCCTGTTCTGATTGTCCACGGAACCCGGGACGACATGATTCCCTTCTCCATGGGCCGGCGGCTTTTTGAAAACGCTTCCCAACCGAAGAGCTTTTACGCGGTGGAGGGCGCCGGGCACAACGATCTTCTGGAGGTTGCGGGAGAGCGTTATCTCGAGCGATTGAAAGACTTTATTAACTTCGAAAGTCCCGGGAGGGGCGGAAGATCTTAGCCCAGGGCGTAAGCCCTGGGGCTGGACTTTGGCCTTTTGGGCATCAGGCATTAGCGTAGCAGACGGCGGAAGCGAGGGGGAAGGAGGATTTCTGGGGCTTCGGGGCAGGAGGGAGGCTGGAGGCGAAGCCGGAGAAATTCTCGAGGCCCAACCCTCGTCCCCACACTTCGGCGCGCAATTGGTGGATGGCCTGCTGGGTGGAGATGCGGGTGGAGGGGGAAGGGGGAATCCACTTGGGCCGCGGCAGCAGGGCGTGGCGCGAGCCTGGGAAGGCGCGCTGGGTGGCCAGGAGCAGCAGGGCGTAGGAAGCCACGGTGAGGGCGGGGGCGGTTTCCACCGAGCGGGGGCAACGGACCTGGGCTTGGCCCACCCCCAGCAGGTTTTTTTCATCGCGGAAATCGACTTCGATGTCCCAGCGTTGGAAGTAGGTTTCGATCAGCAGGCGGGGAGCGAGGTTTTGATCGGTGCAGATCAGAAAGGCCGGATCGCGATAGAGCAACTTGGATCCCTGGCGCAGCCGATAGGCGAGGGGGGCGAGGACGATCAGTTGCAGAACCTGGGGGGCGCCGGCGGCGCGCCACATCAGGCCGGTGCGGCGCTTGAAGCGCAGTTGATGGGTGATGCCGTGGCGGGTGAGGGTGAGGGTTTCCCAGGGGGAATCGTCGGTGCGGACCTGCTCGGGCGTGGGGGCCGGGGCTCCGTAGCGGAGGCGGCGCCCGCGCGTTTTCTGGGTGGAGGGATCGGGACGCAACAGCAGATGGGCATCTTTGCGCAGCCGGCCGATGGCGGTGGTGTTGGGGGGAAGGTGTTTGAGGAGGGTTTGATTGGTGTAGCCTCCATCGAAGGCCACCAGGAGGCGGCGCGGGGCGGAGGAGGAATCGGCGTCGAGGGCGGTGCGCAAATCCCCGATCTGTTGGGTGGCCAGGGCGCTGATCCGAGCGGCGCGAGCTTGGGCGCGATAGCGCTGCTGTTCGAGGGCGGGGGCTTTGCGGGAAGGTTTGGCGGGAGTAGGGGCATGGCGAAAAGCCACGGGCACCAGGCGGCAGGAGGCGTCGGGAGTGGGGAGGGCCAGAGAGATCTGGAGAAAGCGCTGGGCGCGCACGAAGTTGGTCTGGAAGCGCGGGCCGAGCGGGTCGCGGCGCCAGGCCACGCCGGGAGTGCGGGCGCCGGCG
>Ga0307373_10011939_pt1 | contig 12466 bp, 9 predicted proteins | sample OX2MG_FD_202534 | JGI IMG/M metagenome (GOLD analysis project Ga0307373, IMG submission 202534) | Soil microbial communities from Risofladan, Vaasa, Finland - OX-2 | ecosystem: Environmental > Terrestrial > Soil > Coastal area > Acid sulfate soil | place: Finland: Risofladan, Vaasa | collected...
CCGTCAGCAACAATACTTGAATAAACTTTTGTATTATCAAATATAGCTCCAACTAAACCTGGTTCCCGGCTTTGAAATGGGGACATTGCATTAAATAGATGAGTTGCTGTTTTAATTCCATTTTCAAAGAATTTAATCGCTTCCTTATATGTTGCATTACTGTGACCTATTGAAATTTTTATACCACTTTCTTGAAGAAGTTTTAAGATATTTTCATCACACATTTCTGGGGCTAGTGTAATCATAGTTACTATACCCTCACCATGCTTTAGAATTAGATTGATTTCTTCCACAGTGGGTTGACGGATAAAATGTTCTAGGTGGGCTCCTTTCTTTTTTGGGTTTATATAAGGTCCTTCAAGATGAATTCCAAGAAGACCTGGTAAACCTAATGCGCGATATTCCTTGGCAGCTTCTATTGCTTTAAGCATGACTTCCAGTGAATTTGTTGCTACTGTTGCTTGAAATAGGTGTGTTCCACCACTTTGACAATAATTATATATACCTTTTAATGATTCAACAGAGGGATTCAAAGTGAATAAATGGCCAGTTCCTCCATAGATCTGAAGGTCTATGAAGGCAGGAGCCATAATATTCCCAAAAAGATCATGCATTTCATACCCTGGAGGAATATCCGTTTCATTTACGATATCCTGTATTATCCCATTTTTGGTCAATACAGCTTTTTTATTTAAAAAAGTATCCCCAGAAAAAATTCGTCCATTAAAAAAAGCTTTTTTCAACAGTTATTGCATTTAAAGTGATTTGTAAACGATCAATTGCTTAAAAAAAGTTAAAATGTAAAATATAATTGAAGGAGTTAAACGAATATTGATATAATAATGATTTTGTGTTAAAATCAATTTTTCTAATCTACTACTGAATAATGAATTTGTCAGTATCATGTATAAATGGGAATTTACCCCGAATTGTTTTCAACTTATTTTTTGAAATAATAAAACTAATTATATCTTCATATTTGTATTTTCTATATAGAATTTTACCTAATGGGTCGATTAAAGAAGAATTACCTTTATAAATGATTTTATTTCCGTCGGTCCCTATTCGGTTAACTCCAATTACATAACATTCATTTTCAATTGCCCGGGCTATTAATAAGGTGTTCCATGCAAAGATTCGCTTATATGGCCAATTTGCAATATATATTAATATATCATATTCTGTACCATTCTGATTTCTTGACCAAACAGGGAAACGAAGGTCATAACATATATTTAAACAAATTTTCCAACCTTTTACTGAAGCTATCAACCTTTTATTTCCAGGGCTATAATGTTGATTTTCATTGCCTAAACTAAATAAGTGTCTTTTATCATAATAACCAATTGAGCCATTTGGTACTGCCCAGATTAATCTATTATAATATTTTCCATTTTCGTTAATTATCAAGCTACCCGTAATAATAGCATTAATTTGTTTTGATTTACGTTTCATCCAATTGATTGAACGTCCATTAATCCCTTCTGAAAGATATTTTGAATTCATTGTGAAGCCAGTAGTAAACATTTCAGGTAAAATAACAATCTCAGTTTTTCCGCTTATTTTATTGATTTTTTCATCAAACATTTGAAGGTTTGCTTCAATATCTTCCCAAATAATTTCAGATTGGATTAAAGTAATCCGAAGATCAGGCATAAATATTAATTAAAGTAGGTTATATGGAGGTTTCTAATTATCATAAATTTGGTTATAACCTTTTAATGGACTCATTATTTTCAATATCCTTAGATTTTGAATTATCAATAATCCTGAGTTTGGCATATCCAAGAATAATTTTTTTTTCTCCTCCAAAATTTGGAAAAAGTATGGTTGCAACGAGATTTGAAGGAGATCCTTCAATATTCAATATTCGTCCAAATCCAAACTTTTGATGTTCTACCTCAGTTCCTATTTTCATTTTTACCGGATCGTCTGGAATGAAATTAGTTTCTAAGACAAATTCAGTTAAAGGATATTCTAAACTCTTCATTCTTGATTGTACTCCAGAGGAAGGAATTTTAATGTTATGTTTTGGAATTGATTTACCAACATTGGTTGTCCAAGTATTAACGGAAGCATATGAATTTTCAATGTAATTTTCAGGAATTTCATCAAGAAAACGGCTTGGATCATTTTGTTGAAGATTGCCGAAATGATATCTTGTATTAGAATGGGACAGATATAATTTTAACTTTGCCCTTGTGACAGCTACGTAAAATAGTCTTCTTTCTTCTTCAAGATCTTCCCTATTATAAGTGGCCATAATATTTGGGAAAAGACCCTCTTCCAGACCTACAACAAAAACACAAGGGAATTCGAGTCCCTTTGCTGCATGAATAGTCATAAGTTTCACCACATCTTGATCTTCCTTATCAGAATCTGCATCAGTTAAAAGTGTGATTTGTTGAAGGTAACTTCCTAATCTTTTATCTTGTAATTCACCTTCATCCGTTTGAGTTTCTGTAAATTCTTTAATGGAATTAAGTAATTCTTCGATATTATCATATCGATTGACTCCTTCAATACTTTTGTCATTAAACAATTCTTTTAATAGTCCAGTTGTTTTGGACATATTCATAGCTATATCATAAGCATTGTTTTTTTGTAACATTGCTTGTAAATTCTTAATCATTAAAACGAATTCATTTATGTTATTCTTAACCATACCACGAAATCCGATCTCTGGAATCCTTGACAGGGATTCCCAAAATGAAATGTTTTCCTGGTTTGAAAACTGAATAATTTTTTCAATGGTAGTTTTCCCAATTCCCCTTACGGGGTAATTAATAATATGTTTTAAATTTTCTTCATCCATTGGATTAACTATAACACGTAAATAGCTTAGAAAATCTTTTATTTCTTTTCGTTGATAAAATGAAATTCCCCCATATATCCTGTATGCAATGTTAAGTCGCCTTAAACTTTCTTCAAAACTGCGACTTTGAGCGTTTGTTCTGTATAAAATCGCAAAATCTCGATTTCTAAAATGGTTTCGCAATTTTAATTCAGCAATAGTATCGGATACCAATTTGCCTTCCTCATTATCGGTTTTTGTTTTAATAAGTTTTATTTTTTCGCCTTCTTCATTTTCAGTCCAAAGAGCTTTTTCAATCTGGATTTTATTGTGAATAATAACTCCATTTGCTGCATGGAGAATAGATTTTGTGCTCCTGTAATTTTGTTCTAGTTTAATTACTTTGACATCACTAAAATCATTTTTAAATTGTAAAATATTCTTAATTGTTGCCCCTCTAAAGGAATATATACTTTGAGCATCATCCCCAACTATACAAATGTTTTTATATACGGCACTCAGTAATTTTATTATTTCATATTGAGCAGGATTAGTATCCTGGAATTCATCGATTAGAATGTATTTGAATTTATGTTGGTATTTGTTAAGTATATCTGGTAAGTTTTTAAGGAGGATGTACATGTTGTAAAGTAAATCGTCAAAATCCATAGCACCGTTCTTAAAGCATCTTTTTACATAAAATTCAAATAAAGAAGCAATCATTGGTCGATTATTTATTGAATCTTCTTGCTGAAAATGAAAATCTTTTGCATAATCAATGTAGCTTATAAGTTGATTTTTAGCTGATGAGATCCGGTTATAAATCAAGCTTGGTTTATAATGTTTATCATCGAGATTATTTTCATGTATAATAGTTTTTAGAACGCTTTTGGCATCATCAGAGTCATATATTGTAAAATTATTTGGATAACCTAAATGGTTCGCTTCAAAACGAAGTATTCTAGCAAATACAGAATGGAATGTACCAATATATAGGTTCCTTGCTTCATTGTTGTCAAGGATTTTTTCGACCCTTTCTTTCATTTCCCGCGCAGCTTTATTGGTAAAGGTCAAAGCAAGTATCTGAAATGGATCAATTCCTTTATGTATCAAGTGGGCTATTCTGGTTGTTAGAACTTTTGTTTTTCCGGAACCGGCACCTGCAATAATCATTAAAGGTCCATCTAAATATCTGACTGCTTCCTGTTGTGGATCGTTCAATCCTACAAAATAATCCATATCTGTTATTTTCTATGGGAATGTTCAAAGATAAAGAAAATGTAGTGGAGACTGACAAACACTTGGTAACTGATTATACTTTTAAAATGAGTGTTTTTCTGGAGATGGAAATATCATTAATTAGTGAATAGTGTAAATGCATTATAACGCTGCTCCTAATATTAAACATGCCAATACAACTATTGGTGCAGGTAGTCGAGTAAATTGTAAAACAGAAAAGGTACCTATAATAACAACAATATTTAACCAATAAAAAGGGATTGACCCGAAAAGAATTAGAGTAAAAGCCCACATAATTCCAACTACAACAGCATTTATTCCTTCAACGGCTCTGAAAATATATACATATTTCTTAAGGTTATGCCAAATAGGAAAGAAGAATAAAACCAATAAAACACTTGGTAAAAAGATCCCGATTGACGCAATAAAAATTCCTAAAATTTGATAACCTGTCCCCCAATTGACGAAAACCATTCCACCTGTAAAAGCTGATAATGAAAAAGTAGGACCGGGAATTGCTTGGACCATTCCTGCTCCAGTTAGGAACTGTTTGGATGATATTAATGCTGGAAATCCTTGTTTTTTTTGTCTAAGTATGAATTGCTCAAACATCATGGGAATAAGAACCTGACTGCCCCCATATACTAAACTTCCAAATCGGTAAAAGTTTTCAAAAAGTCTAAATGGCATTTTATGGGTAATTGTACTAAGTATGCCAGCAAAAATGAAGATCATGGCAAAAAGCCAAATATTATACCATTGGATTTTTCTAGGTCTTTCAGTATACGCAGGAATTCTTTTATCGCTGAAATTTGAAATAATACCACCTAAGATTAGTACAATAGGGAACACCCATGGAGACCTGATTACAGCAGCTGAAACAAGAGCCCCAACCATAATCCCTGCTGTAGCATAGCTTTTTATACTAGACTTGAAAGCACGGAATCCGGCAAAACCAAGGAACCCGACTGCCATAGCAGGTAAAAATCTAAAAATATTTAGCATTCCCTTATCAAAATATCGAAGTAGAAATGAAAATCCACCCATTAGAATGCAGGCGGGCGTTATCCAGATAAGTACAGTTGCAATTGCTAATGGTACTCCACCGCGTTTATATCCGATTAAGGTAATTGTTTGTGTAGATGAAGCACCTGGTAACAATTGACAAAAGGCACTGTATTCCATTAATTCCTCTGCAGTAACGTCCCGTCGTTTTTCTACAAAAGTTTTCATCATCATTCCTAAATGCCCTTGCGGCCCTCCAAAAGCGGAAATGCTGTGAAAGAAAACGGCTTTGAGAAATGGAATATGGCGTAGAAACACTTTGTAAAATAAGAATTTGTTTATAAGCGATACCAGGGAAAAGTTATTATAAATTTAGATAAATTGAATGATTAAAATATACATTAAGGCATATTTCCTTCAATTGAATATTCAAATTTATAGCCGTCAACATATCCAAAAACAGGTAAATGGTTTTCTTTCTTTTAATAGGGGTGGTGAAATATTATAATCTGGTCATGCGCGATCAATCCAAACTTTATTTAAAGGCAATAAATCGCATAAATCAGAAAAGTCCTAAAGAATCATTTTAGAAGTATATTAATTTTGATTTATGAATTTTAAGTATATGCAATAACTCATTATCTGATTTTTCTCAGCATATGTTTATTGTAGGGACTAAGGATAAGGTATCTAATATTACATCTATAAGTGCTAAATTTTAGTGAAATTAGCCGGATAATTCTTGGGTTATGATTTTTTACATTAATTTTTGTTAAGTTATAAATTATGTATAAGGAGATATGTGCTTTTTGAAGGGATTATGAGTTGATTTTTTAAATTAAGTAGAAAATTATCCGAATAATATTATGGGGAGGTTTTTAAACAGAAATTGAAAAAATAATTTATTGATATGGTTTTGAGGCATTTTTTTTATAAAATTAAAATTTATGCCATGAATATCAATTTATTACAAATATTTATAAAGTTAATAAAAACCAAACATCGAAGGGTCGATATTGGCACTTAAAAAGCACAAAAACTTAGTTCTGTTTTCCAATTTAACTGATACCTTATCTAAATGGTTATCATCATTTATATATAAGCTAGCAAAAGGATTAGTTTGAAAGTTCATATAGAGGTGAATATTACATTTAATATGGAAATGAATAGAAAGTATAATGAAAATTTTATTTAATAATATGGTAGGGATGATATAATTATATATTCCAGTAAATGCGGGACTTTAATAAGTAGATATTAAAGATTATATCAGCTTTTAGTATGATTTTGAAAGTGAATTAATAATTTATTAATATTATAAATGTTTTTAATAAAACTTCTTTCGAAATTACCTTTAAAATTTCTTTATTTACTATCAGATTGTATTTTCTTTTTTATTTATTATGTAATTAAATATAGGAGAAAAGTAGTATTTAATAATCTGAAACACTCTTTTCCCGAAAAAGGGCGAAAGGAAATTCAAGCTTTAGCTAAACAATTTTATCATAATTTTTCTGATGCTTTTATGGAAATGGTTAAAGGGCTAAGTATTTCAAAGCAAGAGCTAAAAAAAAGGGTAATACTACAGAATAATGATTTTTTCGCTTCATTTCTAGGGGCAGGTAATTCGATTATGATAGCAACCAGTCATACTTTTAACTGGGAATGGGCCCTTTTAGGTTGTTGTGCTTATTATCCTGAAGTAAAGGTCAATGTCATATATACCCCGTTAACTAATTTAAATTTTGAAAAATTGCTTTTTAAGATGAGGTCGAGGTTCGGCGGTATAATGGTCGAAAAGACGCAGGTTGCTAAATCAATATTAAGAAATAGAAATATATCTAAAGTATTAGTATTAAATGCGGATCAAGTACCTCAAGCCAAAATGGATTCCTTATATTGGACCAAATTTTTAAATCAGGATACAGCTTTTTTTATTGGCTTAGAGCGAATTCCTAAATTTTTTAATTATCCAATTTATTATATGAAAATGACTCGTTTTAGCCGTGGTTATTACCTGATCGATTTTTTGAAAATTGCGGCCCCTCCATATGAAAAGGATGGACATACCATTCTGGATAATTATGTAGAAATCCTGGAAAAGCATATTTTGGAGGATCCTGGTAATTGGCTTTGGTCACATAGAAGATGGAAATTTTAAAAAACATGAAATATATAAATAAATTATATGATTAACTTATTGATAATAATGAATGTATATATCAAAGTTGTTAAAAAGGGTGACATATTAAATCAATAATCATGTGGTCAATGCGGAATTTGCCTTTAAAAAAATACCTTAAATAGATATATTATTGGAAGTATAAAACAAAAAAATAAGTTTGGTCATAATTTTTTATTATTTTTGCGGCCTTAATTCAATTAATTTTTTTTTCATGAAAAAAGGTACAGTAAAATTCTTCAATGAAACCAAGGGATTTGGTTTCATCAAGGCAGATGATGGACAAGAAATATTTGTCCATGTTTCCGGATTAGTAGACAAAATCCGTGAGGGCGATCATGTCAGTTTTGACGTCCAACAAGGTAAAAAGGGATTAAATGCAGTCAATGTTAGATTAGCCAGATAAATCAACATCTTCTTCTTTACCTCTAACGCCTTCTGTCTATCCCCGAAGGCGTTTTTATTTTGAGAAAGCCAATACGTAGAAAACAATCTTCAAAATGATGCATTTTTTGGTGTTCTAGGGAAAGGTATTACATCTCTTATGTTATTCATTCCTGTAATAAACTGTACAAACCTTTCAAAGCCAAGTCCAAAACCTGAATGTGGACATGAACCAAAACGTCTTGAATCTAGATACCAATTCAGGTCTTCAATAGGTAAATTTTGTTCCTCCATACGTTGAAGAAGTATATTGAAACGTTCTTCACGTTGTGACCCACCAATAATTTCGCCAATGCCTGGGAAAAGAATATCCATAGCCCTTACTGTTTTGCCGTCATCATTAAGGCGCATATAGAACGCTTTAATTTTCTGAGGATAATCCGTAAGGATAACAGGTCTTTTAAAATGTTTTTCAACAAGATACCGTTCATGTTCCGATTGTAGATCAACACCCCATTCAATTGGGTAATGAAACTTTTTTTTCCTATTAAATGAACAGTTAGTTAAGATATCTATTGCTTGGGAATAGGTGATGCGCTCAAAGCTGTTTTCAACACAAAACCTAAGTTTTGGAATTAAAGCCATTTCCGAACGTTCTGACTGGATTTTGAGGTTTTCTTCCTCAAGGAACCTTTTTTGCAGAAATCCCAGATCTTCTTCATGGTTATCTAGAATATATTGGATAGTATATTTGAGTAATTCCTCTGCAATGTCCATATTATCAGATAGGTCGTAAAATGCCATTTCTGGCTCAATCATCCAAAATTCAGCAAGATGTCGGGTCGTATTTGAATTTTCGGCTCTGAATGTAGGCCCAAATGTATACACTTCGCTGAAAGCCATTGCAGCCAATTCGGCTTCAAGTTGTCCAGAGACAGTAAGATTAGTAGCTTTTCCAAAAAAGTCTTCTCTGAAGTTGATTTCACCATTTTCTACTTTAGGAAGATTATTCAAATCAAGTGTGGTTACTTTGAACATTTCGCCTGCACCTTCGGCATCTATTGCAGTAATAATTGGCGAATGTAGATTTATAAATCCCCTGTCATTGAAAAAGCGATGTATTGCAAAAGCCATTGAATGTCTTATCCGGAATACGGACCCAAATGTGGCTGTACGCATTCTGAGATGAGAGATTTCCCTTAAAAATTCCAAACTATGTTTCTTAGCTTGAAGAGGATATTGTTCGGGATCACAGTCACCCAATATTTCTAAATTGGAGGCTTTTAGTTCAATTTCTTGCCCTTTACCCTGTGAAGGAACAATATCCCCAGAAACACTTATGGCGGTTCCAGTAGTAATTCTGTGAATAATAGAGTTATCCATTTGAGATGCATCAACCACTATCTGAAGGTTTTCGTTGCATGAACCGTCATTTAATGCAATAAACTGGTTGTTGCGGAAAGTCCGTACCCAACCCATTACAGTTACTTTTGAGAATTTTTGTTCTTTAAGTAATTCCTTGATCTTCATTCGTTGGACCATATGAAATATATTATGGAGTGTAATAATATGAGTCCTAAAGATACGTCGACCCTATTAAATGTCAAGTTTAGGAATTACTTAAAGAAGTGTAAATAACTTTCCCCACCTTTATTAGTACTGTTATTTCTACTAGTTTTTAAAACTGAGATGAGGGATTATAGCGCAAAATATTTGGCAAATAGTAAAACTTGTTGTAATATTGCTTAATTATCTGCTTGATAAGTTTTTATTTTTATTATCCATCTTCATCGGCAGTCCTTTTGTATTCCAATCATAATATACAGTTTGACAAGATTGAAAAAACTAACCTTTAACCTGGTACTTTACATTATTGTATTGTAATTACCCTACGAAAGGTATTATCAAAAAATTTATTTCAAAAATTTTATGTACAACATCCTTCAACTGAACGACATGCTCGTTCCTGAATTGCTGGACATTGCAGAACAATTAGATATACTCAATGCCAGAAAATTAGGAAAACAAGAAATCATCAACCAGATTATGGAGAACCAAGTTTCAACTCCTTTAAGCACTAGCCATTCATTAGGAGAAGATAAAACCGGGGAGAAAAGGACACGTAAGCGTAGACTTCTCCATAAAGAAGAAAATCCAAATGAATTAACTACTGATTCTAATTCAGAAATAAATTCATTAGAAAAAAAGACGCCTTTAAAAAGAGGCAGAAGACCAATTATTCATCAAAATGCTGATATTCCTCAATTTGAACCGATTCCTGTTCCTATACCGATTCCCGAACCTGTATTTGAGGAAGAAACTCCTGAGGTATCAATTACAGAAGATAATGAAATGAATACAGATATGAATACTGAGTCAGTTGCGACTTCAGATGAGAACGGACAAGATAGACTTAAATTCCCCAAAAAAGAATCCAATTTTAATATTGAATTTGATGGAGTCATCATAAGTGAAGGTGTTTTGGAAATGATGCCTGACGGTTATGGATTCCTAAGATCCTCGGATTACAATTACCTAAGTTCTCCGGACGACATATATGTCTCACCTTCCCAAATTAAGCTTTTCGGCCTCAAAACAGGAGATACAGTAAAAGGATCTGTTAGACCACCAAAAGAAGGTGAAAAATATTTTGCATTATTAAAAGTGGAAAGTATAAATGGAAAGGATCCTGATGAAGTGCGTGATCGAGTGCCATTTGATTACCTTACTCCGCTTTTTCCATTTGAAAAACTTAGCCTTACTTCTTCAGCTTCCAATTACTCTACGCGTGTCATGGATCTTTTTACACCTATAGGCAAAGGGCAGCGTGGATTAATTGTAGCACAACCAAAAACAGGTAAAACAATTTTATTGAAGGAAGTTGCAAATGCTATTGCGGCTAACCATCCTGAGTGTTATTTGATAGTTCTATTAATTGACGAAAGGCCGGAAGAAGTGACTGATATGGAGCGTAGTGTTAGAGGGGAAGTTATAGCTTCTACATTTGATGAACCAGCAGAAAAACACGTCAAGGTTACCACCATTGCCATGCAAAAAGCCAAACGGCTTGTTGAATGCGGGCATGACGTTGTAATATTGCTGGATAGTATTACCAGACTTGCCAGAGCACATAATACTGTTATGCCTGCTTCCGGGAAAGTTCTCAGTGGCGGGGTGGAAGCGAACGCTCTTCATAAGCCAAAACAATTTTTTGGTGCCGCCCGAAAAATAGAAAATGGTGGGTCACTTACTATCCTAGCTACTGCATTAATTGATACGGGTTCTAAAATGGATGAAGTGATATTTGAGGAATTTAAGGGAACTGGTAACATGGAATTGCAGCTAGATAGAAAACTATCAAACAAACGCATTTTCCCTTCAATTGACGTCACAGCATCATCCACACGGCGCGATGATTTGCTTCTAGACAAAGAAACTTTGCAAAGAATGTGGATCCTTCGTAACCATCTCGCAGATATGAATACTGAGGAAGCCATGAACTTCTTATTACAGCATATGAAAGGCACGAGAAACAATGAGGAATTCTTGATTTCCATGAATGGGTGATAAATATTCTCTTTTATTCTGAGTATTGTGTGTTCAGTTGGAGATGTATGTTTAACTTTATTTAAACTGCTGCAAATCTACAAGTTTCCTATATACCCCATTCAAAGCCATTAGTTCATCATGTTTTCCGCACTCAAATATTTCACCCTTATTTAAGACATTGATCTGATCAGCATGGATAATTGTGGATAGGCGATGGGCAATTACAATGCTCGTTCTATTTTGCATTAGATTATAAATAGCATCCTGAACTATCCGTTCACTTTCCGTATCCAGAGATGATGTTGCTTCATCTAGTATCAGGATAGGTGGATTTTTAAGGACTGCTCTAGCAATAGTTAACCTTTGTCTCTCTCCTCCGCTAAGTTTCAATCCTCGGTCGCCAATATTTGTTTGGTACCCTAGTTCTTTACGGATGATGAATTCATGTGCATTTGCCACTTTTGCAGCAGAAATAATTTTCTCTTCATCTATTGTGCCGGAACCTAATGCTATATTGTTTAGTATTGTGTCATTAAAGAGTACGGGTTCCTGTGTAACAATTCCCATTAAGCGTCGTAAGTCTCCAAGTTTATATTCCTTGATATCCACACCATCAATTATCACTTGCCCTGCACTTACATCGTGAAACCGTGGAATGAGATCAGCCAAAGTAGATTTCCCAGACCCTGAACTGCCAACCATTGCAATCATTTTGCCTTTAGGGATTACTAAATTAATATTATGTAATACAAGTTTATTTCCATATCCAAAACTTACATTTTTAAAAGTAATGTCTTTATTAAAGGAGCGGATCTGACGAGCATTAGGTAATTCAACGATAGATTCTTCTGTAAGTAGAATCTTTTGTATCCGATCCAAGCTAGCCTTACCTTTTTGGATGTTGTATGCTGCTGTTGAAAATGATTTCAGGGGATTAATAATCTGGGAAAAAATTGCTATAAAACCTATGAATTCACTTGCTGTATCAGTCTGAGAATCAGGATGGACAAGTGCCAAACGCCCTCCAATAAAAAGAACAATGCATAGTACAACAACTCCTAGGAATTCAGACAAAGGGGATGCCAGATCCCTTCTATGATTAATTTTGTTTTTTACCCTAAAAAGTGAATTATTTTCCTTCGTAAATTTTAGTTTTTGTTGCTTTTCCGCATTGAATGCTTTAACTATCCTTATGCCACCTATAGTTTCGTCTAAAATGGATAGGAGTGAACTTAACTTTTCTTGAGCAGCATTTGAATGTTTTTTTAGGGATTTACTTATCCTTCCAATGAAAATGCTGGTTAATGGGAGGA
>Ga0307373_10011940_pt1 | contig 12463 bp, 10 predicted proteins | sample OX2MG_FD_202534 | JGI IMG/M metagenome (GOLD analysis project Ga0307373, IMG submission 202534) | Soil microbial communities from Risofladan, Vaasa, Finland - OX-2 | ecosystem: Environmental > Terrestrial > Soil > Coastal area > Acid sulfate soil | place: Finland: Risofladan, Vaasa | collected...
GAGCACCTTCGAATCGGTGACGGCCATCCAGGCCGCGCTGATTTCCCTCGTCGGCGCCCCCGTCGAATGACCGGCCAGACGGAAGTGGCCGGCCCGACGGAAGTGGCCGGCCAGACGGAAGTGACCGACGCGACGGGATGACCGACGACACGTTCGGGGCATTTCGCGACGAGTTGATCGACTCGGGTCTGGTGATCGACGCCGGGGTCGAGGGCCTCTACGGCCGGTCCCTGGCCTATGAAGAGATCGTGGCGGGGATCACGGGACTGACGAGCCGGACGGGGGCCGACGACGGGGCGTTGGCCGTGCACTTCCCACCGGTGATCCCCCGGACGCTGCTCGAGCGGACCGACTACCTGAAGTCGTTCCCTCACCTGATCGGATCGGTGGAGACCTTCCGGGGCGACGACAAGCTGCACGCCCGGCTGCTGGCGCTGGTCGAGACCGGGGCCGACTGGGACGAGGTGCTCGAACCGGCTGAGGTGGTGCTGCGACCGGCGGCGTGTCACCCGGTCTACCCGCTGTGCACCGACGGGGCACTGCCGAGCGAGGGACGGCGCTTCGAGGTGCACGGCTGGTGCTTCCGGCACGAACCGAGCGCCGATCCGGCGCGGATGTTGGCCTTCCGGATGCACGAGTTCGTCTATGTGGGCGACCCCGAAGGAGCCGAGAGGCACACCGAGACGTGGGTGAAGAGGGGGACCGAGATGTTCGAGAGCCTCGGCCTCGAGGTCGAGGTGGTGGCGGCCAACGATCCCTTCTTCGGCCGGGCCGGGGTGTTCCTGGCGGCCAACCAGCGTCAGAACGCCTTGAAGTTGGAATTCGTGAGCCCGGTGATGTCGACGGAGGCACCGACGGCCGTCGGCTCGGTGAACCGGCACCAGGACCACTTCGGGCGGACGTTCGGGATCCGATCGGCCGACGGGGCGGTGGCCCACTCGGCCTGCTTCGGCGTGGGGGTGGACCGGACCGCGCTCGCTCTGCTTCGGCGCCACGGACTGGAGAAAAGGTCGTGGCCGGCCGAGGTGCGGGCCCTGCTGTGGCCCTGAGGGGGTGACGGTGAGCGCCCGTCCGCTGTGGTTCGGGCCCGAGGAGCGGTCGCTGTTCGGATGGATGCACAGCCCCGAAGAGGGCCGGGCCCGGGGGGCGGTGGTGCTGTGTCCCCCGCTCGGGCTGGAAGGCGTGTGCAGCCACCGCGCCTACCGGCGGCTGGCCGAGCGGTTCGCCGAGATGGGGATCGTGGCGCTGCGATTCAACTACGACGGGACCGGGGACTCGGCCGGCGGGGAAGACGATCCCGGGCGGGTGAAGGCCTGGATGGGCAGCGTCGGGGCGGCGGTGGAGCTGGTGCGGGCCGGTGGGGCGCGGCGGGTGGTGGTGGTCGGGATGCGGGTCGGCGCCACCATCGCCGTGGGTCAGGTGGCCCAGAACGGCGGGGCCGACGGCCTGGTGCTGTGGGATCCGTGCGCCTCGGGCCGGAGCTACCTGCGCGAGCAGCGGGCGCTGGGGTTGCTGAGCGTGGGGGGCGCGACGAGCGCCGACGGGTCGGTCGAGGTGCCGGGGATCGTCTACCCGGCCGAGACGGTGGAGGAGCTGTCGGCGCTGTCCATCGCCGGCAGCGCCGGACCGCTGGCCGAGCGGGTGCTCGTGCTGGTGCGGCCCGAGCGGCCGGCCAACACGGAGATGGTGAGACGACTGGAGATGGGGCATGTCGAATGGGGCGCGGCCGAGGGCCAGGCCGAGCTGGTCGACGTGGAGCCGTGGCAGGTCCGGCAGCCGGCGGCCGCCCTGGAGGTGGTGGCGGGCTGGGTCTCGGAGGTGCTCGGCCACGAGACGCTCCCCTGGCCCGGCGCCGGGGAATCCGGAGCCGGGGAATCCGACGCCGGGGAATCCGGAGCCGGGGAATCGGACGCCGAGGAATCCGGAGCCGGGGAATCCGACGCCGGCGCCGGTGGCGGTGGCGGTGGCGGGACCGTTCGGACGGTGGCCGCCGTGGTGGACGACGGGGCCGGGACGGTGATCAGCGAGAGGATGGTGGCCCTCGGACCGGTGGGGCTCTTCGGGATGGTGAGCGAGCGGGGGGAGCCGGCCGAGGTGCTGCGGAGGGCCGAAGAGGGAAACGGCGGCGGGGGACCGACGGCCATCTTGTTCAACGCCGGGATGATCGACCATGTGGGGCCGTCGCGGCTGTGGGTGGAGTTCGCCCGGGAGTGGGCGGCCGGGGGGATGCGGGTGCTGCGGTTCGACCTGTCGGGGCTGGGCGACAGCCCGGTGCGACCGGGACAGGCCGAGGACATCGTCTATCCGCCCGAGGCGCTCGACGATCTGGCCGAGGTGGTGTCGGCCATGGGACCCGACGGGGCGGGGGAGATCGTGTTGTCGGGACTGTGCTCGGGTGGGTACCACTCGGTGGAGGGGGGGATCGCCCTCGGGGTGGGGGCGGTGTGCCTGATCAACCCCAGCCTGATCGCGGCGCCGGCCGAGGCCCACGGGGAGGACGGCGGAGAGAGGGCGGCCGAGATCGATCCCCGGCGGCAGGCGACGACGGCGCGCAAGAAGTGGGTGCGGGCGCTGCCCGCCCACGATTTCCTGGGGAGCATCGTTGACCGGTTGCCCGACGGAGCCTGGTGGGTGATCAACCGGGTGGCCGTGGGCAATCCTCCGGCGCGGATCCTCGAGCGGCTGGTGGCGGCCGGGGTGGAGACCTACATCGTGTGCGGGGAGAGCGAAGCGCGGGCCATGCGTCGCGGTCAGGCCGCCGCCTTTCGGCGGCTGGCCCGGACCGGACGCTTCCATCTCGAGGTCGTGCCAGGCATCGACCACGAGTTGTTCGCCCGCGTCTCGCGCGATCGGGTGCGCCCGATGGTCACCGAGAGGATCCAGCAATCGGTGGCCACCAGACCCGGCCCATCGCGCGTGACGCGGAACATTTCCTGACGGAGAGAGAGCTCTCCGAGAGCGTTACTTCTTGGGCGACTTCTTCGGCTTCTGGAAGTTGCAGACGGCGGTGGCCGTGCCGTTGGCCGTGACGACCTTGACGTTCGAGGCCGCCTTGATGCCGGTGGGGACGGGAACCTTGATGGACTTGGCGGCGTTGCTGAGCGGGGTGACGGCCTTGGCATCGATGGCCACCTTGGTGGCGGCGGAGAGGCCGGTGCCGTGGATGGTGACCTTCTTGCCCATGGTGGCGGTGGCCGGCAGGCAATGGGTGATGGTGGGAGCGGCCGTCCCCGCCGAGGCCGAGTTGCCCAGGGCCAAGGGCACGGCCACCGAGGCCGAGACGGCGAAGGCGACGCCGGACGCGAGAATGCGGACTTTCACTGTGTTCCCCCTGAGTCGTGACCCGCAGAGTCCTGAGATGAGCAGCGTGGACGACGGGTATCACCGGGCGCCCAACAGGGGGTCAAGAAACCATCATGGAGTGACGACGGGTGGGGACAACGGACGGACAACGAGGAGCGGGGGGCGGGGCCGGGGGCGGACGATACGGTGCTGGCCCGGCAGAAGCGACCGGCGGGGGGGTGAGGCGGGAGGTGGACAGAGAGGACAGGGCCGAGGCGAGCGGTCCGGTGGCGCTGGTGGGCTCGGGCGAGTTCCTCGACGAGATGGTGGCCGTCGACGCCGGGTTGCTGGCCGGACGGCCGGCCCGGGTGGCCATCGTTCCGACGGCGGCGTCGCTCGAGGGAGCGGAGCGGGTGGCCTGGTGGCTCGAGCTCGGCCGGCGGCATTACGAGGCCATGGGGGTGGAGGCCGTGGCCGTGGCCGTGGGCAACCGGGCCGAGGCCGACGAGCCGGAGATGGCCCGGCGGATCGAGGGGGTGGGACTGGTCTACCTGTCGGGGGGTGACCCGCACCATCTGGCCGCCACGTTGCGGGGTTCCCGGGTGTGGGAGGCCATCGTGGGGGCCTGGCGCGGGGGTGCGGCCCTGGCCGGGTGCTCGGCCGGGGCGATGGCACTCACGTCGGGGGCACCGGCCGACCTCGGCCCCGGTGGGGGACGGCGGGCCGCCGGCGAGGAGGTGGACGGCTTGGGGTTGATCGGGCATCTGGCCGTGATCCCCCACTTCGACCTGCTCGAGCGGAGGCGGTCGGACGTGGTGGAGTGGTTCGCCCGGTGGCAGCCGGTGGGGACGACGCTCGTGGGGGTGGAGGAGCAGACCGCCCTGGTGGGCCGGGGGGCCGGCTGGCGGGTGCAGGGAAACGGTTCTGTCTGGGTGTTCGGGGCCGGGAGGGCGCAGCGCTTCGTCGACGGCGAAGAGGTCCCCCTGGAGCCCGCCGCCGGCTGAGGGGTAGCCGGGGCGGAATGTCGGGTCGGGCCCGGGTGTTGCAGTGGCCGTGCGTCGGGCGCCGGGAAGCGGCCGCCCGGCGCCCGGAAAGGAAGGCCCGCCATGCCGGCCGTGACCGTCGAGGACATCAGCTCTCTGCCCAAGCTGTCGAGGCCCGGAGGGATCGAGCGAGCCGTGCTGTCGCTGACGACGGCGCCGAGCGGATTCGAGGGGGAGGGGTTCCCCGTGCGGCGGGCCTTCGCCGGGGTCGACCTGGCCCTACTCGATCCCTTCGTGCATATGGACCAGATGGGCGAGGTGGACTACGCGCCGGGTGAGCCCAAGGGGACGGCCTGGCATCCCCACCGGGGCTTCGAGACGGTGACCTACATGATCGACGGGACCTTCCAGCACCAGGACTCGGCAGGCGGGGGCGGGCTGATCACGAACGGGGATACGCAGTGGATGACGGCCGGGGCCGGGATCCTGCACATCGAAGCCCCACCCGAGGCCCTGGTGATGAGCGGCGGGCTGTTCCACGGGATCCAGCTGTGGGTGAACCTGCCGGCGGCCGACAAGTGGGTGCCGCCGCGCTATCAGGACATCCGGAGCAATGAGGTGGTCCTGGTGTCGTCGGCCGACGGGGGCGCTCTGGTGCGGGTGATCGCCGGCCAGGTGGACGGGCACGGGGGTCCGGGGGCCACCCATACGCCGATGGCCATGGTGCATGCCACGGTCGGCGCCGGCGGGCGGCTGGTGCTGCCCTGGCCGCAGGAGTTCAATGCCCTGGTCTACGTGCTGGGCGGCAACGGGAGGGTCGGATCCTCAGAGGCGGCGGTGTCGACCGGGCAGATGGTCGTCTTCGGCGGGGGGGAGAGCCTGGTGGTGACGGCCGACGACAGGCAGGAGGGCCCGGCCGGTGAGCTGGACATCCTGGTGCTCGGGGGCCAGCCCATCCGGGAGCCGGTGGCCGCCTACGGGCCCTTCGTGATGAACACCCGGGCCGAGATCGTCCAGGCCTTCGAGGATTACGAGAAGGGAAAGCTGGGGACCATCCCGGCCGACCACATCGGGCACTGAGCCCCGGTGCCGACCGGTCCGGTTCGCTGCGGGATCCCTGACCGGCGGCGTGGCGCTGACAAGAATGGGCCCCTTCAGTGCGTCGCGGCGGCTCGCAGACCCGACGGCGTGGTGACCCGTCGGGGGGAGGACGTCCGATGGGGGCAAAGCATGTGGTGGGAGCGGTTCTGCTCGGGGCGGTGATGTCGGTGGCCACTCCGGTGGCGGCGTTCGCCGGTTCGGGGGGGACCGAACACTTCACCTTGGTCTTCGACTCGCAGACCGGGCCGGGGTCGATCTTCGCCTCGGGTGCGTTCACGGCCGGCGGGACGGACTACCAGGGTCACACCACCGACGATGCCGTGTTCGCCGCCGGCGGTTTCAAGATCCACCATGGCCATGTCAAGGGGACGTTCCGGTTCGACCAGAAGATCTACACCGGCCACCAGGGCGGGAGCGGTACGTACACGATCAACGGCGGGTTCGGCGTCTACGCCAAGATCAAGGCCAGCGGGACGGCCCACATCAGGGGAACGATCGAGACGGCGCGCAATGCCAACGGAACGTGCAACTTCCACGAGATCACCGCGTACTCGCTGATCGTGCACGCCGGCGGACCGGTCAGCTTTTAGTTTCGGGCCACCCTCCGGCGGCGGATGAGGAGCATGCCACCCAGGGCGAAGAGACCGAGGCCGGAGGCGGCGGTCGTCCAGAAGGCGCCGTCGAGGCCGGTGAAGGCGAGGGCCGATCCCGAGGCGGGCTTGGTCGATCCGGCCCCCCGGGTGAGGACGTGAGGGAAGGGGGCGGACGGCGTGCCGGCCGAGCCGGTGCTGGTGCCGGGGTCCGACGAGCCGCCGCGTCCGGTGGCCGTGGGCCCGGCGCCACCCGAGCCGCCGGTGCCCGAACCCCCGGAGCCGCCGGTGCCCGTGCCGCCGCCGGTGCCCGTGCCGCCGCCGGTTCCGCTGCCGCCGCCTGTGCCCGTGCCGCCGCCGGTTCCGCTGCCGCCGCCGGTTCCCGTGCGGCCGCCGGTTCCCGTGCCGCCGCCTGTGCCACCGCCTGTGCCACCGCCGCCGTTCCCGCCCCCGTGACCGCCGGAACCGCCCCCGCCATGTCCGTGACTGCCCGGCAACAGGTGGCGGGCACCGGAGTACCAGCGACCATCGCGTCGGACGTCGGCCTGGAGGAGGCCGTGCACCGAACGCGGCACCGTCACCTGGAGAACCCCCGAGTTGCCCGTGTCCGAGCCCAAGAGTTGGGCCTTACGCCAGACGCTCAGGACCCAGACCGTTCCCGGCTGCGCCTTGGGTGGAATGACGAAGGTGGCGGTGCGCGGGGCGATCAGCGGTCCGGAATGGGCGTCGGCGAAGGCCGACGGTGCCAAGCCGATGAAACTGGTGGCGGCGATCAGCAGACCGACAGTCAGTCGGAGCGCGACTTTTGTTTCCGCCCGGTTCCCGTCGCCCGCCATTGACACGATCTCCTCGGAGAGATGGCCCACCTTGAGTGGGCCCCACTCACAGGTGAAGTCCAGCACAACCGTACCCGGGAGACAACAGGGCTCCCGAAGGTCTCGACCCGGGTCGCCGACCGACGTTTACGGGGTGCCGACCCCGCTGAAGGTGACCGCGAGAGTCCCGTGTCCGTTCTCCGCACCGAAGGTGTAACGACCCGAGAAGGAGCCTGACGCGGTGGGTGTGAAGGTGACGGCCTGGCTGACCCCGGTGTCGGGATCCAAGGTGATGCCTTCGGGCAGAGGCCGGTCGGCCGAGAAGACGCCCGAGGGTGCCGCCGCTCGCGAAATGGTGAGGGGGATGTTGCCGGTGTTGTCGATGTGGAAGGTGAGCGTCACCGACCGGCCGACGGGGACGGATCCGAAATTGAGAACACTGGGGGTCAACGCCAGAACGGCGGTGCCCGTTACGGCCGCTCCGGTGAGCGGTTCGGACACCGCACCGTGGTCGGAGGTGACGGTGATGAACTGATCGTCGGTCCCCGGGGCCGTCGGGTCGTAGGCGACGGACACCGTGACCGCCTGCTGGGGCTCGAGGACGGTGCCGAGGTGGGGCAGGCCGGTGACGGTGAAGGGGGCGGTGGCCGACGTGACCGCCGTGATGGTCTCGGGTCGATCCCAGGAATTGGCCACGGTGAAGGTGAGGGTCTTGCCGCCCGCCCCGGTGTCGAGGACGCCGAACGAGACGGGCGGGGCCGACAGGATGAGACCGGGAGCGGTGCCGTAGCCGGTGAGGGCCAGGGTCCGCGATCCCGTGGTGCTGGTGACGGTGATGTCGGCCACCACGGTGCCGGCGGAGCGCGGGGTGAAGGTGACCGGGATGGTGAGGCTCTGGCCCGGCGCCAGGGGGTGGCGGTGTCTCGGGACCCGGACGCTGAACTCCGGGGTTTGCGGGTCGAGGGGGGCGGTGCCGGAGGCGCCCGTCGACCCCTGGAATCCAGCACCCGTGTTCGCCGGGATACGACCCGACAGTCCGCTCACGTTCTGGACGCCGACGGGGGAGGTGACCCCGGTGATGGCGGTCGAGCGGGTGGCGGTGACCGTGACGTTCTCGGTCTTGGCGGTGCCGACCGGGACGCGGCCGAAGTCGACGGGTGCGGCCTGGAGCGGTGCGTTCGACTTGGTGCCGAAGGCGTAGACGAGGCCGGTGCGGGTGCCGACGTAGACCATGCCGTTGGCGGCGGTGACGTCGGAGAACTTGGACGCCGTGCCGATGGGTGCCGACCACAGCAACGGCAGGGTGCCTCCGCTCGGGATGGCTCCGTAGGCGCGCAGCTGGGCGCCTGCCCCCGAGGTGCCGCCGGCGTAGACGAGCCAGACGACGGCGCTACCGGCGGTGGTGCCGTTGCTCGTCACCGTCGGCGATCCCGACGAGTAGCCGAGGGCCCCGGTGCTCGTGCCCGCCGAGGTGAACTGGGGGACGCCACCGCTGGTGACGCCGTAGCTGAGGGCGCGGAGCACCCCACCACCCGTCGACTCGGCGATATAGACCCAACCCCCCTCACCCCCGTAGACAGCGGGGTGGCCCCAGAGGCCGTTGAAGGGACCGATGAGCTGGAGGGGATCGTCGGTGCCGCCGGGACCCTGGGAGCGGCCCCCCAGGTTGTCGCGGTCGAGGAGATAGATCCGGCCGTCCTTTCCGTCCTGGATGAGCAGGTTCGGATCGGAGCTCGTTCCGAAATACGCAGATGGCAGCGCGATCGGTCCTCCGGAGCCGAAGTCCTGGTCGTTCTGGTCCAAGGTGGGGGCGTTGGAGGGGGCGAAGTAGTCGGTGGGGGTGAGCTTGCCGTTGCTGCCGATGGTGAGGGCGACCACCGATTCCGAGAGCGTCGGCGGGGGATCGGTGCCGGCCGAAGGCGGTGGGGCGATGCCGTTGCCGGTGGTGACGAAGATCCGGTTGGGCCCGTCGGAGACGATCCCGCCACCCGACTGCCAGATGCCGGCCTGGGAATTGGGGCTCGTTCCGGCTCCGGCCTCGTCGCTCCACATGGTGGTGACGGAGTGGGTGGTGGTGGAGACCCCGACGACGATGCCCCGGTAGGTGGGGTTGTCGCAGTCGCTCGAGAAGGCCGCGTAGACGACACCTCCGAGGAGCAGCAGCGCCGGACGTTGCAGCTGGCTGGCCCCGGCGAAGGGGACACCCGGGGTGTTGTCGGGGGTGCCGGAGATCTCGACCGGGAATCCCGGCCTGTTCTTGCCGGTGGCGGCCGATATGGCCTCCATCCAGGTGTGGTTGTTCGCCGCCCCCTTGCCCTTCTGGAGCCGGACCGTCATGTAGATGGTGTCCGTCGACGGGTCGACGACGGGGGTCGAGGTGGAGCCGAGGTCAGGGGTGAGGTCCCCGCAGGAGATGGTGGAGGACAAAAGGGGCTTGCCGAAGTGGCGCCTCCACTGCACCTTGCCCGTGGTGGCGTTCAGGCCGTAGGCCCGGGCCTTCTCGGTGGTGACGATGACCGTGCCGTTCACCACCAGCGGTTGGGCGTAGACCGATCCTTTCAGCTGCCGGGTGAAGACCTGGCCGAAAGACGCCGACTGGACGTCGGAGGGCGAGAGGTTCGGCTCGTTCGGATCCCAGCCCGAGCGGAGGTTGTCGTAGGCGCCGGTGATCACGTTGGGCGGGGAACCGGCCAGGGCGCCGGTGGCCACGATCCCGCTGGTGACCACGATCAGGGCGGTCACGGCCACGACGGCACGGCGTGAACGTCGCCGATTCATCTAGTTCCCTCCGCTCGTGCCCGCCCAGTTGCGGCCGGCAGCTCCCGATCCTACTGGGGCGGTCCAGAGGAAAAGGCCGCTACACGGTCGAGCGCCGGCGCAGGATGTCGAGGGCGCGGTCGGCGTGCTTCTGCATGCTCAATTCGCTCTTGATGACGCCGATGACCAACCGGTCGGTGTCGATGACGAAGGTGTTGCGCTTGACGGGGACGAGACCGCCGCTGCGCTTGACCCCGAAGATCTGGGCCACCTGGCGATCGGGGTCCGAGAGGAGGGGGAAGTCGAAGTTGTACGTGTCGGAGAATTCCTTCTGCTTCTCGACCGTGTCGGCCGAGATGCCGACCCGCTGGCCGCCGGCCTGCTCGAACTCCTTCTTCAGGTCGCGGAAGTGGCAGCTTTCCTTGGTGCAGCCGTAGGTCATGGCGCCCGGGTAGAAGAACAGGGTCACGGGACCTGCGGTGAGCAGGTCGCTCAGTTTGCGGACGGTGCCCGTCTCGTCGGCCAACTCGAAGTCGGGAACCAGATCGCCGATGTCCATGGCCGATGACCCTAACTGGCGGCGACGCTGGTCGGAGGCGACGGGTTCGGCAGACGGGCTTCGGTGCGCCGGTCAGCTCGATGCCGAGGGTGCCTCGAGGACGACGACGGCGTTGTGGCCGCCCATGCCGAGCGACGACTTCATGATGGGACCCTCGGCGGCCGCCGTCAGACCGTCGAGCAGCTTGGGATGGCCCTTCGAGACCCGGCGAGGAGCGGGGATGACGCCCGTCTCGAAGCCGTAGAGGCTGGCCACGATCTCGATCGCGGCCGAGGCTCCCTGGGTGTGACCCACCAACGGCTTCATGGAGAAGATGCCCTCGGCGTTCGGGAGCAGTTCGTCGAAGAGCGCACTCTCGGTACCGTCACACTGGGCCGTCCCCGTGCCGTGGGCGTTCAGGTAGGCGATGTCGCTGCCCAGGACTCCGGCGTCGTCGAGAGCTCCGGTGAAGGCCCGGCGGACCTGGAGCAGGTCAGGAGCGATGGAGACGGGGTGATAGCCGTCGGAGGACATGGCCCCGCCGAGGACCGTTCCGTATGACGCCCGGGGTCGGCCGGAGACGACCATGGCCACCGAGGCCTCGCCGGGATTGAATCCCCGGCTGCCTTCCTGGAAGGGTCGGCAGACGTCCCAGGGGGGCGCGTCGATGTGCAGGACGCCGAGGTTTCCGAAGGACTTGGCGTTCTCGGGGGAGACCGAGACGTCCGAGGCGATGACGACCACGTCGGTGGCCAGGCCGGCGTTGATCCACATCCGGGCCGTGAGGAGACCCACCACGCCCGAGGCGCACATGGCGGTGACGTTCATCGAAGGACCGTGGAAGTCGAATTCCTTCATGAAGCCCATCAAGACCGTGGACGGCATGAGCTCGAGCCAGTTACGTCGGGTGGTGCCGGCACCGTGGCGGTGGTGGTACTCGGCCCAGTGGTCGACGTCTCCGAGGACGACGCCGTGGATCAGTCCGACGTTGCCCCCCGGGCGCCAGCCCCGGTCGAAGGCGTTGTGGACCGCTTCGCGCCCGGCGTGACGCACGGCCCGCATCATGCGGCTGGGCCCGTCATCGGGGTTCCCGGCGTCGTCGATCAGGGCCACCCAGCCCCAGTCGTCGTCGAAGGTGGGAGAGAAACCGCTCCGGCAGCGGACCGCCGATTCGCTCGTGTAGAGGCCCTCCCGGAGGAGCTTCTCGCCCCAGCCGTAACCGCTCACCGCACCGATGCCGCAGATCGAAACGGGTTGGGGGGGGAATGACGTTTCCAACATCCTCGCCGGTCCCGAAGACATCTCTCAACCCCCCTTGGCCCTTTGGCCGTTTGTGACTCATTGGCCGTTTGTGACTCATTGGCCGTTTGTGACTCATTGGCCGTTTGTGACTCACTAGCCACATTGGCAACAGGAGCCAGAGTAAGGGCTGTGATGCGCGGCGTAAAGACGCAAAACGGTCTTCGTGACTGTGGAGCCACGGTACAAGGGCCTTTTCCTTTGAATCACAACCTTGTCATTCGAGAATTCGCCGCAAAGTGCGGGCTTTCCGCGCGGATCGTGGCCCTGAGCGGTCCCGAGGTAAAGATCGGGGTGGGGCGCACCGATAGGTAGGCATGCCTGATGCGCGCCTGGGCTTGGTTCAGAACGCCCCCGCCACGGCACCACAACGCGGGGCGTCGAACGGCGCCGGGTACCCTGACGCCGGGGATGGCCGGGTGCCGAGCGCAGAGCCGGAATCCGACGAGGCTCCCGAACGTCTGGCCCTTCTGTCCGGTCTGGCCGGCGTGGCCACCTGGGAGCTCACCACCCCGGGGCCGGGACTGGTCTGGCACTCCCGTTTCGAATCCCTGGTCAAGAACCCCCCGGCCGGGGGTCGTTACCGGGTGCCGCCCGGTCCTGACGGGCGTCTGGTGGCTCTGGAGGATCTCGGCGACGTGCTGTTGGCCCCGATCGTGGAGACGGTGAAGGCCGGCGTGATGTGGGACAACTACGAGCTGATCCAGGAGATGGAGGAGCCCGGAGGGGTGATCCACCGGATCCTCGTCCGGGCCACGCTTCTGCCCGAGTCCCGCGGTTTCTTCGGGATCATGGCCGACGTGAAGGACCCGGGCTCGGTGCCCTGGGTCACGGCCGACGTGGGAGAGCGGCTCAAGCTCCTCGTCGAGCACTCACCCGACGGGATCATCGTCCACCAAGAAGGGATCATCGTCTACGCCAACCCCGCCGCGCTCCACTTCGCCGGACTGAACGTCTTGACCGAGGCGCTGGGCAAGCCCATGACGCTGTTCATCAGTCCCACCGACATCGGGCCCATCGTCGCCCGGCTGTCGCAGTTGAACGAACCGGGCGACACCGTGAAGGGCACCGAGGTGACGATGGTGCATCCCGACGGCG